>Ga0193751_1000357_pt1 | contig 37398 bp, 39 predicted proteins | sample L1c2metaG_FD_143050 | JGI IMG/M metagenome (GOLD analysis project Ga0193751, IMG submission 143050) | Soil microbial communities from a riparian zone of the East river system, Colorado, United States - L1c2 | ecosystem: Environmental > Terrestrial > Soil > Riparian zone | place: USA: East River...
CTCGCGCGCGTTTGACCTTCTCCAGGATGTCGGCGGCTTTCGCCGTCCAGATGAAGGGCTTTGGTTGGCGGTTGTGATGGGACAGATAGTCCTCGATGGCCTCGACCAGTTCGGGCACGCTGCGGAAGACCCCGCGGCGGATTCGTTGCTCGGTCAGGTCCCGGAAGAACCGTTCAACCATATTGGCCCACGACGCGCTGGTGGGGGTGAAGTGGACGTGGAAGCGTGGGTGTCGGGCCAGCCAGGCTTGCACGGTGGGATGCTTGTGCGTGGCGTAGTTGTCCACGATCAGGTGCAGGTCCTTCGCCGGTGGCGTCTGGCAGTCGATCAATCGCAAGAACTTCAGCCACTCCCCATGGGTGTGCCGCTGCATACAGGTGCCGATAACCGTGCCGTCCAGCGTGTTCAGCGCGGCGAACAGGGTGGTCGTGCCGTGGCGTTTGTAGTCGTGCGTCAGCGTCTGGGCGCGCCCCCGCTTCAGGGGCAGGCCCGGTTGCGTGCGGTCCAGCGCCTGGATCTGGGATTTCTCATCCAGCGACAGGACCAAGGCGTGCTCTGGAGGATTCAGATAGAGCCCCACCACGTCCTCGAGCTTCTCGGCAAAGCACGGATCCGTGCTCAGCTTGAAGCTCCTGAGGCGGTGCGGCTTGAGGCCATGCCTCCGCCAGATGCGGCGAACCGTGGCTTCACTGACATCCATCACCCGCGCCATGCGGCGGGTGCTCCAATGGGTCGCATCCGGCGGCGTCTCCTGCGTTGTCTTTCGCACAATCGCCTGCACTGTCTCTGCCGGGATGGTGGGCGCGCGCCCTGGACGGGGCGCATCATGCTCGATTCCCGCCAGGCCGCGCTCCGCAAACCGCTGACGCCACCGTGCCGCCATCGCCGGAGGGACCGACAGGATTTGGGCAATCTCCTTATTCTGCTTGCCTTCGCCTGCCAACAGCACGACCCTCGCCCGCCCAACCACGCGCACTGGGCTGGTGCGGCTGTGCGCGTACCGCTCCAACTGGCGCCGCTGGTCCTCGGTCAACTGAACCTGCACTGCAACTCGCATCGGTGGCCTCCCCGGCGCCCACTCGGGCTGCCACCATACATTATACTGTCTCTGACGCATTACACTAGGTTGCTCGCGGAGCGCAATCCGTGGGCGGACGCCTTCACGATCATCGAGATGTTCAAGGCTCTGGGCGAGCCCGACCCGGAGTGGCTGCACCGTGATATTCATGTCCCAACGATGATTATCAAGGGCTCGCTGGATGGAGACGTCTCACGCGCATTCGCCCTCAAGGATTGCGTCGTCGGCTCTGAGATCGCGGTGATCGAGGGGGCGGGCCACTGCTGCAACATGGAGCAACCCTGGGAGTGGGACGACCACGCAATCCGCTTCCTGGTAGCGCGCGGTCTCTTCCCCGCTGGGGTGGAGGCGCCATTGCTGCAACCTGATGGCGTGGCCTGAGGCGAGAGCTCCCCGCCCGCAGATTTAGACGATACCGATCGTCTGCCGGAGCTCCTACTCTATCCGTGAGCATCCGCGGGCTGGGGGAGCTATGGCCGCTCGATTCGATGGCCGCGTCGCGGTAGTAACGGGCGCTGGTTCTGGAATCGGACGGGCGGTTGCGACACAGCTTGCGAGTGAGGGAGCGCGCCTGCTGCTCGCGGACGTCGACCTCGATGGCGCAACGGCGGTCGCCGAGTCTGTCGGTGATGCGGCCGTTGCGCGAGCGCACCGGGCAGATGTGAGCGACCCCGCTGATGTCGCGGCGATGTTCGACGCCGCGCTGGCAGCGTTCGGCGGCATAGACGTGGTCTGCAACAACGCAGGCGTGCTGACGAACAGCCCCGTCTTCGAAAGCGCTCCGGAACGGGTGTGGGAGCGGACGCTCGCCATCAACCTGCGCGGCGTCATCCTTGGGTGCAGGTACGCTATCCCTCACCTCCGCAGCCGCGGAGGCGGAGCCATCGTGAACACCGCGTCGATGGCCGGCATCGCCGGGCTGGCGACTGATCCTGTCTACGCCGCGAGCAAGGGCGGCGTGATTGCGCTGACGCGTTCGCTGCGCGGACTCGAGGCCGAGGCCGGAATCCGCGTGACCTGTGTCTGCCCCTCGTTCGCGGATACGCCGATGGTGCACGGCGCAGAGGGGCTGGACCATGATGCGATAGCGCGCTTCGGCCTCCTCAGCGCGGACGAAGTGGCGCATGTGATTGTATTTCTCGCGTCAGACGAGGCGGCGGGTCTTGGCGGGAGAGCGGTGCGAGTGGTGGCCGGCGAGCCCCCGGCGCTGCTAGGGAACCCAAGGCCCGAGCGGGCGCTGTTCGAGGTTTAGCCCGAGGCCCATTTCGCCGGGGGAAGGGCGTTTGTGGGGGCAAATTCCTTTCTGCTCAGACCTCGATCCTTAAGTGGTCAGAAAGGCATTTTCGGAGGTTAGGATAATCTGCGACTGATGCTTACCGAAGCGGACACCTGCAGGAAATACGTTCTCCCGCGTTTGATCGACGCCGGCTGGAACGAGGACCCGCACTCGTTCACCGAGCAGCGCAGCTTCACCGACGGCAGGATCATCATCGCCGGCGCCAAGGCGCGGAGGCGTCCGCAGAAGCGCGCCGATTACCTGCTGCGCTTCACGCGCGACTACCCGATCGCCGTTGTCGAGGCCAAGGCCGCGTACAAGTCGGCGGCCGAGGGGCTCCAGCAGGGGATGGAGTACGCCGAGTTCCTGGGGCTGAAGTTCGCCTACGCGACCAACGGCCACAGCATTCTGGAGCACGACTACCTGACAGGCAGGGAGACGGCACTCGAGGGTTTTCCGTCTCCCGATGAGCTGTGGGAGCGGCTGCTTGCGGCGGGCGCGGTTGATGGCGAGAGCGCCGGCCGGTTGCTGACGCCGGCGTACCGCATTCCCGGCAAGGACATGCGCTACTACCAGGAGATCGCGGTCAACCGTACGGTCCAGGCGGTTCTCGCCGGCAGGAGCCGGATCCTGCTGACGATGGCGACCGGCACAGGCAAGACGCTGGTAGCGTTTCAGATCTGCTGGAAGCTGTGGTCGTCGCGGTGGAACCGCGAGGGGGCTCACCGGCGCCCGCGAATCCTGTACCTCGCGGACCGCAACTTCCTTGTCGACGACCCGAAGGACAAGACGTTTGCGCCGTTCGGCGACGCTGTTTGCAAGATCGAGCGCGGGCAGGCGCCAAAGAGCCGCGAGATGTACTTCGCGACGTACCAGTCAATCGCCGAGGACGAGCGCCGCCCGGGGCTGTACCGGGAGTACCCGGCGGGCTTTTTCGACCTGATCATTGTCGACGAGTGCCATCGGGGCAGCGCCCGTGAGGACGGTAAGTGGCGCGATATCCTGCGCTACTTCCACCCTGCGTTTCAGCTCGGCATGACGGCGACGCCGCTGCGGGAGGAGAGCCGCGACACCTACGCCTACTTCCGGAACCCGCTCTACACCTACAGCCTGCGACAGGGCATCGACGACGGATTCCTGGCGCCGTACCGCGTCCACCGGGTGATCACGACCGCGGACGCCGCCGGCTGGCGCCCGAGCAAGGGCGACCTGGACCGCTTCGGGCGTGAGATCCCGGACGAGGAATACGGAACAAAGGACTTCGAGCGGGTGATCGCGCTGCGGGCACGGACCGAGGCGATCGCGGCGCATCTGAGCGACCATATGCGGCGGACGGATCGAATGGCGAAGACTATCGTCTTCTGCGTCGATCAGGAGCACGCGAGCGAGATGCGGGCGGCGCTCGTCAATCTGAACGCCGACCTGGTGGCGAAGTACCCCGACTACGTTTGCCGGGTGACGGCGAATGAGGGCGAGATCGGGCGCGGCCATCTGAGCCGTTTCCAGGAGTTGGAGACCGAGTCGCCGGTGATCCTGACCACATCGCAGCTGCTGACGACCGGTGTGGATGCGCCGACCTGCAAGAACATCGTGCTGGCGCGCGTGATCAACTCGATGCCGGCGTTCAAGCAGATCATCGGGCGCGGCACACGAGTGCGGGACGATTACGGCAAGCTATCGTTCGACATCCTCGACTACACCGGGTCGGCGACGCGGCTGTTTGCCGACCCGGACTTCGACGGGGATCCGGTCGCGGTGATCGCGATAACGATGGACGAGAACGGCGAGGAGACCGACTCGATCTTCGAGTTCGTCGAGGAGCCGGTGCCGGGAATCGGCGAGACGACGGAGGACTACGACCCATTCAATGGCCTGGCGGACGACTCTGAGGGCGAGCCGCGCAAATACTACGTCGACGGGGGCGAGGTGCGAATCCTGGGGCATCTCGTCTATGACCTCGATCCGGACGGGAAGCAGTTGCGCGTCGTCGAGTACAGCGACTATACCGGCGAGCAGGTGCGGAGGCTGTATCCGAACGCGGCGACCCTGCGGCAGAACTGGTCCGATCCCGCGCGGCGGGCCGAGATCATCGAGGCGCTGGAGGAGCGGGGGATCAGCTTCGACGACCTGGCCCAGTCGGCAAACCAACCCTCCGCGGACCCGTTCGATCTCCTGTGTCACGTCGCCTTCAACGCGCCGTTGCGGACCCGCCGCGAGCGGGCGGAACGGCTGCGGCGCGACTCCAGGGATTTCTTCGACCGCTACGCGCCCGACGCCCGTGCCGTACTGGACGACCTGTTGGAGAAGTACGCTGAGCACGGGACGGCGCAGTTCGTGCTGCCGGAGGCGATCAAGGTGCCGCCGATCTCCGAGCGCGGAAACGTCATGGAGATCGCGGCCCAGTTCGGCGGCGCCGACAAACTGCGCGAGGCGGTAAACGAGTTGCAGACGCTGCTGTACGCGGCGTGACCAGCGATGGATCGAGGAACTTGAGCACAGGAAGTGACCAGCTGGACGGGCCGATTACGAAGCTCACGGTCAGCGGCTTCAAGTCCCTTTACGACAAGGGCGAAATCGAGATCCGGCCGCTCACCATTCTCGCCGGGGCCAACAACTCCGGTAAGTCGAGCATTATGCAGCCCCTGTTGCTGATGAAGCAAACGATGGACGCGCCGATCGATACGGGTGCGCTATGGCTCGACGGCTCAAACATCGCGTTCACGGCCACCGATCAATTCTTCTCCAGGTCGCCCCAGGGCAGGGCGCTCAGGCCGCTGGAGGTGGAGATCGAGCTCTCATCAGGCGTGCGGGTCCGACAACGTTTCGAGCGACATCCCAAGGGTGGTGCAGAGCTGCTCGAGATGGCGGTTCATAGCCGCCAGACGGATGTGACGCTGCGACCGTCAATGGCGGACCCGGAAATCAGGAAGCAGCTCACATCGGGCTGGGACGTTCCACGGGGCGAGTGGCGGGTGGTTCGCAATCGGTGCTTCTTGTCGTGCAGCCTGTTCATCGGAGGAAGACTGGGCGGCATCGACGCGGTTTACCCCGAGACGACGGCGGTTCAGACTCGCCTCCGGGGCATCCAGCACGTATCGACCGCAAGGGTTCCCTCAGGTCGCTGGTATAGTACGGCAGCGGTCGGTGCTGCGTTTCCAGGCCGGTTCGACGGCTATGTAGGCGCCGTCTTGAGCCTTTGGAATGAGTCGGGCAATCCTCAGCTTGGAACTCTCGCTGACGCGCTAGAGGCGCTTGGACTCACAACCAAGGTGACCGCCCGGCGCCTTGACGAGACACGTGTCGAGGTTCTTGTAGGCCGGCAGCCTACCGTGGCGGGAAGAGACCCGGACATGGTGAACGTCATGGACGTCGGCTCCGGAATGTCAACCGTTCTGCCGATACTCGTGGCGCCGCTGGCCGCATGGCCAGGAGACCTCGTGTATCTCGAAGAGCCGGAGATGAATCTTCACCCACGGGCACAGACCGCCCTGGCGGAAGTGCTCGCTCGCGCGGTGAGGCCTGATGTACGCATCGTCGTCGAAACGCACAGCTCGCTTCTGCTGCTTGGTATCCAGTCGTTGGTCGCTGAGGGAAAGCTCGATCCGGAGCTCGTCGCATTGCACTGGTTCCGCCGGGACAAGAGGGGCGCGACGCGTATCCAGGCCGCGACGCTTGACGAGGCGGGTCGCTACGGGGAGTGGCCGGTGGATTTCGCGGATGTCGAGCTCAAAGCGGAGAGCGATTACCTGGATGCGTCGTTCTCGGCCATGGCTCGCAACTGAGTGCCGGCACGCAACCCGCGAAGGTTGGTGATCGATGCGTCTGTCGCCTGGGCTTGCAACGACCCTGTAGCCGCTGGTCCCAATTCTTGCTCGGGCTTCTTGCGCGAGGTTAGAGCTTTGCGGCACCTCGTTGTGATGACGGCTCACATTGAGGAGGAATGGCGGAGAGAGCCGTTCAGGCAGAAGCGGCCCGGGAACTTTCCCCGAAGGTGGTTGGCAGATATGCAGGCTAAGAACCTTGTGAGCAAGCCAGCTGGTGTTGAAGACCAAGAGCTTCGAGGCCAGGTCTCGGACTCCACGTCAGACTTAGGCGTTCGCCGGGTCATGTTGGAGGACGTTCATCTCATCGAGGCTGCACTCGTCACGGATCGCCTTGTGGTGGCGCTGGATGAGAGGGTTCGTCGCCACTACCGCAGGGCGTGCTCGGTGGTGCCCGGGCTGCGACGAATCGTTTGGGTAAACCCCAACCGGAAAGAGGAGTCGGCGAACATCTGGCTGAGAACGGGGGCAAGGGCCGAGAGACTCCGCATGCTCGGCTACGTGGGGGTAGTGGGCTGATGGCGCGGCAGGTCAAGGATATGGCCCCTGTCACCACCGCCCAGCGGCTCGGGAGCATCGTCAAGTCGGCGCGCGACATCATGCGCAAGGACAAGGGGCTGAACGGCGACCTCGACCGGCTGCCGATGCTGACGTGGATTATGTTTCTCAAGTTCCTCGACGACTCGGAGCGGATGCGGGAGGAAGAGGCCGAGCTGGGCGGGCCGGGTTTCCGGCCGGCGATCGAGCCGCCGTACCGCTGGCGCGACTGGGCGGCGGACGAGGGCGGGATCACCGGCGACGAGCTGATCGCGTTCATCAGCAATGACAAGACGATCAGGCCGGACGGAAGCGAGGGGCCGGGGTTGTTCGCCTACCTGCGCGGGTTGCAGGGCGCCGAGGGCGGCGACCGGCGCGACGTGATCGCGACGGTGTTCCGCGGGGCGATCAACCGGATGGTCAGCGGCTACCTGCTGCGCGATGTGATCAACAAGGTCAACGACATCCACTTCACCTCCAGCGACGAGATCCACACGCTGGGTCTGCTTTACGAATCGCTGCTGCGAGAGATGCGCGACGCCGCCGGCGACTCGGGCGAGTTCTACACGCCGCGGCCGGTCGTGCGCTTCATGGTCGAGGTGATCAACCCGCGGCTGGGTGAGACGGTGCTCGATCCCGCGTGTGGGACGGGAGGTTTCCTGGTCGAATCGTTCGTGCATCTGGAGAAGCAGTGCCAAACCGTCGAGGACCGGCAGACGCTCCAGACCGCGACCCTGTACGGGGGCGAGGCCAAGACGTTGCCGTACCTGCTGGCGCAGATGAACCTGCTGCTGCACGGGCTGGAGACGCCGAACATCAATCCGCTCAACAGCCTGAGCGTGAAGCTGAGCGAGCTCGGCGACCGCGACCGCGTCGACGTCATCCTGACGAATCCGCCGTTCGGCGGCGAGGAGGAGCGCGGCATCCAGGGCAACTTTCCGGCCGATAAGCAGACCTCGGAGACGGCGCTGCTGTTTTTGCAGCTGATCATGCGCAAGATCCGCCGGCAGCCGAAGCCTGGACGCGCGGCGGTGGTCGTGCCGAACGGGACGCTGTTCGGCGACGGCGTCTGCGCCCGCGTGAAGGAGGAGCTGCTCAAGGAGTTCAACCTGCACACGATCGTGCGGCTGCCGAACGGCGTGTTTGCGCCGTACACGAGCATCCCGACCAACCTGCTGTTCTTCGACCGATGGGGGCCGACGACGGGTGTCTGGTACTACGAGCAGCCACTGCCGGAGGGTCGGAAGAACTACACGAAGACGGCACCGCTTCAGTACGAGGACTTCGCGGGATGCCTGGCATGGTGGAGGAACCGCGAGGAGAACGAGCGTGCGTGGAGGGTGCCGGCGGCTGAGATTTTGGCGAACAACAGCAACCTCGACCGGAAGAACCCAGACGCGCTTCAGGACCTCGAGCAGCTGCCGCCGGAACAGCTCGCCGAGAGCATCCTCGAGAAGGAGCGGCGGATCGCAAAGATGATGGAAGAGATCAGGGCGATCCTTTTGGCGGGAGCCACGCGGTGAGGTCGTCAGAGACCGTTGTGCGTTTGGGTGAGGTGCTCAGGCGTTCAGACCGCTTGATCGACCTGGAGCCAACTACCCTCTATAAGCGGGTCACCGTCCGCCTGTGGGGGAAGGGTGTGGTGCAGCGCGACGAGGTAGCCGGTGCGGAAATAGCAGCGGCACGGCAAATGGCTGTGCGTACCGGCCAGTTCATTCTTTCCAGGATTGACGCCCGAAACGGCGCTCTGGGAATTGTCCCTGAGTGTCTCGACGGCGGCGTGGTTAGCAGTGATTTCCCAGTCTTTACCCCTGATGAGGACCGTCTCCTCCCGGCTTTTCTGGGCTGGATGAGCAAAACCGGCCGGTTTGTGGACCTGTGTCGGGTTGCGAGCGAGGGAACTACTAACCGTGTACGCCTTAAAGAAGAGCGGTTTGCCGCCATGCAGATACCGCTCCCGCCGATCCCCGAGCAGCGGCGTATCGTCGCGCGAATCGACGAGCTGGCGGCGAAGATCGAGGAGGCGCGCGGGCTGCGGCGGGAGGCGATGGAGGAGGCAGGCGCATTGGTCACGACGCTCCACTTGAGCCTTTCGGGGCCACTCATAGTTAGGCTTTGCGACATCCTAGTTCTGGATGAGGACCGCGACGCAGTACGCCCCGGTGGGATCTATCCCCAAGTCGGAGTGAAGGGATTTGGGGAAGGGCTGTTTCCGAAGCCGCCAGTCCAAGCGTTTCAGACCACCTACAAGGTCTTCAATCGCCTATACGAAGGCGCTCTGGTCCTGAGCCAAGTCAAAGGCTGGGAGGGTGCGGTGGCCGTTTGTCCGCCTGCGCTCGCGGGCAGATACGTCTCGCCGGAGTATCGAACTTTCCGTGCTGTTGCCGGAATGGCGCTGCCTGAATACCTCGCACCGTTGGTGGCAACACCATGGTTCTGGGAACGACTGCGGGGGGTCACCCGTGGAATGGGCGGGCGCCGCGAACGGACGCGTCCGGAGCAGTTTCTCCAGTTAGAGATCCCAATGCCTTCGGAGGACGATCAGCGCCGCGCACTCCCTCTTCTTCACCGGCTTCGTCCACTTGCGAGGCTGCAGGAGGAGACGGCGGTGGAGTTGGATGCGATGCTGCCGGCTGTGCTGGAGCGGGCGTTCAGGGGAGAGCTGTGAGGCGGGGCCGAAGCGGGCGTTCAGGGGTGAGCTGTGAGCCGGGGCTGGAACGGTGGTCCCCCAAGAGACGCTCGCCGGAGCCGCGTGGTCGTACTCCTCACTGCCGAGGCAAACAGGTGACGGACGCCGGGTGCGGAGCAAGTACGTCGCGAGAGGGCCATTAGCTCGAGCTTTGGCACTGCCAGACGTCGCCCGATGCGAACCATTACGCGTGGCGGTGGAGCTTCCAGGAGCGCGTCTATCGCTTCCTCAAATCTAATGGGATGAAGAGAGACGCGCCTGACTTCATGTTTCTGGTTCGGATTCCTCCCAGATGCTGCCATATGCGCGTTTAACCGTCCCTTGGAGACCTATGCGGTCAGGGTTATACTGGTGGCAGTGGATAGCGCCTTCGCTATCGGCGCCCTGTCTCCCGAGACAGGGCGCTTTTAATTTCTGTCGACGGCACCAAAACCTCGGCGATGTTCCTCGATTAACTCTCGGATGTCGGCGTCAGGGAACACCTTGATGCCGAATTTCCCCATCTGGCCGTCGCCACGGCAGTGCACCTTGGCGCAAAAGTCGCCCCATCGGAATGGAACGCCAGTACATTCGCTGCCAACCCATTCGAAGATATCTCGGGCCAGCATGTCCGATAGCTCAAGCGGATGGGAGCCGCACTTCGGCATGAACCGGCAGCCGGTTTCTAGCCAACCTTGGAATGCTGAATTTGGAACCCATTGAGACCCGTCAAGGAGTAGCTGCGCGTACTGCATTTGATGTTGAGCATCCTCCCGTGGGCCGATGCTCTCAAAGGTCACCCTGCCGATATGCTTGGTTCCCCCCGTGGCGATGAAATCCACGTAGCGTTCGAGCAGCATGGTTATCGCCAAGGCGTAGCAGTCTGTAGGCAGGTATGGATCGATTCCGGTATCGGCATACTCCGACTCGAATGACGTTTTCCTGATACCTACGCCAAAGGCCGTGAACTGCGTCTCTTCGATGAGGCGCCGAAGAGCGTTATCGAACTCGCGCTGGCGGGCGCGGTCATCATGGAATTTATAGATGGTCTCATGCCTGCGCATGCCTGGATCGTGGAAAGTAATGTCGTTGGTCCCGAAGAACTCCTGTTTGACCTCGTCCGCCCGCCGAATGTAGTCGGCACCAGCCTCATCGGTCAGCGCGACTGCACCGAGGGAGAAATAGCGTGGACCAGGGACCAACGGTTCCGGGTTTGATTTGCCACCCTCATCGATGTAGAGGTGATTCACGGCAAGATTCGTCAGTAGTGGCTGAGAAGCTACGCCCTTGTAGCGTGCGCGAGGTTCAAGGCGCCCATAACCGCGTTGAAGCTCGATTAACTCGGTGGCTGTGAGGTCCCTCAACAGCTCGTCGCAGCTGTCGGTGTCGACTCCTGCACGTTGCATCAGGCGTTTCAGGATCTGCGCAATCCGTCCGGCCTCGGCAAGCTGAATCGCTCGTCGCCTTGCGAGTCGCCGTCCACCCGGATCGCCAGGACTGGAATGATTTACCATCCCCCCACTATAGCTTCCCCTTCGTCCGCGTCCGCGTCCGCGTCCGCGTCCGCATCCGCATCGCGCCGCCAGTGTCTTGTGGAGATTCGGGTGTCCCACCGCCGCGCCCGCGGATTACGCCGCCTTGGAATTCCGCCTTCACCCCCTTCTCCGGCGCCGCGTCCGCCGCTCCGGTCTTCGCATCTCGTTCAACCGGAACAGGACGGCGGCCAGGCTCTGCGCCTCCGGCCTCTTGCGGCTGAGGGCGCGCACGCGACGCTCTGCGTCCCGGTGGCACCGGGAATCGTCGTGGTCGCCGATGACCCAGACCGTTGCGACGGTGATATCAGGATATGTGGTCGCCGGTTGCGGTCGCCGACAACGATCTTGCGCCAGCCGGTCGAGGCTCGCGGAGCGGGCGTCCCCGGTCGTTCGGACGGAGGGTCTAGTATCGAGGGAGTAGCTGTGACCCATCGCGGCGGGTGCCGGCTAAGGGGGCGATTCGTGGATGCACCTTTCAGAGCAATTGAAGTCACCGGGACAATTGACGCCCGGCGTCAGCTTCATCTTGACGAGCCGCTGCCGCTATCGGGGCCGAGTCGCGTCCGGGTTATCATCCTTGTCGCTCAAGAGACTGACGAGGATGAGTGTGAGTGGCTGCGGGCCGCGGGGGCCAATCCGGCGTTCGACTTCCTGAGCGACCCAGAGGAGGATATCTACAGCCCGTCCGACGGCAAGCCCTACCATGCCACGGGGTAGCGTGGTCCTCGTGCCGTTTCCATTCGACGATCTCTCCGCAACTAAGGTTAGGCCGGCGGTTTGCCTGACTGACCCGATCGGACCCTTCGGACATACGGTTCTCGCGTTCGTCACCAGCACCGTCCCGGCAGATCCGCTGGAAACGGACCTCGTGCTGATCCAAACAATCCCGCGCACGCGGCGACCGGGCTGCAGTCGCGTCTACCGTACGGCTGCATCGGCTTATGACTGTCTCCGGCTCACTCATTCGTCGGGAACTGGGACGTCTGCCGTCGGACTTGCAGGGCGAGGTCGAGAAGAGGTTGCGTGCGCTGTTTGGGTTGACGTAGCGGCGGTGGCCGATCTGCGCTCGAGGCCGGCCAAGCGGCCTGTAAGGCGCGGGTCGAGGTGATCCTCGTGGGCAAGTCGGGGAGTAGGGTGGCTCTGTCGGGAGCGAGACGGAAGCCGGGGGTCCAGGCGACCCTCGGGCCTGACCGTCGAGGTCGCGGCCGGTAGCGCCTGTAGTACATGTATCACAAATGCCTAAAGGGGATTGCCATGGCTGAGCGGCCGGTCAGTATCCGCATCTCGGAGAGCGTCCGAGTTGCCATCGCGGAGATCGCGCGGCGGGCGAAGCGCGGCTTCTCAAGCATCGTAAACGAGATGTTGGAGGAGGGTGCACGCATGCGCCGCATCCCCGGCGTCGACTTCGCCGACGAGTTCGAACATCGCGAGGCCAAGGTTGGTGGCACGGGGCTCGGCGTGTGGGAAGTTGTCGCGGCCTACCAGCGCATGGGCGAGGATTGGGAGCGGTTCAAGAAGCACTACAAGAACTGGCTCAACGAGTTTCAGCTTCGCGCGGCGCTGGCCTACTGGCGCGCATATCCCGAAGAGATCGATGGGTTAATCGCCGAGAGCTATTGCTGGACCCCGGAGAAACTGTACAGCACCTATCCATTCATGAAACCCCCTGAGCCCGGTTCGGCCACGAAGCGCATCGCAGAGCGCTAGGTCGATACGCTGCGCTTCTATTTCGACGAGAATATACCCGAAGCGGTGACTCAGGCGGCGCGCCGGAGCAGAATCGACGTGCTGAGCGCGCACGAGCTTGGTCGCTACCGTCTGACTGACGCCGATCAGCTTCTTTGGGCGGCCGAGCAGGGCCGGTGCATGGTGACGCGCGACGTCGGCGACTTTCCTCGTCTCTCACGGCGTTTCGCCGCGAGCCACTGGCCCCATGCCGGGGTGGCGATCGTTCCGAGTTCCAGGCCAGATCGTGACATCGGAGGCATCGCGCGCGGCTTGATCGCCCTCTCGCAGATGTACGAAGAGGGTCTTCCCAGCTACTCGGTGGTCTACCTGCGCGCCGTGGGCCGGCGCTGATGCAGCCATCAGCAGGCCGCGTCCTCGCCCTCGCCGGCGGCGTCGGCGGGGCGAAGCTGGCGCTTGGGCTCAGCCGTATCCTGCCGCCGGAGCGGCTGACCGTGGTGGTCAATACCGGCGACGATGAGGAGGTCCACGGACTTCACGTCTCGCCGGACCTCGATACGGCCATGTATACCCTCGCCGGCATCGAGAATCCCGCGACCGGCTGGGGACTTCGGGACGATACGTTCAGAACGCTCGACGCGCTCGAGCAGCTCGGCGGAGATACCTGGTTCCGGCTTGGCGACGCCGACATCGCGACCCACCTTCGCCGGACGGAGTTGCTGAGTACCGGCATGACGTTGTCGCGTGTGACCTCGGAGCTCTGCGACAGGCTGGGGGTCCAGTGCACATTGGCGCCGATGAGCGACGACCGTGTTCGCACGGTCGCGCTCACTGACGCGGGGGAGATGGCCTTCCAGGAGTACTTCGTCCATCGTCGCTGCGAGCCCATTCTTTCCGGTCTGCGATTCGACGGCGTGGAGACCGCCGCGCCGTCGCCTGCCTTCCAGGCCGCGCTTCGCGAAGCCGCTGTGCTCGTCTTCTGCCCGTCAAATCCCTTCGTGAGTGTCGGCCCGATCCTCGCTGTGCCGGGGGTGCGAGAGGCGGTTGCTGGGCTTTCGGGCGCACGTGTCGCTGTAAGCCCGATAATAGGCGGGCAGGCTGTCAAAGGGCCGGCTGCGAAGATGCTCGTGGAGTTGGGTGAGGAGCCGAGCGCGACCGCCGTGGCGCGGCGCTATCGAGGTCTGTGCGACGTGTTCGTTCTGGATGAGGTGGACGCTGCCCTTGCTCCGGAGGTCGCCGCCCTCGGCATGCGGCCCGCGATAACCCAGACACTCATGCTGAGCGAATACGACAAAGTGGAGCTTGCGCGCCTGGTCCTAAAGGTGGCGGAGGGAGGTTGATGCAAACCGGCGGCGTCACGGCTGTTATTCCGATGAAGCCGCTCGAGCTCTGCAAACTGCGGCTGGCGCCGATACTGGACGCGTCCCGCCGAGCACTGCTGACCCTGTGGATGCTCGACCGCGTCGTGGAAGCGGTGCTCGGAACACATGACCTGGCCGGCGCAGCGATTCTCGGGGGCGATGTCCCAATTCGCCGCCTCGCGGAGCGTCGCGGGCTGTCGTGGCAGGCGGACGCGAGCCGAGGGCTCAACCGCGCGCTGGACCTGTACTACGAGACGAGCATCGCGAACGGAAGCGCCGGAATGCTGTTTCTCGCCGGCGACCTGCCTGCGCTACAGGCGGATGACGTTTCCAGAATGCTCGATGCGCTCGATGGCGTTGACCTCGTGCTCGCGCCCGGCGCACGAGGGGGGACCAACGCTATCGTCGTGAGGCGGGACCGGCCGTTTGCGTTTCACCTGGGGGCTCACAGCTTCCGCCGCCATCGTGAGCAGGCGGAGGCTCGGGGCCTCAAGTGGCGAGAGTTTGAATCGCCGGCCATCCATGCCGATATCGATCTGCCCTCTGATCTCGATTGGTTGGAGCGCGAGCAGCCAGACTTGTGGTTACAAGCCGAAACAGTGAGCCTGGAGTATCAGTGCTGAAGGAGAGACTCAGGATGTTATACGAGCTCCGCATCTACGAGCCCTACCCCGGGAAGATGCCGGCCCTGCATGCGCGCTTCCGCGATCATACGATCGCGATCTTCCAGAAACACGGTATCGGCGTGGAGTGGTTTGCCACCGCCATGACGGGAGACTGGAGTGACCGCCTCTACTATCTGCTGTCGTTCGCCGATCTGGCAGACCGCGAGCGTAAGTGGGCGGCCTTTGGCGCGGATCAGGACTGGCAGAAGGCACGAGCGGCGTCTGAGCAGGATGGGCCGCTGGTGAAGCGGCTCCGCAGCACGTTTCTCAACTCGACGCCGTATTCGCCCGGCGGCTAGGCAGAGCGCGAGAGGGAACAAGACCCTCCGCTACGTGCGGCGTTCGCCCCGAGGATCGATTGTCGCAGGACTGGTGACAAGTTGAAGCCGGTCGTCCGTGTCGCGGCGATGTCGGAACAGGAGAATCAGCGCCGCCAGGAACGCGGCTGCCGCGACCGTCAGGTCATGGGTCGCGACGAATGCTGTCAGCGGAAACAGCAGGATATTGATTCGCGTGGCCAGAAAGGAGTCACGAAGGGCAAGGTAGACCGCCAGCCAGACTATTGCTCCCAACAGCACGAGCTTCCAGGCGAGTAGGGCGCAAATGAAGGCGCCCAGCGTCGTGCCTCGGCCGCCGCTGAGGCCGAGGAAGACAGACCAGTTGACGCCGATCAGCGCCGCCAGGCAGGAGATAAGAATCAGCCGTTCGTCGCTGCCGGCGAGATAGCGACCGAGGCCGAACGCGGCGGCGCCCTTCGACCCCTCTCCGGCGAAGACCAGCATCCCCGCCGGGAATCCCGCCTGTCGGATCGTGTTCATCACGCCGACGTTCCCGGTCCCGAGACGCCGTATATCGCGGCCGGTTATCAGGCGTGTTACAAGGTATGCGATCGGGATCGAACCGATGATATAGCCACCGGCGATGGCGAGGATGATTTCGAGCGGGTGCACCGTGGTTCCTTTGCCTGCGTGGTCAAACACGGGCCGCCGGCCGGGCCAGTAGCCCAATCTTATGCGACGCCGGAGCGCCGTTCAATCGGACTGCTGTGTCGGGCACGCGGTGTATTCTCAGTCGGAGGAGGGGCCTGTGGAAGCTGCCGCATCGCCGTCAGAGATGCCGGGCGCGCCGGCCGGTCTGCCGGTAGGTGACACGGCAATACCCCTGACGAGCCCTGATGGCCGAATGCCCAATTGAGGCGATAAGCGCCGTCACGCTGGCCACACACGACATGGCGCGATCCGTCGGCTTCTACGAGACCATCGGCTTCCGGATGCAGTACGGAGGTCCGAACGCCTCTTTTACGAGTTTCATCGCGGGAGCCGGCTACCTGAACCTTATCTTGCAGCCCAAGGACCGCTCCTGGTGTTGGTGGGGGCGCGCCATCTTTGCGGTATCCGACGTGGACGGGCTCTATGAGCATGTGCTGAGCCGGGGGCTGTCTCCATTGGCGCCGCCTCGCGACGCCGAGTGGGGAGAACGATTCTTTCACCTACTCGATCCTGACGGCCATGAGCTGAGCTTCATGCGCCCCCTTGAGCCACGGACCAGCGCTCCGACCGCTTGAGCTCGCCCCCGTTCATTGGTCTCACGCGGACCGACGATGTGGCAATCAGGTGGCCCGCTTGGGCCCGGCTTGCTCGCCCGCCCGATTCTTGGATTCCCCCAGGGGGCATTGCCCCCTGCGACCCCTTCCGGCGGACCGCGCACGCGATGGGTTCGCGCCAAGGGCGGCCATCGCGGGCCCGCCATTCTCAGGCGTCCCAGCGCTGGAGACTTTCACATCACGCCGTCGGAGTCAAACGATCCTGGCTGCGGTTATTATTGAAACGTGACTGATACACCCAAGCTTGTCGTCCGCCTGTCCGACGGCAGCTGCCAGGAATGCGCGCTGGACCGCGACGTCATGCACGTCGGGCGGGACCCGTCGTGTGAGATTCACATCGACAGCCGCTACGTATCGCGCCGCCACGCCCGAGTCCGGCGGGTGGACGATGGTTTTGTGATCGAAGACGCACAGAGCACGAATGGGCTGAGGATCAATGGTGCCACGGTTCGGGAACCGCATCTGCTCGTCACCGGGGATTGCGTCATTCTCGGCGACGTCTCGCTTACCTTCGAGGGGCCGGAAGATGCCCTCGCTACGATCGTCTACACGTCCGCTGGCCTCGCGATGGCGCCGCTCCCTCCGGTCGTCGCGGCGCCGGCTGTCAATTATCGTCCCGCGGGATTGGCCTCGATTCTGTTCACCGATCTGGTCGATCACACGCGTGAGGTGATGCGGGTTGGCGACCTGGCGGGCCAGCTTTGGCTTCGCCGCCATACGTCCATTTTGCGTGAGCAATTTCAGCTGCACAGCGGAATCGAGGAGAAGTGGACGGGGGACGGTTTCGTCGTGACGTTCGATAGTGCGCGGCGTGCTGTGCAGTGCGCCATTGCGATTCAGCGGGCCGTGCGTGATTACAACAGCACCGCGACAGACGGCCTTATCCATGTACGAATCGGACTCAACACCGGCGAGGTGCTTCGCGAGGAGGGAGAGCTGTTTGGCAACGCCGTGATCCTCGCCGCGCGAATTCTGTCGCAGGCCGGCGCCGGCGAGGTGTTGATCTCCGAGCTGATGTACCGTCTGGTGCAGCCGGCGGGCGAGTTTGATGCCCTCGACCGCGGCCTATTCACGGTGAAGGGTTTTCCTCAGGAGCAACGACTGTTCGAAGTGCGTTGGACGGAGCAGCCGTCCGCCTAGCACCCTCTATCGAGCGGCCCCGCGAACGCCGATCACGATGACGGTAATGTTGTCGCGCCCGCCGTGCTTGTTTGCAAGATCTACGAGTGCAGGCGCAGCGCGCTCCGGCTCCTCTGATGACATCACCGCCAGTATCTCGCTCTCGGCAACCATGTCGGTCAAACCATCCGAACAGAGGATGAAGCGCTGGCCTTCGGCAAGCTCAACCGGCGCGTAGGATTCGACGCCAACATCCGACGCCTCCCGGCCGAGGCTGCGCGTAATGATGTGCCGGTAGGGGCTCTCGGCAGCCTGCTCCGCCGTGATCAGACCACTTGCGATCTGCTCCTGAACCAGCGTATGGTCCACAGTCAGGCGTTCCAACCGTCCGTCGCTACTTCGGTAGGCGCGAGAGTCGCCGACGTTGACGACATAGCAATGCATCCCGTCCAGGGCGGCGGCCACGAGCGTTGTGGCCATGCCCTCCGTCGCGGGATGGGAAAGCGAGTGCTCGAAAATCAGAGCGCTGGCACGTTCTGCCGCTTCGATGAGACGAGCGGAAGGATTGGCCTGTGTGCTCTCGCGAAAGGCACGCATGACCCGCTCTGTGGCGAGCTGGCTTGCGGTTTTGCCGGCTACGGCCCCCCCGACGCCATCGCAGACGACAAATAACGCTGGCCGATCCGGATACGCGTGCGGATCGAAATCGACGAGGTAGCTGTCCTCGTTCTCGGGCCGCCTGAGACCGGCGTCCGTCGCGGCGCCGAATGCAAGCTCGATGCTCATCTCACTCCACTCAGGGCGAATGCCGCTCTCAGTGCCGTGGCGGTCTCATCCATCGCCTGGCGTCCCTTGTCGAGGATATGTGCTGCTCCCATGAATCCGTGGACCATGCCGTCATAGCGAGTGCACGCGACCTCCACGCCGGCGGTTCGCAGCCGCGCGGCGTAGGCTTCGGCCTCATCGCGCAATGGGTCGAACTCCGCCGTGATCACGAGGGCCGGTGGGAGGGCGGAAAGGTTCGACGCCCGCATGGGTGCGACATAGGGATGGACGCCGTCACTCTTGGTAGATAGGTAGAGCTGCCAAAACCAAATCATGTCCGCGCGGGAGAGCCCGTAGTCCTCGGCGTTGGCGACGTATGACGGGGTGTCGAAGTCGTAATCGGTGATCGGATAGCCGAGAAACTGGAACGCGATCGACGGTCCGCCGCGATCTCTCGCCATCAATCAGCGGGACCACGGCCGCCAAATTTCCGCCCGCGCTGAATCCTCCCACGGCGATGCTTGCGGGGTCGAGTCCCACCTCCGTTCCGTGCTCAGCTGCCCAGCGCGTTACCGCGTAGCAGTCTTCGGCGGCAGCCGGAAACTTGTGCTCAGGGGCAAGCCGGTAGTCGACCGATATAACCACGCACCCCACCCGGTTTGCCAGGCTGCGGCATGTAGCGTCCGACTGCGCGATGCTGCCGACTACCCACCCGCCACCGTGGAAGAAGACAAGCGGTGGTAGCCCGGCGTTGGGGGACGGCCTGTAGATGCGCACAGGAATTTCGCCGCCGGGACCCGGTACCGTTCGGTTCTCCACGGCATGCACAGGCTCGGCCGGCGCGGGCGGTCGCGCTGTCCCGAGAAGGCGCGCCTCCGCCGCGGTCAGGCTGTGGCGTGGGGGAAGCCCGAGTGCCTTCTCCGCATCGAGCATCGCTCGCGCCTGTGGATCTAATGGCATGACGCTACTCCTTACCTCCCCTGTCTGGAACGGTCCGCACGCCGTTCATCCATGACCCTCTGAAAAGACGATACCGCCGGTCCTCGCCTGCGACGAGATCGCGCGGTATTTCGAGAGCCGTTCGTGACTACCGCGGGAAGAGCTCGAGCCGTCGTTCCCGGGCCACGACGCCGAAGTCGCTGCGGTCGAGCGTCAGGACGCGGCCGCCGTTGCGCTCGGCGCAGGCGATGACGCTGGCATCGGCAAAGCCCAGCGATAGGTCAGCATACCTGAGCACCAGCTGACGGATCTCGCTGAGATCGCCGAGACCGCAATCGAGTGAGAATGCGCCTGTCTCGAGGTCCGTGAGGAAGGCGTCCATGACCCTGATGCCCAGCCGCGCTTCGACCATGTACGCGATCTCGGCGAGGATTGGCACAGGAATGATGAACGGTCCGCGATCTGCCCTAAGGATCTCGGCAACTGCGTGATGGTCGGAACTCCGTCCGTCGAGTAACTCATAGAGGCCGGAGGTATCCAGGGTGATCAGCGCGGCTGCCAATGAGACCGGAGCCAGTCTTTGACCTGGCTGCCACGTATCTCGCCGTCCTCACCCAATCCGGCGGACGACGGCCACGGAGCCGATCTGGCAGCGATATACTCCGCGAGCGCCTCGCGAATGAGCTGCGCCTGGGGCCGCTTCTCCCGCTTTGCCAGCTCCTGGAGCCGGCGATGGACGTCACCAGCGATGTAGAGCGTAGTCTTTTCCATGACTCTAAGGTAGTGGTTGCCATATATGGCAGTCAATGCCCTACTTGAGAGGCTTGGCCGTGTAACGGGCATCAATTGCCTTCGCCATTTGAAGGAGCGGGTCAAAGGATTCGAGGCCCGGTTCCGAGTAGTAATAGGCAGCGAACACAAGACGGTCGCGGCGCCAGCGCAGGACCGTCCAGCCATTCAGGATGCCGGTCCCCTTGTACGCCATCGATTCGTCGCCAAGGCGCACCGGCAGCGACGCAGGCTGCAGCCCCTGCGGGCAGTCATTGGCGCGAAGTGCCTGTTGCGCGCCACCAGTGTCCTTGTAGACGTCGGTACCAACCTGGTACGTAAATGGATCCCCGTTCCCAAAGTATTCGTCGAACTGCCCCAGCCAGCCCCGGCTGATGACCGAACGCTCGAGCTGTGCCGCGTCGGTGGCGCACGGGGCCCAAACCACGTACTCGCCCGGGGTGGTCAGGCTTACGTCACCAAGTACCCGAAGATTCGGCAGTGGCGGGATGTCGCTGGTTGTGGGGGCGTAGGGCGCGAGCTGTGCGCGTAGCTGTTCCGCACTCAGTGCGCCCGGCGCGGAGCTTGGGGAGCCGGACGGCGACGGCGCCGCCGCGGCGCTAACCCACGCCTGCGCGGCCGAGAGCTGTGCGTCATCGCCCGCCTGCTGTGTGACAACCTCGTCGGGCTCGACACCCGCCTTATCCAGCGGCTTTCCGGTCTTGCCTGCGAGTGCCTGGACGACCGTGTATTCGAGACCAACCTGCCCGGGGAGCGGTAGGATCTCGGCGCCATTGACGGCGCCCGCTGTCTTCGTACCGAACAGGCGCGCTACGCCATAATCCTTCAACGCTTGAGCGGCAATTTCTGACGCTGACGCTGATTGGCCGTTGATCAGCACCGCGAGCGGGTGCCGATGTGGAAAGTAATGTCCGTCAACCGGCACCTCAAAGCGCTCCCCCTTGCCATCGACGTCGATCTCCTGGAGACCGGTCGGAATGAACCGGCCGACGATCGTCGCAATCGACTCAGTATGGCCGCCGCCGTCATTGCGAAGGTCAAGTATCCAGCCCCTCACGCCCTGCGCCTCGAAGCTCGCAAGGGCGGCGTCCAGCTCCTCGCTGAGCAACTTTCCGTCCTGCAGCTTCTCGTAGCCCGCCGGAAACTGCGACAGCTTCATGTAGCCGATGCCGTTGGGAAGCATCTTGGTGGTAAATAACTGACGAGGCGGCGTGGGTGGACCGGAGACACCAAACTGCTTATACGTCTCGGCTGAGAGGAATGCCGTGTGGTCGTCGCCCAGACTCCGAGCCATCGAGCCGGCCGCCGAGAAGGCGTACTTGGCCTTGTCACCGCCGGCCGTCACCGAGTTGAAACTGTCGCTGAATGCCTTGAAATCCGCGATGCGGTCCCCAGTAAGCGCCGGCGCGACGCCGTTGTCGCTACCGCCGCCCCGCACCAGTTCCTGCACAACCCCGTCCCACGCAGCGCGCAGAAGGTCATTGGACTTGACGGGTTTGTAGTACTTGTCCATGAGCAATTGATACGCTACGCGCACCGTCTCGAGCCCGCCTGGTTGGGCGGCCAGATCCTGCGGCGTGACCAACCCGCCGGGGACAGACGCTGCAGCACCGACGGAGGCACTCGGACTGGGCGCCGCCGGCGGCTTTGCGCCGGTACAGGCTGCCGCGAGCAGCGCCGCGGCAAGGATAAGAGCACGGAGCAAGGGACGGCTCACCACTCGGTTCGAGTTCCGACGAAGTGATTCGTCGGACCGTGACCCGTACCGATACCTAACGAGCCTTCGATGGCTCTGGTCACGAACTGTTTCGCCTTGCGAATCGCTTCCTCCGGCGCCACCCCGCGGGCGAGACCCGCGGCGATGGCTGCCGAGAATGTGCAGCCTGTCCCGTGCGTGTTCTTCGTCGCGATTCGCGCTGCCCTGAGCGGGAAGAACTCCCGCCCGTCGAACACGAGGTCAACGGCGTCCTGATCCTCAGCGAGGTGGCCCCCTTTGATCACCACCCACTGAGCGCCCAGAGCCGCTATGGCACGGGCGGCAATTCTCATCCCGCCCTGATCTCGGATCGCCAACCCCGTCAGTATCTCAGCCTCCGGCAGATTCGGAGTCGCCACGAGCGCAAGCGGCAGCAGCCGGGTGCGAAGCGCCTCGACGGCGTCGTCCGGCAGCAGTACATCGCCGCTTTTTGCGACCATCACCGGGTCGACGACGAGACGCTCGAGGCCGTTGTCTTGGATAGCGTCGGAGACAGCCTGGACAACATCGAAGCTGCCAAGCATGCCGGTTTTGACCGCATCAACACCGATATCGCTCACCACGCTCTCGATCTGGCTGGCGATAAGGTCCGGTGGCAGCTCAAGTATGGCTTGAACACCAACCGTGTTCTGCGCCGTGATGGCCGTGACGGCGGTCATTCCATAGACGCCGAACGCGGTGAATGTCTTCAGATCGGCCTGGATACCGGCGCCGCCGCCGCTATCGGAACCCGCGATGGTCAGGGCGCGCGCGATCGGCGGCATGGTCGTCCTCCAGCATCATCATTGCACAGGCAGTGTTGCCGCCTCCCCAGTTATCTGCCTCAGGCGGACCACCGGCTGATGCAACGAGACGCCGCCCGCGCGGGGGCGGACGCCGAACGCCGGCTCGGGGGGAAACGCACGGAACTGCAGCTACTCGAAGACCCAGCGGTCGACGTCGCGTGGATAGGACAGAAGCTCCTGCTCGCCGAAGAACAGCGCGATCTCTCGCGCCGCGCTCTCAGGGGAGTCGGAGCCATGCACGAGGTTGCGCCCGGTCTCGAGTCCGAGATCGCCCCGGATAGTGCCGGCCTCAGCGTTAGTTGGATTCGTTTTGCCGATCGTCGCGCGCGCCGCCTCAACCGCGCTCGTGCCCTCGAACACGCTGGCGATAATCGGACTTGAGGTGATGTAGGCGATTAGACCTTCAAAGAACGCCTTGCCCTCATGCTCGGCGTAGTGGCGCCGCGCCAGGGCGTCGGTCACCTGTATCAGCTTCAACCCCGCCAGCTTGAGGCCGCGACGCTCGAGTCGCGCGATGACCTCGCCCGCGAGGCCGCGCTGCATCGCGTCCGGCTTCACAAGAATCAGGGTTCGTTCCATCGTTCATCCTTTCCGTGGATGTGTGTCGTTGCTAGATGCGCTCCTGGGCCGTCTCGACGACCGCCCGGCTGGCGATCAACGCGTTAATGCTTGTGCTGTCGTAACCGGCCTCCGCCAGAATTTCGCGGCTGTGCTGACCGAGCAGCGGAGCCGGACAAGTCGCCGAGGGCGAGATCGAGCCGAACCGAGCGAGGACGCCCGGCTGACGAATCCGGCCGTACACGGGATGGCGGTAGCTCACGATGAGGCCGGCGTCCAGAAGCAGGGGATCGCCGGTGAAGCTGCGCGCGTAGTCCTCGTCGGCCCGGACCGCCGGAACGCCGGCCCCGCGCAGTCTTTGCGCCCAAGTCGCGACCGATGCTTCCGCGAACCGCTCCGCGAGCCTTGCGGCGAGCTGGAGCTCAGGCACGCCGGTCGCGCCCGAGGGACCATCGCCGTCCAGCGGCTCGCAGTCCATGGTGAGCAGGACTCCGAGGCGCTGCCGCTCTTCAGTCCCGCGCGCGGCGAGAAACAGCCAACCGTCGGCGCAGCGATAGAGCCGGTACAGGGGGTGCGGACCGAACTGTCCTACGTCGTTGGTTGTCCGCGGAGGTCGCCCAGCGTATTCAATCATGGTGTCCGACTGGACGAAGCCGGCGGCACGGAGCAGGGAGGTCACGATTCGCTGCCCTTCGCCGGAGCGTTCCCGCTCGAACAACGCCATCGCAATCCCAACTGCATTTAACATCGCACAGGTATTGTCGGTGAGCGGAACGAGAAGGAAGACCGGCGGGTTCTGGAAACCGCCCTGGGTGCGCTCGATGCCGCTGAGCGCCTGCAGCAGCGGGTCGAATCCAGGCTTGTGCCTGTACGGTCCGCCGGCCCCGAAGGCGGTAACGGAGCAATAGATCAGGCGCGGATTGCGCCGGCGCAGCGTCTCGTAATCGATCCCCAATCGCTGCATAACGCCTGGGCGCATGTTCTCCAGAAGCACATCCGCACTGTCCACGAGCCGGTATAGCACCTGGCGCGCCTCTGGGCGTTTCAGGTCCAGGCCCAACCCGCGTTTGCCACGGTTCCAGGCGAGGAAACCGCGGTTCGCTCGTAGGCCGTCACCCTCCGGAGATTCGATCTTGATCACATCCGCGCCGAGATCGGCAAGGAAGGCGGGTCCAAGCGGACCCGCGATGTAGCTCGAGAGGTCGAGGATACGGATCCCGTTCAGGGGAAGTTGCTCACTGGCGATTGTAACGTCAGTCTGCTGTATGCCGGCCGTTGAGTTCGCTGATCCGCTGGTCGGTTCGCGAACGGCGCGCGACTCGGCACTCCGCGCGCCAATCCGCGGCAGCTCCGGCGCCGGCCCGCGAATAGCTCCGGGCGTCCGCTCGAAGTCAAGCGCGAGGCCCATCTGCCGGATTCGTCCGACTCTCGGGTCCTGGAGCTCAGCGAGCATCGCCGTCGCTGAAACCTGCGGGTCGCGCATGAACTCGTCGACGGTCTGCGCGGGAGCGCATGGGACATCATGCTCATCGAACAGACGCTCCCACTCGGCGAAGGGCTTACGGTCGATGATGCCGGCGAACATCTCCATAAACGCCTCGCGCTCGGCTGCGGTCGGAAGATTGGGCATGCTCTTGTACCGCGGGTCCGAGATCCATTCGGGATGGCCCACGGCCAACGCGACGCCCGGCCAAAAACGAGGCGTAAGCACGCCGAGATGGATCCAGCGGCTGTCCTGGCATTGGTAGAGGCGGTAGAGCGGTTGTGCCCCCGCGTGCGTGCGACGCGGGCCGGGAAAGGTGTCGGCGTGTTCGATCTCCAGGAGGTGGCTCGCCTGCATCGCGAGCGCGCCGTGCCAAAGCGGCACCACGACCCGGCGTCCGCGGCGGTCGCGCTCGCGTGCGTACAGGGCCGCCGCAACGGCCTGCGCGGCAAGGAGGGCTGCACCGTGGCTCGGGATTGGCGGATGGACGAAGACGGGACCGTCGCGAAAGCCCGGTTGGGCGTCCATCATCCCTGATCTGGCGGCGACAAGCGCGTCATCCGGCGGCAGGTCGCCCTCCGGCGTTGGCGTGCCGAAGGACGGAAGCGAGCAATGGATAAGGCGGGGATTCGCTTTGTGCAGAGCCGTCCAGCTGACCCCAGAAGCGGCGGCCTCGGCTTCCGTGCAATCGTCGACGAGCACATCAGCGCTGGCTGCGAGATTGCGCAGAAGCTCCACGGCACTCACGCCGGATGGCGGCCGCAGGCTCTCTTTCCCGCGCGCATAAACGAGAAAGCCGGTCTCGGCTCTTAGAGGGTGGCCATCAGGCGGCTCAAGCATGACGACGTGGGCGCCGTAATCAGCAAGCAGCATCGTCGTCAGCGCGCCGGCAAGCGAGCGCGTGAGGTCGATTAACGTAGTGCCCTCGCACGGTCCGCTCACAGGCGGACAGGATAGCACAAGACTGTCTCTGTCCTTGACACCCTCCCGGACCCATGTTCCAATCGCTGTACCTCAGGCGGCGGATTCACACATGGTCCAGGCGAACCGTCCCGCATTCGACGCGCTGGCCGAGTGGTATGACCACGCGCTCCGCACTGGCGAGCTCCCGCTCTTCAATCATGTGCTCTATCCCTGCATGCTCGAGATTCTCGGCGACGTGAAGGGGCAACAGATTCTCGACGTCGCCTGTGGCCCGGGCTTCCTCAGCCGGCAGATTGCACGGCGCGGGGCGCACGTGACCGGCGTGGACGTCTCCGAGGAGATGTTGCGACGCGGGCGCGAGGACGGACGCTCGGCCCCGCGTCCGATCACGTATTACGAGATGGACGCCGCGCACCTGGCTCAGTCTTGGAGCGGCAGCTTCGACGTCGCGATCTGCAACATGGCGATGGTCGATATGCCGGATATCGAATCAGTGCTGGCCGAGATGGCGCGGGTGCTGAAGCCCGGCGGCCGCTACATTTTCTCGATCACCCATCCGTGCTTCGTGATGCCGGGCGCCGAGTGGGTCGACAACAACCGCGGCGATCCTGTCTTCAAGCGGGTCGATAACTACTTTGACGAGGGCTACTTCGGCAAGGAGTGGTACGGCCAGGGCGGCCTGCGCTCGCGCCTTGGCGGAAATCACCGCACGCTGCAGACCTACGTGCGTGCGATCAGACAGGCCAGCTTCGTTTTGACGGACCTGCGTGAGCCGCGCCCCTCTGCCTACGCATTGCGCACCAGTAAGGAACTCAACACCCAATTGCGGATCCCATCGATGCTCGTTCTCGAGGCCACGTTTATCCTGGTACCGTCCTGAGACAGCAGCCACCACGAGACAGGCCACGAGATTGATGCGCCGAATGACCCCGCCGGTCCTGGAGCCGTTGCGGGAACTTGCGCCGAGAGTGGAACCTTATCCCAGGGGACAAGCGCGTTCTGCTCCGTCTTGCGTCTACTTACGCCATTCACGCTGCTGCACAGGCAGGTGAGACGATCTACATCGCCGGCGGCGCCACGGCCATCTTCGCCGGCAACCCGTTTGAACGGCGCTTTCGCGACATCCACGCCCTTACGCAGCAGGTGCAGGATAGCGTAGAGATCTGCTACGAATCGAACGGGCAGCTTTTCTGGGCCTGGAACCAGATGCAGCCTGGCTCTAAGCCACCGCAGGACGGCGGGGGACGGCGTTCGGAGAAGACAAGAAGGGGCGGGCGCTTGGACCGGCGCTTGGACCCGCCCCGACGATCACCTGGCCGCGGCCGCCGCGCCGATTTTGTACATGGTGGTGCCGCAGACCGGGCATTTGCCCTGGGTCGCCGGCTTACCATTCTTCATCGTGACGGCCTTCTCGTCCTTCATATCGCGCTTCTGGCGGCACTTTAGGCAGTAGGCTTCCATTTGGAACCTCCTTCATACTCGCGAATGCTCGCCGAGCACGTCTGTGCTCCACGAGATTATAACATAATTACAGGCACCGTGAATCTGTGGACGTAACACTTTCGGATTACTCGTGCTCGATGTTTGGGCCTCTGCGCCCCTCCGGGAAGACTTTTAGCGGTCTGGCCACCCCCTCGGCCGCCAATTCCAGGACCGCAATCAGCTCGCCGGAGGTTGAATAGGCCCGGCAGAGTGCCTCCGGACCGCGCACGTGAGGCGCGAGCGCTAGGGCTCTCCCCTGGGTAATATCCCTCGCGTGTGTTTCGGCCAGGATTACTGCCGGCTGCCGGCGCAACGGCGCATCCAGGGACCACAGCAGTTCCGGCAGATTGTTCGAGACTATGGCGCCCTCGAGATCCGCCAGGCTCAGGGCGTCGCCCTCGCTGAACGGTCCCGCGCGTATGCGGCGCAAGTCCGCCAGGTGTCCCCCGCAGCCGAGAACCTGGCCGAGGTCGTGCGCGAGACTGCAGACTGCGAACGTAAAAGCCAGCGGAGCACTCGATCTCGATGCCAAGAAACGGCGGATTGAATGCCGAGACCGTCAAGGCGTCCACGCGCACGAGACGGGGCGAGATCGCGACATCGATCCCCGCGCGGGCGTAGCGATACAGCGGTCTTCCGGCGACCTTGATGGCGCTGTATATCGGCGGAAGCTGTTCGAATGCCCCCCGGTATCGATCCAGCGCGGCGTCAATGGATTCTCGAGAGACGGAATCAATCGAGGCTTCAGATATTAACTCGCCGTCCGCGTCATAGGTGGTCGTTGTCTGACCGAGCCGCACGACGGCCTGATACGACTTGCGGGAGTCGGTAAGGTAGGCCAGTACGCGTGTACCCTGGCCGATCCCGAGAACGAGGACGCCCGTCGCCATAGGGTCGAGCGTGCCGGCGTGACCGACGCGACGCTCGTGTGTCAGCCGTCGCACGCGGGCAACGACATCGTGCGACGTCCAACCCTGCGGCTTGTCCAGTACGAGCAGCCCGTCAACCGGCTGCTGCTCGATCGTCATGGAACCTCAAAGACCTGAGCTGCTGCCCGAAGAATCTCGCGGTCCTCGGGACGGGCCGGAGCGAGATCGCCGTCCGGCGGGGGTTTGGAAGAGAGGACGTATTCAGCGATGGCGATCGTCCGAAACAAGCGCCCGTCCACATATGGGTTCCGGCCATGCTCAGGCGCCTGGTCGACAAGTCTTGGGTGCTGCTGGAGGTCGAGAGCGGAAGCGTAGCCGCGATGCGGCCAGATGTAGCAGCGGTTCGCGCAGGGATCGCAGACGGCCCACCGATCCCGTACCCACGTTTCCACGACGGCATGCAGAAGCGGGGGCTCTTCGCCGTACAAGAACACAATCCGCGCCGGCAGATTCGCAAGTTGCAGGAGACCCGACAGCACGCGGGCGAGCTCCTGCGGCCAGGGGCTGCCCTTTGCGATCACCGCCTCCTCGGGACCTCCCCACTGAAAGGAGCTGAAGTCGCCATAGAATCCGCTGGTGGTGCTACTGCCAGGCTGCGGGTGCCGCCTGGGAACGCGGCTGCACCAACGAGTGAGCGCGAGCATGCGCCCCAGCGGCTGCGGATTGAGGGCAGAAACGCCGGCTGCGATGGCAGCGAGGACCGGCCGGCTCGACGCCGTCACCGGTGCGGCCGGCGGCTCGCCGTACAAGTGACGGCTCTCCGGAGTGAGGAGAAGCTGCCTCTCGAGAATCGAACGGTCGAGGCTTCCGCTGGAGTATGGCTGTTGCCGCACCAGCTCGAGGGCATACCGCGGCCAAGCCTGCGAGACGCCTGCGGGTGTCAGGTGGAGTGCTCCGGTTCGGCTGAGACCTCGTCGATTAGGGCAGTGAGGCGCGCTGCGCGCTCGATTGAGTGGTCCGGCATGAAGGTCAACTCGGGAACTCGGGGATATAGCGGAGCGAGGAGAGGCGCGGACGAAGCTCGCGCCGGAGATAGGGCGTCGCGAGTCGTGCCGCGTGGAGGGCGTTCTCCTGCTCTGTTTCGTCTCCCATCACGCTCAAATAAACCCGAGCTGTCTTGAGATCCGGCGAAACCTGAACTTCGGTGACACTGAGCAGTACGTTGAGTCGTGGGTCTTTCATCTGGCGCTGCAGGATAACGCTCAACTCTTCGCGGAGCAACTCGCTCACCCGTTCAGTTCGCCGCGACATCAGTGGGGCCTCCTGACTCAATATAGCAACCGCAATCGGTCGGTCAGAGGTCGGCAGGCCAACGCCTCGCACCATGAAGAACGCGCAGGATCACCACCGCGTCGAGATGGCTGTCGGTAATATACGCGACGACGTACGGAGTCCCCGAGATGACCAGCTCACGGATTCCGGGAGCCCTGCCAGGACGCCCGAGCGCTGGATGATCACCAAGCTGATTGACCTGGCGGCGAATCGCGTCGCGGACGCGGCGCGCGGCATCCAAATTCCGATCAAGGAGATAGTCATACAGACGGTCTAAATCTCTCTCGGCGTGGTTACGCCAGAGAACGCGCATTTTCGGCAGCGCGGATTCGTGAGTCGAGCCCCGACATTACCTCTTCGTGAGACTTGAGTCTCTCGCCGCCCTTTCGGTATTCCTCCAGCGCCTCGGCGACGGCCACCACCTCAGGCAATTCTTCGTCGACGTATCGAGCAACCGCTTGCTCGATGATCCAGGATTTGGATCGGTCTTCCAGTTCAGCCAGCCGAGCAAGCCGGGCTGCGAGTTCGTCGCTGAGCCGGACGGAGGTCAGTTTCGGCATAATAGCGTCCTTTGCTAATACATCCGATTGCATTGTACTGTATTCACACCTTTGCGGAGAATGACCACGCAAGTCGGATTACCAAACTCGCTCCGGCGCGAACAGGTCGATCTGGTGCGCCGTCGAGCCATCGAGGGCCAGATCGGCCAGGATCTCGCCGATGACCGGGCAGAACTTGAAGCCATGGCCGGAGAATCCGCCCGCGATGATCACCTGCGGGTAGCGCGCGTAGATCCCGATCAGGAAATGTTTGTCCGGTGTATTGGTGTACATGCAGACGCTTGAGCGGCGCCAGGCGCCGGCGGCGTCCGGCATCCACGCCGACAGCGCCTCACGCATGGCGGCGACCTCCGGCCCGCTCACATCGCGGTTCACCTCATCGGGCGTTGTGGTCTGCTGGCTGTAATGGAACGCTGCCTTGATACCTTGGTCGGGGAGCAGCGGAATCCCATAGAAGATGGGGATCCCGCGGCGCTCGAGGACATAAACCGGCAACTCCGAAGGTCCGAGGGCGCTCCCATCTGATATCGGGTCGAACCAGTGCACGATATTCCGTTCGGCCTGAAGCGGTAGCGTCATGCCGGCAGCCACCTGTCCCAGCCAGGGGCCGGCACAGAGCAGCAGCCGGTCGCAGAGAATCTTGTCCCCGCCCGCTGTGACGCTGGCGCCGCCGGCCTCTACTTTCCAAGATGAGACGCGGAGACCGAACCGCGCCTCGGCTCCCGCCGCCACCGCCGCCTGCAAGTGCGCGAGGACGCACTGCTCGGGGAAGAGAATGCCGGCGTCGGGCTCGTACAGCGCCGCTTCGTCCGGTCTCGGTCGGAGGACAGGGAAGCGACGCCTCATATCGGCGGCGGACATGACTTCATACTCCAGGCCGTGGGCGCGGGCGCTGCGGAGCGAGCCCTCGAGGATCTCGCAGCCCTCATATCCGGCCATCAACCCGCCGGTCCGCAGCAGCAGGCGCGCACCGGTTTGCTCCTCGAGCCGCTGCCAGAGCTCGTAGGCGCGCAGCACGAGCGGAACGTAGGCCGGATCCTCGTAATAGGCCTTGCGAATGATCCTCGAGCCGCCATGCGATGAGCCGAGGGCATGTGCCGGATGGTATTGCTCAAGTCCAAGGACGCGCCGCCCGCGGGACGCGAGGTGGGCCAGCGCGGCGCTGCCCATGCCGCCCAGTCCGACGACGATCGCGTCGTATCGCTCGCTCATGGGTTCCCGTCCAGGATTGCCCTGCATCTGAACCGCAACGTAGGGGCTCGATTCATCGAGCCCGCGCGCAGTACGCTCGCTCAAGATGCCCGCAAGATTAGCGCCATTTGGAGCATAGGTGATGCCTGACGAGAAGTACGCCGACGAGTCGGTTGTCACGGCGGCGTAGTTGATGACGCCCGACCTTGCGAACCTTGCCAGCAACATTCACGGCGGTCACGTTATGCGGCTTGCTGATAACCTCGCACTCGTCTGCGCGTCGCGCTACGCGGGCACCGGAACCACCACCGCGGCCGTCGATCGGATCGATTTTCATGAGCCGGGGCACATAGGCGCATTGCTGTTAACGGCGCGGATAGCCTACGTTCACCACACCTCGCTCGACGTGGATGTCGATATCTCGGCCGAGGACATTGTCACGGGCGAAACGCGGCTCACGAACACGTGCCACTTCACATTCGCCGCCCTCCGAGACGGCGAGCGGGACCGGATGCTCTGATTGCTGAGGGTCACCCCTCAGCGCTAGGAACGCTGACTCACCCGGCAGCGCGAATTGACTCCAGATGGCCGGTGATGTGTCCGATGAGGATCTGCTGAATTGCCCGTTCAGCCGTCCATTGCTCACCAAATAGCTGGGCTGATCGGTCAAGTTGCTCATCGTTCAGTGCCCGCACCATGGCAGCAGCCGCGATTCCATTCTGCTGCAACGCAGCCACCGTGTCCGCCTTGGTTACGTTCGCAAACTCTACAGCGTGCTGGGCGTTGCCCTGGTCGATCATCTCCGGGGTTAGCGGCGGCATCGGCTTGCTCTTGGCGATCACGTCAACCAACTCGCCGATCGGCAGGTCGCCGGTCGCGCAATGATGGGCAACAACGCCAACGGTGCGGCCGTCGTTTGGCGTCGCCGCGTGCCAGACACTATCCGAGCACGTCTGAACTGCTTGGATCGCGTCCTGGGTCGCTGCCTCCAACTGGGCCGCGAGTCTCTCGGATCGTGTTGTCATGTCGATTTCTCCTGCCCTAACTATGCAGCGGCGCTGTTCCGCTGCTCCCCAATTGCACAGTTTACGGCATTGGACCTGAGTCGCGTGCGACCTTAGCGGGCCCCTCAGCCAGGGCGGCGAGGCCAGGCCCGGCACCCTGCCTATGCTATGCTAGGAACCTAAAGGCGGAAAGAGACCGAGTGAAAATTACGACGGAGCGCCTCCCCGAGAGCCGCGTGCTGCTCGAGATTGAGGTCGATAACGAGCGCCTTGAGAAGGCCATGAATCAGGCTTATCGCCGCGTCGTCAATCGCGCCCGCATCCCCGGCTTTCGGCCCGGCAAGGCGCCGCGGGCAATGGTGGAACGGTATCTCGGTCGCGAGACGCTCCTCAACGAGGCGCTCGACCGGCTCGTGCCCGAGGTATACGAAGAAGCGCTCGAGCAGGAAGGTATTGACGCCATCGACCGGCCTGAGCTGGAGATGCCGCAGCTCGACCCGGTGATCGTCAAGGCGACAATACCGATCCGCCCTCGTGTCGACCTCAGCGACTACCGTGCGCTGCGGCTGGAGGCCGAGGAGGCGCCGGTCGACGAGCATCTCGTCGACGAGACGATTGAGCAACTGCAGCACCGATACGCGACGGTCGAGCCGGCGGACCGGCCGATCGAGCTCGGTGATATCGTGCGCGTTGATCTCAAGACGACTGCCGACAGCGATGTCTACTTCGACCACAAGGATGCAGAGTTTGCGGTCACCACCGCGGACACCGCCAATCTTCCGGGGCTGGCTGAGGGGCTCGTTGGGTTGTCGCGAGGAGACAGCAAGGAGTTCGCCGTCGATGTCCCTGAGGATGCCACGGGCACCACACTGGCGGGCAAGCAGCTTACCTACGACGTCCAGATTCACGAGATTAAGGTCGAGCACCTGCCGGAGTTGAACGACGAGTTCGCCGGCATGGTCGGGGAGGGCTATCCAAACGTCGATGGGCTGCGCGCCAAGCTGCAGGCTGACGCCGTTGAGCGGGCTCAAAGCGAGGCGCGCCGCCGCTATGAGCAGAAAGCACTCGATGCGCTGGTTGGTGGTGGAACGTTTGAGTATCCCGCGGTGCTCGTGGAGCGTGAGATCGACCGGGTTATTCGCGAGAATACCAGTTTCGGCGACAAGAAGGCCGAGATGGACCGGTACCTCGCCGCGATTGGGAAGACCGAGACCGAGTATCGGGACCAGTTCCGCGCCGACGCCATCGAGCGTGTCAAACGATCGCTGGCGCTGAGTCAGTTTACCGATGATGAGGGCCTCACCGTTGTAGCGGGCGACGTCGATGCTGAGATCGAAAAGATGGTCGGCGATTCCGGCGCCTCTGCGGAACAGATCCGTCAGATCTTCGGCGGCGACTCGGGCCGCGACGTCATTGAACGCTCGCTCCTGACGCGTAAGGCCTACGACCGGCTGGCCGAGATAGCGGAGGGTAAGCCCGTACCGCCAAAATCCGAGCCAGAAGCGACTACGTCAGAGGTGGTCATAGCCGAAGCAGCCGCAGCTGACAAGCCCGCCGTCGAGCCGCGCGCCGCTAATGCATCGCCGGAGATGGGCGATCCGTCACCGGCGCCCGAATCGACGCCGGAATCCTCCTGAGGGAATCAGTAATGGAAACAAAGGCGGGACGAATCCTGAATATCATCCCAACGGTCATCGAGTCGGGCGCCCGCGGTGAACGCGCCTTTGACATCTTCTCGCTGCTGCTGAAAGAGCGAATCGTTTTCCTCGGCACCCCGATTGACGATCAGATCGCGAACTTGATCATTGCCCAGCTGCTTTACCTGGATCGCGAGGATCCGGAAAAAGACATCCAGATGTACATCCACTCCCCTGGCGGTGTCATCTATGCCGGGCTCGCTATCTACGACACGATGCAGCTCGTCCACGCGGAGGTGTCGACGATCTGCGTCGGCGTGTGCGCGAGCATGGCCACGGTCCTGCTTGCCGCGGGCACCAAAGGTAAGCGCTACGCCCTGCCCAATGCAACCGTCCATATGCATCAGGCGCAGAGCGGGGTGCGCGGTAGCGCCGCGGATATCGAAATTCAGGCCCGTGAGACACTTCGCAATCAACAGACAATCCGCGAGATTCTCTCGCGGCACACCGGACAAGACATCGAGCGGATTGCCCGCGACTCCGATCGCGATTTCTGGCTAGATGCCAAGTCGGCGAGGGAGTACGGGCTCGTCGACGAACTTTTGACCCGACCGGAGTAGACCTGTGGCTCTTGCACACGCTGTTCCCCGCCGATAGATAACACGAGGAGGTCCATCCATGCCGGGGAACCGCGGTACCCGCCTGCAATACCACTGCTCTTTCTGCGGTAAGAATCAAGATCAAGTCAAGCGGCTGATCGCCGGCCCTGGCGCCGTTTACATCTGTGACGAGTGCGTGGAGCTTTGCCGCGAGATCATCCATGAGGAGTCGTCTGGACCGACGAAAGCACGGCCCGGCGGACAGCGCGTCCCGGCGCCCAAGCTTCTCGACGAGCAGCTGAGCGAATATGTCGTTGGACAGGAGCAAGCTAAGAAGGTCCTGGCGGTTGCGGTCTACAACCACTACAAGCGGATCAATGCGGGCTCTGCCGTCAACGACGTCGATCTCGAGAAAAGCAACATCCTGCTGGTCGGGCCCACAGGCTCCGGCAAGACCCTGCTGGCCCGAACCCTTGCTCGCATCCTCGACGTCCCATTCAGCATCGCCGATGCAACGGCTCTCACCGAGGCGGGCTATGTCGGTGAGGACGTGGAGAATATCCTCCTCCATCTCATCCAGTCGGCTGACTTTGATATCCAGCGCGCGGAGCGCGGAATCGTCTACATCGATGAAATCGACAAGATCGCCCGTAAGAGCGACAACCCTTCGATTACGCGTGATGTCTCAGGCGAGGGCGTACAGCAGGCGCTGCTCAAGATCATCGAGGGGTCAGTGGCCAGCGTCCCCCCGCAGGGCGGCCGCAAACACCCACACCAGGACTTCATCCAGATCAATACGACGAATATCCTGTTCATCTGTGGCGGCGCATTCGAGGGCCTGGACAAGATTATCGACCGCCGTCTTGGCCGCCACCGCAAGGGTATCGGCTTCCGGACGGCGGAGCAGGTCATGGCAGCTCGGCAGAAGGACACCGACGAGTTGCTCAAGGAGGTCACGCACGATGACCTACTCGAGTACGGTCTCATACCCGAGTTCGTCGGGCGTCTGCCGATGGTCAGCGCCCTGGAGTCGCTCGATCAGGAGGCGATGGTGCGAATCCTCACAGAGCCGAAGAACGCGCTCGTCAAGCAGTTCCAACGCTTCTTCGCCCTCGATGGTGTCGAGCTCAGCTTTACCTCGGACGCCCTCCAGGCCTGCGCCGAGGAGGCAATCCGTCAGAAGACTGGCGCGCGTGGCCTGCGGACGGTGCTCGAGGACACGCTTCTGGATGTGATGTACGAGATCCCATCCCGCGGCGACGTGAAGAAGTGCGTCGTCAGTGCGGAGACCGTCACCAAGCGCCAGCGCCCGCTGCTCCTCACGCGTGCAGGCCAAGCCGTCGACATCGACGGCGTTGCCCAGCGTGGCGAGAGCGCGTGACTGGGCAGTGGCGAATGGTCGGCGGTAAATGGGGGAGGAGTCGCTCAGTCGTCGTCTGGCGACTCAGGTAGAGGCGTTCGGTCCGCGGTTTGCGGCGATACAGGCCGGCCGAGTGCCCGGCCAAGCGAGAGCCTCCTGCCCAGCCTTTCAGTCTGTTCCAGAAGGGTGCTTAGGGCACCTGAGTCCATCAACTCCACACGAGCGGCAAGAATGAGATGGGTCTCCAGTTCCTTCATGCTGCCCTGGGCAATCTTCGTGAAACGAATGTACTCCCCGGTACTCTTCCGACCCCAGCCCTCGGCGATGTTTGCAGGAATCGAAGCTGCTGACCTCCGGATTTGGCCGGTCATCCCGAAGAGTTCATCTCGGGGAAAACCGCGGGTTAGTCTGTAGCAGTTCTCTGTCAGGTCCATCCCCTCCTGCTAGACCCGCAGATCACGGTACGAGGATATTGGCATCTTGAGACCCCGCTTGCGGGCCAGTGCCACTGGCCACTCCCCACTCGCCACTGCCTACCGGAACACAACCAATATAATCCCCGCCGAAAGCAGCCAGAGCACGATGTCGATCATCAGCGGGCGATCGCGCAGCAGCGCCTCCTCAGGGCTGCCACCCTCCTCACGCGAGTAGACCAGGAAGAGGTAGCGGAAAACGCCGTATAGCACGAACGGCAGCGTTGCCAGCATGGCGTGATTGGGCGGCAGGTTCTCTGCCGTGACCGTGTAAAGGCTGTACGCCACGACCGTTGACGCCGTTACGACCGCCGTCATCTGGTCGAGCAACAGATCGCTGTAGTCGTCCAACGAGGCGCGATGGGCGCCGGACTCGTCGCCCAGTAGGATCAGCTCGTGCCGGCGCTTCGTAATGGCGAGGAAGAGCGCTCCGAAGATCGTGCAAAGGTAGAGCCAGGGCGAGATGGGGACCCCTATGACCAGTGCGCCGCCGGCAGCGCGAAGCACGAATCCGACCGCAATCGTGAGGACGTCGACGATTACCAGATGCTTCAGCCAGTACGAGTACGCGAGTGTGCTGATTCCGTACGCGAGCAGTATCAGCCCGAAGTGCCGGTTGATCAGTGCTCCCAGCACCAGCCCTGCAGCGCCAAGCACGACGGAACTGACGACCGCTACATTCGGTCGGAGACTGCCCGCCGCAAGCGGTCGCAACCGTTTGCGAGGGTGAAGCCGATCGGCCTCCAGGTCGCGGAGGTCGTTGACCAGGTATTCCGCCGCCGACAGCAGTGAGAACGCCACAAACGCAAGCGCTGTGCGGAGCAAAAGCGGCACCCACGTATCGGGCTGGCTTGGGAACCATGCCTGGCGAATGGAGAAGACCAGCGCAAGCGCGACGATCCCGTTTTTGAGCCACTGCTTGGGGCGCAGCGCGCGCAGGAGTGCGCGGAACTCGGGCTCAGAGGAGGCGATGCGGATCGTGGCTGCGTCGGCGGTGGCGGGACCTGACGGTTCGCGCATAGTTGCAGCGATCGTAGCATCGCACGGTCGGAGATGGTCGGTCGTGGAAGCAGATCGCCGCTAGGTGAGATTCATAATAACCTTGTGCAAGATTTCGCGGAAGCGTGAGAGCTGCTGCTTGTCTATACCGGCAAGGAGTACCGCGTCGGTATCGGTGCCGATCTGGGGAAGCGAGTCCATGACGGACCGTCCGCGCTCGGTGAGATACAGGTTGATAACGCGACGGTCCACGCTATCGCGCCGCCGCTCCACCAGCCCGCCTGCCTCTAAGCGGTCTACGATGCCGGTCATCGTGGGGCCGTCAAACAACGCCCGCGCGCCGATCTCGCTCAGGGACTGGCCGTCCCGCTCGGCAAGCCGAACGAGCGCTCCCCACTGCGGGGGTGTGATTCCATACGGCTGCAGGCGAGCGGCAAACTGCCGCACGGCCAGCCGGCCGGCATAATTGAGTAACCAGTTGGTACTGTCGTCCATACGCACGCTCAAGAATTTCAGTAGCCGCCACCATAGTTCAAGGGGACGG
>Ga0193751_1000358_pt1 | contig 37262 bp, 32 predicted proteins | sample L1c2metaG_FD_143050 | JGI IMG/M metagenome (GOLD analysis project Ga0193751, IMG submission 143050) | Soil microbial communities from a riparian zone of the East river system, Colorado, United States - L1c2 | ecosystem: Environmental > Terrestrial > Soil > Riparian zone | place: USA: East River...
TTCGATCGGCTCATTTGGCAAGGAACGTAATGATGCAAACTGAAAAATCGGCGCCAGTATTCACACGAAAAACCGACGCCCCCAGAAAATTTCCCTGATGTACCGCCAGCATATCAGTGATCCACTACACCGTGGAGGCGGCGTTCGTGAAACACGACGGCGTGAACGATCAAAATGATAATCATCATTCGTTGATCGTCGCTTAAACCGTAAGCCGAATGGCACCACTCACAACCTCTGGCTGTTACCATCTTCACGAGAGGCACGGGAGCGGTCGTACGATACCGGCGTTACGACGAACTTTGCATGATAGGTGGGCGGTCTCCTGTCACCGACCGTCATCGGGCCGTCGAAGCGCGCCGCGACCGGGTCGTCGCAGTGCGGCGGCCGATGGCGGGCCACGGCGTCTCGAAGCCAAGAACCGCGGGTTAGTACTGGATACCCGGCAGGTGGGAACGACGGGAAGGTCCGACGTTATCTCGGACCTTCGCCCAAGCGCCGCGCCTTGACGTTTCCACGACTCGCGCCGCAATGTGCTGCCCATGAACGCCCGCGACCTGCAGAAACTGACCGACTGGCTGATCGACGGCGCGAGGTCCGCGCCCAGTTCGCCGCAGATGATGGCGGAAACCTGCGAGCGGCTGGTTGCGGCCGGCCTGCCGCTTTGGCGCGTCGGCGTCTTCGTCCGGACGCTGCATCCCGACATCATCGGCGTCAATTTCATCTGGCGCCCGGGGGCCGAGGTCGCCGTCGGCCGCGCCGATTACGACATGCTGGATTCACCGGAATACCGAAACAGCCCGCTGGCGATCGTGTTCGGCGAGGGACGGGAGGTCAGGGCGCTGCTCGATAGTCCCGACAGCAAGCGCTTTCCTTTCCTTGATGACATGCGCGAGGAGGGCGTCACCGACTATATCGCGCTGCCGATTCTGCAGATCGACGGCTCGGTTCACGCGTCGAGCTGGACCACCAAGCAGCCGGGCGGCTTCACCGACGAACAACTCAACAATCTGCGGTCGCTGATACCGCCGCTGTCCCGGGTCATCGAAATCACCCGCATGCACCGCACCGCCTCGAACCTGCTCGACATCTATGTCGGTAACCGCGCTGGCGAACGGATTATGGGCGGGCAGATCAGGCGTGGCCATACCGATACGATGCTGGCGGCGATCTGGCTGTCGGATTTGCGTGGCTTCACCGCGCTGTCGGACCGGCTCCCGGCCGAGACCGTGGTCGACATCCTCAATCAATATTTCGACTGCCAGGTATCGGCGATTAAGGCGCATGGCGGCGAAGTCCTGAAGTTCATGGGCGATGGCTTGCTCGCGGTGTTTCCGATCGCTGAGGTGGTTGGGGATATCGAACAGGTCTGCGGGGGTGTTCTGGAAGCTGCCCGCGAGTCGCGTGGCAATGTCGAAGCCATGCATTACTCGACTGGTGCAACAACCGAGCGATTCCGTTTCGGCGTCGCGTTGCATGTCGGCAAAATTCTCTACGGCAATATCGGCGGCGGCAACCGGCTCGACTTCACCTGCATTGGGCCGGCGGTCAATCTCGCCGCGCGGCTGGAAAAAATCGCGGGCCGGCTGCATCGCACGGTGGTGGCGTCGGCGGAATTCGCTCGCGCCTGCCCCAGCGACTGGAGCGATCTCGGCGAATTTCCGATCGCGGGATTCTCGATGGCCAAGCGCGTCTACGGTTTGGCGGATGAGACGCCGGGCGTGGACTCAGCCTACTCGCCCGCTCATTCCTCGGGTTCGGTGGTGAACAGCAACGGGTAGCCTTTGGCGCGGCCGGCGTCGGTGGCGCGCGTCGCTTTGGTTTCGGCAACGTCCTTGGTGAAGACCGCGACCACGCAAACGCCGCGCCGGTGCGCGGTAATCATGACCTTGTGGGCCTGGTCCTCGGTCATGCGGAATTCCGCCTTCAGCACGGTGACGACGAATTCGCGCGGCGTGTAGTCGTCGTTGATGAGGATGACCTTGTGCAGCCGCGGCCGTTCGGTCTTGGTCTTGACCTTGGTCTTCGGCTTGGTGACGGTGTCGATCATTCCGGTCAGCACCTCCTTGCATTTCACCGGCGTTGACGGGGCAGAATACAGCCTCCGGGCCGGCGGCGGAACCGGTTGATTCAGGACGGTATCTTTGCAGCGCTGGAACTGTGCACAGATGGGCGATGATGTCAGCCACATCGCCCTGCTTCAGCCCCGTATGATAAGCATACGCCATCGGCGCCTTGAGCATCCGTCCGTCGCGGGCAACGCCATGGGTGATGGCACGGCCGATTTCCTGATGTGCGCGATAAGGCACGGGAAGCTGTTCCTGCAAAATCTTCGGCCTCGGCGGTAGCGGCAGCGAAAGCCGCGCAAGATTGAGGCAAGCTTCGATTGAGGCAGTCTTGCGGCTAACCTGAATGTGAACGTCACCGCGTGTTCCTGCTTTTCGTCGGCCACTTTGCGTGTCAACATTGTGCGGCACGACGGGAGGGCCGCTGATGCGCTGGTATGTCTCGATCGGGGCGGTGCTTGTCGCGGGCGCGATCGCCGGAGGTGACGTCGCGGGCGTCGCCGCGCCTAGTCCCGTAAACCAACAGAGCGCACGATCGGCGGACAAGGACAGCGTGCCGTCGGTCGACGTCGAACTCGTGCTTGCGGTCGATGTTTCCTATTCGATGGATATGGACGAGCTCGCGGTCCAACGGGAAGGCTACGCGCAGGCGATCGTCTCAAAGGAATTCCTGCAGGCGCTGAAGTCGCTTCCGAACGGCAAGATTTCGGTGACCTATTTCGAATGGGCAGCAACCAGCGACCAGAAGATCATCATTCCCTGGCGTGTGATCGATGGCCCGGAAACCGCGGACGCGGTCGCCGACGAAATCCTGAAGACGCCGATCCGCCGCGCCTCGCGCACCTCGATCTCCGGCGCAATTTATTTCGCCATGCCGCTGTTCGAGGCCAATCCTTATCGAGGGTTGCGGCGGGTCATCGACATTTCCGGCGACGGCCCCAACAACAATGGCTTGCCCGTGATCGGCGCGCGCGACATGGCGCTCGCCAAGGGCATCACCATCAACGGCCTGCCGATCATGGTGAAGGAGCCGTCCTATTCGACCATGGATATCGAAAACCTCGACTGGTATTACGAGGACTGCGTGATCGGGGGCCCGGGGTCCTTCGTGGTGCCGATCAAGGACCGCGAAAAATTCAAAGAGGCGATCCGCACCAAGCTGCTGCTCGAAGTTGCCGGCCGCACCCCCGAACGCCCGATCATTCCGGTGGTCGAAAAAGAACCGCGCGTTTCCTGCCTGATCGGCGAGAAGCTCTGGCAGGATCGCTGGGGGCGCTAACTGGCAGACGCTTATCTTCCTCGCCTCGTTTGCGGAATAGCGATCCGCTGATTGGGCGGCGTTGCGTCAATCCCTCCGTGGCTGCCAAGCCGGACCAGCGTCTTCCCACTGATTGTCGGTGATCTGCTCCACTTGCGTTCCATCGATGCGCATGACGAACAGGTCCCCGTATGGTTGCGGTGCGAACGTATAGAGCGCCTCGTCCTTGAAACCCATCCGCGTGCTGGAAAACACGATCTTCTCGCCATCTGGCGACCACGCCGGATGCGCGTCATTGCCCCTGGAGCTGGTCAGCCGGCGCAGGTCGCTCCCGTCCGGCCGAATGGTGCATACCTCGAAATTGTCGCCATCCATCCGGCGAACGAATGCTATCAGGTCTCCTCGTGGCGACCAGACTGGGAAATTGTCGTACTCTTCGGTGAGCGGCGTTACCGAGCGGTCTTTCAGGTTCATGATCCGCAGGCCGTTACCCTCCGGTCCCATGGTGCGATAGGCGATGCGCAGACCGTCCGGCGAGTATGAGGGAAAGCCATTGCTATTCGCGCCCGATGTAATCTTTTGAAACCCCGACCCGTCGTCGTTGACGATTGCTATTTGTGCGCCACCATTGGCCGGATCGACCGGCTTTTTCGCTCCAATCGCGAAGTCAAGAAACGATGCGAATTTTCCGATCCCGAAAATGATCGTATCGCCGCCAGGGGACCACTGTGGCGCGATGATGAGTTCGTCTTTGCTTTCCAGAATCCGCTTCGGCGGGCCATCGCCGACGCCCAACACCAGACTGGTGTCGCGACGGTTCGCCGCGACCGCAGTAGCGACGTAACGCTCGCCGCTGCGATCATAGGCTGGCAGGATTCCGGTGCTGAACAGCTCGTATTCAGGATTCCTGCTCCACAATTTTCGCGGCGCGCCGGGCGGAGGCGAGGTTTCCCTGCCATACACCACCCTTTCGCCATCCCGCGACCAAGCCGGCCAGCGCACGTTGCCGGCCGGCCCTGCCTTGCCGGTTGAGTAGAACGCTCCCTGGGCCTTCGCATCAACGCGCAAGAACGCCACCTCGCCCGACGGCAAAACCGATGGGAACATCTTGACGCCGGGGCCGGCGTCGACAGCCCTTGCCTCGGTGGTGGCGATATCGATGCGGGTGAGCGTGGTCGCGCCATCCTCGGGCAATGCGCCCCTTCTCAGCGCGGTGCGGAACGTCCAGGTATCCTCGGCGGGCATGCAATAAGCGAGCACGCTCGCACTGTCGCCCCACCACTTCGGGCTGCCGCAAAAGTCGCCGTGGCTTAGCCGCTTCAGTCCGCTACCGTCAGGCCGGATGATATAAATATCAACGAAGTGCAAGTGCTCCCATCGCCCCTTCGCAAACGCCATGGGACTGTCACGGTCCGATGAAAACGCGATCCACTGTCCGTCGGGCGACCACGCCGGGCGGAAGTCGCTTCCCGCCCCCGACGTGAGAGGCGTCGCCTGTCGGGTGTTCAGGTCGAGCATCCAGAGATTGGCCCTTCCGCCGGCCCGCGTGGTCACGAAGACAATGCGGCTGCCGTCCGGGGAGAATGCCGCTTGATCATCGTAGGCTGGATCGTTGGTCAGCCGCTCCAGTGCGCTGCCATCGGGGTGCATGCGATAGAGGTCCGCCGAGCCGTCACGCTCGGAAGTGAACGCGATCCACTGAGCGTCAGGCGACCACACCGGATTATAGTCGAGATATCCTTCGGTCAGCTTCTGCTCGCCAGTTCCATCGGCGCTCGAAACAAACAGGCTAGACTGAGACGGACCCAGCCGTGTCATGAGAATTCGTTCTGCCGCAGGGCAGCCTAGCGTCGTCGCAACGACAAGAAGAAGGGAGAAAATAAACCTCACGGAGGCCTCCTGGTCCACAATGCCAACGGGCACATAATATTTTATAGTCTGCGATAAACGTACACTTCAAGCTTGGCGCATGGTGCCATCCGGCCAAAACCGGCGAAATAGCCTTTGACGTTTTTGCAGGGGTAATTTTGGGTGTATTAACAATTAATCGGCTACACACAAAACCTCTCTCCGCGCAGAAGAAGCGAAGCAAATCGCAAGAACGTTAGCGTGCAAATTTCGCCACCAGTTCGACATGCGGGGTGTGACGGAACTGGTCGACCGGCGTCACGCCTTCGATGGTGTAGCCGCCACCGATCAGAATCCGTGCGTCACGCGCGAAGGTCGCGAGGTTGCAGGACACCGCGACCACCACGGGAATTTTGCTCGCCGCAAGCTGTTGGGCCTGCGCCTGCGCGCCCTGTCGCGGTGGATCGAACACGATGGTATCGTAGTCGCGCAGTTCCTGCGGCATTAGGGGACGGCGGAACAGGTCGCGCGTCTCAGCCTTGATCGGCTTCAGTCCCGGCGTCGACGTCGCGGCCTTCTGCAGCGCGGCCACCGCGCCGGCGTCGCTATCGAAGGCCGAGACCCGCGCTTTCGTGGCGAGTCTCAGGGCAAACGGCCCGACGCCGCAAAACAGGTCGGCGATGTGCTTTGCGCGCCGGCACTGCTCCGCTACCAGCGCGGCGAGAGCCTCTTCGCCCGCGACGGTGGCCTGCAGGAACGAGCCCGGCGGCAAGGTGACTTGTGCGGCACCGATTGTGATTGTCGGAGGCGCGCGCATCAACACCATCTCACCGTGGCGGGTCAGCCGCGCCAAATGGTGTTGTTCGGCAACCCGTGACAGCGCCGCGATCACGGCCGTCGGCAGCGGCCCCGAGCCGCGCACATCGACATCGATGCCGCTATCGGTGGCGGTGAACTGGAGATCGAGCGGCTTTCCGGTCGGTTTCAGCGGCTCGGCGATCGCCCACGCCGCGTCCAGCGCGCCGTCCAGGCCGGGATCGAGGATCGGGCAGCGGTCAATAGGAACGATGTCGTGCGAATTCGCCGCCGAAAATCCCACCTTGAGCACGTCGTGGGTGCCGATCCGGGCGTGCAGCGTGATCCGCCGCCGGCCGAGACCATGGGCGTCGATCAGCGGATGCACCTCGCAGGCGATTTTCGCTTGCGCCAGCGTTTCGACGACAAGCTGGCGCTTCCACGCGCGATAGCGTTCGATTTCCCAGTGCTGGATCGCGCAGCCGCCGCAGGTTCCAAAATGCGGGCAGAACGGCGTGATCCGTTCCGGACTGGCGCGTTCGACTTGCAATAGGCGCCTTCGATCGGGATGGTGACCCGGGACCGGCGCCACCTCGACGGTCTCGCCGCCAAGCGTGTACGGCACATAGAGGCTCTGTCCGCCGGCCAAGGCGACACCGTCGCCGAGGTGGCCGACATGATCGATGACGAGACGCTCAACCACGGCGCGCGCCGATGAAGAATTCGGTATTGCCGTCCCCGCCGGTGATCGACGATGGAAATACGCGGATGCCCGTGCATCCGAGCGAAGCCGCGAACGCGGCGATGTCGTCGCAGACTTCCCGATGCACCGCCGCATCGCGAATAATTCCGCGCTTGGAATGTTTTCGCGAGGCCTCAAATTGCGGCTTGATCAATGCCAAGAGGTTCATCGGCGCCGCCGCCAGCGACAGCGCCACCGGCAGCACGGCCTTGAGTGAGATGAAACTGACGTCGATGACGACGATGTCGGGCCGCACCGGCAAGCGTCTGCCCTCAAAGTTGCGGATATCGGTCTGTTCCATGGAGACGATCTTGGGATGATCGCGCAACGATGGATGCAATTGCCCGTGCCCGACATCGATGGCGAAAACCATGCTGGCGCCGTTGGCGAGCAAGACTTCGGTGAACCCGCCAGTCGATGCGCCGACGTCGAGGCAGACGTGATCCTCGATGGCAATCGGATATTGCTCCAGCGCGCCCGCAAGCTTGACGCCGCCGCGCGAGACAAAGGGGTGCGCCGGTTGCGCCTGCAAGACCGCGTCGGCGGGAATCGTCTCGGACGCCTTAAGGACCGGCTTGCCGCTGGCCGAGACCAGGCCCGCTTCGATCGCGGCTTGGGCACGCGCCCGGCTTTCGAACAGGCCGCGCTCGACCAAGAGCAGGTCGGCGCGCTTGCGGGGTGCGGGCATGCTACTTCAGGCTATGGGTGGTAACCGCTTGCTGAGAACGTCTCGTTTTGTTGTTCCGGCATTTAATCTCTCATTCAGCGAAGAATGATTTTGGTCTGACCTGCCCTGGCCTTCCAGCCGCCTCAGGCGAGTTTCACCGTCTCGGCCTTGAAGTCCTTGCCGAGGGCTTCGAACACCTTGGCGACGATGCCCTTGGCGTCGAGGCCGGCGCGGGCGTACATCGCGTTCGGGGTGTCGTGGTCGAAGAACACGTCCGGCAGCACCATCGCGCGCATCCGCAGGCCGCCGTCGAGCATGCCGTGCTCCGCCAGTGTCTGCATGACATGGGAGCCGAAGCCGCCGATCGCGCCTTCCTCGATGGTGAGGAAGATTTCATGCTCGCGCGCGAGTTTCAGCACCAAGTCGACGTCGAGCGGCTTCATGAAGCGCGCATCCGCGATGGTGGTGGAAAGCCCGTGTGCGGCCAGTTCATCGGCCGCCTTCTCGCACTCGGCCAGCCGCGTGCCGAACGACAGCAGTGCGATCTTGGTGCCTTCGCGGACGATGCGGCCCTTGCCGATCTCCAGCGGAACGCCGAATTCAGGCATTTCGACGCCGCGGCCTTCGCCGCGCGGATAGCGCACCGCGCTCGGGCGGTTGTTGATCGCCACTTGCGTCGCCACCATGTGCACCAGTTCGGCCTCGTCCGAAGCCGCCATGATGACGAAATTCGGCAGGCAGCCGAGATAGGCGTTGTCGAACGAGCCGGCATGGGTGGCGCCATCGGCGCCGACCAGCCCGGCGCGATCGATCGCGAAGCGCACCGGCAGGCTCTGGATCGCCACGTCGTGCACGACCTGGTCATAGCCGCGCTGCAGGAAGGTCGAATAGATGGCGCAGAACGGCTTGTAGCCCTCGGTCGCAAGCCCGGCGGCAAATGTCACCGCGTGCTGTTCGGCGATGCCGACGTCGAAAGTACGATCGGGGAAGGCCTTGTTGAAGATGTCGATACCGGTGCCCGACGGCATCGCCGCGGTGATGCCGACGATCTTCTCGTCCTTCTGCGCTTCCTTGACGAGGCTTTGGCCGAACACGTTTTGATAGGCGGGCGCATTCGGCTTGGCCTTGGCCTGCGCGCCGGTTGCCACATCGAACTTGACCACGGCGTGAAATTTGTCGGCGGAGGCCTCCGCCGGGCCGTAGCCCTTGCCCTTTTGGGTCACGACATGGACCAGGATCGGGCCGGTCTCCATGTCGCGGACGTTCTTGAGAACCGGCAACAGGTGGTCGAGGTTGTGGCCGTCGATCGGGCCGACGTAATAGAAGCCCAATTCCTCGAACAGCGTGCCGCCGCCGACCATGAAGCCGCGCGAATATTCCTCGGCCCGCTCGGCCCGATCGGCGATGACTTTCGGCAAGTGCTTGCCGAGCTGCTTGGCGGCCTCGCGCAGCGAACGATAGGTTTTGCCTGAATAGAGCCGCGACAAATAGGCCGACATCGCCCCGACCGGGGGCGCAATCGACATGTCGTTGTCGTTGAGAATGACGATTAGCCGCGAATTCATCGCGCCGGCATTGTTCATGGCTTCATAGGCCATGCCTGCGGACATCGCGCCGTCACCGATCACGGCGATGACGTTGTTCTTGCCGCCGGAGAGGTCGCGCGCCACCGCCATGCCGAGCGCCGCCGAGATCGAAGTCGAGGAGTGGGCGGCGCCGAACGGATCGTAATCGCTTTCGGTGCGCTTGGTGAAACCGGACAGCCCGCCGCCGGTGCGCAGCGTACGAATCCGGTCGCGCCGGCCGGTCAGGATCTTGTGCGGATAGGCCTGGTGGCCGACGTCCCAGATCAGGCGGTCGCGCGGGGTGTCGAAAATGTAGTGCAGGGCGGTCGTCAATTCGACGACGCCGAGACCGGCGCCGAAATGCCCCCCGGTGACCGATACGGCATCGATGGTCTCCTGACGCAGTTCGTCGGCGACCTGACGGATTTGGTCCACCTTGAGCCGGCGCAAATCGTCCGGGGTGTGGATCGTGTCGAGAAGCGGCGTCTTGCTATATGCGGTCACAGCGATATTCCAATTTTGCAGGTCGGGATCAACGGCCCGACGTGAGATGGGTTGCGCAGGTTCGGCGCAGCGATAACCCAGACGCCGGATACCACCTGAGCAGGTCGGAGCCCAATTTGGTAGTGCGAGATGCGCCCCGGATTGTTCAATGTGAGATACATCACCTTTGGCGGCCTCACCCCTCTCGATCGTTTCTTTGAGCGATTTGAAGTACTTACCATTGTTAGGAACCGATGGGGGATCGCCTCCGTCAGCCCACAATCTTTGAAGCTTTACACTAAAGTGTCGGCCAAAGCCAACCTGCCAAAGGGCCGTGACGCGCGGCAGGGAAGGCGATGGAACCGGCGATTTCAACCCGGTGGCGCGCCAACCGTTCCATTTCGTCCCGAATCGGCGGCATCAATTAGGCTAGTGGGACGATTCGGAAGCTTTCCGGCCGTTCGACGGTCGCCTTGGGCTTAACTATCCCACCGAGTTCCATGCATTTGAGAAGGGCGGACCGGCATCATTGCATGTCGAGCGGCTCGGTCCCGGTCGGCTGGCCGTTCGCGTCAGTGGTAATTTTGTCCACCCGCGCCTCTGCCTGCCGCAGCAGTTCCTCGCATCGCCGCTTCAAGGCCTCGCCGCGCTCGTAAATGGCGACGGACTCCTCAAGCGGCACCTTGCCGTCCTCAAGCCGCTTGACGATCGATTCGAGCTCTTCGAGTGCGCGCTCGAAACTCAGCGTCTTGACGTCCGCCTGGGTATTTTCGGCCATGTTGCTTTCTCGGGATGCGCTGGCTCGCCAGCGGAATCATGATGCGGAGGTATTACGGCGGGAATCCGCGCCCATCAATGCGCTGACATGGGCCGCGACCGACTCCTTCAGACCTTGAAGATCATAGCCGCCTTCCAGCACCGAGACAATTCGCCCCCCCGCGCTTGCGTCGGCGACGTCCATTAGCTTCCGCGTGACCCAGCCGAAATCTTCAGCCCTAAGATTGAGCGAGGCCAGCGGATCGCGATAATGCGCGTCGAAACCGGCGGAGATGACGATCAGCTCGGGACTGAACCTGGTCAGCTGCGGCAGGATCACGTTCTCGAACGCGGCGCGGAATTTCGCGCTACCGTCCTCCGAGGCCAGCGGCGCGTTGACGATATTGTCGTGCTCGCCGCGTTCGCCGCTGGCGCCGGTGCCGGGAAACAGCGGCATCTGGTGCGTCGAGCAATACATCACGCTTTTGTCGGCCCAGAAAATGTCCTGGGTGCCGTTGCCGTGGTGAACATCGAAGTCGACCACGGCGGCGCGGCCGATCCCGTATTTGCGCTGGGCGTGACGCGCGGCGATGGCGGCATGATCGAAAAAGCAAAAACCCATGGGCTTGTCGGTTTCGGCATGATGGCCCGGCGGGCGGACCGCCAAGAACGCGTTGTTATGGGCGCCCGACATCACCGCGTCGGCGGCAGCAACCGCGCCGCCGACGGCGCGCATCACCGCTTCCCAGGTGCCGGGCGACATCGAGGTGTCGCCGTCGAGATAGATCAGGCCGCTCATTGGGGCGACACGCCGAAGCTCGCTGACATAATGTTGGTCGTGACAAAGCGTGACTAGATTGAGATTTCCTTCCGGCGCCTCACCCCGCACCAGCTTGTCAAAACGATCCTCGGCGAGCACCTCGGCGATCGCGCGGATCCGGTCGGGGCGTTCCGGATGGCCGGGCGGCGTCAAATGGTCGAGGCTTGCCGGATGTGTCAGAAGGAGTGTCGTCATGCGGGACCTTGGCGCGCCATACGCGCTTTTCGAGAGGGTGCTAATCTAGGGGGTCATCGGCCCCGGGGAAAGAGCCGAGCCCCGGGCCTGATCCAGGGCAGGGAGTTGAGACCGTCATTCCAGGGCGATGCAGACCGGGTCCGCAGCTAGTACCCGCTTTCCGAAGTTCGTGATCCGGCTCCGCACCTTCGCAAACGAACTTCGGAAAGCAAAGGGTACTAGCAAACATATGATGCTAGTGCCGCTTTTCGATTTGAAGTTCCTGTTCGAGTTTGCCGCGGGTGATGCAGAAACTTCAAATCGACGGCACTAGGCGCATCCCGGAATGACGCAGCCCTAATTCGATCGCGTGATGCGATTGCCCGCCGTCGGTGCGATCGGGCTGTTGGCCTTGAAATAAGTGTAGAGGGCATCGGCATCATAGATGCCGATTTGCGGGGCGGTTGCTTCCTTCAACACGGTGAAGCCGTCGCCGCCGACGGAGAGATAGTTGTTCACCGTCACGCGATAGCTCTTCACGGGATCGATTCGCTCGCCGCTCAGCGCCATCGAAGCAGCGACCACGTGCTCGCCATACGGTTTCGAATTGTCCCAGGCGTATCTGAAACCGTTGGAGACCTGAAGAATCCGCGGCCGCTTCGGATCGAGCCATTGCTGCTCGAGCATTTGCTTGATCTGGTTTCCAGTCAGCGTCAGCGTAACCAATTGGTTGCGGAATGGCTGGCTGGCGAAAAGGTCGGCATAGGTCACCGCGCCATCCTCCTTCTTCGTGACGTCGGCGCGGACGCCGCCCGGATTGGTGAAGGCGATCGCGGCCGCGCCATCGGCGGCGGCCTTGGTTGCCGCCAACTGGGCGTCGGCGATGATGTCGCCAAGCGCGCTCTCGCCGGCTTCGTTGGGCGCGCGTGACAGCGTTTCGGTAACCGATCCCGCCCGGCGATTGGCGATCGGGGCGGCGACTTGATCGTAAGCCTCGAGCAGGGCGGTCTGTTCCGGATCCTTGGCAAGGGTGCCGGTACGGACGATGATATTGTCGGCCCTTGTGCTGACGATGTCCCGGGTTCTGGAATCAAGCTTCACATCGATTGCGGTGACGAGGGTGCCGTATTTGTCGCCGCTGGTGACGAGGCGTCCGTCGATCTCGCAGACATAGGCCTGATGGGTGTGGCCGCTGATCACAAGGTCGACCGCGCGGTCGAACTTCTTGACGATATCGACGATGGCGCCGGATATGCCGGGGCATTCATTGTAGTCACCGGTCGGATAGCCGCCTTCGTGGATCAACACCACAATGGCATCCACGCCACGCGCCCTGAGCTGCGGCACCAGCACATTCACGGTGTCGGCTTCGTCCAAAAATTCAAGACCCGCTGCGCTGACAGGCGAGATGATGCCAGGCGTGCCCTTCAAGGTCAGGCCGATAAAGGCCACCGGAATGCCGTCAAATTCCCTGATCGCGTAGGGCGGGAATATCGTCTTGCCGGTCGTGGTTTCGACGGTAGAGGCCGCAAGGTAGCGGAATTTTGCGCCCAAAAAAGGATGCGGCCCCTGACATTTGTCGACCGGGTGGCAGCCGCCATTCTGCATCCGCTTGAGTTCGTCCTTGCCCTCGTCGAATTCATGGTTGCCGACCGAGGCAATCTCCAGCCCCATCATCGACAGGGATTCGATCGTCGGTTCATCGTGGAACATCGCCGACAGAAACGGGCTGGCGCCGATCAGGTCTCCGGCGGCGACGAAGATGGTGTTCTTGGCGCCTTGCCGAAGCTCCTTGACGAGCGTCGCCATATGCTCGGCGCCGCCGGCCGGCACCGTGATCTTCCTGGTCTTGTCGTCGGGATCGGCGATCCTGATTCCGCTGGCGGGCGGCCGCAGGTAGCCGTGGAAATCGTTGATCGCCAGAATCCTCACATCGACATCAGCGGCTTGCGCCAGGGCGCGCGAGGCAGGGTATGGCGCCGCCATCAGCGCCACAGCGGCAAGGGCGAGAGCAAGCGGATGTCTCATGACGTTTATTCTAATAGCCAGACCGGAAATGTATCCAGCATTTTCAGTCTCCCCCTAAAACGCATGCAAACGATTCATTTTTCGTCATGGCCGGGCTCGTCCCGGCCATCCACGTTCTTCTTCCTATCTGAAGTCAAGACGTGGATGCCCGGCACAAGGCCGGGCATGACGAACTTCGACGAAACGCCGGTTCCATTGGATACATTTTGAGTGAAGAGAGGCAACGCGACAATTTCACGAAGGTGCTCAACCCTTCTTGCGCGACAGGAACGCCTTGAAGGCAGCCACCGCTTCCTTCGAGCGCATCCGCTCGCCAAACAAATGGCCCTCCTGGTCGATCCTGCGGGTCAAATCTTCCGGCGACGGCCGCATCAGCCTCCGCGAGATCGCGACCGCTTCCGCTGGCAGCGCGCAGATCTCGCACGCCACCTTGCGTGCCTCGGCTTCTGTTTGACCCGGCGCCACCACGGCATTGACGAAACCGGCGAGGCGGGCCTCTTCGGCGTTGAGCGAACGCCCCATCACCAGCATTGCAAACGCCCGTTGATGTCCCATGGCGCGCGGCGCCAACAGGCTGGACGCACCTTCCGGAACCAGTCCGAGATGGATGAACGGCGTCGAGAACGTGGCGGTCGTAGCGGCAATCACGTAGTCGCAATGGAACAGCAGGGTGGTGCCGATGCCGATCGCGATGCCGTCGACCGCGGCGACGATCGGCTTGGCATTGTGGGCCAGCGAATAGAGGAATTTCACCGCATTGGAGGCGCGAGGCGCATCGGTGTTCGAGATGCCGTCCTTCAGGAAGTCCTCAAGGTCATTGCCCGCCGTGAATTCGCCCGGCCCGCCGGACACGACGATGCAGCGGATTGCGTGATTTTCCTGCGCGCTGTCGATCGCCTCGCTCATCGCGCGATACATGTCCTGCGTGATCGCGTTCTTCTTCTCGGGTCGGCGCAGCGTGATCATCCGCGTGGCGTCTTCATCGGTAACGATCAGGTGTCCGGTCATGGTGGAGGCCTTGAAACAGGCGGTGTGTGGGTGGCGAGTTTTCCGAAAATACCTTACATCATTGCACCCAGCGTCCAAAACCTGCGGGAAGTGGCTTTTGACGTGACGCAACGACGCGCGAGGAGCCCCAGGATGCAACTGACCGGAATTCATCATCTGACCGCGATTTCCGCGAAGCCGCGCGAAAATCTGGCTTTTTACACCGGCTTGTTGGGGATGCGGCTGGTCAAGAAGACGGTCAACCAGGACGACGTCAGCGCCTATCATCTGTTCTACGCCGACGGAAAGGCTAATCCCGGCACCGATCTCACCTTCTTCGATTTTCCGGCAGCACCCGAGCGACGCGGCACCAACAGCATTTCGGCGACCTCATTGCGCGTCGCGGGGGAAGGCAGCCTTGGCTACTGGCGGGATCGCCTGCGCAAGGCCGGCGGCCCGACCTCCGAGATCACCGAAGTTGACGGCAGGCTGACGCTGCCGTTTGAAGATACCGAAGGTCAGCGCCTGGTGCTGGTCGACGACGGCGGCGCCGGTCCAGCCTCGCCGTGGAAGAAGAGCACTGTGCCGGCCGAGCACCAGATCCGTGGTCTCGGTCCGATTGTGCTCAACGTGCGTGATCTATCCCGCACCTCGATGGTTTTGACGGGCGTGATGAACATGCGGCAGGTGCGCGACTATGCTGCTCCCGACGCGCCGGCGCAGGTTCAGGTGTTTGCGATGGGCGACGGCGGTCCGGCGGCGGAGCTGCACGTCGTCGAAAATAACAACTCGCCGATGGCGCGGCAGGGCGCGGGCGGGGTGCATCATGTGGCCTTTCGCACCCCCGATGAGACGCAATACCATGCCTGGACGCGACGGCTGAGCGAACTCGGCATTCCCAACAGCGGCGAGATCGACCGGTTTTATTTTCGCAGTCTCTATTTTCGCGAGCCCAATGGCATCCTGTTCGAGATCGCCACCGACGGGCCCGGCTTTGCCACCGACGAGCCGATGGAAACGCTCGGCGAAAAACTCGCGCTGCCGCCATTCCTGGAGCCGCGCCGGGCTGCGATCGAAGCGGGCCTGAAGCCGATCGGGTCGAGCAATTTGTAGCCTCATCGCGTCGTGCATCAGATGGCGGGTTACGCTAACGCTAACCCGCCCTACGAGGTGAGAAGCATCTGGTTCCACCAGCCGCCCCAACCTCTCCATCGAATCGCCTTGGTTTGGTCAAACCCGGATGAAGTCTGAGGCGGACATATGCGTAATCCCGGCCGTCCCGATGCCGGTGACATTGGACTTAAGTACGGAGCGCCAATGCAATCCAGGCTGACCCCCAAACCAAGCGATGACCCGCATGATGTTGTTGTGGTCGCGCCTGATGTCGTTCGGGTTGCGCCCTCCGATGAGGAGATTTCCCTTCTGTTGCAGCAGGCCGCGCGCTTTCATTCGGACGCACAGACCCGCGCGGCCTCGGGTTCGCCTGCCGGCCCGGCGGTTCCGCCGGTCGATGCCACGTTCCGTCCCGCCGCCGATGTCTCAGGCTCCGGAAACGGGCCATCGATCGGCAGGCGGGTGGGTCGCGCCATCGTCGCGCTGCTGCTGGCCGCGTGCATCGGCGGTGCGGCAATCGGCTGGCAGGCCTTTGGTTATGCGGGCAAGAAGATGATCGTGAAGTGGACGCCGCAGTTCGTCCTGACATCGCTGCCGCTTGAAAAATGGGGGCTGTCGGCGCCATCGTCTCCGCCTGACGCCGAGGCGGACGCAGCCGATGCAGCAACTCCGCAATCGGCATCGCCGGCTCTGACCGCACCGGCCGCCGCCCAGTCTCCCGACCAGGCGCAATTGCTGCAGTCGATGGCGCGCGATCTCGCCAGCGTCGGCCACGAGGTCGAGCAGCTCAAGGCCTCAATCGAGCAGCTCAAGGCTAGTCAGCAGCAAATCTCTCGCGATGTTGCCAAATCTTCCGAGCAGAAGCCTTCCGAGCAGAACGCGCGGGCCAAGACCACAGCGCTTTCGCCGCGGCCGGCGGTCGCCCGACCGCCCAAGCCGACGCCATATCCGCTGACGCAAGCCAGTCCTCCCACGCAAGCCGCGGCTTCTCCCACGGTGCCGCAAGCGGCGGCACCTTACGCGCCGCAGGCTTACGTGCCGCGGCAGCCCGAACCTCTACCCTTGTCGCCGGGCGCGACGCAGCTGCCAGCCGAACCGGGGTTTGAATCGGCGCCGCGGCCGCCGATGCCGGTGCGGTAGCAAGCGCAGCCCGGATGAGCTAACGGGCAACGCGAATGCGCGCCTAGATCATGATCCGGAAAAGTGGAATCCGGTTTTCCCTTAGCTAACAAACGCGAGGCGTTTGCGCAAGGAAGCGCTTGCGACGAAGCAATCCAGGCTGTGCCGCGGTGTATTGCTTCGCTTCGCTCGCAATGACGAACGGTTGAAACGGTCGCGAAACAATCCCAATTGTCATCGCCCGGCATAGCCGTCCGAAGGACGGCGTCGCTTCCGCTCGCCTATGACCGGGCGATCCAGTATTCCAGAGACGCCTGTGAATAATCGAAAGGCCGCGGCGTACTGGATACCCCGCATGCGCGGGGTATGACGATTGTTAAAGCTCGAAGCGCGAGGCTACCCCAGCAGCACCGCGTCCGCGCTATTTACGGCTTCCGCGCTGTCCACCACGGTCCGCTCCAGCGAAGTCGCCTGCACCGAAATGTTTTCGGCGAAGAACCGCGCCAGCGTGACATAGCGCTGCGAATCGCCCTCACTGAGATTGCGTGCGGCGAGCGCCTCGGTGGCCAGCATACAACCGCCGAGCGTCGATCCGAACAGCCGCAGATATGGCGTCGCGCCCGCGAGCGCGTCGTTTGGTGCCGACGTGACGCGCTCGAGCAGCCAGCGGCTGGTGCGCTCGAGCGAGGCCAATGCGTCGCGCAGCTTTACGCCTGTGGTGCCGAATGCCGGATCGTTCGACGCCTCCACCTGGTCGACCGTGCCCTTGAGTTCGTCGAGCAAGGCCCAAACCTGTACGCCGCCATTGGCGGCGAGCTTGCGCGTCACCAGATCGATCGACTGGATGCCGTTGGTGCCCTCATAGATCGGCGTGATGCGTGCATCGCGATAATGCTGCGCGGCGCCGGTTTCTTCGATGAAGCCCATGCCGCCATGGATTTGCACGCCGAGCGAGGCGACCTCATTGCCGATGTCGGTGGAGAACGCTTTCGCGATCGGTGTCAGCAGCGCGCCGCGCGCCGCCGCAGCCTCGCGTGTTTTGGTGTCGGTAGCACGCACGGAAACATCGAGCGCCACCGCTGTCGCATAGCAAATCGTTCGCGCCGCCGCGGTGAGCGCGCGCATCTGCATCAACATCCGCTTGACGTCGGGATGCACGATGATGGGGTCCGGACCGTTGCCGACCTTATCCACCGCACGGCCCTGGCGGCGCTCCTGCGCAAAGGCGAGCGCCTGTTGGTAGGCGCGGTCGGCGATGCCGACGCCTTCGAGCCCGACGGCAAGCCGGGCCTGGTTCATCATCGTGAACATGCATTGCATGCCGCGGTTTTCTTCGCCGATCAAATAGCCGATCGCACCGCCGTGATCGCCCATGGTCATGGTGCAGGTCGGCGAAGCATGCATGCCGAGCTTGTGCTCGACGCCGCTGGCGTAGATGTCGTTGCGCGCGCCCAGCGAGCCATCGGCGTTGACGAGGAATTTCGGAATCAGAAACAGCGAAATGCCTTTGGTGCCCGCCGGCGCGTCGGGCAATCGCGCCAGCACGAAATGCACGATATTATCGGTCATGTCGTGATCGCCATAGGTGATGAAGATCTTGGTGCCCTTGATGCGATAGCTGCCGTCGGTCGCGCGCTCGGCGCGGGTGCGCAGCGCACCGACATCCGATCCCGCTTGCGGCTCGGTGAGCTGCATGGTGCCGGTCCATTCACCCGACACCAGCTTTTCGAGATAGATTTTCTTGAGCTCGTCGCTGCCATGCGCGTCGAGCGCTTCGATCGCGCTCAGCGTCAGGAGCGGGCAGAGGCCGAAGGCGATGTTGGATGCGCTCCAGATTTCGGTGCAGGCCGCGTTGATGGCAAGCGGCAGGCCCTGGCCGCCAAAGGCCTCCGGTCCGGACACTGCGTTCCAGCCGGCTTCTGTCCAGCGCTTGTACGCATCGGGCCAGCCGGGAGCGGTGGTCACCTTGCCGCCGTCGAGCTTGATGCCGTGTTGGTCGCCGATCGCGTTGAGCGGCGCCAGCACGTCGGAGGCAAATCGGCCGGCTTCTTCCAGCACCGCAGCCGTGATCTCATGATCGAAATCGCCGTAATGGCCGGCGTTCACGGCTGCCTGCAGCCCGGCGCCATGATGGAGGGCCAGCAGCATGTCATTGATCGGGGCGCGATAGGTCATGATTGTGGTCTCGCTTTGAGTCTCGCTTGTTGGGTCTCGGTCCGGCTCAAGAGCAGCCCGCCGTCTTCCCACGAAACCGCCGATCTCTCAACACCCGCCGGGTGGAAGCGGGCCGCCGCGAGGCCCGCGCACTATGTATTATGTATTTTTCCGTCCCCGAGGGCCGGAATCATCCGGTGGATTTTGGCACCGCCGCCGGCCGACAAAACCGGGCCCAGATTCAACCTGAATTCAGGTTCCAGCCTGTTGAAATGGCTCAACTCCCTCTATAGACCGGCGTGGCCGGAGGGAATCCGAAAGGACGGCCGTCGTGCCGCTTTCCGGAACCAAGGCTATTGGGGCGTCGCCAAGTGGTAAGGCAGTGGATTTTGATTCCACCATACGGAGGTTCGAATCCTCCCGCCCCAGCCAGCCAGTCCGCGTTTCAGAGAATTTTCTTCTTTAGTAGCAGAAAGGCCCGCCAATTGCGGGCTTTTCTTATTGTTGAAAGTCTCTTGGTGCACGATTTTCGAACTTTTTCGGCGAAAATTCCCGAAAGTCTCCAGCCGAGTTTAATAAAACTCCCGTTTTCTGGAGATTCGCCTTGGAGACGCTAGAATAAATGCACTGCATGGTAGATGTGGCAGTGCGTTTTGTTTCAATGTCTCAACCGGCGTGCACGTAACCTGCTGCCACCCACGACAGTGAGCCCACCGGATATCGATCTTGAATCTGACGGACGAGGACAACCCCATCGACGAGATTTCACGGATCGAAACGCAGCTCGAGGAGCTTGCCGTGGTCTCCGAGCGATGCCGAAAGATTATATTGGTCTCCAAGGCGGCAATCGCCGGCGGCGTCGCATTGCAACTCCTTATGATGCTCGGCTTGTTCGGCTCCAATCAGGTCGCCGCGATCGGATCGATTGCCGTGGTGCTCTGCGGAATCGTATCGTTTGGATCGAACGTCAGTACTTTGCAACAGACGATGGCCGCAATGAGCGCCGCCGAGACGCTCCGTTCTGATCTGACTAGCAGAATCGACCTTCGGGTGGTTGGTGACAGCAGACTATGAAACGAATTTAACTTAGCGACGACAAAGAACGTCACATCGGGTGGACCCACAGCAGACATTCCCTGATGTAGTTGGCTTTTTACATCGGGTGTCTGTGGAAGGACGCAAACACACCTGATCTTCGCGGTTGATAGCCAACGCAGTTTCAGTCGGAACCTCCCCGGCAGATCATCGGTCTTTCGCCTTCACCGCGAGCGACATAGAATGAGCCGCCTCCTGCAACAACGTCCCGTTATAGTCGTGGCAAGGGCTACGCGATGGCCTGCAGAATCACCGACGATGTTTTCAACGCGCTGCAGCACTGCCGATTGAAGGCGTTTTTTCAGCTTCGCGGCGAGGCCGGGGTCCAATGCGGCTATGAGAAGTTGCTGGTCGAGCAGCGAGCCAACGCACAGCGCAACGCAATCGAAAAGATCCGACGCGAATACAGCAACGCCGAAGTGGCGACTGACCTCAAATTGTCCGTGGCCAATCTCCGTAAAGGAGCCGCCTTTACACGCTCGGAACTGGGCAAAGGACAACAGGACATTCAGGGTCAATCGCCCCATGGAGGTCGTGGTATTGAACTGCTGGGTGACCGCGACGAACGAGATCGATTTGGCGTCGAAGGCCTCGACCAGCTTGGCGAAGTCGGCTAGCGACCGGGTTAGCCGATCGATCTTGTAAACAACGATGACCTCAATTCGGCCGGCGTCGATATCCTTCAACAACTTCTGAAGGGCAGGGCGTTCGAGATTGCCGCCGGAATAGGCCGGGTCGTCATAGTGCTGTGGAAGGGCCTTCCATCCCTGCGAAGCCTGACTCTTTATATAGGCCTCACAGGCATCCCGCTGGGCATCGAGCGAGTTGAACTCTAGTTCCAGGCCATGCTCGGTGGATTTGCGGGTGTAGATGGCGCAGCGCACCGGTTTGATCGCGTTAGCGGCCATGACGGTCACCGGTCGAGGCGGCTTTCACGGTACGGCCGGTGTTCCGCTTCTGATAATCGCTTCCGTCGCCCAGATGACTAGAACGGCCTGATGCGGCCTCTGCTTTTCGCTTCGCGCTATCGGAGCGGTCAGGAGCCTCCGCCTCGTCGCTCTCTTCCGTCTTGGACCGCAGGCCGAAAAACCTCGGGCCGTTCCACCTGACGCCGGTGATCAGACTTGCAATTTCGGAAAGGTTGCCAAAGGCCTTGCCCTCATAGGCAAACCCTTCCGCCAGCGCCATGACCTGGTGACTCCTGCCCTTCCATTCCCGGACAAGGACCGAGCCCGGCTTGATCCGGCGCGGCAGCACGAGCTTGCCGTTCGGCTTCGCCGCATATGCCTTCATCATCTGATCGAACAGTCGCTGCGCCGAGCGAGAGAGACCGCCATAGGCCTTCTCCTGAATCCGGTGTGCGATGCTGCGTCGAAGCAGATCCGGACCGAACGCTTTTGGCGGTTCGGTCCGGAAAACCTCTCTATACCTCACGCGCAGCTGGGCGATCGGCATCATCGGCAGCCGATCCAGCTCATCCTCGACAGCGGGATCGGCCAGTTTAGTGGGCGCGGTCTGTTGCACGACCTTCATCGCGCCGTGCCAGATTTGGCGATCCGGTAGATGCGTTGGCGGTCTACCTTCTCGGAGACTAGGCTGAGGCCGAGTTTCTTCTTGACCACGCCCGCGAAAAATCCCCGGACGGAGTGCTGCTGCCAATCCGTTGCCTTCATGATCGCAGCGATCGTGGTGCCCTTCGGTTCGTGCAGCATCTTCAGCACGGCCGACTGTTTGGAAGACGCCGGCGATTTCGATAATGCCGCTTTTGAAGCCGGGGCATTAGTTGCGGTGGGCTTCGGCCGATTCGGGACGTTGCTCTTGGCGGGGCGTTTTGCCGTACGAGACGATTTGCGTGCTGTCTTTGCGGATTTTGATTTGGGCTTGGTGGTGGCCATCTGGCTCTCCCTGATGTCAAGGACAGCATCAAGTGCTGCCACTGACACGAGCCCCGGGATCGGCGGGGCCAGGAGGAGATCGAGAGCCTATATTCGCAACAGCTCAGCAACGAGGTTGTGTCGAAACGGTATCAGACCATGCCTGTTGATGGCTGCGCAGCACGGTCCATAATTCCTCCTAGTTATTTGGTACAGTGACGCTCCACACGCGCACGAAGTCGAGCAAATAAGGAGCAATCTTGTGGCTTTGTACTGGGGTGCTCGATCATCTTATGATCCACGAGGGTTCAGCAGGAAAGGATGCCGGGATTGCTGCTTTGCGGGTCACCTCAGGGCTTTTATTGTGTTCGGCAAACTTCGTCTGAGGGCAATGCCAGCGGAAGTTTTCCTGCGAGGGCGAACGTCGGTCAGACCCGATCGCAACAATCCAGTTTCGGTTGATGAACGAGGACGTAGTCGTCTGCCACGATCAGTTCGCCGTTGCGACGTTTGGCAATACGGCTCTGGCGCTTATCTCCGACTGATTTCCAATAAGGCTGGGCCACTTCCTCGTATTGTTGCCGAGCAGCCTCGTATTCCGAGAGCTTTCTTTGGTAATCGGCTTTAGCTTCAGCGAGCGAGGTCGGCCCAATCTGGGCATTTGCCGCCGAGTGATGCACCGGAGAAGTTGCCACGATTGCGAGAGCAGCTGAAAGCCGAAGCAGTTGCCCCGACCAATTTGCGAGATTTATCGGCATGCATTCTCTTTTAGAAATTGATGGCTTGCGATAGCGATGATAGCCATCAACGACGGCTAAGCAACGGCAATCTGCCGAGTGGATTTGGCGCCGCCGCCGATAGGGGCTGCGGTGCAGATGGAAGCGTTCCGATGTCCGCTAAGGCAAATAGAGAGGTTCGAGAATAAGTCGGCCATCGGCCACTTATTCCGTAACATCTCATTTGCGAATTTCAGCTGTTGGGAGCAAAGCGGACATTGGCGTTCCATAACAATGGATCTGCGAAGGTCGGTCATGACGCCAAGCGGAACGTCCTCAATGATAAGGGTTTGGTAAAAAATGCAGCCAGTAGCGATCTAATAAGAAATTCGTATCGCCGAATACAATCGCCCGTAACCGCTCCTTCTCCTAAAAGTCAATATAGGGATCGCCATATCATTGTGTACCATCTTTTTGCCTAAGCGCCTCTAGGATTTGGCCGCACCGTTGTTCGGCCGATCGAGACCGAGCCCGCGAATCATGAATTCGACGAGCCAATCGGTATATTGATCGTGGGTGAGGTCCTTCGGTAGCGACCAGCCGCGCAGCGCAATCAGGGTCGGAAGAAAGGTCACAATATTGGTCAGGAGGCTGCGCTTCGTCTTGGGGAGGCGCTCGCGACCCAAGCCCTCTGCGACGAGTTCCTCGAACTGGTTGATCCAGCCTTGCACACGCGCAAGCAGGCTTCGCAAGGAGCGCCGGTCGAGATTATGGCTCTCGTGATAGACGAGCAGGATCGCGCTGCTCTGTTCGATCATCACCCGCGTCACGCCGCGCAACGCTTCGCGCAAGCGCGCGGCGGGATCGCCCGTCGCGGCCGCTGCTTCCTCCATACTGGAAATATATTCGGCAATCACTCGGTCGCAGACGAGGAAAAGGATGTCCTCCTTTGAGCGTACATAGTTGTAAATCGTGCCCTGGGTGAGGCCGGCCGCGCGGCCGATATCGCGCACCGTCGTCGCGTGAAAACCTCTCGCCTGAAAGACTTCGAGGGCCGCACGGATTAGCTGCTCCCGCCGATCGCGAATGAGGTCGGGGTCTTTCGTGTTGGTGCCGACCGAGCGAGCGGCGCTGGCGCGCATGGTTGCTGCTTTCATTGTTGTGTCGCGGATTCTCTCGGTTGAACTTAATCGTCCCCGGCGCTGAGGAGGGTTGGCCCTATGTTGGTTGACATTCGAAGCCCATTGGAATTGACTGAGCGCTCACTCAGAAAAATATACGGGAGGATGGGATGTTTGGGAAGGGGCTTCGCGGCCTGCTGTGCGCGGCTGCCGTGTTTTACGCGCTCTCCGGTCAGACGCGTGCCGAAGAGCCGGGGATTACGCAAGACAGCATAATGATAGGCTCCTTCGGTCCGATAACCGGTCCCGCCGCCTATATCGGCCTGGCCGGCCGCGATGGCGCCAATCTGGCGATCAAGGAAATCAACGCCGCAGGCGGCATCAACGGCCGCAAGCTGTCGATGATTTTCGAGGATGACGGGCACTCTCCGACCAAGGCGCTCGCTGCGGTGAAGAAACTCATCGATCAGGATCATGTGTTCATGATTTTTTGCGTCGCCGGCAGCAACGGCACTCTCGGCACGATCGACTTCGTTCGCGAAAACGGCCGCGTGATGTACGTGTCCTTTGCCTCGGCGCCCGGCGTCACCTGGCCGTTCGCCCGCAACATGTTCCGCGGCGGCACGACAGAGGTCCCACGCTATGGCGAACTCTATGCGGAGTATCTCCACGACTATCTCAAGGCGACAAAGATCGCGATTCTTGGCGGCCGCGAGGAATATCCGAAGAACGAAGGCGACGCACTCACCGCCCAGTTGAAGAGCTGGTACCAGATCGCGCCGGTCAAGCGCGCCGAATTCAACATCGGCGACAAGGATTTCACGCCACAGCTCCTGGAGATCCAGGGAGCCAATCCGCAGGTGATCGCGATTTTCGGTAATCCGGCCGAAGCCGCCATCGCCATGCGCCAGGCCAAGGAACTTGGCATGAATCAACCGTTCTTCGTCGGCCCCACCATGGTCGACCAAGGACTGCTTTCGGCCGCAAAACAATCGGCGGAAGGCGCGAGCGGGTTTGCGCTGATCCCGCTGCTGCCGACGTCATCGAACCCGGAGATGAAATCCTGGCTGGCGAAATGGAAGCAGCAATATCCCAATTTGCCGGCCGGGCGGCCGAACACGTTCGACCTGCTTTCCTATGCCGACATCTATGTGGTGGCGGACGCGCTCAAGCGCGCGGGCAAGGATCTCACGACCGACGGACTGATCGCCGCGCTCGAGACCACGCATGAATACCGTGTCGGCGCGATCGCCACGCCACGTACCTTCACCAAGAAACATCACATCGGCAATCTGCGTCTGCAGACCATGCTGGTGAAGAACGGCGAATGGGAGCCCGTCCCCTTCGAGAGCAAGCGCGAGAGTGACATACTCAAGCGCTACGAGTAACAAGATGGACGCGCGGGTGAGGGCGGATTCATGACCTGGCGGATCATCCTCCAACTTGCGCTGTCGGGACTGAGCATCGGCAGCATCTATGCGTTGGTGGGTCTCGCCTTGGTGCTGCCCTTCAAGGCGAGTGGCATCGTCAACTTCGCGCAAGGAGAGATCGTTACCTTCGGCGCCTATCTCGCCCTGATCCTGTCGGGCCTGGGACTGCCCTACCTTGCGGTGGTGCCGCTCGTCCTGATCGGCGCCGCCGCGCTCGGCATGGTCATCGAGCGGCTTCTGATCCGGCCGATCGTGCACCAGCCGGAGTTCACGCTGGTCATCGTCACCTTTGCGATCGGCTTCATCATCAAGGCCGCAATCCGACTTCATTGGCAGGACAATACCTTTTCGGTCGACGCGCCTTTCGTCGGGCCGCCGCTCGCGCTCGGCGCGCTACGGCTCAACCCGGCCTATCTCGTCTTTATCCTCAGCACCGTCGCGGTTGTTGCCGCGCTGTTTGTTTTCTTCGGCTACAGCAAATTCGGCAAGGCCATGCGGGCGACCGCACTCGATCCGACCGCTGCAAAGCTTATGGGCATCCGCATCGGCTCGGTGTTCTCGGCGGCCTGGGTGCTATCCACCATGCTCGGCGCATTTGTCGGTCTCCTGCTGGGCCCGGTGATCGGAATCAATCCCGAGATCGGTCATCTGATCCTCAAGGGGCTGATTGCAGCGGTGATCGGCGGCTTCTCCAGCCTGGGCGGAGCCGTGGCCGGCGGCCTTCTGCTGGGCCTGCTCGAGACCTACGCCGGCGCTTTCTTTGGCGCCACCTTCAAGAATCTGGTGCCGTTCGGCGTGCTCATTCTTCTGTTGCTGTTGCGGCCGCAGGGACTTGCCGGCGTCTCTAGCGCGCGACGGGTGTAGCGATGCACGCGCGCGTCTTTCTTATCCTTCTTGGTCTAGCGCTTCTCGCAGCCCTGCCGCTGGTTGCCACCAGCTACTATCTCTACTTGGCGGAATTAGCGATGATCAATGTTATCGTTGCCGTAGGTCTCAATTTGCTTAGCGGCAATTGCGGTCAGATATCGCTTTGCAATGCATCGTTCATGGGGATCGGCGCTTATTGCACCGCGCTGTGTACGACCCGTCTCGGGCTACCGACGCTGTTATCACTGCCCGCGAGCGTCATTCTCGCCGCGCTTCTAGGCGCAGCCCTTGGCTACCCGGCGCGGCGGCTGTCGGGGCTTTATCTTGCGCTTATCACGCTCGGTTTTCTCGAACTTGTCGGTTTCGTCCTCGAGGAATTTCCCGACTACACCGGCGGCATTCGCGGGCTCAAGGTGCCACGGCCGGAGATCTTCGGCTTCAGCCTCCAATCCAATGTCTCGCTCTATCTTTTCGTTTTGGTGCTCACCGTCGGCACCGTCGCGGTCGGTTACAATATTCAACGGTCGCGCTATGGCCGTGCCTTCGATGCCGTACGGCAGAGCCCCTTCGCCGCCCAGGCCCTGGGTATTCCGGTCGCGCGCGTCAAGATGATTGCGTTCTCCCTCAACGCCGCCTTCGCAGGATTCGCAGGCGGATTATTGGCTGGTGTCGTTGGCTTCATCGATCCGCCCGAGTTCGGCATCCTCGCCTCGATCCAGCACATCACCTTCATCGTCGTCGGCGGACTCGGCTCGATCGCAGGCTCGATCGCCGGCGCCGTGTTGCTCACGGCGCTCCCCGAGGCGCTGCGCGGCGTGCAGGAATTTGGCGAGTTGGTCTACGGGTTCATTCTGCTCGGCACGCTTCTGTTTCTGCCACGAGGGTTGGTCGGTCTGGCCGCCAAACTAGAAGCTCTGCGGGTGCCCAAGCCGCCTGCCAAGGAGTCGGCCTATGGCGCTCCTTGAGATTGACGCTCTCTCTGTTCGTTTCGGCGGCGTCGCCGCCGTCACCGATGTATCGCTGGCGGTAGCCGCCGGCGAAATCCACGGCATCATCGGTCCGAACGGTGCAGGCAAGACCTCGCTCATCAATGCCGCCACCGGTATGGTCGTCCCGCAATCGGGATCGATCCGCTTCGCGGACAGGGAGATCGCAGGCGTCGCGCCGCATCTCATCTCCTCCTTTGGACTCGGGCGCACGTTCCAGCATGTGGAGTTGTTCGGCGATCGAAGCGTCTTCGACAATGTGCTGACCGGATTTTATCGCCATCAATCCTACGGTCTGCTGGCCGCCGCGCTTCGATTTGGCAATGCGGCTCGATCGGAACGGAGGACGCGCGAGCAGGTACGCCTGCTGCTCGACGCATTCGACCTTGCGGCGTTCGCCGGTACGCGTGCGGGGCTGTTGCCGTTCGGTATTCAGAAGCGCGTCGATATTGCACGTGCGCTCGCCGCCGAGCCCCTGCTGCTTTTTCTCGATGAACCTGTCTCCGGAATGAGCGAGGCCGAGGCCGAGGCAGCCGTGGCGACGATGCGCAAGCTGGCCCGTGAGCACGGCATAACGCTTGTCGTGGTCGAGCACAATATGCGCGTGCTCATGAACCTGGCCGAGCGTGTCACCGTCCTCAATCAGGGACGGCTGCTCGCAACCGGCACGCCCGCCGAGATGCAAGCTGACGCTTCAGTGGTCGACGCCTATCTGGGGGGTGACGCATGAGGCTGCGCCTCAGCCATTTCTGTGCCGGCTATGGCCGTGTGCCCGTCGTCCGCGATATCAGCCTCGAGATCGGGGAGGGACGAATCGTCGGACTGCTCGGGGCCAATGGCGCCGGCAAAACGACGCTGATGCGCGCGATTTCGGGTCTCACAACGATGCAAGGCGGCAGCATTGAATTTGGCGGCAGCGATGTCACGGGCTTGTCTTCTGCCCAGCTGGTCGAACGTGGCCTGATCCAGGTACCGCAGGGCCGGCATCTGTTCGCCGAGATGAGCGTGCGGGAGAATCTGGAGATGGGCGCCTATCTGGTCGCGGGTCAAACCGCAAGAGCGCGCATGCAGGACGTTTTCTCCCTGTTTCCGATCCTCCACGAACGCGAGCAACAACCGGCGGCCCTTCTCTCCGGCGGCGAGCAGCAGATGCTTGCCGTCGGGCGGGCGCTGATGTCGGGACCGCGTTGTCTTTTGATGGACGAGCCCTCACTCGGTCTCGCGCCGAAAGCCTTTGACCTCATCCTCGACGTCGTCAAACGGATCAACGGAGGCGGTACGACTGTCTTCATAGCGGAACAGAACGCGCGCAAGGTGTTGCGCATCGCCCACTATGGTTACGTGCTGGAGAACGGCCGCATCGCCGCGGAAGGCGAGAGCAGGGCGCTTCTGGCCGATGACCGCATTCAACGCTCGTATCTCGGAGTAGTTCACTCATGAAAATCATCGACGTGCATTCGCATTGGGGCACCAAGCGCGGCTACCCGCTGCAGACCCCCGCCGAGCGGGAGCAGCAGAAGGCCACCTGGAACTCGCAGGTCAGCTACCATTCCGAAGCCGAGATGGCGCAGTATTTCCGCGACAGCAACGTGCAAACCATTCTCGATTTTGGTTTTTCCAAGTTCATGCCGATGGAGGAGATGCAGGCGCTGCACGACTACGCCTTCGAGACGGAAGCCGCCCATCGCGATGTCATTCTCGGACACTGGATCCATATCGACCCGCGGCGTTCGGGCGAGGCAGGTTTGAAAGAGCTGCGCCGCTGCATCGACAAACGTATCGGCTTTCTCGGCCTCGGCGTCTCCGCTTCGCTAAGCCCGCCGGCAAGCGATCCGCTCTATGATCCGTTCTACAAATTGTGCATTGAGGCCAGACTCCCGGTGCTGATTTTCGTCGGCACGACCGGGCTTGGGGCCGGTCTGCCCGGCGGTGCCGGCGTCATCCTCGACGACTGCCATCCGCGCCATCTCGATCGGGTGGCGGCCACCTATCCGGAATTGAAGATCGTCGCCGCGCGTCCGGGATGGCCGTGGCAGGCCGAGGTCATCGCCGTGCTGATGCACAAGCGTAACATCTGGTATGAGTTGCATGGATGGTCGCCGAAATATCACACCGCCGACCTGCGTCACGAAATCCCACGCCGGCTCAAGGACCGCATCATGTTTGGCGCCGATTATCCGCTGCTCAGCTATGAGCGCCTGATCGGCGACTGGAAAGCGCAGGGCTATCCCGACGACGTGCTCGAGAGGATTTTTCACCGCAACGCGAATGCCTTTTTCGAAAGCTTGAAGACATGAATCTCGATCTCGCGGGAAAATGCGCCATCGTCGGCGGAGCCAGTCAGGGCATCGGCTACGGCATCGCGCATCTGTTGGCTTCCGAAGGTGCACGCGTCGCCATTACGGCGCGCCGCGAGAAGGAGTTGCGCGCCGCAGCGGAGAAAATGGCATCGGAGACCGGTGCCGAGATTCTGCCGGTGCAGGCCGATTGCCGTCAGGCCGCGGATTGCGATCGTGTGTTGAAAACCGTCGTCGCCGCGTTTGGCCATATCGATATGCTGGTCAACAATGACGGTGCGCCGCCGCTGGGCGACCTCGCGACGTTCGACGACGTCGCCTGGCAAAAGGCGATCGAGCAGAACTTCATGTATGTGGCACGAATGTGCCGTGGCGTGCTGCCGCATATGCAAAAGACCGGCGGCAGCATCGTGAACATCACGGCGATCTCGGCCATTCAGCCGATCCCGAGGTTCGGGCTCTCGGTTGCAACGTGGGGCGCGGTGATCGGTTACGCCAAGACGCTGGCGCTAGAAACCGCGCGCTTCGGCATCAACGTCAATACCATTTGTCCCGGTTATGTCGACACGCAGCGCCTGGAGAAGGTTTTCGCTTCAGGTGAGAAGTCGGCGCAGGAGATGCGTTACCAGCTCGAGAGGGAAGTGCCGCTCGGGCGCATCGGCTCGGTTACCGACATCGCAAGCCTCGTCGCTCTGCTTGTATCTCCACGCGGCAGTTACATTACCGGCACGGTAATTCCAGTCGATGGCGGGCTGTTCCGCGCTGTCCGTTGAGGGAGGAAACTATGACCTACGTCAACATGATGCCGGCGGAGCTCGCCGCGAAGTACACCCGCGAAAAGCTCTGGCTTCAGAAGACCGTATTCGACATCCTAGCCGAGCGTGCCGCCGCACACACTGACCGCATTGCCATCAAGGACCAGAACGGCGCCATCAGCTACGGCGCGCTTAAGGACAGAATCGAGCGCGCAGCGCAGTTTTACCGTTCCATTGGCGTCGGTCGAGGCGACGTCGTAACGATCCAACTTCCCAATCGTGTGGAATTCGCCGTCGCCTTCATCGCGCTCGAGCTCCTCGGCGCCATCGCAAACAAGGTCAATCCAGACTTTCGTGCGCGCGAGCTCGATTACATGCTGAAGTTTTCATGCAGCTCGGCTTATGTCTTCCCGAAGGAGTGGAAGGATTTCGATTATGCGGGCATGGCGCGAGGCTTGCAGCGGGCAAATTCGGCGCTGAAACAACTCATTGTTGTTGGCGGTGCGGTCGAAGGCATGCATGATTTCGATGTTGGTGTCGCTGCCGCCGCGCCGATCGGCGCCGCCGACAAGGTGCACATGGACCCCAACGAGGTGTGCCGAATGTGTTTCACCTCGGGGACGACAGGTAATCCGAAATGCGCGTTGCACAGTTTCAACACCACGCTCTATGCGGTCGATCTCCTCAATCACGACATGCAGGTGACCGAACGTGAGGTATTCCTGGTGTTCCTGCCACTTGGTTTAAACTGGGGCTACATCACGATGCTGCAAAGTATTCTTGCCGGCGCGACGCTTGTGCTCATGGAGCGCTTCAATCCGCGCGCTGCGCTTGAGCTGATCCAGAACGAGCGCGTGACCTACATTCCGACCGCGCCAGCAGGCCTGGTCGGCTTGCTCAACGCGCCTGACGCCGAGACGTTCGACGTCTCCTCCTTGCGCGTCGTCATTACCGGTGGGGCTTCGGCGGCTGTCGAGACGATCCGCGAGTACCAGAAGCGGATGAAGGGCCATCTCATCGAACTCTACGGCATGCTCGAAGCCGGCTTTCAGACCTATACGCGCTTTAACGACGATCCGGAGAAGGTCAATGGCACGATCGGTCGGCCGGTGCGAGCCATGGAGCTACGTATTGTCGACTCGGAGGGAAACGACGTTCCGAACGGAGAGATCGGCGAGTTGATGTCGCGCGGTCCTTCGATTCATCTCGGCTATCACAACAATCCGGACGCCAATCGGCAGGCCTTCAACAGCGAGGGCTGGTTCCGCACCGGCGATCTCGGCCGCGTGGTCGATACCGACGGGAATGTGCAGATCACCGGCCGAAGCAAGGAGATCATCAACCGTGGCGGCAAGAAGTTCTTCCCGCGCGAAGTCGAAGAGATCCTGTACACTCATCCCCAGGTCATGCACGCAGCAATGATCGGTATGCCGGACGTCCGTCTCGGCGAGCGCAATTGCCTGTGCGTCGTTCCCAAAGGTGACGTTGTCCCGACGGTCGACGAGTTTGTCGCCTTCTTGCGCGATCAGGTCGCCGACTACAAGCTGCCGGAGTCCGTCGAGCAGTTCAGTGAATTGCCGATGACAGGCAGTGGCAAGATTCAGCGCCACGTGCTGCGTGATCTGGTAATGAAGCGGCGTGGCGCGGACGCTCGCTAAATTCCGGTGAAGGAGCCACGATGCATGTTAGAAAAGCATTCGATCGGCGAAGCTAGCTGAGCAAGTGCTGGTGCTCCGTCCAAGGTAGGGGAAGCAGTTTCGGGATACGTGCCAGCGAAAGGCCGGCCCGCCTGGTCCTCCTCAAGAATGGCTGACGTCACCTCCGGCGAAAGGAATGCGAGTCGGAGAGCTAGGCGAATGACCTTGGGATGAAGCCTGTTTGCCTCGGCGAGGGCTGGACTCGTACTTCCCATTGCGGAGGAGTTGCGCCCAGACATGGGCGCGAACGATGGACTGGATCAGGCTCTCGTTGGGGGTGCCTTCCGGCGCGTTTACGCATTCGACAACTTTTGCAGCATCCTTAGGCTTGCTGCTCCATCCAGTTCTGATTTTCTTGGTGGCACCACCTCCACGGGCAGTGCTGGCAATTGTTATGTTCAATTTGTCGCTGGCAACGACGACCCGCTCAAGGCAGCCGATTAGCACAGGTACTCTGTCAGAATCTTCATTTCGCAGGTGCGTCTTGAGGGCGGCAAGAACTCTGCTTTCAATCTCTGTGGCTGGGACGCGCCCCACCGAGCCCGCTTCAGACTTTCTCCCCCTGAGCAACGCCGCGCTAACATAGAAACGATAGCGCACGCCATTCTTGCTGGAAAAGCTTGGGCTCATGCGATTGCCTCTATCGTCGTAGAGCTTGCCCGCGAGCAGGGCACCACTCTCCGATCGTTTTGCTTTCCGTCTATTGGAATTGGCGGCGAGGAGTTGCTGGACCCGGTCAAAGGTCGCGCGATCGACGATGGCTTCATGCTCGCCCTGGAACCACTTGCCGCCGTGATGAACCTCGCCGAGATAGATACGGTTTTTCAGGAAATGGGCGAGGGGGCCGTAGGTGAAGGGAATACCACCGTTGAATTTGGCGACCTTGGTTTTGCGCCGTTTTGTCACGATGCCGCGCTGGTCGAGATCCACCACCAATCTGCTGAAGGATTGAAGTTCGAGATAGCGACGGAAGGTGGTGCGGACGGTCTCGGCCTCGCTCTTGTTTACTACAAGCTTCTTGTCCTTAGCGTCATAGCCGAGCGGCACCGAGCCGCCGGTCCATTTGCCCTTGCGACGTGAGGCCGCGATCTTGTCCCGGACCCGCTCGGATGAAAGCTCTCGCTCGAACTGGGCAAATGACAAGAGCACGTTGAGGGTTAGTCGGCCCATCGAGGTTGTGGTATTGAATTGCTGGGTAACGGCTACGAACGAAATTGACCTTGCGTCAAAGGCTTCAACCAATTTAGCGAAGTCGGCGAGCGAGCGGGTGAGACGATCGATCTTGTAGACGACAACCACGTCGACCCAGCCGGCTTCAATATCTCCCAGCAATTTTTTGAGGGCAGGGCGATCGAGGTTGCCGCCGGAATACGCCGGATCGTCGTAATGCTGCGGCAACACCTTCCAGCCCAGTGACGCCTGGCTCTTGATATAGGCCTCGCAGGCATCTCGTTGGGCATCCAGCGAATTGAACTCCTGCTCTAAGCCATGTTCGGTGGATTTGCGGGTATAAATGGCGCAGCGCAGAAGTTTGGGGTTACTTGCCATCGGCGCCCGCCTTGGTCCGCAGCCCAAAAAATCGCGGCCCGTTCCATTTGGTGCCAGTGATCTCCGTGGCGATTTCGGAGAGGCTGGCGTACCTCTGGCCGTCATAGGTATAGCCGTCGGCCATTACCGTGACGCGGTGAGTCTTGCCCTTCCATGTCCGAACCAATTCCGAGCCGGGCTTAATTCGCCGGGGCAATTTGAGCCGACCGTTGGGTTTTGCCAATGCGGCCTTTACCAATTGATCGAGCAAGTGCTGGTACTCGCGCGAGAGGCCGCCATAGGCCTTCTCCTGGATCCGATGCGCGATACTCCGCCGCAGCAGATCCGGGCCGAACGCCTTTGGCGGTTCGGTTCGAAACAGCTCCCGGTATCGATTTCGGAGGTCGGCGATTGGCGTAGTGGGCAGCCAATCCAGATCGGCCTCGACCGCTGGATCGGCTGGTCTATTTGGCAAGCTCGGCCGCGCCAACATCACCGAGACCGGGCCGTCGAGGTGATCCGATAAACGCGCTGCCCGCCGATCTTTTCGGAGAGAAGGTCCAGCTTCAGCTTCTTCTTGACCACTCCTGCAAAGAAGCCGCGCACCGAGTGCTGCTGCCAGCCGGTGGCCTTCATGATCGTTGCAATGCTCGTGCCCTTCGGCTGGCGCAGCATTGAGAGCACGGCCTCCTGTTTTGAAGAGGATGGAACAGATGCTTTCGCCGACGTCAACCTTGGTGGCGCCCGCGTCTTGTTGGGTTTCGATTTGGTTTGGGAAGTGCCTTTTGCCGCTCGCGGCGATTTGCGTACGGGCCTGACAGATTTAGATTTCGATTTCCTAGCCGCCATTTTGAATCTCCCGTGTGTGAGCGGCAGCGTCGAGCGCTGCCACTGACACGAGCCCCGCGAACAGGCGAGGCCAAAGAGATCTGGCTTCAGAAATCGGTTTGCCGGCATTCGCACCCGACCACCGCGGTCAGGCGTCGTCATATGGCGACAGTGACGCTCCTGATGACAAAAAAGTCGAGAAAAAAAGGAGCAATCTTATGGCTCTTATCGGGGCCTTTCGATCACGAACGTGCTGTTAACGCAAACTCGGGACGGCCGATCCGTCACCCCCTTATTCATTTGGCGATGGCTAACCGCGGGGGGCGTCCAAATCCTTGAGGACGCTATACCCAGCGCATGCTGATGTCGTAGGCGAGCGGATCATACGCCAGCGCCTGGGTGATGCTATCGACCTGATCATCATTTCTGCCCTGCGGAAACACCAGCAACTCCAGAAATGACGCATCTCTAGGAAATAGCACGAGACCGGCCGCGAACTTGCCCTGTTGAACGTAAAGTCGTCCGATCTTGTCCCGCTCCACCGGAATGGGTTTTATGTAACAATACCGGGTTTGGTTCAGCTCTTGGGCGAGCGCGATGCCGGTGGACGCGTCTTCAATCAAAATCGCACTCGGCCTGTAACGTTTTGCGAGGGCCAAGGCTGTGTCTCGCAGCTGCGGATATTGATAGCGGTCCCGGGTCACATCGAGCAGATAAAAATGGTTGTCGACCAAGAGCCAGGTCGTGCAGACGGACCAGTCATTCTGCGCGCCGTCCTTAGCGGCGGTGTCCCAACTCTGAATCACTCTGCCACGTCTAAGTTCAGGAGCCACGTCGTAATACCGCAACCACGCCCGCTTGATCATGGCGCCGCCGGGTGGGACGGGGGATTGCTGATACTGGGCGGCGAACACGTCAGGCCCCAGCGTTTGCTGCTGCTTGCGTAGTGTGGCCAGCGATTCATGGGCCGGATGGAGAGCCTCGCCGGGGGATCGCTGATGGAACTCACCAATGCCGATCGGGATGCGTTCGTCGACCTCAGCGATTGCGGGTAGGCTCAAGACTTCCCAGTCGTCAGAGGAGTTCGATAGAAAGCCTGAAAGATCATCCATGTGCACGCGCTGCATGACCACGATGACGGCCCCAGTTTCCTTGTTGTCGAGGCGTGACATCAGAGTGTTGGAGACCCATTGGTTAAGACTGTTGCGGCGGGCGTCCGATTGCGCGTCCACCGGCTTTTGCGGGTCATCAATGATGAACAGATCGCCGCCGAGCCCGGTGAGCGGCCCCGAGACAGATGTCGACTTCCGGAAACCACGTTTGGTAGTGATCAGTTCGCCGTCAACACTGCGCAATATCTGCATTTTTGGAAAAGCGCGTTTGTACCAGGAAGAGTGCACGATCGACCGGAAATCACTGGCATGCTTAGCGGATAGGTCGTCACCGTAGCTGATCGCAAAAATCCGGCGCCAAGGCGCGTGTCCTAACAGAAATGCTGTGAACGCCACGGAGACCGTAAGCGACTTGAGGTGGCGGGGCGGAGTATTGATAATGAGCCGGGTGATCTCGCCGCGGCGAATGCGGTCGAGTTGATAAGCAATGGCCTGGATATGCCAGTTCGGCAGAAACGGTACGCCCGGGTTGAGGTACAGCACGCACATGTGCAGAAAGCTTTCGAAATTGTTTTGCAGGACAAAATCGAACGCCTGTTGTGCTTCATTCACACTCTGTTTCATGGCGGATCATCCTTGTTCGGATTGATCGGGTTTGTATTTTTTCAGGTAGGTCTCCAGCACAGTCTGCTCGTCGTCGCTAAGGCCGGACTCATCAGTCTCACCAGAAGACATCGCTTGGAGGCGGTTGAGCATGAACGCGGCACTTTTGATATTGCCCTTCAGGCTATCTTCGGCGATCCGACGTATTATTCCTTCAAGAACCGTAATGCTCCGCGTCCTGCCGCGCTCGTTGAGGCTGATCTTTTGTTGCAGCAGTTCATGCAGAATAGTCGCCTCGCTCTTGGCGCCTTCGGGCTGGCCTTTCGGATTGCCGCTTTGCCCCGGCTTGAATTGATTGGCGCGAGGGGGCTTTCCGTATCCGACGTCGTTGTCGTCGGGGGCGGAGCGAGCGCGCTTTTTGAGCGTGGGTGTTCGTTTCTGGGGTTTGGTCATTTCGCTCTCCGACGTTTCGCGGGGGAGCGGGCAGTGGCAACTTCGTCGAAAGCCTGGCCGGTGGCAGCTAAGACTGCATCGCCACCTGTGTGACGCTGCCAACGTCGAATTGCGACGTCGATGTAGGTAGGATCAAAATCCATGCCAAAGCAGCGACGGCCGACCCGTTCTGCTGCGATCAATGTGGAACCGCTGCCAAGAAAAGGATCGAGTACGATGTCGCCGCGCGCTGTGCCGTCGAGAATCGCGTCTGCTACCAGCTGTACCGGTTTCACAGTAGGGTGGAGTGCGAGCAAATTGCCTTCGTCGGTAACGCGACCCGAGAAGCTATTGCCGCCGGCATACTCCCAGACGTTCGTTCGGTTGCGGCCATGCCGACCAAGATCGACATTATTGCGATGGTGCCGCTTGCCATGTTTATAGACGAGAATGAGCTCATGGCGGCTCCGGTAAAAGGAACCCATGCCGCCGTTTGGTTTGACCCACACGCAAATGTTCAGGAGCTTGCGGTAGATGTCGTCTGCCGCTTCCTGAAGAGCCCTGAGATGGCGCCAATCGATGCAGTGAAAGTGCAACGAACCGTCGACGCTGTGCCCAGCCATCAGCCTTATCGACGCCGAAAGGAAGGCCCGATAGCGCTCGGGCGACATTTCCCCAGACACCATCTTGAATGGGCGAGGGCCAGTTTTGCCGTTTCCGTAGATATCGCGCCCTGCACGGTTGTAGGGCACGTCAGTGAAGACGGCAGCCGCTAGCTCGCCGTCCATCAGCAGTGAATACGAGGTCTCGCTTTGAGCATCAGCGCACATGAGGCGGTGAGGTCCCATCAGCCAGATGTCACCGATCTTGGTGATGGTGGGCCCTGAGGGAGCGGGAATATCATCGTCGGCCGGATCGGTGTGAGAAACAGACATGCCCTTGACGAGGAGGTCGGCTTCCCCGACTGAAAAACCCGTATCCTCAATGTCGATATCGAAATCGACCAATTCCTGCAGCGCCAGACCCAACATCTGGTCGTCGAAATGCGACAGGTCTGATGATTTGTTATCCCAGATGTTGCGGATCTTTGCCTCCGCCTTGGTCAGGGTGAGGCGTATGACCGGCACTTCGGGCAAGCCGGCCAGCTGGGCCGCCTCAAGTCGGGCGTGACCCGCAACGATACCCCCATCCTGGGTAATCAGGATTGGGTTGATGAAACTGTTTTTTTGAATATCGCGCGCTAGAGCATGATGTTTTTTGTCGGAATCGGGATTCCCAAATCGGCGGGTTTCTGATTCAAGCTTCATGCTGGGAATTGGGGGCCGGCATGGATGACACAACCCTATT
>Ga0193751_1000359_pt1 | contig 37165 bp, 32 predicted proteins | sample L1c2metaG_FD_143050 | JGI IMG/M metagenome (GOLD analysis project Ga0193751, IMG submission 143050) | Soil microbial communities from a riparian zone of the East river system, Colorado, United States - L1c2 | ecosystem: Environmental > Terrestrial > Soil > Riparian zone | place: USA: East River...
TGGGGTTTTTATTGGGGACCGGCCTGGGCGTTTGGCTGGGATCCTTGGTGGTATGGCCCTTATTGGTATGGCGCGTGGCCGGCCTACTCTTACTATCCGGATTACAGCTACGACTGGTCCGACAATCCGCCGCCCTACAGACCGGATTCATCCCCGAATTCGTCCCCGAATTCATCTCACGACCGCGACCCGTCGGCAAGCTTGAATCCACCGAACTCGGACCATAGCTCCAACCGTGGTTCCAACTATGATGACAACCATTTCAATCTCAACCCTGACTCGAGCCCAGGTAACAACGACTCAGTCGAGGACGGTCAGACCCCGCAGCCCGAAGCTGCGCCTAACAGTCCGGCTCCGACGGCTCCGTCGCCGGGTACCCCAGGGCTCGCGTTTTTCGAGCCCTGGGCGCCGGTGCCCGCAGGGCTAATTTAGGAAGACGTTCTTCGCCAAGGGTGGGATCTCCACGTTCGTGTCCCCCTTGGGATTTACTTTTTACTATTCTTCCCCAGCCCCTTCTTCTTAACCTCGGCACCCGATTCCTTGATTGCCGTAAGCCGCAGAACCGCGGCGGCGGCGGTGTATTTTACCGCCTCCTTTTTATCGGACATGCACGAGCTTACTGTGTCGAGCACCGCCGGGTCTCCCCGTTTGGCAAGAGCCTCGAGTGCCGCTGCGCGCACCAACCAGCTCTTGTCGCCCACCGCGTCCGCCAGCGTTTTGGTCGCGGCCGGATCGGGATCCTTGGCCAGTACCTTGGCGGCCGCCGCGCGAACTGGAGACGTGTCGTCCTTCGTGATCGTCTTAATAGCTACCCATCCAACGCCGGCGAATGGAACGAAGCCGATGCCCTGTTCGAAGCCGAGTTGCGCCATCTTCTTCGGATCCTTCAGTATGGATGTTTGCGAAGCGATCAAACCCTTGCCGGCCTTCCGCTCTCCAGTTAACACTTCGTAGTAAACCTCGTAAGCGGAATGGTCGTGCATCAGGTCAAGGGCGTGAGCGGCTGCCAGGGCAACCGAGGGATCGTCGTCGTCCAACGCCTTTTTCAATTTTGGGATGCTGGTTCTCGACTTCATATCGCCCAGCGCTGCTGCGGCCGCCGACCTTACCTCCGGCTTGTCGTCAGCGAGCGCCTTTTCCGCGATTCCCCGGGCTTTGGCATCATCCGGCATCAACCCCAAAACGCGGATCGCCGTGACCCGAGCAATCGTTCTGTCCGCAGTGCAAGCGTCGCCGAGGATCTGCCATGCCTCCGCTTTCCGACTCTCGCGAGCTTTGGGAGCGGCTGTCGATTGCTGCCCGGACTCGCTTGCCTGCGATTGTCCCGTAGGCTGCTGTACCGTAGCTGGGTGCGCCGGTTCATTGCTCGGAGGCGATGGGTTCGGATTTGCGGGTTGTTCCTGGGCGGGCGCATTCGTCTGCGGCGGCGACGCCGGAGTCGTGGACTGCTGCTGCCCAAACAGCAAGCCCGATGCGAGAAGTACAAAGGCAGGAATTCCAGGCCGGGTTGCAGTACGCATGTAGGCACCACCGACTTGCGGTATGCGGGGTTAAGATGCTCGTCCGCGCCTTTTGGTGAAGGCTTTTTGGTTCTATAAAAGGGGGATTTCAAGAGAAAACGCTTTTCCTCCACCTGTCCCAGCGCTAGCCTCGAACCGCTTTCCTAGGTCTTCCTCCTAGCCTGCCATTTATCTTGGAAGCCGCTCTCTTGGCTCTGCTTCTAGATAGCCCACCAACTTGACCAAGCCTGGACGCCATCCACTTCTTTGAGCCAAGGAAGCCCTCCAAGAGGCCCGGCACGTAGAGATCTGCATCGAGCTTAGGAAAGTGAATTCCGAAACCGGATGGAGTGATCTCAATTTCGTCAAGTTGTGATGGCTTGGCGTTCTCCAAACCCTGTACATCGCGCGGTGAGAAACTCAGAATCAATTTTGAGCTGAGACTGATCACGATATGGCCGCTTTTGCGGTCGTAATGCACCGAGACAGCCTTGGGAACAGCCTCCTGCAATTCCTTGGCCCGCTGGTTCGCCACTTCGAAATTGTCATGCAATGCCATGAATTCCCTCCCATGCTCGGCAAAGCTCCTTCAAGTGTTCCGTCAACACACTTTGGAAGTGCCTGAGCTCCCGTCTTAAAAACCCGTAATTCTCCCGAAGCTCCACCGGTCCCGCCGGACAGTTCAGGTTGAATGCCGCCTCGCAGCCCCGTCCAATCACATGGACGTGAGCCGGCCTGTGATCGTTTGGATAGACCGCGACACGCAGTCCATCAAATCTGAGAACTGTCGGCACCAACTAGAATTCTATCACAATTCCTAAGCGCTTGGGTTTATAGAACAAAGAAGCCGCGCTTTTTCCTTGACCTAAGAACATCAGTCTTGTCACCATAGATCATTCTTGTACCTCTAAGTCCAACCGAATCTAGATATTTCACATATAGTTAACTTGAGGTTTTCGATGAAATTTGGCGTCATTATTTTCCCCGGATCAAACTGCGATCACGATGCCTACTGGACCATCCAGCAGGTCGCGAAGCAGCCCGTAACTTTCCTCTGGCACGACTCGCACGACCTCCAGAACTGCGACGCCATCATCGTTCCCGGAGGTTTCGCCTTCGGCGACTACCTCCGCACCGGCGCCATCGCGAAGTTCTCCCCCGTGATGGAATCCGTCCGCAAATTCGCCGACAGCGGCGGACTGGTCCTTGGCATCTGCAACGGCTTCCAGATTTTGTGCGAGGCGGGATTGCTGCCCGGAGCGCTGATGCGCAACATCGGATTGAAATATGTCTGCAAGCCCGTGCAGGTGAGAGTCGAAAACAACGAGACCCCGTTTACAAACGCGTGCCGCAAAGGCGAAGTGCTGACCATCCCCATCGGCCACATGGAAGGCAATTATTTTTGCGATGACGCGACGCTCGCCGAACTGAACCGCGACAATCGCATCGTCTTCCGCTACTCGAACTCGCAAGGCGAAATCACACGGGAAGCCAATCCCAACGGATCGCTCGAAAATATCGGCGGCATCTGCAGCCCCGCACGCAACGTACTGGGAATGATGCCCCATCCCGAGCGCGCCGCCGAACCCGAACTAGGCGGCACCGATGGATTCAAGATTTTCGAGTCGCTGGTAGGAGCGGAGATAGGTCTCAGGTCTTAGGTGCCAGGTTTCAGGAAAAACAAAACCGACCAATTTGCTCGTGACGGATATCACTGCGACGATTTCGTGGGGCACTTAATCTTTACTCGCGAGACCTTATGTCGGGCGACTATCGCAATCTGATTGCGTGGCAGAAGGCGAAGCGCCTCGCATTGGATGTTTACCGCTCCACTCGAAGGTTTCCGAAGGATGAGACCTACGGACTAAGCTCACAGATGCGGCGCGCAGCCGTGTCGGTCCCAAGTAACATCGCAGAAGGAAAAGGACGACATTCCCACAAAGACTTGGTTCATTTCCTCTATCAGGCTCGAGGTTCCCTCTTGGAGCTAGAAACCCAAATATCGATAGCACGAGATCTCGAATACATCGATCAGCCTGCATTCGAAATCCTAGAATCGGGAACAGAGGAGGTGGGACGAATTCTGAACGGCCTAATCAATCGTTTCCAAATCTCACCGCAAAAGGCTTCTTGAGATAACCATGTCTACGTGCGAGTCGCGGGCCTCAGCAAAACCCTCTAGGGAATTGCTTTTCCTGAGACCTGGCACCTGTCACCTGACACCTTTTCCTAGTACGCCCAGCGCAGCAACGTTGCTCCACTTGTAAATCCCGCACCCACTGACGCCAGCAGCACCAGACTTCCCTTCTTCAATCTGCCTTCCTGGCGCGCGGTTTCCATCGCCAGCGGAATCGTTGCCGCGGTTGTGTTCCCGTAACTCTCGATATTAATGATCACGCTTTCGGGACGCATATTCAGACGATCGGCAGTCGCCGTGATGATGCGCTTGTTCGCCTGATGCGGAATGAAGGCGTCGATCTCGCTGCCCTTGATGTTGTTGCGTTTGAGAATTTCTTCGCAGAGCGACGCCATCTTGCGCACCGCGAACTTGAAAACTGCTGCTCCGTCCTGATGAACGAAGTGCATCTTCTTGTCGACGGTCTCGTGAGTCGAAGGATTCTGGCTTCCGCCACCAGGCATATACAACGAGCATCCACCCGATCCATCCACCTCATGCAGAAAGTCGATAAGCGCGAGGGACTCGTCTTCCGCCGGTTCGAGCAGGACCGCGCCCGCACCGTCGCCAAAGATGACGCAGGTTGCGCGGTCGGTGTAGTCGATGATCGACGACATCACGTCAGCGCCGATCACGAGTACTTTCTTATGCGATCCGGTAGCGACGAACTGCGCTCCGGTTTGCAATGCATAAACAAATGCCGAGCATGCGGCCGACAGATCGAATCCCCAAACATTTTTCGCGCCGAGCTTGTCTTGGACCAGACAAGCGGTCGAGGGGAAAAACATGTCAGGCGTAACCGTTCCCACAATGATCGCGTCGAGCTCGGACGCGTCGATGCCGCGCTCGGCAAGCGCCTTCTTCGCCGCCTCGACCGCAAGATCGCTGGTCGCAACCCCCTTGTCTGCCAGATGACGCTCGCGGATGCCGACGCGCTCCATGATCCACTGGTCATTGGTATCGACAAGTTTTTCGAGGTCGGCGTTGGTAAGAAGGCGAGGCGGAACGTAAGTGCCGAGAGCGCTGATCTTAACGCGCTGAAGCTGACTCAATGAGATCTCCTGAGATGCCTATGATATTAAGTGAATTTATTATTTTCAACGATGAGCACGAGAACGGCAAGGTGTCAGGTGTCAGGTCTCAGGTCTCAGGTCTCAGGAAAACCGTAACGGTGAAATGCGAATGATTTTGTTTTTCCTGAGACCTGACACCTTGGACCTGAGACCTTATTTTAGACGCGCCGCCAGTTCCCCAAACAGCGGCAACTCGAAGCGCTCTCCCTGCCATGCCTTGAGCGACAGAACAATCCACAAGAACAGCATTGCCAGCGAAATCAGGAGTCCAAACAGAAGAAAAGCCATGGCGGCAGCGACATTCGAAAGGAAGAGGGCGGCGATGGTCAAAACGAAAAAGACTCCCCAGAGCAAAATACTTTGCCAGGCATGAAAGCGGACGAAGCGATTATTGCGAAATGCCGGCAGCAACAAGAGCACTCCGGGAGGAACCAAGGGGAGATAAGCGACAACCGCGACCGCTCGTTCCGCGGGCGGAAGCGGCCTCATCGACCATCCGCAAGCCGGACAGAATGCCGCGTTCGCTGGCATCACGGTTTCGCAATGAGGACACTCCACGGAACCTTGCGCCGGAATCGCTGGATCGCTCGCTGAACTATCCCTTAAACTATTCACTGAATTATTTGGCGGAATGTTTGCTGGACTAGACAATTCGGCGTCCATTCGTTTTCTTCGCGTCGCGGCATTCTTCGCAAACGCCGTAGATCTGGAAAGTGTGGCGGGTGGTGACGTAACGGTGTTTGTGTCCGATCTCCCGCTCGATCGCTCCGACTTGCTCCGAGAAAAATTCGACCGAAGCGCCGCATTCGGTACACACCATGTGGTGATGACTGCGGCGGTTGTACTGATGCTCGTAACGCGCGATGCCGTCGTGAAAGGCGACTTCGCTGGCCAGTCCGCAACCAGCCAGAAGCTTCAGTGTCCGGTAGACGGTGGTGAAACCGATGCGCGGGTCGGTCTTCTTGACCAGCCGATGCAATTCGTCGATCGAGAGATGTTCACGAGTTTCCAGAAACGTCCGCAGAATTGCGCTGCGCTGTTCGGTCTGCTTCAAGCCGACGCGACGGAGATGCTGCAGGAAAATTCCTTCAGCCTCGCGGATGTTCTCCCGCGAGATGGTCGGCTGATCGTCAATCCGTTTCTGCAGCATGTTGGGCGGCGCGGAAATTCAAAGTGACAATTCACGCCAAGGTTCGCATTCCCAGGGTTCGCATTCCCAGGGTTCGCGATCAACGTCCGCATTTATGATACTGGGCGAGTGCGCGTTACGCCAACCGGCTCCCTCGCTGCGGACCGCCCGCCCGCCTTGGCAGGCTGCTTCGGTGCCATGTTTTGCGCTACTACGTTTTGCGCCACTACCCAGGCGGCAGACGCAATCGCCCACGAGATGAAGAACGCCGTCCACGGCAGCCGTGTCCTCGGGGCGGCGAGAATCGCAGGACCCCAAACGAGAAGCGTAAACAGGCTGATCATGCCCGCTTCCGCCATTGCGGCCACTCGCGGCAAGATCGAGAACAGCACGCCGAGACCGCAGGCGATCTGTCCGGCACCGGTCAGGTAAGCCCAGCCAACACGATAAGGAAGCCACGCCGGTACCAGCTCAGCAGTCTCCTTCACATACACAAGGTGCGAGAGTCCGATCGGTATAAGAGAAACCGCAAAGAGCATCCGTGCAATGTGGACGCCCTTCTCGCCCGTGGCGAATGTTAGCGGCGATCCCTCTCGCAGCCCGGCCAGCCTGGCAAACAAAATCCATCCTCCGGCCAGAAGCACAGCAAGCTCGCCAAAGCCGAGCCAAACCGCTTCCATCTGCGGCGCCACCACCAGAGCGGGCACCTTCAGCAGGAGCCAGACGATTAGATATGGGAACAGGATGCGAGCCGACCACGCCGCCGTGGCTCTGAAAAGCAGGCCAACGCCACCTAATAGCATGACGACACCCGAAGCATAGGCGAGAATCGTCCGGCCTGGGATCCAAGGGGCGACGGGCTGCCACACCAACGCGAAATCGCCATAGACCAGAGCGAGAATGCCGAGGCCGATCATCCCGACGGCAAAGAGTGTCAATGCAGGTTGCTGGCTTCGGGTCATCGGATTCCAACCCTATTCAAAAGCCAGATTCATGTCAATCAATAGCGCGAGAAATGCCGCACCCACAGATTGATTCGATCGACGTTCAGCCCGCGCTATACTCCCCATGTTGATGCGGCCCACCCGCCCGTACATCCCAAAATAGGTCTTGGTCCTTTTTTATTTCATCTCGTTCAACTGCTTAATTTGGTCTCGTTCCTCATCGAAGGGAACGGTACTCATAGCTCCTGTCTTGAGAACTGCAACCACATACTCGTTAAAATCAAGTGTTGAGAGTTGCTGCTTATGTGGGGTTGGCGAAGATCCATACCATACCCAGAGGTTGACATGGAATTTATGTGGGACCAAAACAACGTCATCTTTGCTGCCCATGAGGAATAAGAACTTGTGATGAGCTGTTTGTTTACCCGGAAGAAATATCGGACTGAAGTTCGGCAGTTTATTAAACTCATATCCCAAGCCTCCATCCGGGTACTTGATTCTCTCAGCGTCGTCCAATATCTTGTACGCAGAAAATAACCAACTCGTGCCGTCATCGGACGTGAGTTGTACTGCCACAGAGCTGACGTTTCCAATTTGAACGCCGTTGTTTGCGAAACTACAGTCAGCGATTAGCAGAAACATGGAGTTACTTTTGGTGCCCGTAACGCCTCCGGGCAGGGATACGACGCTTTTATCGCCACGAGTCTGGAATTGAAACTCCGGGGAAATGAAATTGACCACCATGTCCGCAGGTGCGAGTGCGTTGTAATACAACGCTGCAACGGCGATTAGGATGGAGCCGAATGAAAGGAGTCTAGCTATCCAGTCGGCCCCGCTGGGCGCAAAAACAGTCTTCCTGACGGGCTTATTCTTGTTGTCGGCCATTCATTCTGCCTTCCCGCACACGGTATCAATCCGTTTCATGATTCGTTCTCCCCACTGAATGCTCGGGGTTAACATGAGACTCCGTGACACAGGACCGTATGGAGCCTAGTGCAACTCATTGTGATGGCGGCATTCATAGAAGACGCCAGTTCTCAAACTGCTCCAGCACATGTCGCTCCAATAGAAATTACCCGCCAAGTCGAAATACTGCTCTCGTTCCACAATGATTACAGAATCGTTATGGCTTCGGATGTAGGTAACGTCCTCAGTGGTGGGGATGGAATCGCTCATCAGTGTCGTGTATCCACCACGGGGCTTCTCAGGGTCAGGCAATGGGTCTACTCCCGGTGGCTCGATCGTTTCGCTGCCTGTCTCATTCTCGGTGAAGCGTGTATTCCCCAAATCGTCAAACCATTTCTGGGCTCGATCCAACGCATTCGGTCCGAAGAATACTTGGCCTCTTCCCTTTCGATTGATCGCAGGAGATTTGCCGTAATTATTGAAGAACACAGCGGCGGCGAGTCTATTCGTCGGGCGATCTTGAAGATTGAACTTTAGGAGTGAGTGCCACAGGTAGGGCCTTTGATCCTTGATGAAGTGCTCGCGAGCATCCCTGATGGCCTTTCTAGTGAGGTAACCTTGCCAGCCAGAGAATCCAGCGGCCAAGAGCAGTAAACCAGCAGCTATTTTGGTCCAAACAAGTTGTTCGGCTTTATAGGTTTTATCATCAATCTGGGCGGTCTCATACTGCTCTCTAATACCCCTGACAAAATCTATCTTTGCCCCCGGTTCAAGGTAAACGTGGCGGTTGGTGGATTCTTTTTCGCCGTCACCATGTTTTGGTTTGGTGGTGTGATGATCTTTCATGCCTCTGGCACCTACGTGAATTTGTTGTATTCCGGTGGTCCAGGCGGATGGACCATTTTAACGCGGAAGTATAACGGCGGGTGGGCCACTTTAGCGGGGAAGTATAACCCGAGTTTATCTTCTAAAGTTCATAACTGGGGGTGCGCCACTTCTCGCGCTTCTTGAGAAGTGGCTTCCACCGAGGTGAGACGGGCCACGATTCGGGTCAGATGACCGCGTTCGGCGGGACCGACCCCCTCTCCGGAGCTCCTTCCCAATTTCGGGAACTCCAAATGTACAAGCGCTCGGTCACTGGCCCGCAGTAACTTTGACCGCGGCGTCAATCCCGCTAGTTTCTAACTGAGAGAGCACCCTCCTATGAGGCCAATGCTGTGACCTGCCCGGTTTCTGCGATACCAGTGCCCAGACCCTACCGTTCCCGTTCCGTTGCAATGTCTATCTTCTTATTGATAGCAGCTTGTGGGTTCGCCAGCGCTGAAATACCCAAGGCGAAGCCCTCGCCGTGCGCCCTTACCGATGCGGAGACTGGCGGCTTAAACGGCGACGCCAGCATCGACATTTACGCCGTGTCGAACTTTAGCAAAACCATATACAGCCTTCTCAAAGCAGGAGAGTTCGAGCAATTGGACTGCATCGCAGATTCCGCCCGATCCCACAAGGAAACATTCTCCGGAGGAATGTGGAAGATCCATGCCGTTTATAACGGCCTTGAGAAACCTCCGGTGCACCCAACGCAGGAGGATTGGGACATCCACATGCAACTGGTTCGAAAATGGATGTTATCCCGCCCAGAGTCGATTACCGCTCGTATTGCGTCGGCTGAATCCTATGTCAACTACGGCTGGGATGCGCCCGGCCCAGGTTTCGCCAATACCGTGAGCGAAAGCGGATGGAGACTTCTGGCGGAACGCACGGCTAAGGCGAAGCAGATTCTCGAAGAAACCTCGGCTCTTTCGACCAAAGACCCTGAGTGGTACGTCGCGATGCAAAACGTAGCCTTGGCCCAAAGCTGGGAGCCAACTGCCAAGCAGGCCCTGCTCGAACAGGCGATCAAGTTTGAGCCAACGTACTATTACTACTACCGGATGTATGCTGATTCGATCCAACCGCGTTGGGGCGGAGAAGACGGGGAAGTCGGAAAATTTCTGCAAAAGGCAGCCGACCAGATTGGAGGAGACGCCGGAGATATCGTGTATTTCCGGGTTGCGGGCTACTTAGTTTGCCTCTGCCAAACCGATCAGCAACTCAATCTAGCGTGGCCCAGAATCCAGAAAGGCTTCGAAGCAGCGGAGAAGCGGTATGGGGCGTCGCCAGAGAACTGGAATCTGATGGCCCACATGGCTGTTAGTTTTGGCGAGTGCGAGGCAGCCGATAAACTGTTTATCCGGATCGGGGACCAATGGAGCGAGGATGTCTGGCAAGACTCTTCCGCCTTTGAGTCGGCCAAACAATGGGCGAAGCAAATAGAGCCCGTAATAGCCAAGAAGCGGCCTGCGGAAGAAGCCGCGGAAGCAAACCTACATACCGCCGAAGGTCAGACTTACAATGCCGTTTTTGCCGAGAAGATTCATACGTGGATGCAACCGTGCGTCGAAGAGCTAGCCGGTAAGGATCTCGGTAAGTTCGAGCTTTTGATCAAGGTTGGCCAAGCGGGCACGATCGATGAGATAGCGGGCGGCGGCCTTAGCCCGGTAATGCCTTGTCTAGGCCGCAAGTTAAATGGATTTCGGCAGGAGAAACAAGTCGTGTTTCCACCACCTCCTCAGCCGGCGTACTGGGTCCGGCTTGACTTCAATCAGGCCGCCGCAGCCTCGGCGGCGCTGAAATAGATCGGCGGCGAACTCAGAACAGGCGGATGGCCCGGCCCATCGCAATCATCTGAAATCCAGACGGTGCCCCGTCTAAGCTTCCTTGGGCGGGGATTTTAACTGCGGCTCTCAGAGCGTGTCCTCCGCATCGGGCGCGGCCTTGGGTGCGGTGCGCAGAAACCTCATCAGTCCTTCGCCAGTGGCCTTGCCTGCTCGCTTCTTGAAGAAGTCGGCCGCGGTTTCCACCACTCCAACTTTTTCGGCGACCGCTACCGCGATCCACTGGTTCAAAGATACGCCATCTTCTTTCGCCAGCCGCTGGGCAGCCTTCTTGATGGAGAGCGGAAGCTTCAATGGATAAGTAGATTTGCTCATTATCTCAGTCTCACCCCCTTTGACAGTTACGCCGGACGCAACACCAGAATTCTAAACCGGGGGGTGCCCCACGCTTCGCGCATTTTTATCCATCACATTTTTCTTGTACTGCCATCACAGACATGCGATGCGCAATCGCGCAATAATTCCCCGACAGTGCAATATCGAAAACTGTGCCCGTCTCCAGAGACGGACCTAACATCCGCCGCAAAATCATCTTCGGCGCTCTTTGAAAAGTTGACGCAAAGTAGACGATAAGGAGTTAAAAAGTGGCGATCCCGCACCTCGCCAAGTGCACGCCAAATCGCAGAAACCCCAGCTAAGTCCTTATTCATGTAGTTGATAGAGCTAAGTACTTTAATTAGAATAGCTTAGCGCGAATTGGGGGGGGTACAAGAGCCTTTCAAATTCCACCCCTGCCAAAAACGATTTAATAACAATCGAGCCATCGGGAACCGTTAATTTTTCTGCCTCTGTTTTTTCGGGCTTGAATTTTTTAGGGCATGAATTTTTTAACAACTGATTTTCTCCACACTGATTTTTTCCCTCGTGAAATCTTTTCCGCTGCCGGAGACGGGGCAAGCACCGTCTCTACCAAGCGGGAGGCCGCAACCGCCGCCTGCTGTTGTCAGGGGCAGAGAGCGTCCCTACAATCGTGGATATGTCGGTCGCTCCTCCCCTGCCTGAAATTCGTCAGCGCAATCCTGCGCTCCGGATCCTGTACTTCGCCGTTTGCGTGCTGCTGGTGGCGCTCATCGCCGCTGTCTGGTGGCTCTACTCGATCGCGCGCTCGCCTCTGCCGCAACTGGATGGCAGCATCGCGGTGCCGGGAATTTCGTCCAAGGTGCGCGTTGTGCGCGACGAGCGTGGCGTCCCGACGATTGAGGCGGCTAAGCTGGAAGATTTATTTTTTGCCCAGGGATACGTGACCGCGCAGGACCGGCTGTGGCAGATGGACATCATGCGGCGCGCCGCTGCGGGAGAACTTTCGGAAGTGATTGGCGAGGACACCGTGAAGATGGACCGCGAGCAGCGCATTCTGGGGCTGCGGATCGCGGCCGAAGCGGCGGAGAAAAATATCTCCGCGCGCGACCGGGCTTATTTTGACGCCTACGCTCGCGGAGTGAATGCGTTTCTCGACTCGCATCGCGATCGGCTTTCACTGGAATTCCGCCTGCTGAAGTACACCCCGCGGCCGTGGACGGTGACCGATTCCCTGCTGGTGGGCGCGCGCATGGTCCAGGATTTGAATCACTACAGCTACGAGCGCGCGCTAACGCGCGAAAAAGTTCTGTCGAAGCTGGGGCCGCAGCTGACGGCGGACCTATACGTGAATTCTTCCTGGCGAGACCGCACGCCAACCGATGTGCGGCGGATCGATCAGGAACCTGCGGCCAATTCCGGTGATGAGGATGACGATGACGACGAAGAGGTTGATCCGGAAGGCGGGAATGGACGGTTGATTTCGGCGCTGGGTTCGGGCCACGTCCCTCAGGAGTTGAAGGGTATGCAAGAGAACTCGGCCGTCCCTCCGGGACGTGAAGCATCTCTCTCGCTTTTCCCAGCGCTGAAGCGCTGGGCTAAGTTAGGTCGCCCCTCCGGGGCTGAATACTCCGATGATCTGTTCCGGCCGGGCTCGAACAACTGGGTGGTTTCCGGTCAGCATACGGTTTCGGGGAAGCCGCTGCTGTCGAATGATATGCACCTCGACCACCAGATGCCGAACTTGTGGTTTGAGGCGCACCTAAAAGTGAGTAGCGGAACGAGCGCAACAAAGACCGGCAGCTTCGACGTGGCCGGCGTGACGCTGCCGGGAATTCCGTTCGTGATTGTCGGCCACAATCAGCGCATCGGCTGGGGATTCACCAACGTTGGGCCGACCGTGGAAGACGATTACGTCGAAGAGTTCAATGCGCAGGGCCAGTACAAGACTCCGGCAGGATGGCGCGATGCGCAGCACCGGCAGGAGACGATCCACGTAAAAGGCAAGCCGGACGTGACGCTCGATGTCGTGACGACGCGGCATGGACCGATCATTAATGATTTGCTTCCGACCGAACTGATTCCGGGCGAGACGCGCAAGATTGCCTTGCGCTGGACGTTACAGGATGGCGAAGGACTGGTTTTTTTCGACGTGGACTCCGCACAGAATTGGGATGAATTTCGTAAGGCGTTCTCAACTTTTGGCGCGCCGGGACAAAACGTGATGTACGGCGATGTGGATGGTCACATTGGATATCAGTCGACGGGGCGAGTGCCGATCCGGGCGGCGGGCGATGGCAGCCTGCCGGTGAGCGGCAGCGACGATGCGCACGAGTGGAAGGGCTGGATTCCTTTCGACCAGATGCCGCATGTTTACGATCCGCACGGCGGAATTCTTGCGACCGCCAACGGGCGCATTACTCCAAACGACTACAAATATTCGATCAGCACCGATTGGGATGCGCCGTGGCGAACGGATCGCATTTACCGGGTGCTCGAATCCGGAAAGAAGTTTGTGCCCGCGGATATGTTGGCGCTGCAGATGGATGTGTCGTCCACTTACGACCGGTTCTGCGCCGATAAGTTCGTGTACGCGGTCGATCACGCCGCGAAGGCTTCAGACCGGGCGAAGCGAGCAGTGGACATTCTGCGCGACTGGGATGGACGGATGTCGGCGGATTCAGCGGCGCCGACGATTGAAACGAAGGCGCGTGGCGAACTGGCGCGGTTGCTGCTGCAGCCGAAGTTGGGCGCGGCATCTTATGGACCGAATCGCGGCGCGCTGAGTTGGAAGAGTTATCGCTGGGGTATGTCGTCGGTCTGGCTGGAGAATGTCCTTACCAAGCAACCGGCGCGTTGGCTGCCGCCAGGATACTCAGATTACGGAAGCCTGCTCACAGCTGCGGTTGAGAATGTGGTGAAGCGGACGAAACTCGTTGTAGATGACCCTTCCAGGGACAATTCGGTCGCTCCCTCCGACCTCAGTCAATGGAAGTGGGGAAAGAATTATCCGGTTGAAATCGATCATCTGGTGCTCAGCCAGCTTCCTGTGATTGGGCGCTTCACGGGGCCGGGATTGCATCCGTTGAGCGGCAGCACCTACACGGTGAAGGCGGTGGCCCGGGGCTTTGGGGCATCCGAACGGCTGACCTGGAACTTTGCGAACTTTGATGAAAGCACGCTGAACGTGGTAACGGGGGAGAGCGGGATATTCCTCAGTCCGCATTACATGGACCAGTGGGCGGCGTGGTACGGAGGCTCGACGTTCGCGTTTCCGTTCTCGCAGGCTGCGGTTGAGCAACACCGGGCGCATGAGATGACGCTGGAGCCGGTAGGGAAGGGGTCGTTAGTCGTTGGTCGCTAGCCGTTCGCTTTTCGTTATTCGCTCTTGGCTTCACGGTAGGGTCCCCTGAAACCTAGCACCTGAGACCTGACACCTGTACTTTAGAAATCAATGGTCTTGACGTCAACGAAATCGCCGATGAGGTTGCTGAGCTTCTGTTCCTCCACTGGATCCACGGCATCGGTCTTGGTGTCGTACACATAGAGTGTTCCGCCCTGGACCACATACACCACGGTGCGCGTGGCGATAGGTTGAATGCTGGTTACGTCTCCAGGAGTTGGAGGAAACCCCACGCCGCCGGGCGGAACCGTCCCCACCGCGCTGTTCTGTGTGTTGTAGATGGAAAGGCAGCCGGCTTGGGAACAAGTTCTGGCTCCAATAAACAACTGACCGTTCGCGCCCAGCGCGATGCGATTGTGATAGCCATCGTTGATCGGGACGGGAGAGCCGACCACGCTCATGCTGGCGAGATCGAAGGTCGTGAGTTCTCCGCAGGTAGTTTGCACCTGTTGAACCGTGCAAGACACGGCCGGTAGCGGAGTTCCAGCGAGATACATGGTTGAGTTGTTGACGAAAGCGACGGTGGCAGCGTCAACGCGAACCGCCGTGCCTGGGGTAGGGGGGTTCGTCGTCAAATCGAGTGTTTGAACGCTGGCTTGGGTTCCGCCGCACTCGGCGCCGCAGTTTACGACATAAGCGGTGCTGTCGTCGCTGCTGAAGAAGGCCGCGACCGGACGGGCAAAACAGCAGACGGGCGTTACCGCGTTGCCGATCCCGATATTCGATGGCGTGATCACTGCAACCGAATCGGAGTTGTCGCTGAAGGCGAGAATCCGGTTGCCACTGTTGTCGATCGAAAGAAAGTGAGCCGAGGGAATGTCGACCTGTCCGGTGACCGTGCCGTTGCCCAGCGAGATGGCCTCTACAATCCCTGGAGACTGCCCGATCACTGGGGCGGTCGGCACGGCGACATAGGCGGCGGAGCTGTCCGGGGAAACCACGAAACTTTCGGTAAGACCGGGCAAAGTCACGTGGCCGCCGGCGGCTTCGCTGGCGTTGATGATGATGGTGAACTGGTTGTCGGAGAATTGCGTACCATTCCCGCTGAAGACCAGGGTCAGGGTTCGGTTGGGCGTGACCACCATCATACCCGGAGTGTTACCAGCGGAAATCGGAGAAAAGGACCCACGCACATCCTTGGCAGCGTCTACGATATATACCCCCGCGAACCCAGTACCCGCGCTAACGTTATTCGTGATGAAGGCGCGGTATTTGATCCCGCTCCCCCCACCGCTTCCGGAGGGGGAGGAGTAACCGCCGCAGCTCAGCAGGATCAGACTGGCGGGCAGCAGGAATACAAGAAGAATCAGGACTTTTTTCAAACCTGGGACTCCAACCTCATGCGGGATAATCACTTGGATGCAAGAAAAGGATTATAGCAAAGGAGGAAATTACGGTTGAGGGAGCGGCGCAATCGGGATAGGAGCGCAATTGCTGCCGGATGCGGAGACCTTGTTGCTTCCTGTATTCTCAGAGAGATGCCCCAGAACTTTATTGAACGCTTAAAGCAGTCGCCCGTGCTCTGCGATGGAGCCATGGGCACGCTTCTCTATGCCAAAGGCATCTTCATCAACCGCTGCTATGACGAATTGAACTTGTCACAGCCGGAGCTGATCCGCGCTGTCCACCACGATTATCTGCAGGCCGGCGCCGAGATTGTCGAAACCAATACTTTCGGCGCGAATAGCTTCCGCCTGGCGCGGCACAGCCTGGCAGATCGCGTGCGCGATATCAATCTGGCGGGCGCTCATGTGGCTCGGGAAGCGTCCAAGAGTTTCGACGCTTGGGTGGCCGCATCGATTGGCCCACTGGGGGTTCGCATTGAGCCGCTGGGCAAGACGTCGTTTGAAGAGGCCCGCACCGCGTTTCGCGAACAGGTCGCAGCCCTGATCGAGGGCGGCGTGGATCTGCTGATGCTCGAAACCTTCGGCTACGTGGAAGAGTTGCATCAGGCCGTGTTGGCCTGCCGGGATGTGGATGCAAAGATTCCCATCGTCGCCCAGGTGACGATCGACGAAGACGGGAATTGCCTCGATGGCTCCGATCCCGAGACCTTCGCCGCACGCCTGTCGGAATGGAATGTTGACGTCCTCGGCATCAACTGCAGCGTGGGGCCGGTCGCGATGCTGGACGCGATTGAACGCGTGCGGGCAGTGACTTCCCTGCCCCTGGCCGCGCAGCCGAACGCCGGCATGCCGCGCTCTGTCGAAGGACGGAATATCTATCTCTGTTCGCCGGAATACATGGCGAGCTACACCCGAAAATTTGTGGCGGCCGGTGTACAGCTGATCGGCGGATGCTGCGGAACTACGCCGGATCATATCCGCGCCATGAAATCCGCGCTAAGAGTTCGCGAAGCCCGCGGCAAGACCGCGGTCACGGAGGCGATTCATTCCGGAGTAGCGCCTTCGGCTCCGGCCATCATTCCTCTGGCGGAGCGCTCCCGCCTCGGCGCAAAGATTGCCGCGGGGGAATTTGTGACCATGGTCGAGATCGTCCCGCCCAAGGGCATCGACATCCGCAAAGAGATCGAGGGCGCGAAGTTCGTTAAATCGGTTGGCGTGGACGGGGTGAATATCCCCGACAGCCCGCGGGCCTCGGCGCGCATGAGCAACCAGGCCTTAGCGCTGCTGATGCAGCAACAGGTTGGGATTGAAGCCATCCTGCACTACACGTGCCGTGACAGAAACGTCCTCGGCATTCAGTCCGACCTGCTGGGTGCGGCCGCGACCGGAATCCGCAACCTGATCTGCATCACCGGAGACCCACCGAAGATGGGGAACTATCCCGACGCCACGGCAGTGTTTGACGTGGACGCGATCGGACTGGTGAATATCGTCCACAACCTGAACCTGGGATTAGACCTGGGCGGGAACCCGATCGGCGCGGGGACCAGCTTCGTCATCGGGGTGGGTGCAAACCCGGGATTGCCCAACCTGGACGAAGAGATCAAGCGTTTCGAATACAAGGTGGAAGCGGGCGCGGAATACGTAGTGACCCAGCCGGTGTTCGACCTCAATCTGCTGGAGAATTTCCTTAAACGGATCGAACACTGCCGAATTCCCGTAGTAGCCGGAATCTGGCCCCTGGTAAGTGCCCGCAATGCTGAATTCATGAAGAACGAGCTGCGGGTTTCCGTGCCTGATGAAATCATGAACCGGATGACCGGGGCCGCAAGCCCGCAATCGGCCCGCGAGGAAGGCGTAGCCATCGCTCGCGAGATGCTGGCGGCGCTCCGTGACCGGGTGCAGGGGGCCCAAATCAGCGCTCCCCAGGGCCGCTATAGCTCCGCAGTGGACGTTCTGGAGGCTCTCGGATCCAAGCGGCCGGCCTCGATGTAGTTTTGGGAAAATCATAAAAACAAACTGTGCAAATCTAAAAAATTTGCTGTACATTTCGCCCCGGCAGAGGCATTACAATAGACAGCAGGAGCAACTGGATTGGTGAAGTTTGAAGAATGCCTTGAGCGTCTGGAGAAAATCGTTCAGGAACTGGAAAAAGGGGAGGTTCCGCTGGAGAAGTCTCTGACGCTATTTGAAGAAGGCATGCAACTTTCCGCTACCTGCCGAAAACAATTGGAGGAAGCGGAAGGGAAAGTAGAGATTCTGTTAAAACAGAACGGGAAGCTGCAAACTGAACCGTTCGAACCCCCGGCCGAGAAAGCATTGCGCAAATAACGCTGTCGCGCTCGGATCGGATTTGACAACGCCTGTGCTAGCAATTTGCTGTCGCAGCCAAGGTCACCGCGAACTTGCGGTGTAGTCAGGGGGATATATGGAAACACGCAGCGTAGTCCTCTATCAGAATGACCCCAGAACTGCACAAACTCTGGCGGTCAGTCTCTCTCAACACTTTGATTCTGTTTATTTGGCCGGCAAGTACGAAGACGTGCGTCCCGCCGTTGCCCGGCATCGCGCCGGAGCGTTAGTGCTCGATCTGGAAACTTCGGGAGCGGGCGAAGTGGAGCGTTTGCATCATGAGTTCCCCAGCCTTTGCATCGTGGGTACCCACCGGCTGGCGGACGACGAACTATGGACCGAGGCGCTGAATAAAGGCGCGTGCGACATATGTGTACCGCGCAACGATGAAGTTGTGCGATCGGTGTTGCACGGGCTCACGCATCAGGCAGCCGCCTAACTCAGGTCTCAGGTCTTAGGTGTCAGGTCTCAGGAAAAACAAAATCAACACATTCCGGAGACCTGACGCCCACCGCCCGAGCCCTCCCGAGTACGGTTTTCCTAACACCTGACACCTAAGACCTGACACCTGCCTTGTTATACTGCGATGCCATGCTGAACCAAGTTCTGGAGCGGGGACGCGACCTCGCCGACATCGCGCTCGAACAGCTCTTGCCCCCGGCTAGCCAGCATCCGACCTCCATCCATCAGGCGATGCGGCACAGTGTTTTTGCTGGTGGAAAGCGCCTCCGGCCGATCCTCTGCATGGAAGCGGGGCGCATGATCAGAGCGGCATCGGTCGCTAGATCGTCAGCCTCGAAATCGCGCGTTCGTTCACATTCTCGACCGCGCGCTCATTCGCACTCCGGCGCTCTGCCCGCAGGCATTGAGCAGGTGGGCGCCGCGCTCGAAATGCTCCATACGTACTCCCTGATCCACGACGATCTCCCCGCACTGGACAATGACGACCTGCGACGCGGACGTCCCACCAGCCACAGAGTCTTTGGAGAAGCAATCGCCATCCTCGCCGGAGACGCCCTGCAGACGCAGGCCTATGAATCGCTCGCGCAGTTGATCTGCCCCGCCGAGGCCCGCGTCGCGATCATCCGGGAAATTGCCCACGCCACCGGCACCATCGACGGCATGATCGGCGGCCAGGTCGTTGACCTCGAAGCCGAGCATAAAAAGCCCGACCTCGCCACCCTCGAATACATCCACCGTTCGAAGACCGCGGCCCTCATCACCGCCAGCGTGGTCAGCGGAGGAATGTACGCCGGGGCAACTTCTGCGGATATCGGCCGCCTTCGGACCTATGGGCAGTCGATCGGTCTGGCGTTCCAGATCGTGGACGATGTGCTCGACGTGACCCAGACCTCCGAGCAACTGGGGAAGACCGCGGGCAAGGACACGGTAGCGGAGAAGGCAACGTATCCGGCGTTATTCGGAATCGAGGAATCGCTCCGCAAGGCCGACGCTTTAGTCGATCAGGCATGCGCGGAACTGAACCAATACGGCGAAGCTGCGTCGACTCTGAAAGAGCTCGCACACTACCTTGTCGAGCGGAAGAAATAATTGTTTTGATGGTGTGGGGGACGGGCGCCTCGCCCGTCCAAGGCGAGCGCAGCTCGGTAGCGGCCGGTGGTCACAGCGCATCCGCATGTGCACCCTAAGTTCCGCCGAGGAAACGCCCCCCGGGCCCTTGAATCTCCCCCCGTCCGGCGGTACAGTAAACATGCTCTCGCGGTTTCCCGCCCCTCTTATCCCTCACCCTCAATTTGCCCGTATAGCTGTAGTGTGTGTGCAACTAAAGGCGGTCTGTGGATATGGCCCACTATATGTGGTGTTTTATTACTTGACCCGTCCCCGTATTCGCCGTTAGAGTTGGTCAAAAGCATGGGTGACGTTCCCGGTTTTCTGGGACGGCATCAAATTATGCGAATAAGCGACCAGCGAGGAACCTTGGGAGTTAACAGGTAGAAGTTAACCTCCGAATCCCCGCAATTTGCAGCGCACTCCAGCCAGCGCCAACCGAGTCCGCGGACCACGGTGTCCAACGAAGGAGTCACTTTGCTCAAACTCAAAAAGCTGCAAATCCTGGGATTCAAGTCGTTCTGCGATCGCACTGAACTGAAATTTCATGGCGAAGGCATCGCCGCCATCATCGGGCCCAACGGCTGCGGAAAGTCGAATATTGCTGACGCGATTTCATGGGTGCTCGGTGAGCAGTCGGCCAAGTCGCTGCGCGGCTCGCGCATGGAAGACGTGATCTTCTCCGGCACTCGGGACCGCAACCCTACCGGGATGGCCGAAGTATCGCTGACTTTAATTGATCCCGAAATTTATGGCGGGCCGGACACCAACGCGCCTACCGAGATCGAGATTCAAGACGAACTGCCATCCGCCGGAATTAATGGCGATGAAAACTGGGACGAAGCCGAAGTCCGCGCCCACGCCGCCGCCGAAACCGAGCGCGCGGTCGAAGAAGCTCAACCCGGGAAGACCGAAGAGATTGAAGGCGCCGCCTCGGCCGAAGCGTCACCCAACGACAATACCGTCGCAGTGCTTGAACCACAGCTAGTTCTGAAAATCCGCCGCCGCAAGTTCAATCCGCAGCAAAGCCACGCCGGGGAGATTTCAGTGACGCGCCGGTTATTCCGCAGCGGCGATAGCGAGTACCTGCTGAATGGAAAATTGTGCCGTTTGCGGGACATCCAGGAACTGTTCATGGGCACCGGTCTGGGGCCGGAGTCGTACGCCCTCATCGAGCAAGGACGCATCGGTCAGATTCTGAGTAGCCGTCCAACCGACCGCCGCGCCATCATTGAAGAGGCGGCAGGGATTACGAAATTCAAGACCAAGAAGCGTCTCGCCGAAGCGCGCCTCGAAGATGCCAAAACTAATCTGAATCGTGTGAACGACATTTTTGAAGAAGTCACGCGGCAGATGAATTCGCTCAAGCGCCAGGCCAGCAAAGCCGAGCGCTATGCCAGGCTGCGCGACGAGATGCGCGCCAAACTTCGAATCGTGCTCGCCAGCAAATTCACTCAGATGGATCAGGAAAGCGTTGCTCTCGATACCCAGCTCCATCAACTGGGCGAGGAAATCCGCCGGCAAACGGAGAGCGTGCAGCAGTCAGAGACCGAGCACTCCGAGCGCACGCAGCGCGGTTACGCGATCGAGACGGAGACGCGGCAAAATCGCGAGCGCCTCAGCCAGATTTTAATCGAAGGCGATCGCGGGAAGGCGCGCATCCGAACCAACGAAGAGCGCTGCGCGGAACTGATCGTTCGCACGGCGTCCGCGGAATCGGAGCTGGCGCAGGCCCAACATCGGCTCGCGGCGCTTGAGGAAGAACTCAACGGCCACCAGCAATTGCTCGACTCGGCGGCGGCGGATCTCGCGGCGGCCCAGCAGGAGCTTGCGCTCAGCCAGCAGGAAGCAGCCTGCGCAGCCACCAACCTGGCAATGCTCGAACAGGAGCAGGAGTCGCATCGGGCGGCCATTCTGGAGGCAGTCGGCGGAGCTTCCAATCTTCGCAATCAGCTTACGCAGTCGCAAGAGCGGCTAGCCGGCATCGGCCGCGAGGAGCAGCGCTTGCGGTCCGAGATTGCAACCGCCTCATCGCAATCGGAAACCTTCGGCGGACAACGCGGTCAGATTGCTTTGGAATTCGAAAGCGTCTCGCAGCGCGCCAGCGGCCTGACCTCGGAGATCGCGAGCCTGCGTGAGGCTATCGAGACGAAGCGTTCTGCCGAGAACCAAAACAAGCGTCATCTCGACTCGATTCGTTCCGAATACGCCACTTCACTCGGCAAGAAGGGATCGCTCGAAGCGGTCATCGCCGAGCACGGTTACTCCACCGAGTCGGTGCGGCGGCTTTTTCAATCAGGCGCACTGCAGGGAGGAAATGCTCCCGCCGGCGTGCTCGCCGATTTCCTCGAAGTCGATCCCCGTTATGAGCGCGTCGTAGAAGACTTCCTCCGCGACGAACTGAACTTCGTCGTGGTCAAGTCGTGGGACGCGGCCGACGAAGGCCTGCGCCTGCTGCGCTCCGACGTCAATGGGCGCGCGACGTTCCTGGTGCATCCAGAAGACTCGCAAGCGAAGTTCTCGTTTGTCGCGGATGAAAGCCAACACTACTCTCCTCTCAACGACACGGTCCTCCCTCTGAAGAATTCGATTCGCGTGCTGAACGGATTCGGCAAGTCACTCGAAGTGATCCTGCCGAAGCTGGGGAATGGCTACATCGTGCCCGATCCAGCCGTCGCGCGCGAGCTTGCGCTCTCCTGTCCGGACGCGTTCTTTCTCTCCCAGACCGGAGAATGTTTCCACAACGTGACCGTGACCGGAGGCAAGCAACGCAGTGAGGGACCGCTCTCGATGAAGCGAGAATTGCGCGACGTGCTGCGTCTGCTTGAAGAGATGGAACGAGCTCTGCGGGAGAAGGAAATGCTCGCGCTCACCTTGGGGCGCGAAATCAAGGAGTACACTTCCCTGCTCGATCGCCTGGAAGACGAAAAGCGCGAAGCCGAGAAGCAGGCGATGACCTCCGGACACTTGCTGCAGCAATTGGAAAACGAAATGTCGCGGGTGCGCGAGCGGATTTCTATCAGCGAAGGCGAACTGCAACGGCTCGTCGCAGAGCGCCAGGAGCAGGAAGGTTTGATCGGATCGCGGCAAGCGGAGCTGACCACAATCGAAGAAGCGCGCACGCAATTCGAAATGCAGCTGTCAGCCGGACAGGACCGCCTCGCCGCCCTACGCAGCCAACGGGACGCTGCCGCTGAAACCACCTCGCAGCGAGCCGCTCGCGTGGCCACTCTCGAAGAGCGCCACCGTTCGGCGACGACACTCCTTCAGCGCATCGAGACTCTTGTCTCCGAGATGCGGGAGCGGGCGGGCGCTTTGCAAATTCAAATGGAATCGGCGAGCGCCGAAATCGCGCAACGGCAAAACGAGAACGTGCAACTAGCCGAGCAGTTTCTTCAGTTCGAAGCGGAACGCAACGCTGGCGAAGCGCGAGAAGGCTTGCTGCAGCTTGAATCCGAGCAGGTGCGGGCGCGATTAACCGAAATTGAAGAGCTTCTTCGCAGCACGCGTCAGCAACTCGATGTAGCCCGCGACCGCCGGGGTGAGCTGTCGGCCACAGCAGCCAAGCTGCAATCCGACTTGCAACACCTGGCCGACGCCTGCCTGAATGAACTTGGCATCGAACGCCCCGTCCTGATGGCCGACAGCACGATTCCGCTGGTTACCGGGGATGAACTTGCGGCCGAAGATCAGGCCCACCGTGAAATGCGCGCCCGCCTCGACGCCATGGGCCCGGTCAACATGATGGCTCTCGAAGAATATAAGGAAACGGCGGAGCGCCACGAATTCCTCTCCACCCAAAGAAAAGACCTGCTTGATGCGATCGAAAACACTGCCGCCACCATTCGCGAGATCGATCAAGTCTCACGGCAGAAATTTGAAGAGGCGTTCAACAGGATTAACGAGAACTTCCAGGCCACGTTCCGCAAGCTGTTCGGAGGCGGACACGGCTTCATGCGTCTGACCGACCTGGAAAACAGCGCGGAGAGCGGCATTGACGTGGTGGCGTCGCCTCCGGGAAAGAAACTTCAGAACGTGCTGCTGCTCTCCGGTGGCGAAAAGGCGCTCACGGCACTCGCACTTCTGGTCGGAATCTTCCAGTACACGCCCAGTCCGTTCTGCATTCTCGACGAAGTAGACGCTCCGCTGGACGAAGCAAACATCGCGCGCTTCACCGACCTGGTGCGCGAGATGAGCGTGCAGACTCAGTTTATCCTGATCACGCACAGCAAGCGGACTATGAGCATAGCCCCAGTGCTCTACGGCGTGACTATGCAGGAACCCGGCGTATCGAAGCTCGTGTCAGTGCGTTTCGGGGCTGCGTAAAAGCTCGTGTGGGGACGGGCGCCCTCGCCCGTCCAAGCCGAGCGAGGCTCGGCAGCTGCCCGTGGTCATAACAACTCTTCCTTTGACAAAGGCGCAGATGCCGACGGACACCATCGTGCTTTGCAGTGGATCAGTGTGATTTCCACAGGACTGAAATAAGAACAACTAGAGACCACGCGATGAGAAGCCAGAAAACGAACCGTCGGAAAAGCGGGAGTCGGGTGCGCGGGAAAAGTTCTTGATACATAGCTGCAACTTCATCACCGCCGCGTCTCCACCATGCTAGTTTGTCACCAGAAGGCTCTCTCTTGGAGAGGCGGACTCTCATAACGATCTCGCTGCAGGAACTTATGATCGCCATGACGACCAAAATTGAGAATAAAACACCAAACATGTCTAGCTGGCCGCTTCACCCAGCGCTTCAGGATAAGCCCCGTTGTCAATCCGTTTTAAAGATTGACAGGTCAGCGGCTTTTTGCTTTCTCGACCCCAGAAACCTCCGCCTTTTTTTCCAAAGCCTTCCTCAGCTTTTCCACATCACGTTCCCTCGAAAATCCGCACTGGACAAGGCTTCTACCTTACAATTCAACTGTCAACACCTTTTGGTGCAACGGCGGACGGCATATCCGCCCCTCCGTAATGGAAAGCATTGACAAATCTCCCGCGATAGCTAGAATACGCAAAGTTTTTTGCCGATGAATTTAGACATGAGCCCCCAAATTTTGGATCCCGTCCTCCTGAGAACCGACTATCCCGAACTAGAGCTGCACGCCAGCGGTAAAGTCCGCGACGTCTATAACCTCGACAGCGATCACCTGCTGTTCGTGGCCACCGACCGCATCTCGGCCTTCGACTACGTGCTTGCAACCGGCATTCCGCACAAGGGGCGCGTGCTGACGCAGATCTCACTGTTCTGGTTCGACTTCCTCAAGGACATCGTTCCCAACCATTTCGTCACCGCCGACGTGAACCGCTATCCAGCCGCGATTAGCAATCACGCCGACGAGCTCCGCGGCCGTTCTATGATGGTGATGCGCGCCGAGATGTTTCCGGTCGAGTGCGTCGCGCGCGGCTATCTTTCTGGCTCCGGATGGAAGGAGTACAAGGCGACAGGCACGGTCTGCGGCATCAAGCTTCCGGCGGGATTAAAGGAATCCGACCAACTCCCGGAGCCTATCTTTACGCCCGCGACCAAGGCGACCACCGGGCACGACATCAATATTTCATTCGAAGAAATGTGCAAGCTGGTCGATCCCGAATTGAGCCGCCAACTCCGCGACGTCACGTTGCGTATCTACAAGAAAGCCGCGGACTATGCGCGGCAGCGCGGCATCATCATCGCCGACACCAAGTTTGAATTTGGGCAAACCGCCCAGGGCATCACCCTGGCGGATGAAGTGCTTACACCGGATTCCTCGCGGTTCTGGCCGGCCGACACCTACCAACCGGGCAAGGCGCAGGATTCCTACGACAAGCAGTATGTAAGGGATTACCTCGAAGAAATTCGCTGGAACAAACAACCGCCCGCGCCAGCCCTCCCCCAGGACGTAGCGCTGCGGACGAGCGAAAAGTACCTCGGGGCATACCGTCAGTTAACGGGACGCGAGTTGGAGATTTAGCCCGCGGCGCTGGTGTCATTGAATTCGATCACTGAGCTTCGGATCATTGAACTTCGGATCCTTTGAACCATGAGCATTGCGGACTGGATCATCCTCGGATTTCTCGCGTTTTCCGTGACTGCGGCGGCCATTGAAGGCTTCTTCCACGAAGCCTTCAAGTTGGCTGGTTTGGTTGTGGGATACCTGCTGGCGGCCTGGCAGTATCATCGCCTGGCGAATTGGTTCGCGCCGCATTTGAAATCGCCGTGGATAGGTGAGATCGCGGGTTTCCTTATTATTTTTTTCGCCGTCCTGATCGTTGCCGGCATTGCCGGACGGATCGCGCGCTGGGCAATGAAGGAGGCCGGTCTGAGCACGATTGACCGGATTATGGGCGCAGCCCTCGGTTTGTTGAAGGGCGTCCTGGTTGTGGCAATTGTGCTCACAGCCATGACTGCGTTTGCCCCCGCTGCGAAGTGGCTGTCGGGATCGGAGTTCGCTCCGTATTTCCTGGTAGGCGGAAGGGCTGCGATCTGGGTGGCGCCGGCGGAATTGCGGCAGCGCTTCTATCAGGGCTTGGACTACTTGCGGCAGGTGCATTCGGGGACGGATAAGATTCAGCCGCGGTCATCGTCATAGGGGCCGTCGAAGCAGTGTTTAACAAGCTTTGTCAGCGAAAGAATTTTAGATTGCGCAGATTCGGAAACGAGGCGGCAAGTGAAAGATCAACTGGAAGCACTCATTCTTCAGATGTACAAAAGCAACATCCTCTATTCGGAGGCGGTTCGCGAGTTTAAGAAGCGTTTTATCGTGACCGTGCTCGAAGAAAACCGGGGCAATCAGTGTAAAGCGGCGCGGCAATTAGGCATGCACCGGAACACACTTAGCCGGACCATGCAAGAACTGAAGATTGATGTCCGCCCGCTGCGTGCCGGCACGAAGCGCCCCCCCCACAGCGCGCGTCCCGTCACGCTGGACAGAAAACAGGCCCGCTAAACGCCACTCGCAGCTTGCGGCAAGAAATCTTGCGCAAGAAAAAGAGGGCGGTCCCGAACGGGACCGCCCCTCGCTTTCCCAAGCACAGTCTCACTCAGCCAAGTCTTTCCTGAGACCTGACACTCGAACCCTGAGACCTGCCCTCTAGCGTGCTCTCGGCTTCTTATGGACAGCTGGCTTCGGCGCCGCCTTCACCAGCAAGGCCCCTTCGTTCATCGTCATCAAAAAGGGCTTCGCCACGTAGGAGACCGGCGTTCCTTCGAACTGGAAGTCGGCATCCTCTTTCGGCATTGACTTCGCCGGAATTGCTGCCGACATGGTCAGATCGATGTCCGCACGCTTGGCATCGATGTCGTCCGAACTACCAGCCAGTTGCAGTTTGGTTGCGGTCTTGCTTGACGAATCGATACTGATGACGTGTGCGACCATCTGCAACGGCTTCCCTTTCAGCACACTCCAAACCTTTTCGGCGTCTTCAGGCTTCCCTTCGGATAGGCACAACTGCCACTCCGCAAAGCTCATTTGCTCTACCTTCTTCGTCTTGAGCAGGTCGGAGCATTGCTCGGCGGGCGTTGGCGGCACGTACTGCTTGATCGCAAAATTGGCCGGAGGCAGAGTTGTAGTGGCCGTCTGAGCCACCAGTTCGTTCCACCCCTCTTCGCTGCCGTGGTACTTGTTGTATTTGCTCTTGCCGAACTTGGCGATCTGATCCTTGCCCGCGCCCTGCGCCAGATTCACCGCGCGCGCGATAAAGAAAAGTCCGTCCACATCTTTTTCAGCCGACCCCGGCGCCAGGTAAGAGAGCGCCAGGTCATAGACGTTGAGCAGGTTCGCCGGATCCGCTTCCACCGCGGCCCGCAGATACTGTTCCGCCTTCGCATAGTCCTTGGTCTGGAAAGCGGCCAGCCCAGCCGCGCCGTTGAAGATCGCCGTCGTCTGCGCTTTCAGCTTCTGAAAATCCGCATCCGACGTGCCATCTGGCTTGGCCGCCGTCTGCAGACACTGCAAGCCTTTTTCAGCGGCTTGGCCGGCCTGCGCAAAATTCTGTTGCGAGTTCTGGCCTGCGACCGCCATCGCCTGCTTGGTGTAGGCCAGCAGCGCCGACGCCCGCAGATTACACGGGTTCGCCTGCAAAACTTTCTGCGCCGTGTCCACCGCCTTCGCCTGATTGCTCGTCGACTGATAGGCGCCCATCAAAAGTTCCAGCGCGTCTTCCTTCATCACGCTGTTGGGATATTGAGTGAGAAACGCTTCCAGCCCGCTGATCTTGGCCGCTGGGTCCGTTTGCTGCACGGCGCCCACGTATGCGTTATATTCGGCCGGGTCTTTGATCTCTTTTTTCTGGGGAGCCGCAGGAGACGGCGTGGGGCTTTGCTGCGGCGCTGCCGTAGTTGGCGCTGGAGCTTGCTGTGGCGCAGGTTGAGCCGGCGCGGGAGCGGTTTGAGCGACAGCGGTAACCGCGGCTACCAACAACATCGCGAGAACAATCTTCTTCATTAATGTGGCTCCTTAAACTCTTCGGGGAAGCTGGAGTTGACATCCTGCCCGATTCCACCCAAACCTGGTGTCGGGCTTGCACCATGAACTAGTCTTTACAGTGACACTGACACTGACTGTTCCCGAAAGTCATGGGCCGCCTGTCGAAACGCCACGGCTTAACATTATTCCGGTGTGCGGATTATAAGGATGTCGTCCCGCTAAGGCAAGCGTCTTGCTCGTTTTATCCCTCCTGACCGCTTAGATGCCGGAACGCGCCGCCCCGTATTACGCCCACTCCAGCACACACTTGAATGGACAACTTGGATGCACAATCGGACCGATGCAAAATAGAATAGTGGTTTCTGGGAGGATCCCTTTTTTGACAAAATCTGCATTACCGGCGCACCCGCCGTTGGCCGGACAAGTCGCTGTCATCACCGGCGCTGGACGCGGCATCGGCAGGGCCATCGCCCTGACGCTTGCCGAACTCGGGGCGCACACCGTCCTCTGCGGACGCTCGCGCGAAGCGCTGGAACAAACCGCTGCCGCCATTCAGAACAGCGGCGGGCGGAATTCGGTGAAAGGTTCCGAGAAAAGCTCCGTGATCGAATGTGATGTCACCGATGTGCATTCGGTCGAAGCGCTCGGCGAGTTCATCGAATGTACCTTCCACCGCCTGGACATTCTAGTCAACAATGCCGGCATCGGGGGCGCAGGAGGACCTCTCCATCAACTCGCGCCCGACGATTGGGAGCACGTTCTGAACACGAACCTGCGCGGCGTCTACTACTGCATCCGCAGCCTCGCGCCCATCATGATCAAAGCCCGCAGCGGACACATCATCAACATCTCGTCCCTGGCCGGCAAGAATGCCCTGCCCAACGGAGCCGCCTACGCCGCCTCCAAGTGGGGTTTGAACGGACTGACCTACTCAGTAGCCGAGGAATTGCGAGCCCACAACATTCGCGTCTCTGTAATTTGCCCAGGCTCTGTTCACACCGAGTTCAGCCCGCATCCAGGAAAGAACGCCGAGAAGATGCTGCAAGCCTCAGACGTAGCCCACGCTGTGGCCATGATCGTGACCCAGGCCCCACAATCCTTCGCCAGCGAAATCCTGCTGCGGCCGACGCAGAAACCGTAGGATCGCATCCCCGGCACTCGCGTAGAGACGCGGCTTGCTGCGTCTACTGCGTGCCGCCCGAGCTCAGTCGCTGTCACGCACATCGTCTTGGGGCGGGCGCAGCTTGAACAGCTTGATTAAAGCTTCACAGCTCTCCGGAAAGCTTTAGCTGAACGCTGACGGCTGAGAGCTGATAGCTAGTTTTCAGTCCTTGAACAGATTATCAAACGCCGCGCGCGCGTCATTCGGACGCTGACTGCCTTTGCTGGATGTTTCTTTTTCGACCATCACGCGGATGGAATAAAACGAGCAGTCGTTGCGCTTGTCTTTGGGAGAAATTCGGACGGGGATCGGCTGGTTGCATTCGAAGCGGCATGAAGGGTCAAAGTGTTCGCACTGTTTGCAGGCGTGCAGGTCGAATCCGCACTTCGGGCATTGCCCGACCGGATCGGTGAGATTCTGCAGTAATGCGCCGCATTCCGCGCAGCGGGAGACGGTTCGCGTCCCCGGCATGTTCATCGGCCGTGGTCCGAATGTGTTTTCTTTTTTCGGTGCCGACGGCTTCTCGAACTCTTTCTTCGGTCCAGCACCGGAATCCTGGTATCCGCGCTGGCGATACTTGCGGTCGGACAAGAAGTGCCTCCTGCAGAACGCTCATTCTCCGCCTTTGGCGCGCCCCGCACAAGAGGTTCTTTGGTACCACCGGAAGGGCTTGTTGATGGAGCGCCGGGCGTCCCCGCCCGGCCACGGCCACGCTGGACCCTTCGACTTCGCTCAGAGCAGGCTCGCGAGGCGCCCGTCGCTCCACCCTTGGCGGCCGTGAATTGTCTTTCACATATCAGGGTGCTACCATTCCGACAGACAGAGTAATTGAGGAGGTAGTTATGGCGGATCGTGATGGCAACGGCTTTTTGTGGTTCCTGGCGGGACTCGGTGTGGGAGCTGTAGTGGGCGTGTTGTACGCGCCGCACTCCGGAGAAGAAACACGCGACGTGCTTCGCTCCAAGGCGCAGGAGAGCAGCGAGAAGGCGCGCAAGCAGGCTCGTCGGGCGCGCGAACAGGCGAATGACTGGGTGGATCGCGGACGCGACGTGCTCAATCAGCAGAAAGAGCAGTTCCGCAACGCTTACGAGGCCGGCCGCCAGGCATATAACGAGACGACCGCCGCCGGGGCCGAACCCGGCAAGAATCTTTAGCGGCGAGAGCGGCGAGAGCAGCGAAGCAGAAGGAGCAGCCCAAGAGCGGCTGAGGAGCGGCCATGGATGACACTCTCCTAAAAATTTTTATTGCGGTGACGACGTTCGCGGTCGTGGTCCAGACGGGAATTCTGGTGGGCCTTTACCTCGCGGTCCGCAAGAGCTCGGCGAGGATGGAAGCTCTCGCCACCGACGTGACGAGCAGAGTTCTGCCCACGGTGGAAACGGCGCAGAGCATGCTCGTGGAACTGCGCCCGAAGATCGAGGTCATGAGCACCAACTTCGCGGAGTCAAGCGACTTGCTACGCAATCAACTCGGCCGCCTCGATGCCACGGTCACCGATGCGCTCGATCGCGCCCGGCTGCAAGTCATCCGCGCGGATGAGCTGCTGAATCGCACCATGGACAAAGTTGAAGAAACCAGCGAAGTCGTCCACAAAACAGTGATCTCTCCGCTACGCCAGGTCAACGGACTGATGGCCGCGATCAGCACGGGAGTTGATGTCTTCCTCGGCCAGAAGAGGCGCCATCCGAGAAACGGCGGCGGCCCGCAAGACGAAATGTTTATTTAAGCCTGTTCTAAGCGAATCGTTTTTGGCGATGACGCGGCTTCAGAAAGTCGGCTTTCGACGTCCAGCCCCTAAAGGGGCATCCGATTTCGAACGTTTACGGTATCGCTGAAGCGATACCCTGATTATTCCTCCGCGCCACCCGCCACCCGCTCACTTCTCACATCGGGCACGTAGATGGAGTGGACGTTCTGTTCGGCGGCCAACTTCTGGAACGTTGTGATATCCGCATTCCGAACCTGGTCCCAGCTTGCCAGTAATTGATCGGTCTGTTTTTTCAGTTTGTCGAATTCCTGGTACTCAGACTCGGTCGGAGCAGAGTCGGCGAAACCACCCACCGACATGGCAAGAAACGCCAGCTTGGCGTCGATCCCCGGCGCGTAGGCAAGAGAGTCCTCGCTCGCGCTGATTTTGAAATTAATCAGCGGATCGCGAACTGCAATCAGCTTTGCGTCCAGGGTACTCGCGCCATCAAACAAGGCTTTCGAGGAGTCGCCCGGTACCAGGCGCTTCTTAAGACCGTCCAACTGGTCGCGGACGTCCTGAATCTGGTTGACCGCGTAGTAGACTCGATTCAACTGCTCGCGCACGTCCATCTCGAGCTTGAACTGCTTCTCCAGATCGCTTTGCGAAGTGGCGACTCGCGGATCAATCTTCACTTCAAACGGAGCCGTTAGACTCTTGCCATTGGCGCTCAAGCGCACCTGATAGTTGCCGGGCAGCGCCAGTGGCCCGCGCGCGCCGTCATTGTATTCCCACAAAAAGTAGCCGGGGACGCGGTTCGCTCCCTCATAGTGCAGATCCCACACGAAACGATTCAGACCATCTTCCGGCTTGATCTGCTTCTCCGGCTTCTTGTCGTCGGGATCGCGCGGTTCATCGAGCGGCTCGGCTTTACTGCTGGAGTACTTGCGAATTACAGTGCCCGCGGCGTCCAGGATTTCAATTTTCACTTCCTGCTTCGGCGCCTTCTTGACGTAGTAATAAATGACCGCACCGTTTGGCGGATTTTTCCCTGCAAAGACCAATCGCGGCGGCGCTTCTCCGGTGTGCACGCGATACGCCGTCGCGGGCTGGTAAAGATGCATGCCTTCCTGAGCAACTGAATCGGTGAACTGTCGCAGCGGCGAGACATCGTCAAGGATCCAAAACGCGCGCCCGTGCGTCGCTACTACCAGATCGTCGTTCTTAATAAGCAGGTCGTGAATGGGCGTAATGGGCAGGTTGATTTGCAGCGAGCGCCAGTGCGCCCCGTCGTCGAAAGAAACAAAGACGCCGCGCTCCGTCCCGGCATAGAGCAAACCTTTTTTCTTCGGGTCTTCGCGCACAGCGCGCACAAAAATTCCGTCGGGAATTCCCGTAGTGATCCGGGTCCAGGTCGCTCCGTAGTTGCTGGTCTTGTAGATGTAGGGCGCGAGATCGTCGTTCTGATGGCGGTCAATCGCGACGTATGCTGTGCCAGCATCGTGCGGAGACGCTTCAATCAAACTGATGCGGCTCCATTCCGCAAGACCCTTGGGCGTTACGTTTGTCCAATTCTTCCCTTCATCGCGCGTGATCTGGATCAAGCCGTCGTCGGTGCCGGCCCAGATCAGGCCTTTCGCCAGGGAGGAGGGAGCAATGGAAAAAACGGTGTCGTAATATTCGGTGCCAGTATCGTCCACCGTGATCGGGCCGCCCGAGGCCTCCTGTTTCGATTTGTCGTTGCGCGTCAGGTCGCCGCTGATCGCTTCCCAGTGCGTTCCGCCGTCGGTGGTTTTAAAGATGCGCTCGCCTCCGTAGTAAATCGTGCTCGGGTCGTGCGGAGAGGTCACGATCGGCGCCGTCCACTGAAAACGGTGATCGAGTGGGGCCGCACCCCGCGCATCGGTGAGTTCGGGCCACACGGCAATGCTCTTGACCTGGTTCGTGCGGCGGTCAAAGCGCGTGATGTTGCCCTGATAGTCGCCGGCATACACGATGTTCGGGTCGAGTGGAGAGGGCGCAATATATCCTGCTTCCCCGCCCCCAACGGCGTACCATTCGTCGCGTCCAATCGCGCCGTCATCGCTGCGGCTGGCAATCGCCACGGTCGAATTATCCTGCTGTGCGCCGTAGACGTAGTAAGGTGTCCGCGTGTCGGTGATGACGTGGTAGAACTGTGCGGTCGGCTGGTTATCCTCGCGCGTCCAGGACTTGCCGCCATCCAGGCTGACCGTGACACCACCGTCGTTTGAGGCGATCATTCTTTTTGTATTCTTTGGATCGATCCACAGACCGTGATTGTCGCCGTGCGGAACTTTAATTTTGTTGAAGTTGCGGCCACCGTCGGTGGACTTGAAGAACTCCACGTCGGCGATGTAAACCGTATTGGCATCCTGCGGATCGGCGATTACGTGCATGTAGTACCACGCGCGCTGAAATAGGCCGTGGCTGCCGTTTACCAGATCCCAAGTATCGCCGCCGTCGTCGGAGCGATACAGTCCACCGGCTTCCTTGGCTTCGATAATCGCGTAGACTCGCTCGGAGTTCGCCGCCACTGCCAGGCCGATGCGACCGTAGGGTCCCTTCGGAAGACCGTGCTCCTCGAGCTTTTTCCACGTTGTGCCGCTATCCGTGGAACGATACACGCCGCTGCCCGGGCCACCGCTGGAAAGCGTCCACGGAGTCCGTCGCGCTTCCCATAGCGAGGCAAATAAAATGTTGGGATTCTGCTGATCGAAAGCCACGTCGATCGCTCCCGTGTTCTCGTCTTTGTAGAGAACCTTGTCCCACGTCTTACCGCCGTCGGTGGTGCGGAAAACGCCGCGCTCCGTGTTCGGTCCAAAGGGATGGCCGAGCGCCGCCACAAAAGCTATATCGGGATTGCGCGGATTCACGATCACTTTGCCAATCGCGCGCGAATCCTTCAGGCCAACATTCTTCCAGGATTTTCCGGCGTCCACCGATTTCCAGACGCCGTCGCCGTGCGAGATGTTTCCGCGAATGCAAGCTTCGCCGGTCCCCACATAAACGACGTTGGGGTCGGACACGGCGACAGCGATGCTGCCGATCGAAGGGGCCCCGTCTTTGTCAAAAATTGGGGACCAGGTATTCGCGGCGTCGGTTGACTTCCACACGCCGCCACCGGTCGAACCGAAGTAATAGATGGTCGGGTCGCCGGGAATTCCAGCGGCGGTGAGAGAGCGGCCGCCGCGAAATGGTCCGATCGAACGGTACTTCATTCCCTTGAAGAGCGGGTCACCTTCGTTCTTTTCGTCTTTGTCCTTGTCATCTTTCGCAGACGAGTCGGAGGCGGCGGGCGCGTTCTTTTGCGCGGCGTCCACTTTGCGATTCCCTTCCTTTTGCTGGGAGAAGGTCAAGGTGACAGAGAATAGGACGAACAAGGCAAGCACTGCGGTGCGCACATCTGCTCTTTGGATCATGAATTCAATGGCCCCGGAACAAGAATTTTGTATGGCTAATGTTAATGCCAAAGGCGCGAAAGGTACAAACGGACGGACTTCCGGATGGCGGCCCAATTTTGCGTCGAAGGGAAGGAAGGCCTGTTGTTGAATTCCCCTGCGGTTCCCCTGTGTACCCCCGTGCCCCCTGTGGTTAAGATTTGCTCCTGTGCGTCCTAACACTGCCAGCTTCCGGCCACGTACCCGCGTAGTCAACACAAACACCACGAAACCTTGGCTGATTTCTTCCCCCGCCGCCTAGAATGTTTCAAACATTTCTCGAATTTCTTGTTTGAAACAGAATGTGTTGAACATGCAACGACAGTTCACATCCAACGACGTGATCGCCCTGACCGGAATCACCGCCCGTCAGCTGCAATGGTGGGACGAACGGGGCATCGTCGCGTCTGGCCGTCAGGGCCACCGCCGCATCTATAGCTGGGAACAATTGGTCACCGTGGCGGTCATCTGCCAGCTTCGCCGACGTGGCTTCTCCCTCCAGCGCATGCGCAAAGTGATTGGTTTCTTGCGGCAGGAATTCGGCACCAGCCTAGCCGCCACCGTCAGCGCGTCTTCGGAGCATCACCTTCTTACCGACGGCACTCATCTTTATCTGCGAACCTCGGCGCGACAGGTCGTGGACCTGCTGAAGAATGCCCGGCAGCCGATGTTCGATATATGCCTGAGCGACGAAGTCCGGAGGGTTCGAGCGGAGATTCAGGCGCGTAAGAAGACGGCGGGTGCGGAACGAATTCGGCCTTTACGGCGGGATCGAAGAGCGTAATTCGAAGAGCGTACTTCAGTGAGCATAAGACGAGCGTAAACGGAAAGCGGGGGAGGCATGATGATCGGTGAATTGAGCATTATCAACGAATGGATTCCCGAGCAGATGGAACCCGGTACCGTGTTCGTGCTGGAGAATGCGGGCGAAGTGGGGGAACGAGAAGACCCCTATTGGGCGGTGCTTTCCTGTCCTTCCTGCGGCACGCTGGGGTTGATTACGCGCAAGCAAATGGCGGGGCTGCTGCCGACGATTTGCGGCTCCGCGCAGTGCTCGGCGCAGTTTTTTATTAAAGATGAGGAGATTACGGCGCGGAAGCCGTTTTAGTTATATCCGAGCTGCGCTCGGCTTAGACGGGGCGAAGCCCCGTCACACACGAGCATCTACGTTTTCGGGACGGAAAATCTTACTGGGATCTGCTCGACTATTTCTATGTCAAATCCTTCCAGCGCGGCTACCCTTCTTGGGTGATTGGTCAAGAGTCGGATTCGCTTCAGATTCAGATCGGAAAGGATCTGAGCTCCCAGGCCGATTTCGCGTTGAATCTTGCGCTCGCTTTCGGGATGTGAGGGCAAACGCCGTTCGCGATGAAACGTGAGAACCGACTGGTCCCCGATTTTCTCTGTCGAGAATCCTTTGGACGTCTGGTGCAGGTAGATCAACGCGCCTCGATCCTCATCGGCGATGATCTTTAGCGAAGCCTCGAGTGTCTGATTGCAGTCGCACGCAGTAGCGCCGAACACGTCCCCCAGCAGGCAGTGCGCGTGCATGCGGACCAGGACTGGCTCGGACGAATCACTGATATCGCTACGGCCGATATCGCCTCGAATGAGCGCCATGTGGGAGTCGCCACCGTCCACTTCGCTCTCGTACGCGATCAGGCGGAATTCTCCGTACTTGGTTTCGACCAGCGCCTCACCTACACGATGCACGTAGCGCTCATGCTTCATCCGGTAACGGATCAACTCCGCAACCGTGAGCATTTTCATTTCATGGGCGCGGCAGAACTCGATCAGGTCGGGCACGCGCGCCATGGTGCCGTCGTCTTTCATGATTTCGCAGATGATTCCTGCCGGGACCATGCCGGCGAGGCGAGCCAAATCCACGGAAGCTTCGGTCTGTCCAGCACGCACCAGGACTCCTCCCTTGCGGGCACGGAGGGGGAACATGTGGCCGGGGCGGGCTAGATCCGATGGGCGCGTTGCGGGATCGATTGCCACTTTGATGGTGCGCGCGCGATCGTGGGCCGAGATTCCCGTGGTTATGCCGTCGCGGGCGTCTATCGCCTCGCAAAAGGCAGTTCCGTATTGCGATGTGTTCTCGCTGGTCATAGGGCCGATGCGCAGGTGGTCGAGCCGTTCTTCGGTCATGGCCAGGCAGACTAACCCGCGTCCGTACTTGGCCATGAAGTTGATGGCTTCGGGAGTGACCTTTTCCGCGGCGAGGGTAAGATCGCCTTCGTTTTCGCGATCCTCGTCGTCGATTACGACGATCATTTTCCCAGCGCGGATCTCTTCGATCGCGGTGGGGACATCGGTAAAGGGTGAGTTAGGAGTCATAGTAGTTACGCAGCGTCTAAATCGTGCCTCTTCGACAGCGCGAGGTCGTTCTCCGCGTCGTGCTCCGCACGGTTTCCCGCCTCGTTCTCAGGACCACGAAACAGATTCTTCAAAGCGCGTATCACCCATCGCATCAGCGCGACAATCACCGCTAGAAAGCCTGCAACGATCAGGGCAGCCGCAATCGGGTGCTGGGTCGCGAACCAAGTCAGAAAGACAGCCAAGGTATCTTCTCCGGCGCTGAGCGCGAAATTCGAAAACGGCTCGGGAGAGGGTGTCACGGCTACGCGCGCCGCCGTCTTGCCTCCGTGGGCCGCCAAGGCGATTGCCCCGCCCGCCAGCGCCGCCAGTAATTGCTTCTCCGGCGACAGCTGGGAGGTCGCGCCATAGGCGATCAAGGCCGCGACGGGGATTCGAACGAATGTGTGCAGAGCATTCCAGAACAAATCGAAGCCCGGGATTTTGTCAGCAAACAGCTCAATGGCAAAAAGCGCGCCGGAGGCCGCAATCACCCACCAACTGGCTAGCAGATGGAGTCCGGAGGGCAAATCGAGGAGGCTGGCATGGGCGAGCAGTCCGAGGGTGGCTACGGTGGCGTAGACGTTGAGGCCGGCCGCAAAACTTACGGCCACGATCAGGCCGACGAGTTCCGAACCCACGAGTTGCGGACCACCAAACTTCATGACTGCCAGCATATCCGGACTCGGCCTC
>Ga0193751_1000360_pt1 | contig 37079 bp, 29 predicted proteins | sample L1c2metaG_FD_143050 | JGI IMG/M metagenome (GOLD analysis project Ga0193751, IMG submission 143050) | Soil microbial communities from a riparian zone of the East river system, Colorado, United States - L1c2 | ecosystem: Environmental > Terrestrial > Soil > Riparian zone | place: USA: East River...
GTCGCGGCCGACATGCGCGATGTCGTCGCGGACCTCGAGCTTGCGGGCTATCCGTTCGCCAAGGAATGGTTCGACCCGTTCGTCGAATTTCGCTTTCCGCGCTTCGGGTCCGTGAGTTACGACGGGGTAACGCTGGAGCTTCGCCAGGCGATCGAACCGTGGCATGTGCTCGGTGAAGAAGTCTCGGGAAGCGCCATGTCGCGGTATGTCGATTCGTCGGTCGAGCGATTGCAGGTCAAGGTCGCGGGCGTGACCGAAGGGCGTCACACGGTGCTCTGCAACGGGCGGCGGCTGCCGCTGACGGCGACGGGCGTCCCGCGCGAATTTGTCGCCGGCGTGCGCTTTCGCGCATGGAGTCCCCCATCCGGCCTGCATCCAACCATTGGAATTCATGCGCCCCTGGTATTTGACGTCGTCGACACCTGGGCTTCCCGCGCGATCGGCGGCTGCATCTACCACGTGTCCCATCCGGGCGGCCGCAACTACGCGACCTTCCCGGTCAACGCCAACGAAGCCGAGGCCCGCCGCGTCGCGCGCTTCTGGTCCCATGGACACACGCCCGGACCCATCGCGGTACACGATGAGCCGGTCAACCCCGCGCACCCCACGACCCTGGATCTGCGCTGGCAACCGTGAGCGCGGTTCGAACGCGGTTTGCCCCGAGCCCGACCGGGCTGCTGCATCTCGGCAGCGCACGTACCGCCCTTTTCGCGTGGGCCTTCGCCCGCCACCACGGGGGCAAATTCATCCTGCGCATCGAGGATACCGATGTCGAGCGCTCGACCCGCGAAGCGGTCGACGCGATTCTCGATGGGATGCGATGGCTCGACCTAAACTATGACGAGGGGCCGATTTATCAGATGCAGCGCATGCCCCGGTACAAGGAAGTGCTGGCCCAGATGCTCGAGCGCGGGCTTGCGTATCGTTGCTACATGTCTGCGGAGGAGCTCGACGCCTTGCGCGCGGCGCAAATGGCGCGCGGCGAAAAGCCTCGGTACGACGGGCGGTGGCGCCCCGAGAATCTGAAGCCCGGTCAGCTGCCGCCTGCCGGCATCCCGCCGGTCATACGGTTCAAGAATCCTCTCTCCGGCACCGTCGCATGGGACGACCAGGTCAAGGGACGCATCGAGATCGACAACGCCGAGCTCGACGACCTCGTGATCGCGCGCAGCGACGGGACGCCGACCTACAATTTCTGCGTCGTTGCCGACGATATCGACATGCGCATCACGCACGTAATCCGCGGCGACGACCACGTCAACAACACGCCGCGGCAAATCAACCTCATGCACGCGCTCGGCGCCGACCCGCCGGTTTACGGGCACTTGCCGACGGTGCTCGGCGCCGACGGCACCAAACTGTCCAAGCGGCACGGCGCGGTCGGCGTCATGCAATATGCCGAGGAGGGGTTTCTGCCCGAGGCCATGGTCAACTTTCTCGCGCGACTCGGCTGGTCGCACGGCGACGACGAGATATTCGACCGCGCCGAGCTCGTGCGATGGTTCGATGTCTCGCACGTCAATCCGGCGCCGGCGAGATTCGATGCAGACAAGTTGCGATGGCTCAACCACGAGCACATCAAGCGCCTGGCAGACGCAGAGCTTGGATCGCGTCTCGTCCCGTACTTGCAGCGCTCGGGTCTCGAAGTGGCAAACGGGCCCGATCCCGCGACGGTCGCTGCGCTGCTTCGCGACCGCGCCGCGACGCTCTCGGAGATGGCCGACGCCGCGCGTTATTTCTACGCGACGCCGCACCTGCCAGCTGAAAAAGTCGCCGAGCAGGTCAACGACGCGAATCGACCGGCGCTCGCCGAGCTATACGATGAGTTCGCGTCACTCGACTGGCAGCGCGACGCAATCAGCGCGGCCCTCAAGGCGGCTTCGGCGCGGCATGGGTTGAAGCCTCCGCAAATCATGATGGCGCTGCGCGTGCTTGTCGCCGGCACGCCTTCGACGCCGGCGATCGACGCCGTCCTGGTGTTGCTCGGACGCGACGCCGTACGCCAGCGGATGGCGTCAGGTCTGGGCTTGCAACGATAGCGCCGCGCGCTCTCCATGAATAAGGCGGCCGACGAGACGGCTCCCGCGTTGGATCGTCCGTTGCGTCAAACGCGCATGAAGCGAGTTCGCGACTCAAATCCACCGTCTGGATTTGTGCCGGGGGGCACGTTCCTGTAAACTACGAATTTCGCGGAACTTGTCGCCCATGACCAAGTTCGTGTTTGTGACCGGCGGCGTCGTTTCCTCTCTCGGGAAGGGCATCGCCGCCGCTTCTCTGGCCGCGATTCTCGCCTCCCGCGGCATCCGTGTCACCAATCTAAAGCTCGATCCGTACATCAACGTCGATCCTGGAACGATGAGCCCGTTCCAGCACGGCGAGGTCTTCGTCACCGAGGACGGGGCGGAGACCGATCTGGACCTCGGCCATTACGAGCGCTTCACCGACGTGAAGATGGGCAAGCGCAATAACTTCACCACCGGACAGATCTATGAAAGCGTGATCCGCAAGGAGCGCCGCGGCGATTATCTCGGCGGCACCGTGCAGGTCATCCCGCACATCACGGATGAGATCAAGAGCTGGATCATCGCAGGCGCCGCCGGCGCCGAAGTCGCGGTGGTCGAAGTCGGCGGGACGGTGGGGGATATCGAATCGCTGCCCTTTCTCGAAGCGATCCGGCAGATGGGGATCACGCAGGGCCGCGATAACGTCTGCTACGTCCATTTGACCCTGCTTCCGTTCATCGCGGCCGCGGGCGAGATGAAAACCAAGCCGACGCAACACTCGGTGAAGGAGCTGCGCGAGATCGGTATCCAGCCGGACGTCGTGCTTTGCCGCGCGGATCGGCCCGTGCCCGACAGCGATCGCCGCAAGATATCGCTGTTCACCAACGTTCCACCCGAAGCGGTGATTCCGGCGCTGGACACAGACTCCATTTACAAAATCCCGTCGGCGCTGCATCTGGAAGGGCTCGACGAGATCGTCTGCCGCAAGCTGTCGTTGAGCCCGCGTCCGGCCAACCTCGACACCTGGCGGCAGCTCGTCGATGCGCTGGTGCATCCCGAGCAAAGTGTCGACATCGCGATGGTGGGCAAATACGTCGATCTGACCGAATCGTACAAGTCGCTGTCCGAAGCCCTCACGCATGCCGGCATTCACACTCGCAGCAAGGTCAACATCCATTACATCGACTCCGAAGCGATGGAACGTGAAGGCGTCGACAGCCTGAAGGGCGTCGACGCGGTGCTCGTGCCCGGCGGTTTCGGCAAGCGCGGTGTCGAAGGCAAGGTCAAGGCGATCCGTTACGCGCGCGAGAACGGCATTCCGTATCTCGGGATCTGCCTCGGCATGCAGCTCGCCGTCATCGAGTATGCAAGGCACAAGGCCGGGCTCACCGGCGCGAACAGCACTGAATTCCAACCGGACACGCCGCATCCGGTCGTCGCCCTGATCACCGAGTGGCAGAACCGTGATGGATCGATCGAACACCGGGACTCGGCGTCCGATCTGGGCGGTACGATGCGGCTCGGCGCCCAGCCATGCGAGATCGTGCCGGGCTCGCTTGCGCACAGGATTTATGGCGCGACGACGGTCGCCGAGCGCCACCGTCATCGCTACGAGGTCAACAATCATTATCTGCCTCGACTCGAGGCGGCTGGCCTGCGGGTCGGTGCGTGGGCCAAAAGCGCGACCGCGGGCGATTTGTGCGAGATGATCGAGCTTGCGGATCATCCGTGGTTCTTCGGCTGCCAGTACCACCCGGAGTTCACCTCGAATCCGCGCCGCGGACATCCGCTTTTCATCGCCTTCATCAATGCGGCGCTCGCCCGTCGGCGTGTTGCGCACGGAGACACCGTGCGCGCGCGGGCCCAGCTCGTCGCATAATCCCCGATGCGACTTTGCGGATTCGAGGTCGGCCTGAACCGGCCTCTGTTCCTTATCGCGGGCCCTTGCGTGGTGGAGTCCGAGCAGTTGCAGATCGACGTCGCCGGGCGGTTGAAGGAAATCTGCGCGGCCCTGCGCGTTCCCTTCATTTTCAAGTCATCGTACGACAAGGCCAATCGCAGCTCGTCGAAGTCGTTTCGCGGGCTGGGCATGGAGGAGGGGCTTCGCATCCTGGCGGAGGTGCGGCGCCAAGTCGGCGTACCCGTGTTGACCGATGTTCATTCGGAAGACGAGATAGCCGAAGTCGCGAGCGTTGTCGACGTCCTGCAAACGCCGGCATTCCTGTGCCGCCAGACTGATTTTATCTGCGCGGTTGCCGCATCGGGCAAGCCGGTCAACATCAAGAAGGGACAGTTCCTCGCTCCCGAGGACATGTCCAACGTGGTTGCCAAAGCACGTGAGGCGGGAGGAAACGACAATATCCTCGTGTGCGAACGCGGCGCGTCGTTCGGTTATCACAACCTCGTGTCCGACATGCGCTCGCTCGCGATCCTGCGCGCAACGGGGTGTCCCGTTGTGTTCGACGCGACGCATTCGGTGCAGCTTCCCGGAGGAAAGGGCACGTCGAGCGGCGGTCAGCGCGAGTTCGTTCCAGTGCTCGCGCGAGCGGCAGTGGCCGCCGGCGTCGCCGGTATATTCATGGAGACGCACCCCGACCCGGCCAAAGCGCTCTCGGACGGGCCGAACGCCTGGCCGCTGGATCGAATGCGCGAATTGCTGGCGACGCTCATCGAGCTCGACGCCACGGTGAAACGCTCGGGCTTTCCCGAGACCGAATTGATGCCCACTTGATATGAATACCCGTTCCTCGACGCTTCAACAGGAAACGCCGGCATGAGCGCCATCGTCGACGTCATCGCCCGGGAGATCCTCGATTCCCGCGGCAATCCCACGGTCGAAGCCGATGTCGTGCTCGAATCCGGCATCAGCGGCCGCGCGGCCGTCCCTTCGGGAGCATCCACCGGATCGAGAGAGGCCATCGAGCTGCGGGACGGCGATGCGGCTCGCTACAACGGCAAGGGTGTGCAAAAGGCCGTCGAGAATGTGAATACCGAAATCTGCGAGGCGATCATCGGGCTGGATGCCTCGGAGCAGGCTTTCGTCGACCGGACCATGATCGAGCTGGACGGTACCGAGAACAAGTCGAGATTGGGCGCAAACGCCATCCTTGCAGTTTCCGCCGCCGTCGCCAAGGCGGCCGCCGAGGAATCGACGCTGCCGCTGTATCGCTATCTTGGCGGCGCCGGCGAAATGATGCTTCCCGTCCCGCTGATGAACGTGATCAATGGCGGAGCGCACGCCAACAACAGCATCGACATGCAGGAGTTCATGATCGTGCCGATAGGCGCGCCGACCTTTCGCGAGGCGCTGCGCTATGGCGCGGAAGTTTTTCACGCGCTCAAGAAGCTGATCGATTCAAAAGGCATGGCGACAACCGTCGGGGATGAAGGCGGCTTTGCGCCCAATCTGCCATCGAACGAGTCGGCGCTCCAGCTGCTTCTCGACGCGATAGACAATGCAGGCTACACCGCCGGCAAGGACATCGTGCTCGCGCTCGACTGCGCGGCGTCGGAGTACTACAAGGACGGGATGTATCAGCTCGACTCCGAGGGGGCCAGGCTCAGCGCCTCGCAAATGATCGACTATCTCGCGGGCTGGGTCGACAAGTATCCGATCATCTCGATCGAAGACGGGATGTCCGAGGGCGACTGGGACGGCTGGAAGCTGCTTACCGAGAAGCTTGGCAGAAAAGTGCAGATCGTCGGCGATGATGTGTTCGTCACCAACACCAAAATTCTTCAGCAGGGCATCGCCAAAGGGATCGCCAATTCCATTCTGGTGAAAATCAATCAGATCGGAACGTTGACTGAAACCTTTGCCGCGGTCGGCATGGCCTTGCGCGCCGGCTACACGGCGGTGATTTCGCATCGTTCGGGAGAGACCGAGGACAGCCTGATCGCCGATATCGCCGTGGGGACGAACGCCGGACAGATCAAGACGGGATCGCTGTCGCGGTCGGATCGCATGGCCAAATACAATCAGCTTCTGCGAATCGAAGAGGACTTGGGCGATGTCGCAAGCTATCCCGGCCGGCACGCGTTTCATCAATTGAAATAGGGAGCGGCCAGCGTTGCGTGTCCTCGCTCTTATCTTTGCCGCCTTGGTCCTCGGCCTGCAGTATCCGATATGGCTGGGCAAAGGCGGCTGGCTCCGAGTGCGCGACCTCGATCGTCAGGTCGAGGCGCAAAGGCAGCTAAACGCGGAATTGAAGGCGCGCAACAGCGCGCTCGACGCTGAAGTTCGCGATCTCAAGCAGGGATTCGAGGCGGTCGAGGAGCGTGCGCGGTCCGAGCTGGGAATGCTTCGGCAAGACGAAGTGTTCTTCCAGCTGCCCTCGGACGACGCGTCCAAACCATCTTCCACACCGCCCCAGAGAAAACCCGGCGCGCAACCGCGTCGATGAGCGCGATGCGCACGGCGGCGTAAATGGCCGCGACATCCCGATGCCGCGGGTTCGCGTAGGCAGCACAACACGCCGTGCCGCGTATCACGTCGGCTGACAATCCCCGGGTCAAGCACGCAATACGCCTGCTGGCGTCATCGCGCGAGCGGGCCAAGACCGGACGATGCGTGCTCGAAGGTGAACACTCGTTGCGCGTGTTCCGGGAGCGTCACGGCGCGCCCGAGACGGTCATCGTTGTCGACACAGCGCTGGAAAAGCCCGCGCTCCGCACTCTCCTCGCGCTCATTCCCGAACGCGACATCCTGATCGTGCCGGAATCGGTGTGGGCGGATTTTGCGCAGATTCCGGTGGCGATCGGCGTTGTGGCGGTCGTTCGTGCGCCGACGCCTGCGTTTTGCCGCGCGGCAGGCTTTTGCTTATTGCTGGAGGACGTGCAGGACCCGGGCAACGTCGGATCGATACTGCGCAGCGCCGCCGCTGCGGGAGTGGCACAGGTATTCCTCTCGGCGGGATCGGCATTTGCATGGTCGCCAAAGGTGTTGCGCTCCGCGCAGGGTGCTCATTTCCACCTTGAAATTTTCGAAGACGTCGACCTGGCGTCGTGGGCGGGCGCATACGATGGCGTGCTGGTCGCCACGGTCGCTCATGGAGGCGAATCGGTCTTTGCCGCGGACTACCGGGGACGGATCGCGTTGGCGATAGGCAACGAAGGCAGTGGCCTTTCGGAAGGCGTCCTTGGCCTCGCGAACAAGAAGGTCACCATACCGATGCCCGGAGGATTCGAGTCGTTGAACGCGGCTGCCGCGGCGGCCGTCTGCCTGTTCGAGTGCGTCCGTCAGCGCGGTGGCAGCGCGGCGTAGCGCGCAGCGTCGCGCGCCGCCACGCAATGCAATCTGCAGGGTATCGCTCCTAGAGGAGCAGCGCCGCGGAGAACGATGCGCCTTCGGCGCATTGTCCTCCGACCGACGGAGCGAAGAATCGACCTTCGATGCCTTGCGCGGTCGCCTGAATCTCGGACATGCTGGCCGTCGTGTTGAGGCCGTCGGAGCATACGTAGCTGGCGTTGGGAACGCTGTAGAGCTTGCCCTGTTGTACGAGTGTGCCCGAAAGCGTGCAGCTCACGGCCCTGTACGTGAAGGCGAACATCACGCTGCCATTGGTTTGCTGCGTGATATCCAGGTCGAACGTGTCCTTGTAGAGAGAGTTCTTGCTGGGATCCGAGCAGCCCGAATATTGGCCCGCCTGGCCGCCGGTATAGGGGCCCCCGATCGCGATCGACGTCAACGTCTGCCGTTGTATGTTCTTGGTGACCGTCGGCGCGCCGATCGCGGTATAGACAAGGGTCGCGGTCGTCGCGCTGGTCGGCTGGAACGATGCCGTTCCGGCAACGCTGACGACGTCCCCGATCCACGGCGCCGCAAAATACGTTCCCGTCGCTGAATAAAGTGTGCCATTGAAGTTGCCGCTCGCATCTTGAGTTACCAGGCCGACGTACCAAGTCGGCTTGCCGTCCGGCCCATAGATAAAGAAGGTCATGAAAAGAAAGCTATCGCTCTGCACGACGTTGACGCCCCATCCGGATTCGGCAGGCAGGTACCAGATGTCGGTATAGTCGGTCGCTCCGGCCCGCGCAGCAGGAAGCATCAGCAGTGCAATGAGTAGAATTCGCCTGATCAGCATCGATCCCTCCGGGGGTCTCTCGTAAAAGCTTACCTCATTACGGCGGAGAATATGCCCGTTTCCACACAGCCGCCCTCGACCAGCGCCGACCAGGTTCCTTCGATTCCGTGCGCCGTCGCCGTGAGCTCGTCGACGTTGGCGGTCGTATCGCGGCCGTTGGTACACGTGTAGCTTGCGTTCTGCATCTGGTAGAGCTTGCCCCAATACTTAAGGGGGCCGGTAAGGCTGCAGGTGAGGCCGTCGGCCCGATTCATCGCGACCGTCACTGGCGCAGTGGGGTCGACGGGTTGAGTGACCTGAATATTCACCGAGAGCGTCCCGCCGCCACTGGCTACGCATCCCGATTGCGCCAACGCGAGGCCGCCCGTGTAGCCCCCGCCGATACTGATCACAGTCAGTGGCTGACGCTGAATGGGCTTGCTGATAGTGCCGACGTTGTTGACTGTATAGACGAGATTTGCACTGTAAGGAGTGATCGGCTGGAACGACGCCGTTCCAGCGACGCTGACGACATTGCCAGCCCAGGGGAGCGCGAAATAGGTGCCGGTAGCCTGGTACAGGGGCCCATTGAAGTTGCCGCTGGCATCCTGCGTAACCTGTGCCACATACCATGTCGGCCGTCCATCGGAGCCGTAGAGGAAAAATGTCATGAATAGAAAATTGTCACTTTGGACGATGTTGACCCCCCAGCCGGACTGGGGCGGGTCATACCAGATATCGGTGTAGTCGGTGGCGGCGGCGCCGCCTGCGGCGACACAGAGGAACGTGATGAGCAAGAGTCGTCTGAGCATGGCAATTCTCGTTGAGTTGAAAAAATGACACACAGGCGGGCTTCAAGCCTATGCGATGGACACGCACCGCCGTTCCTTGGTTCCAGCCAGGCGGCGACGAGCCGGGGTCAGCTCCAACTCGTCGAGGACCTGCACGGCTGGCGCGCGCCTTGCAGTGTACACGCGTGCGACCCCGCGTCGATCGCGCGTCGCATCGCCTGCGCAAGCGCCATCCCTGCGTCGAGCGCCGCTGCCAGCGCACCGACCAATGCATCACCCGCGCCGGTGGTATCGAAGACCTGGACTGCCGGTGCGGGCTGCTCTAACTCGCCATCCGCAGTCGCGGCGATGGCGCCCGCCGCACCCAAGGTGACGATGACCGTCAGCGGAGCGTTCGCAGCCGCGCATGCCGCTGCGAAGCGCATAGGGCTTGCAGGCCAGCCCGCATGTGTCGCCAATGCTCGAGCCTCGGTTTCGTTGACGATGAGCACGTCGAGTCGATTCAGGTAGTCCAAGATCGCCGGGTGCGCCGGTGCAGCATTGAGCACGATTCGCGCGCCTGCGCGCTTCGCCCGCGCAATCAAGGATGCATTGGCGTGGTCCGGCACTTCCTGCTGCAGCAATAGCGTCGTTTGGGCGCCCAACATCGCCTCGGGCACCGCATCCGGATCGGCAATTTCATTGGCGCCCGGGACAACGACGATGCAGTTCTCTCCGCTCTCGGCGACCAGGATGCTGGCGCAGCCGCTCGGACCATCGACACGCGCGACGCCGTCGGTCGCGACCGCCGACGATGAGAGCTTCGCGAGCACGGTATCCGCCAGCGCATCGCGGCCAATCGCTCCGTACAGCCGCACTTGCGCGCCGGCGCGCGCGGCCGCCATCGCCTGGTTGGCGCCTTTGCCGCCGGCGTACAGCTCAAACGACGTGCCCGTCAGCGTTTCGCCCGGTACAGGAAAACGCGCGACGCGGGTGACCAGATCGATATTGATCGAACCGAAAACGACGACCATGCGCATCTCATTCGCAACCGTGTCAGCGCGGCGCGATCAGCTTCCCTTGACGCCGCCGTGGGTCAATCCGGCGACGATTTCTTTCTGGATGACGATGGTCAGCAGCAGCACCGGGAGCGTGACGACGATTGCGGCCGCGGCCAGCGGTCCCCATGCAAGCTGCTCGAAAGTGAGCACGTTGTAGACCGCAGCGGGGAGCGTGCGAGTCGATCGTCCCGCCAGCACGGCGCCGAAGACGAAGTTGTTCCACGAAAAAATGAACGCGAGAATCGTCGCCACGACGATCCCGGGACGCGCCAGCGGCAAGGCAACGTAGCGAAACGTGGTCCAGACCGTGCCGCCGTCGATCAGCGCCGCTTCCTCGAGCTCCTTCGGCAGCGTCTCGAAATGACCCGCCATGATGTACACGATGATGGGCACGGTGATAACCAGGTGCGTGATCACCAGCGCCGTCAGCGTGTTGTTGAGCCCCAGGAATTGAAAGACCATGTAAAGCGGGATCAGGAAAGACAACGCCGGCGTCATTCGCGCGATGAGGACAACGACCGTGAGACGGTGCGCCTGCGCGCGGGCGATGCCGAACCCGGCCGGAACCCCGACCAGGAGCGCCACCGCGGTCGCGAGTCCCGACACCACGACGCTGTTCCAGAAATACAATCCCATGGAATTTTCGGAAAAGACCTGAACGAAGTTGGCGAGTGTGGGTGGTTGCGGCACGAATACCGGTGGATAGGCGCCGTTGTCTTTCTCGTTCTTGAGCGACAGCGACAGCATCCACAGAAATACCAGGATCGCCGGTGAAACGATGACCGCGATCGAGAATGCAAAGCCGACGCGGCGAAGTGCGCGCTTCAGCCTGAGCTTGGCGTCAACCTTCCGTCGAGGAGCGGGGATCACAACGCTCATGTCCACTTGGTCCTCTCACGGACATGCAGCAGGAGCAGCGCCAGCGCGAGGATGATGATAAAGAACACCACCACCACCGCCGAGGCGTTGCCGACGTTGTAGAACGCAAAGGCCTGCAAATACAGGTAGAGATTGATCGTCTCCGACGCCGTTCCCGGCCCTCCCTGGCTGATGACGTAGATGGTGTCGAACGCCTTGACCGCGTCGATCGTCCGGATTACCGCCGCGACGAGCAGAAACGGCGCGACCAGAGGCAGCGTGATGTGGCGGAAGAGCTGCCACTCGGTCGCGCCGTCGAGCTTCGCGCTTTCGTACGGCTCGGTGGGAAGGGCGGCAAGGCCACCGAGGACGATCAGCATGACCAGCGGAGTCCAGTGCCAGATCTCGACCAGCACCAGGCTGGGAATCACCAGCGTAGGAGAGTAGACCCACAGCGAAGGCGGCAGGCCCACCAGCGAGAGCAGATAGTTGAGGACGCCCTGTTGCGGGTGAAACATCATCGTCCAGACCAAGGCGACCGCGACCGGCGTGGCCATCATGGGCATGGTGAAGATCGCGCGCAGCAATCCGCGAAAAGGAAACTGCCGATGGAAGATCAGCGCTGCCGCGGTGCCCAGGAGCAACGGGAACACGACGGCGAGCAGCGTGAAGTAAAACGTGTGGACGATCGCCTCGAGAAAGCGTTGATTCGTCGCGAGCTTGACGTAGTTCTCGATGCCGACGAAGTGCGCGACCGAACCGATCCTCCAGTCGAACGCGCTCATCCAAACGGTGAACAACCAGGGAAAAAGTATCACCGCCGCGATCAGGGTCAGCGCTGGAGCGATGAACAGAAAGTAGCTTCGCCGGCGGCGGGCGAGAAAGCCCGTGCGTGGCCGCGTTGCGATGGTATGCGTCATCGTCGCGCTTCCTTGGCGGGCGCTTGCGAAGAGCGTCGTGCGATTGCCGAGCCGTTAGCAGGCTGTCGAAAGTGTCGATCGGCCATGCGAAATCATGTCATTCCGACCCGTGACGAGGTGACATAAGAGTCGTCGTCCCGGCTCATTGTGGTTACTGAGCCGGGGCCCAAGTGCGGTCCTGCAACGACGTATCAACCTCGGATCCCGGCGTGCGCCGGGATGACCCAAAGCAGATTCCTTGTCGCCGAATTCCAATGCGGCTCCTCGGAATGACATACTATTTTCAACAACCTGTTTGTGCTATGACTTTTCGCTCTTGTCGAGCACCGGCTGGAATTCCGCGGTTGCCTTCTTGAGTTCGGTGGCGGGATCGGCGCCGTTGATCATGTTGGTCAGCGCTACGCCGAAAACGTCGCGGAACTCGGTGACCGGCGCGATCACCGGAAGTCCCGGCTGCGCGATCCGCGCCGAGGCCAGCATGCACTCGACCCATTGCTTGGGCGCCTTGAATTCGCTCGAAGCCTGCGCCGCCGCATACGCCGACTTGCGCACCGGCGCGCCCGCAGCCGCCTGCAGCATGCGCGTCTGGTTGTTCTTATTCGACGCCCATTGCAGATAGAACCACGACGGGCCTTTTTTCTTGCTGTACGTGGAAATGCCCTCGCCGTCGCCGAAGAGCGCGGATACCTGCTGCTTGGGTCCTGCCGGCATGACACCGTAACCGACTTTGCCGGCGATGCGCGACTTGGTCGGATCCTCGAGCGGCTGCGCAAATCCGATGCCGTCGAGCCACATCGCGGCCTTGCCCTGCAGGAACAGGCTTTGCGATTCGTTCCAGTTGTAGCCCGCGACGCCGGCAGGGCCGTACTTCGCCAGCAGCGTCTGATACATCTTCGCGCCTTCGATGGCCTCGGGCGAATCCGTCAGCAGCTTGCCGTTCTTGTCGATGAAGCTTCCCCCATAGCCGAGCAGAAAGCTGGTCCACACCGGAACGTTGGCGTTTTTGAGGCCGCGCGCCACAAAACCTGAAACGCCTTTGGACGGATCGTTCAATTTCGCCGCGGCGTCGATCATCTCGGCGAAGGTCTTCGGGAACGCGACGCCCTTGGCGTCGAACAGCTCGCGGTTGTAATACACGACCCACGGATCGAGATTGAGCGGCAGGCTGTTCACGCGCCCGTCGGGCTCGACCGCGTAATTGAGGCCGCCCTGCGCGAAATCGTCGAAGTCGAGGTTGGGGTCGACAAGCGATTTGTCGGTGAGCATCGGGCGCAGATCGGTGAGCCAGTTGTTCTTCGCGAACTGACGCTTTTGCACATGATAGGAAAGCGCAATCACGTCGAAGCTCGGATTGCCAGAGTTGAATTCGATGACCGCCTTCTGACGCTGCTGTTGCTCCGGGACCATCTCCGAGCCGACGCCGATGCCGGTCAGGTCCTCGAATTCCTTGTGATACTTGCTGAGCAGGTCGCCGCGCGGGCTCTTCACCAGAAATACTTCGATCTTCTCGCCCTTGAACCGTTTCCAGTCGAAAGCGCCTGCGCCCTGAGCTCGCAGAAGCGAGGCATAGGGGAAGCTACCCAGTGCCGAGACGCCTGCACCCGCCTGCAGCAAGCGGCGGCGAGAAGCATTGAAGCGATGATTGCGCGTAGAGTCGGTCATGGCGTCCTCCTTGGGTGCAGGCTTGCGTGAAGAGCGGCGCTTCGTTGTCGCGTCTCTCTAATTTAGATCATAGCTGACGACGGGCTGCCTGCGTACGGTCCCGCGGCGTCGCGTCCAAAGTCGATTCCCGCCGCACCGACTGCCGCCAGCATACGGCGTCGTTCTTCGTGATCGAGCGCGGTCAAAGGCAGGCGAAGAGCGCCCCATGCTGCATCGGCGCTGAGATGCGCTTGAATCGCCTTGAACGCAGCGAACAGCGGATAGCTGCCAACGGCGGCGATAAAGCGTTCGACGCGGGCGAGGTCGTCGTGATGCCTTTCGGTCGAGGCATGATCGTGCAGCCGGCGTATCAGGCGCGGAAACAGATTGGCGACTCCGCAGATCGTGCCGGCACCGCCGGCGTTAAGCGCGGCCGGGAGGTGCGGCTCATGCCCCACGAATACTGCAAGCTCTGGAAACCGTGCAAGAAGCGCACGGGTATGCGCGAGATTTCCGTCGCTGTCCTTGACCCCGGCGATCGTCCGGGGATACGCCTCGACGAGGCGTTGGATCACGTCGAGCGCGATCGGAACTCCGCTGACTTGCGGTATGTGATAGAGATACAGCCGCAAGCGGAGGTCCGCGACCGCGTCTATCACGCGCGCGTAAGTTCCGAATACGCCCGCATCGTTGATGCCTTTGAAGAAGAACGGAGGGACGATGAGCACCCCGGCGCATCCACTCCGGCTTGCGTGGCGCGTAAGCTCGATCGTGTCGGGGAGGGCGGCGCAGCCCGTGGCAGCGATAATCCTCGCCGGTTCGATTCCCGCCGCCAGCAAGCTCTCCAGCGCTGCCCGACGTTCTTCCAGGGAAAAAGATTGTCCCTCGCCCGTTGTGCCGAAAAGAGCGATGCCGTCGACGCCTGCGGCGAACATCCGTTTTGCGTGTGCAAACAGCCGAGCGATATCGGGCACCCCGCTTGCGGCAAGCGGCGTCAGCGTCGCGCACCATACCCCGCGTGGGGTGACGTCAGGGCTCATTGTCCGTTGCGGGTCATTTTTCGCCTCTTCGAATTCGCGCGCACAGCAGGTACACTCGCGTCAGCATCGACCGTCCCGCACGAGCGTTTCGACACGCCCGGCGACGCGAGCCATGAGCCAATGAGAAAGTAGTGCAGCGACGGGCGCGTTGCGAGCATATCGCCAACGCACGCGACCGCGCAATGCGAAAGCACTGCCGCGGCGCTGACCAGGCGGTCATGCCTCGCTTGGTTGTGGTGAATGAGTTTTCCTCGAGCGAATGTCCCGGGCCGTCGTTCCGTTCCTGATCCTGCTGATCCTGCTGATCGCGATCGCGGCGATTACGCCGTGGCCACTGCGGACCCCCTGGCCGCCGCAAGCGCTCGCCGGCGGGTCGTTCTTATCGTGACGCCGGCAGGCGTGTTGGCGGGAAGCATGCAGGCGCCGAGGCTGGGCTTTGGCGGCGCGCCGATCGGCAACCTGTTCGCCTCGGTCGAAGGCGACGCCGCGATCGGCCTGGTGCGCTACGCATTCGATCGCGGTATTCGTTACTTCGATACCGCACCCCATTACGGAAATGGCCTGTCCGAGCGACGGATAGGCGCCGGCCTGCGCGGCATCGATCGCGATGAGTACGTTCTTTCATCGAAAGTCGGTCGCATCCTGGTGGCTGATGTCGACGCGCCGCGCGACCAGAACAGCTATGTGGATGTGCTGCCGTTTCGCCAGCGATGGGATTATTCGCGCGACGGGACGTTGCGATCGATCGACGACAGCCTGACCCGGCTCAACACGTCGCGGCTCGATGTCGTTTACATTCACGATATCGATCGCCGCACCCACGGCGCGCGACAACCCGAGCGCTTCCGCGAAACCACGCTTGGCGCAGCAACGGCGTTGACCGCGTTGCGAGAGCAGCGCGTCATCGGCGGGTTCGGTCTCGGCGTCAACGACGTGCAGGTCTGCATCGACGCATTGCGGTGCATCGACCTTGACGTGTTGCTGCTCGCCGGACGCTACACTTTGCTCGACCAGTCTGCGTCGGCCGAGCTTTTCCCACTATGCCAGCGGCGCGGAGTCGGCATCGTGATCGGGGGGCCGTTCAACTCGGGGATACTTGCGACGGGTGCGCATCCTTCGGACGGTAGCGAGGCCTATTACGATTACGCGCCAGCCCCACCGGAGATAGTGACGCGCGTCGAAGCAATCGAGTCGCATTGCCGGGCTTTCGGCGTACCACTCGCCGCTGCGGCGCTGCAGTTTCCCCGCGCGCATCCCGCGGTGACCGGCGTTGTCGCCGGGGTGCGGTCGACGCGCGAGCTCGACCAAGACTTGCGTCTTGCGGCCTGGCCTATTCCTTCCGCCTTCTGGATTTCGCTCCGGAATAGCGGGTTGATCCCGGACGATGTACCGGTGCCTTCGGCTTGACACGATGCGAATCGACTCGCATGTCCACGTTTGGAATATCGCTCGCGGCGACTACGGCTGGCTCGCTCCCACACCGGTCTTGTCGCCGATCTACCGCGACTTCGGTCTCGAAGATCTTCGCCCCGCGCTCACCGCCGCCGGGATCGGCGCTGCGGTGCTCGTCCAAGCTGCGCCTGCCATTGCGGAAACCCGTTTTCTGCTCGATGTCGCGCGCAACAGCGGGGGCCTCGTTCGCGGTGTCGTGGGCTGGGCCGATCTTGGCGCGCCCGGCGTGGCGCCGATACTCGAGGAGCTCGCGGCGAATCGCTTGCTCAAGAGCGTGCGTCCGATGCTCCAGGACCTCGAAGATCGGCGCTGGATTGCACAGCCGCAAGTTGCGATCGCGTTGCGGGCGTTGGCCGTCCTGGGATTGCGCTTCGATGCTCTGGTGACGCCACGCGAGCTGCCGTGGCTGGTCGAGACGGTCCGCTGTCATCCGGACCTCGCGGTCGTCGTCGATCATTGCGCCAAACCGGACATTGGGCATGCTGTGTGGCAGCCGTGGGCAGCCGATATCGCCGCTCTCGCCGCGGACACATCCGCGTATTGCAAGTTGTCCGGACTCGTGACCGAAGCCGGCGCGGCATGGACGATCGATGATCTGCGCCCCTATGTCGACCATATCATGGCGTGCTTCGGTCCCCAGCGCATCATGTGGGGAAGCGATTGGCCGGTGGTGACGCTTGCGGCTTCCTATGACGATTGGCTGATGACCAGCGATGCTCTGCTGGGCGGGCTGACACCGGCAGAGCGCGAAGCTATTTTTGGAGGCAATGCCGCGCGCTTTTATGGGCTGGACGCGTGATTATTGAGCATTTCCTAAGGGCGTGACATCAGTTGCATCTGGATGAGCTGGCCCTCACCCCCAGCCTCTTCTCGCACGGGGAGAGAGGGGTGCGCGCCAGTGCGGGTGAGGTCACATGTCACCCAGTTACGTAATTGTCAACAGAACGCTGCGCGTTTGTCGGCTCAAAAAATATGCCGCTGCAGGCCGGCGCGATGCAGGATCGTGGTCGATATCTCCTCGATCGATCGGCTGGTCGTATCGACGATCGGGACCTGCTCGCGCTGCATGAGCGCGAGCGCTTCGCGAACTTCGTAGCGGCAATTATCGAGCGACGCGTATTTGCTTGCCGGCCGGCGCGCCTCGCGGATCTGTTGCAAACGGTCGGGGTCGATGGTCAGCCCGAAAAGCTTGTCGCGAAACGGCCGAATCGAGCGCGGCAGCTGTTTGTCGACGAAATCGTCGGGCGTCAGCGGAAAGTTGGCCACCAGAATGCCGAATTGCAGCGCGAGATAAAGCGCGGTCGGCGTCTTGCCGCAACGCGAGACGCCGATCAGAATCGCCTGCGCCTTGGCAAGCTCGCGCGTCGTTGCCCCATCGTCGTGCGCCTGGGTGAAGTTGATCGCCTCCATCCGCGCGAAGTATTCGTGACTGTTGGCGATGCCGTGCGATCGGCCCGCGGCATGAGACGATTTCGCGCCCAGTTCGGATTCCAGCGGCGCGATGAAGACCTGGAACAGATCGAGCACCATGGCATTGGCGCGACCGAGCTGAGCGCTCATCGCTTCGTCGACGATCGAACTGAAGACAAGCGGGCGCCGGCCCTCCCGAGCGGCGGCCTCGGCGATGCGTTGTACTACCTCGTCGATCCGCTCCGGCGTGTCCACGAAGGGGATGGTCTTGCGCTGGAAGTTCAAACCTTCAAACTGCGACAGCAAGCTGTTGCCGAGCATCTCGGCGGTGATGCCGGTGCGGTCGGATACAAAGTACACGGTGTATTGATCGGACATGTCGAAGGATCCGGCGTTTCGGGTTGGGGACGCGAACGGAATCGCTGCTGGCCAAGTTTTATCCGCGATGCAGCCGCGTCAGGACTTCGGCCTTACCAGTCCTGCCAGACCGGCGTCACCCCTGCGGGGAGGGGCGGCATACCGCCCAAGTCGACCCAGCTTTCTCCGGGCCCGTGATAATCGGACCCCGACGAGGCGAGCAGGCCAAATACTCTGGCGTGGCGCGCAAACTCGGTGAACTGCTCGACAGTATGACTCGATGATAGGACTTCGATTGCGTCACCGCCCAAATCGCGGAACTGTCCCAGCAGCTCGCGCAGGCGAGCGCGATCGATCTTGTAGCGTCCAGGATGGGCCAGCACTGCCTGACCGCCCGCGGCGTGGATCCAGCATACCGCCTCGTCGAGGGTCGCCCACTGATGCGCGACATACCCGGGCTTGCCGCGTACCAGGTAGCGCGAGAAGCAGTCGCGGGTGTCGCGCGCATGTCCCGTCTCGACCAGAAATCGAGCGAAATGCGTCCGGCTGATCAAACGCTCGCTTGTCACATAGGCCGTCGCTCCATCGCAGGCGTTCTCGATCCCCGCGGCAGCCAGCGCGTCGCCGATGCGCTTCGCGCGTTGCACGCGGCCTTCGCGGATCCTGGTCAGTCCCGCCAGCAATGCCGCGCACTCGGGATCGATGCCGAGGGCGACGACGTGGAGGGTGATGTCGCACCAACTGACGGAAAGCTCGGCACCGTTGATAAGGCGAATCGCCAGCTCTTCAGCCGCCGCGCGCGCCTCGGCCAAGCCGTAGACTTCATCGTGATCGGTGAGGGCCAGCACATCGACCCCGCGGCTGGCCGCTCGGCGTACGACGTCTGCCGGAGAAAGCAAGCCATCCGAGCGGGTCGAGTGGCAATGGAGGTCGTAGCGCAGCATGACAAAGCAGGAAAAGCGCGAATGAGGCCGTAACGGACCAAACATCTTAACAAAACAGGAGCCTTGCAGGCGCACGGATGGGCGCTCGCCCCTGTGGGCAGCCCGCATTGCACACTACACGGGCCTAAGCGTCTTAGGGACCTAACTTTCGGATAGCACCGGGTGCGTCCGAGCGGCGGCAGGCAAAAGCTCCGAGCCGCGGTGGCAACTTAGGCAGGGAAATGCCTCAATCTTCCGATAGGAGGAGTCTTGGAGAGCGCGGAGGGATGTAAACAGAGCTTGCGCCCGTCGCCGCTTTGGTCAACAATTATGCCAATGGAATTGCAAGCGCCGGATTTTCCGGCATAAAACAGTGGAAACCATTTCCTAAAAACACAACGGGACTTCCGTGAAACTCTTTGACCGAGTTCTGAATCCGCGAGAGATTCGCCGCCGGTTGGGCCTCAACCAAGAACAGTTCTGGACACAGATCGGCGTCACGCAAAGCGGGGGCTCGCGTTATGAAAGCGGACGCGAGATGCCGAAGCCCGTGCGCGAGCTCCTGCGACTCGTTCATGTGGAGCAAATCGATCTCTCACAGGTTAAGCGCGTCGACTTCGAGATCATCAGCTATCTCAAGGAGTCACACCCGGATCTTTACCGCAGCCTTCGGCGCGCCGTCCGCAGCAAGCACAAGCATCCCGATGGGGAACCTATGCTGGTTGTCGACGAAGAACTTTTGCCCGAACACGCCAGTTCGACAGAAGAAACCACCGGGCCGAGTCTAGTTCCACGGACATAAGACTCGGCTCATCGCGCGGGCATAACGTAAGCGCGTCAACGCTGAACGCGCGAGCGTCGCAACCATTGCCCTTTTCTCGCGGCCGACAGCGTTCCTTCGTAGTTCGCACGCTAAAATGCGCGCCTCCCTGCGCCGCAACGGCTGCGTAGGTATGCAAGGCGCGGAGCGTGTATGGAAAAACAGGAACGGGTGGTTGGGCTCGAACGTCTGCGGCTGAAGGACGTCGACCGAGTCGGGGGCAAGAACGCGTCCTTGGGAGAAATGATAGGACAGCTCGCGGGACAAGGGATCCGCGTCCCCGGCGGATTTGCGACCACCGCCTTTGCCTATCGCGAGTTTCTCTCCGCAAACGGATTGGAACAATGCATCCGCGACGCGCTCGCCAACCTGAACATCGACGATGTGCAGTCGCTGGCGCGCGCAGGCTCCGCGATCCGCAGCTCGATGACCACGGCAAAACTTCCCGAAGCACTCGTGCGCGAAGTCGAAGTCGCGTACCGCAAGCTGTGCGAGGATTCTCCCGAGACCAGTGTAGCGGTGCGTTCGTCCGCAACGGCGGAAGACCTGGCCGGAGCGTCATTTGCTGGGCAACAGGAAACCTTCCTAAATATCAGTGGCCTGGATAATGTCCTTCATGCAATAAAGGAGGTCTTCGCGTCGCTCTACAACGACCGGGCTATCGCCTATCGGGTGCATCAGGGGTTTGCTGAAACGGCTATTGCGTTGTCCGCCGGCGTCCAGCGCATGGTCCGCTCCGACCAGGGTGCGGCAGGCGTGATGTTTACTCTCGACACCGAATCCGGATTCGATGGCGTCGTCTTTATTACGTCATCGTATGGGTTGGGCGAGACCGTTGTTCAGGGCGCGGTCAATCCGGACGAGTTCTACGTTTACAAGCGTGGGGCCGAGAGTGGAAGACCGGCGATTCTCCGCAAGAGTCTCGGCGCCAAGGCGATCAAGATGATCTTTGGCGACGATGGGCGCGCCGCCGCGTCGGTGAAGACCGTTGACGTGACGCCGAGCGAGCGCGCGCGCTTTTCCATCTCGGACGCGGAAATCGAGGAGCTTGCGCGCTACGCCATCGCAATTGAAAAGCACTATGAAAGGCCGATGGACATCGAGTGGGGCCGCGACGGCATCGACGGCAAGCTGTACATCCTGCAGGCCCGCCCCGAAACCGTGAAATCCAGGGAATCCGGGGCCGAGCGCTTGCGTCGATTTCGGCTCAAGCAGCGCTCGAAGGTTCTGGCGAGCGGTCGCGCTATTGGGCAAAAGATTGGCCAGGGCGCGGTGCGGCTCGTGGGATCGTCCGCGGAAATGGACCGGGTCCAACCCGGAGATGTCCTTGTGACGGACATGACGGACCCGGACTGGGAGCCGGTGATGAAGCGGGCGACGGCGATCATCACCAACCGCGGTGGACGCACGTGCCATGCCGCGATCATCGCCCGCGAACTGGGTATTCCGGCGGTGGTCGGCTGCGGCGACGCGACTTCGGTGCTGCACGAAGACCAGAGCGTGACGGTCTCCTGCGCAGAAGGAGATACGGGCCACGTCTACGAAGGCAAGCTCGATATCGAAGTCGTCGATGTCGCGATGGACGAGATGCCGCCGTCACCGACCAAGATCATGATGAACGTCGGCAATCCCGAGCTCGCGTTCGAATTTCGAAAGCTCCCCAACGAAGGTGTCGGCCTCGCCCGGCTGGAATTCATCATTGCCCGCGGCGTCGGCGTGCATCCCAAGGCGCTGCTCGAGTACGAGGCACAAGCGCCCGGTCTCAAGGCGCAGATCGGCGAACGCATCGCGGGTTACCCATCTCCGACATCGTCGAGGGTGTCGCGACGATCGCCGCGGCGTTCTGGCCGAAAAAAGTGATCGTTCGATTGTCCGACTTCAAGTCCAACGAGTATTCGAACTTGCTGGGCGGAGTCGCCTATGAGCCGCACGAGGAAAACCCCATGATCGGTTTTCGCGGCGCGTCGCGCTACATCGCGCCGGAGTTCTACGACTGTTTCGCGCTGGAATGCATGGCACTCAAGCGCGTGCGCGATGACATGGGGTTCACCAACGTTGAGGTCATGATCCCGTTTGTGCGCACCCTTGCGGAGGCCGAGCAGGTCATTGTTCTGCTGAAAAAGAACGGACTCGAGCGCGGCCGCAATGAGCTCCGGGTCATCATGATGTGCGAGATTCCTTCCAATGCCATTCTTGCCGACCGTTTCCTCGAGCACTTCGACGGCTTTTCCATCGGCTCCAACGACATGACGCAACTCACTCTCGCCGTCGATCGCGACGCCGGCGGCCCAATTTCGGCGAGCTTCGACGAGCGCGACGACGCGGTGAAGGCGATGTTGTCGATGGCGATCGACGCCTGTCGCAAGGCGGGAAAGTACGCCGGCATTTGCGGACAGGGTCCCTCCGACCATCCTGACCTGGCTCAATGGCTTGTCGAGCAGAAGATCGAAAGCATCTCGCTCAATCCCGATACCGTCGTCGAGACCTGGCTCGCACTGGCGAAGGACAACCCGGCCTGATTGTCGTCGAAGTCACTGCCCGGAGAGAGCGTTCCCTAAGCAGCTGACGAATCGGCCCTCGCTCTGCCCCTCTCCCACGGGAGAGGGGTTGCACCTGTGGCCTCTCAGAGGTTTCGTTCTGCGACTGTGAAGAGGGTTCACTCTTACGCGTCTCACTCTGGCACGCCCTCTGCCTCCGGGAGACGCCGACGCGCGGAAGCGCGGCGGGTGACGGCAGGAAATATCACTCATTTTGGAATGCTCGACCATATGGTCGATTGACAGGCGCAGTGTAGCCGCGCGCAATCGCGGGGGATGAAGGAAGCCGCGATTCTGCGAGTCGAGCTCGGGCGCTCGCGACTCGCGATTGCATTTGTTTGCGCGGGCACGATCGCGACCATGGCACTCATCGCGTGGTTGCCCGGCGACGCGGGGCTTCGCACGCTTGGCGTACTCATCACAGGCGCACACGGGCTCGCGTCGCTTCGCGTCTGGGGACTGCGAACATCGCCGCGGTCGATTGTCGCGATCGAGGTCGGTGCAGACAATCACGTCGTGTTGACCGAGCGAGGAGGGCGCCGCATCGAAGGCCGCGCCGGCGCGGATTGCTACGTCGGGGCATCGCTGACGACGCTGGTCGTATGCGGCAAAGGCGCATTCGGCTCGCGCGCTACGGCAATCCTTCCCGATATGCTGCCGGCCGAAGATTTTCGCCGCCTCAGGGTGCTGTTGCGGCTCGGCGAGCCCGGCAAGAACTCGCCTGCGAGCTAACATTTTTGTCGTCATTCCCGCGCAAGCGGGAATCCATTGAATTCGGTATGAACCGGGCACATGGTTTACAGGTTGAGCGCAGTATGGGGTGCGCGTCGTGGGCGAGTCCATGACAAGTTTGCCCGGACTGACGGCAATTTATCCAATGAACTTGCGATACGGCACAACTAGGTGCCGCTCAACCATGTCCGTCCGTCGATCACGCCGCCGCTTTCGGACTTTGCCTGCCCGCACAGCAGATGCAGATACAGCGGAACGAACGCCTCGGGCGGCGGAAGCCTGGTGACGTCGTCGCCCGGGTGCGTTTGCGCGCGCAGTGGAGAACGCATCGGACCCGGAACCACGCCATTGACGCGAAGGTTGAGATGGTTCTCCCACTCGTCGGCGAGGATCGCCAGTAGCGCGGACAGGCCTGCTTTGGCAACCGCGTAGGCGCCCCAGTACGCCTTCGGTTCCTGTCCTCGAGTATCGAGCGTGAACGTCACGCTTGCGTCCGGAGCAGACCGCAGCAGAGGAAACAGCGCGCGAGTAAGGCCGAACGGCGCAAGCAAGTCGACACGCAATGTCGATAGCCACGCCTCGAAAGCCTGATGTTCGATGGGCCCAAGCGACCCGAGGATCACCGCCGTATGCACGATGGCATCGATGCGACCATGTTGCGATTGCAGGGCGCTTGCAACGTTGGCGAAGTCTTCGGCGTTTGCCGCCGCGAGATCGAGCGGAAGTATCGTCGGCTCGGCGCCGCCCTCCGACACGATCTCGTCGTAGAGCGCTTCCAGCTTTCGCACCACGCGGCCGTGCAGCACGACCGTGGCGCCGCGCGAAGCGCACGCGCGCGCAAGGACCCGCCCAAGCCCTCCGCTGGCGCCGGTGATGAGGACGACGCGCTCGTCCAATCGAGCGCTCTCGCTGGCAGTAGGATGGGGCAGCGGCATAGTGCGGTCTGATCGATGGCAGCCGATCATATCGGAAAACGGTTTTCGCAACGGACGTCGGAGACGATGAAAGGTACTCAACAACGTCGTGCTGGTTTGCAATGGGTGTCGGCGCCCCGTATAATTCGCGGCTCGCTTTGTGGGGCTATAGCTCAGCTGGGAGAGCGCTTGCATGGCATGCAAGAGGTCAGCGGTTCGATCCCGCTTAGCTCCACCATCCATCGGTTCGGAATTACGCCTCGTCCCCATCGTCTAGAGGCCTAGGACATCACCCTTTCACGGTGAGTACCGGGGTTCGAATCCCCGTGGGGACGCCAACAAATCAATACGTTAGTTGCTAAAGTTCCTTCGCTTTGTTTGCGGTGGTTAACAGGTGCTTAACTCAGCCTATGAAGCGCCGATACGAATCGAATTTCCTCCCGTCTTTGTTTTCTCCGCATTCTCCATTGCTCGAACGATCCGCATGGCACCGTTGTTTATTCAGTCGAATGCGGAGCGGATAAACCTATGTGATTCCCACACTATTTTCGAACTGTGATCGTCATCGAAGATGACGGCGTGCGTTACCTCGATGTTCGAGTCATGCACCCACGCGGCCCCAGTCCGGGATCGACGACATCTAGCCTTCGCAGCGCGGAAGATCGGCAAGGAGCTTCCCGGGTCATCGAGCGCTGACGAACGCTGCGAGCGGTCAGGTAGGTGAATGTACTGCAACGGAGTGCAGCAGTGCCTGGTGCACCTTCTCGCGGCAGTGCTCGCTGATCAAGAGCGCGCAAGCTCATCCGGGAGTTGACTTTAATGGCAGCCTTGCGTAGGCTATATAGAGTTATAGAGTAGCCCCGCAGGGACACCGGCCCCAGAGGAAAACCAATGGAAGATCCACGCCTGTCTCATCAAACACTAATTGTTTTACGAGTGTTTCTCGACCAGTCCCAGCATGTCGGGCTCGCTGGCTCCGATATAGCAAAATTAACCAACCTGTTACCAGGCACGATTTACCCACTTATGGCTAGGCTTGAAAGGTCGGGTTGGCTGAGCAGTGAATGGGAGAAACTAGACCCGCGTAAAGCAGGTCGGCCGAGAAAACGACTCTACCGGCTCACGGGGGTTGGCTACAACAAAGCTAGGGAAGCGTTGTCGCAACTTACGGTTTCGAGTAAGGAAGGCCAATGGACATTCTGATCTCCATCGTGATCGCCATCGTCGTGGGTGTGCTCTTGACCGAAGGGTATGCATGGCTGCCGGGGGTTGCCAAGTGGCTGGTTGAGCAAGCGGTGTCGCAGCTGATACCGGGTGAGCGAGACAGGTATCGGGAGGAGTGGAACGCACACCTGCAGGAGTTTCCAAATTCCGTCGTAAAGGTTGCGCATGCGCTTAGCTTTGCATGGCCACTCACGACCCGCCAAATCAACGATGCCATATTGGATGCAGCGCTCGCTGAAATTGATTCCGAATTCGTCGACGTTAGGGTCATTCATCTCCAAGTCGCTAAAAAACTCAGCGCGCTCACGCTACAAGTTATGGAACGCCAAGGCGCCGCGAACAACGTCGAGCATCAAGTGCAGAAATTAAGTGCCTCTCTGCGATGCATCTTCGAGACGGAAGCAGGGCAGATCTCCACACGCCCGGCAATACTTGAGGTAATAACCTCTTACGAAATGTTCGGAAATACAATCGGACGCGCAGTTGGTCGAGTTTCTGCTATCACAGTCGGACGAGTCGATAAATGGAATGAATGGATCACCAAAGTGACTCGACAAATAGAATCGCTCGACGCAAGACGCTCCAATCTCCAAACGCAGATAAGCAAGCGGCGGTCCTTGACCGCAAATCTACCTCATACCTTGCAAGAGCTGAACCGCGAACTGAAGGACATACGGCGCATCCTTGCGAATCCTTGTGTTGATGACTGTGACGAGGCGACCAAGGAGGAATTCGAACGAATCGTGAAAGCGCTTAATGCGGCGTGCCACGAGCGCACTTTGGACGATCTGCACCGCAAGTCCAAGGGTTGACTGTCCTCTGATTCGCGATAGCAACCTTCGCGGCCACCTTGCGGGACTCGCGATGGATGGTCGCAGGCCGTCATGCCTTAGCAATTAATCGGCCAAGCTCTGCCATTCTTGAAGCGGCAATACCGGACTACGCAGCTTTATCTGCGCAAGCACCCCCGCAGGTGGGGCAGGCTACTCGCTTTGCTAGCTCGTAAAGCTTCGTAAAATCGGCCTTTACAGCGGCGTAACGATTTTGCATGGCCCACAAAGAGAGCGGATCATCAACTCTGGCGGAGCTTGCGGCGTTCGTTACCGTGACCTCGGATTTCTATCCCGACCCTGGGCCCCACTACCGCGCGCTAATCGAAGCCTGGGTCAATGAGCGGGCACGGGAGTCTCGTGACATTTAAACACCCTCGAAGCTGGCCGCAGCTCGTCATCGCACCGCGCGTTGAGAGGCGCACGAGCGACATCGCAGCGGCTCCGCTAACGACCAGTCGGTTCGCTTTCACGGGGCGAGCCGGTCCATATTTCCGGATCTGGATCGTCAGCCTGTTCTTGTCGATCATCACCCTCGGTATTTACTCCGCATGGGGAAAGGTCCGTAAGAAGCGCTATCTGTACGCGCATACCAGACTCGACGGGACCGGCTTCGAGTTCCGCGCATCGCCGATTGCGATCCTCAAGGGACGGGTGATCGCCTTACTTCTGTTCGGCGGGTTTGCGCTGAGCGGGCACATCTTTCCCGTCATGCAACTCGCGTTCGTTCTGCTGCTGCTGATACTGCTGCCGTGGATCGTTGTAGCGGCGGCGCGGTTCAACGCTCGCAATTCGGCTTGGCGCAATATCGTGTTCAGCTTTGACGGGAGCTTCGGCGAAGCCGCCAAGGTGTTCCTGGGGTTTGGCGCGCTGGCACTGGTGACGCTGGGGTTGGGCTACCCATACTTCAAGATGAGGCGAGCTCGCTTCATCATCGAGCACCACAGCTTTGGGACCACGCAGTTCCGCGCCGACCTGGCGACGGGCGGCTTCATTATCACCTATGGGTTCGCCTTTCTGATGAGTCTCGGCATCGTCCTAATGTTCAGTTTCGTGATGTTTGTCACCGCCGCCGCGGCGGCGGGAGGCAGCAGCCATACAAAGCCTTCAGGTTTCACTGTATTTGTTCTCATGATTCTGCTTTACGCTGCCTACATCGCATTATTTGCGTATGTACGCGCGCAGGTCGGCAACCTCACCTTCAACGGCGTCGTGGCCGGCGTTCTGCGCTGCCGCAGCACGCTCCGCACGCGTGATCTGGTGTGGCTGTACTTGAGCAACATCGTCGCGATCCTGGCTACGCTCGGGCTGGCGATAGCCTGGGTCACTGTCCGCATGGCGCGCTACCGCGCGGCGAACTTGTACCTGATCGGGGAGGGAACACCGGAGACCTTCACCGGCGCCACCACCCGTGGCAGCAGCGCGACCGGTTCCGAGGTGAGCGACCTCTTCGATGTGGATGTGTCGCTATGACTGCGTTCGAAGGACTGCATTTCGACGGAACGCGGGCGGTGGGAGTACCCGTATACGTCGAAGGACAAGGCGACGAGATCGTGATCGCCGATGCAGTCTCGGCGCCGCGCCGGCTCCGGCGCGAGCAAATCAACGTCGACGCCCCGATTCCGGGTGTGCACCGCCTGCTGCGGCTGCCGGACGGCGAGTTGATCGAAACCAGCGACCAGGCCGCCGTCGCCACGCTGTGGCCGTCGCACGGTTGGATCGAGCGTGTCGCCTTCGCGCTCGAGTCGCGGTGGTGGGCGGCCTTGGCCGGCCTCGGCCTGACCGCCGCCAGCGTGTCGCTGATTGTCGCTTTCGCACTGCCGCTCGCTGCCGACGCCGCAGCGCGCCTCATCAGCGCCAAGGTCGAGCATTTCATCGGTGAGCATTCGCTGGCCACACTCGATCGGATCGCGCTCAAGCCATCCACGTTGACGGCAAACCAGCAGGCAGAGCTCACCGCAAGGTTCGATCGATTCGTCGCAGGTGAACCGGACGCCAAGGCATACAAGCTCGCGTTCCGCAAGGTAGGCACGGCGAACGCGTTTGCGCTGCCGGGAGGCATCATCGTAATAAGCGACGAAATGGTGCGTCTCACCGAAAGCGACGATGAGTTCCTTGCAGTCATCGCCCACGAAGCCGGCCACGTACGCGGCCGCCACGCCTTGCGGATGGTGTTGCAGGACTCCGGGCTGGCGGTACTCATGACCGTACTCGCAGGCGACGCTGTCGGCACTACCATCCTCGCCGCCGCAGTGCCATCGGTGCTGCTCCGGTCGCGCTACTCGCGACAGTTCGAGACCGAGGCTGACGACTACGCATTCGCCATGCTCAAGCGGCACAATCAGCCGCCAAAGGCTTTTGCCGATATGCTACGGCGGCTGCAGAAGGAGAAGCCGGGAGCGCAGGATGGTAGTCCGATAGTCCAGTACCTCAGCACCCACCCGGCGACGGAGGAACGGATCCGGCGCGCCGAGGAACAGCGGTGACCTCGATATTCAGAGTTGCAAGAGCGCGCTGGCTTCGTTGCCGACCGACGCCGTTGGGAGCAGACTCAGGCTCGCGTGATTGACAGACGTATCCGTCTCGGCCCAAGGAATCACAAGGTGCCGAAGGCGAACGTATTGGTCAGGGTCGCTCGACCGTCTCCGCCAACGCGAGATCTATCGCTTGCTCGAGCGTCATAGCGCGGCCTTCCTGCCAAGCTTGGTCAAAGGCAGCGTCATCTTTCAAGGCCGCGCGCAAGATGCGTTCGCCGCACAGTTAGCTCAATTCAGGACCGGCGACGCTCGCTGTGCGCGACCATATCGAGCACGCCCGGGTTCGCATGTAAAAGGCGGCCGCGACAAAGGGCTGAACTCACAGCTGGATCGGTCACGCGACCTGGGTTGCGCTGCTTACTGTTGACAGTTGGCAAAACTCATGTTCAACTGCTCTCCGGGGGAAAATCTCCGGGCGGCCCGGCGTCTTGGCGTTTTTCAGAAGATGTGCCGTCGTTACTAACTACTAAACGTTCGAGCTTAGGGAGGATGTATGTTTAGCACGCACAGAGCAGGACGAACCGATCCGTTGCGCAACACAATTCTTGCAATGGCGGTTTTGGCGGTGACGAGTGTCGGCGCACAAACTGCGCCGTACGTTATGGAAACGATTTCAACGCATGCGGACCGAGTGAGCGGCGACGATGTGCTCGTCAAAATCACCTATAATCCGGTCGGTCAAATTGGCCCTCTATGGATCACGCTGAATGATCGTGACGCGACGGGGCAGTTTCGCCCTGGAAGCGAACCCAACACGCTGGTCGGCCTTGTTCGCGGCCTTGCCTTTGGATCGAATACATTGAGAGTGCGCGGCAAGATTCCCGGAGGCATGAGGGATCAGAGCCTGCAAATCACCGCTTACGACATTCGAGGCCCCATCATTTCCGGCCCCTACGAGTCGCCGTTCATCTGCCAAACCGCGAGCTTCAACCTGCCCGCGGGGCTGGGGACGCTTGGCGCACCGCTCGATGCCAACTGCTCGATAGCGACGCGAGTCGACTATCTCTATATCTCCACGGCGGGCGGCGCCTTCAAGTCGCTGCCGAGCACGACAGCGCTACCCGCCGACGTCGCGATGACGACCACTCTCGATGGAAAGACGGTGCCCTTCGTGGTGCGCCTGGAGACCGGCACCATAAATCGCGGCATCTTCCAGAGCGTGGTGCTGCACGATCCGACGACCGAGGCAGCGCCGCACCCGGTCTTCTCGCCGCCGAAAGCATGGAACAAGCGCCTGCTCGCCATCCACGGCACGGGTTGCCCGGGCGGCTGGTATATCCAGGGCAACGCGCAAGGCGTGAACCCGGTGACTGGCGTGAACATCACGCGCCTCGGCGAAGGCTGGGGGATCTTCATCAACACGCTGCAGTTCGCGGGGACCAATTGCAACATCTTGCTCAACGCCGAAACGGCGATGATGGGCAAGGAACACGTCATCAAGACCTTCGGGGTGCCCTACTACACCATCAGCATCGGCAGTTCCGGCGGCGCGATCGCGACGCAGGATCTCGGCGACGTGCTCCCGGGTCTGTTCGACGGCGCGATCCCGCAGGCAACCTTCCCGGACTCGATCACGATCGCCAACAATGCGAGCGACGCGCGCCTGCTTTCGCATTATCTGATACTCCAGAATCCGAGCGGCTGGACAGACGCGCAAAAGAACGCGGTGACCGGCTATGCAGGCAGGCAGGCCTGGCTCGACGACGCGAACGAATCCCAGCGCATCGATCCGGTTCCGGGCCGCATCGACTTCCCTGGCTATGCGATGGCGACCTGGAATGCCGCGGTTCCGGTCGCACTGCGCTATAACCCGACGACCAACCCCACCGGCGCGCGCCCGACGGTCTACGACGTCTCGCGCAACCTCTATGGCGTCGATCCCGCCACAGGCTTCGCGCGGCGGCCGTGGGACAACGTCGGGGTCCAGTACGGCCTCCAGACGCTGAACGCCGGCGTCATCAGCGTGAAGCAGTTTCTCGATCTCAACGAGTTCATCGGCGGCTACGACAACGACGCTAACTATGTGCCGAACCGTACCGCGGGCGATCTCGGCGCGCTTACGCGCATGCAGCAAGGCGGCGCGTTCCTAAGCGGGACCGGTGGACTCTCCACGATCCCGATACTCGATGGCGGCGCTTACAATGACACGAGCGGTCACCACTACGCTGTGTACCACTTCGCGGTGCGCGAGCGCTTGCGGCGGGCGAACGGCGACATCAGCAACCACGTGATGTGGCGAGGGCCCGCGCAAAACGAACCCAACTGGCAGGCGATGGTGCGCTGGGTGGAGGCGATCAAGGCCGATCACTCGAACATCAGCCAGCACGATAAAGTTCGCGTGAACAAGCCCGCCGATATCGTGGACGGGTGCTGGAATACCTCAACCAACCCGCCGACCTTTATCGCCGAAACGCAGATCTTCAGCAGCCAGCCCACTACCCAGTGCACCACCCTCTATCCGGCGTACTCTCTCCCGCGCATTGTCGCCGGCGGCCCTCTCGCGCTCAACAACATGAAGTGCCAGCTCAAGCCGGTGAGTTTCGCCGACTATACTGTGTCCTTCACAAGCGACGAAATGGCGCGGCTGTTGCGCATTTTCCCCAACGGCGTGTGCGACTGGTCCAAGCTGGGCGTCAACTTTACCAACGTCGTGCCTTGGCCTTCGTTCGGCCCGTCGCCCGACAACCTGATCTTCGATGTGACCCATCCCTAAGATAGGCGAGCCGGTCGGCACGGTCCGGATCACTAAGAAGCTACAGGGAAACGCAACTCGGGGCGGCGCCAGCCGCCCTTTTTTTTGCTGCGTCCGGCAGGGCGCACGTACTTGGAGGTGAGAGTCCTCTACACATTCGGCAAGGAGAAATCGTTGTAGAACGTGCCAACCTGTGCTCGCGTAACCGCGGGTGATCGAGAACAGGGGCGCTATTCGTTTGTCGTAAGGGTTACAATTTGCTATGTCAACTGTAAACAGACAGCCGCGCAATGCCTCTTCTCGGTGACGCCGACAGACCCCTAGCATTGGTGCAGGAGCACTCGCTTACGTCGGCGCTCAAACTCGAAATCATGCGCCTTATCTTCCAAGGCAAGATAAAGGCGGGAGAGCGGGTGAACGAAAGCACGCTGGCCGCGCATTTTCGGACAAGCCGCGGCCCGTTGCGCGAGGCGCTGCAGGCTCTCGGCGAGCAGGGTCTGATCTCGTTCACGCGCAATCGGGGAGCATTCGTCCGACAGCTCGATCTCAAGGAAGCCGAAGAACTGTATGACTTGCGAGCCGCGCTGGATGACGAGGTCGGACGGAAGCTCGCGGGCAAGTTGAGCGAGCAGCAAAACCGCGCGCTAGAGCAGCTTCTCGAGGAGATGGAAGTGAACGTCAAGGCGAACGACATCGCACGCTACTACCCGAACAATCTCAAGTTCCACGATCTTCTCGTCGTGTACACCGGCAACCGACGTCTCGCCGACGTCTACCGGCGGATTATCAGGGAGCTCCACCTCTTCCGGCTGCACGGCCTCTATGCGGGAGGTGCCGCGATGTCTAACTCCGAACATGTATCTATTTTGCGGGCGATCCAGACAGGTGACGCAGAAGGAGCCGCGCAGGCAATGCGAGGCCATATCGAGGCCGCGCGGCTGCGGATGCGTAAGGCGGTAAAGGCGGCCGCGGGCAAGCGCCGAATCCCGAAGGTCTAAGCCGCCTCGCGATGACGGAAGTGCACAACACGCTTAGCGTTTGTGCGTCGATAGTCAGGATGAAGGATACCGTCGGGGACAAACAGGCCAACGAGCTTGTGGAACGAATGTTTCATGTAGATTGCCTCGGCGCCTGGCAACGTTATGCTGGCCCAGATTGTCGCCGGCTTTTGGGATCGCAGACGTAGTGAAATGTGGGAAAGGATCGAACAGCACTTCATACGCCCGCGCTACGCGACGCAAGCAGTCGCGACACTGAAAGGCCACGAGCACGGCGGGGTTCGCTCAGCGCCAACCCTCGTCTCACTTGCAGCCCTGGCTATTATGGAAGTCCCTCGAGCGGCTGAGGATGAGTCGCTAGGCGACCTTGGCCAAGGTACGGGCGACAATGGTGGGGATAGCGACTAATCCCCGTGGGGACGCCAACATAACCTTGCCCGCAGACCCAAAACTGCACCCAAAACCCCTCAGGGCCTGCCGGGCGATTGGTGCAGAACCGAGCCGCCGCCACTTTCACGCTGGGCGCTCGGCGCCGGTAAGCTTCGTCCGTTAGGGAGCATCCACACTATGGGACAACCGCCATTTCTCGGTGACGGTTTCGGCACCGTCTGGAACTCGGCGTATTGGATCGCGCATGCAATTGCAATCGTCGCCGCCGCATACTTCGTGTACCAATCCGCTGTTCGCCGTAAGCGCGCCGCCCTGAACATCGGACCTTATTGGTGGGTGCTCTTTACGCTTGTTGGTGGTATCTGGACGCTTCTCATCTATTGGTTGATGGAGCACTCCACCCTGTCTGCTGACCGGGACAAAGACGCTCCTTAATTTTTCTCAACCCCGACGTCTCGCCGCCGCGGGCCACGTTAGGGTATCTCGGTATCAACCCGACGATTCAAAACGCGTCTGCGTCGATCTACGCGGTCGGCGTAGGGCACCCACATGCCTACGGCTGACCGAAGGTCCCCGCAGTGAGATCCTCAACGAACCTAGCAATCCATGATCGACCCGGGCCGGCGAGATAGCTTGCGCAACGTCCATTTCTTACGTTCTCAATGGTCATCACGAAAGACGCCGCCGGCGAATGGCGGGGCAAAAGCTTGCCAGGCACCCGATGGATCTCGAGAGCAAAATCGGAGGGAGAAAACCCGTAGCGCACAGCCCCTGCTGCAAACGCAAGGCGGTCGCCACGGGCAATCAAATGGTGGTTCCACATCGCCACGATGTGTCGTGAGCAACCTTCGAGCCATCGGCGTTTTTTCGCTATCTCCCGATGAGTTACCAAATTGCGCTGGGCAATCTTACCCAGCGCATGTAAGGAACATCGTCAGTGTTCACTTTGTAGCGTTCACCGGTCGCCGAAAGAAAAAACCCCGCCGAAGCGGGGGCTTGTTTCCAGCGATTCAATTCGTCAATGCCAGATCGGTATGACGTCCTGCTCTAAAAGACTCTAGCCGAGCGCGAAGCTGCGCGAGCACTACCCGAGCGTGGGGAACGGTCTGCGGCATCCCATCGGCAATTTAGTCGTCGATAATATCGAGCAGCTCTCGCGCGTGATGCAATAGGGCCACGATCGTGTGCGAGTCGGCGCCGCGATGCTGCAGATCCCGCACTTGGCTTAAGCGGCTTCGAGCGCAAGCGTCGCTGCGATCGGCTTCGAGTGGTCTTCCACGGCTTGCGTTTTGCCCACTTCGACGTGTCCGGGATCCGTCCCCGCTTGCGCGATGAAATCCGCGATCGCGCGCGCTCGTTGCGCCGCGAGATCTGTGAGCACCGTATCGGGCAGCGGCTCAATCTGCACTAACCGTTCGAACAGCGCCTCGTAAAAGGCGCGGTCGCCTTTGCCGCGCCCGAACACCGCCAGCAACGGGTTCACGCGTTGCGCCTCCTTGCCGGTCGTCTTCGCGTACTCCGCTGCGAACCGATCCACCGCGTCGGCTCCGGCTCGCGCCGACAGCAATGTCTCCAGTGCGCGTTGCGTCACCGGGTCGTCGTAGGCAATCGGGCCCGGGTCTTCACCGGGTTGCAGCTTCACTTTGAGCGCTTGCGCGACCGCTCGGCGCACCTCTCCATCCCGCAGCGCATGCGCATCACGCTGCTGATCGTACGCGCCGTGCACAACGAGTTTCAACTGAGGGCGCTGCTTCAGAGCTTGCGCCACCTTCGTCAATCGCTCGCGCGCCGGCGGCATGAGCCGTGCGGTGCCCGGATCGAAGGTGACGCTTTGCAAGTCCTCCTCGCCGTGCCCGCCCAGAAGTTCGGCGATAGCTCGAAATGGCGCGCTCACGATTCGTTTCAGGGTATTCGCGATGACATCACGGATCAGCACGCCATAGTCGAATTGCGGATTGTTTACGTCCCCTCTCACCGGCACTGCGAGGTGTATCCGTCCATCCGGTTCCTTGAGCAGGGCGACCGCGAGATCGAGCGGCAAGTCGAGCGCATTCGGTGCCTGCACCCGTTCGCCGAGCTGGAAATCAGATATCACGACCTTGTTCTCGCCCAGCAATTGTGAATCCACGATCTTGTACTGAACGTCCAGCGACAGACGACCCGCAGCAACCTTGCGACCCGCGAAGGTGGCGGTGTAAGGCGACAGCGGCGGCATTTCCACATTGTCGAACTTGACGTTGATGTCCAGAAACGACTTGGGGTCCGCTGGCTTGAGCGACCCCACCGCACTTGCCGAGCCGCTCGGATCAACGACACCATCAAGCTTCACCTCTGCACGGCTTTCCGGCGACGACGACAACCCAACGATAGCGCCGGCTAGCGAATTCACGCGCGTCGCAAATGGCAACACCAGGCTGTTGTCGGCAAAATCGAGCGTCCCTTGCTCCAATCCGATGCGCGCGACACGCACCGGGAACGGATCGCTCTGCGTTTTGCTCGTTTGCACGCTCGCTTGGGTGTCGCTGCGGCGCTTCAGCACCTGCGTGACGTTCACGCTGCGGTCCTTGGCGACAACGATCTTCGCGCCCGGCTCCTGGATCCGGATATCTCTTACGGTCAATCGGTTCGGCGAGACGCTGAGCGAGATGTTGTCGGCGCTTAGCGTCTTCCACGAAAGAAATCGATCGCCGGTATCCGCCTCGTTCACGAGGATATTCAATATCTTCGCGCTGCCTTCGACGTGCAATGCCGGCTTGCCGCCACTGCGATAGTTGAGCCGCGCCGCCGCCGACACCTTCCCTGATTTCAGATCGAGGATGGTGTAGCGCGCGAGCACGGGTTGCAGTGGCTCGGTGCCCACTCCGGCCGCTTCGAGTCTGATATTCGCCTGCATGAAATCCTGCGCGAGCGTCCCGCTGCCATTGATCGTGCCGCCTTGCGCCACCCGTAGCCCAGCCTTAAGATCGATGGGCGATTGACCATCGCTTGCAATGTTCTTCAATGCGGCGGCGACTTCAACGTCGTAGCGGACGGCAGGTCGGTAGCTGCGGTCCAAAAGCACTACGCCCAAGGCCGATACATCCGCGGAATGCACCACATGCTTCCAACGATCCTGGGAAACCTTCTCATCCACTGCTGGGCGCTCGTGCGGCGAGTGCGCCGGCGAAAATGCATCGAGCAGGGCGATGGTTCCGTCCTCGGCATGCGCTAACGTAGCGCGGCCGCCTTTGATCGCGAGCGTATCAACGACCACCGTGCGCGAAGCCGTATCAAGGCGTCCCCCGTCGATCGCTATGGACTTGAGGTCGACCAACGAGTCGCCGGACTTGGCGGCTTTGAGGCTCGCGTCAGTCAGCGTTAGCCGCACGCTCTCGCCCGTGACCTGGACTGTCTCTGCTTCCCGGATGATGTCAAGTCCCAAATCGGCATGCAGGGAGGCGGCGTAATCCAACGGTGTCGCACGCGTGTTGTCGGTATAGCGCAGTCCGACGTTGTCGATGGCTATCGTTTCGGCGCGCACGTGAAACGGGGACGAGGTCTTCCTTTCCCCTGCATTTTGTGCGGGCGGCGTTTCCTTGACGAGGTTTTGCCAATTCAACTCGCCGTTAGCGATCCGAGTTGCGGCGAGCGTGCCGTTGGCGAGCTTGAGTCGAGGCACGATAAGCTCGTGCTTCGCCAGATCGTAGTGCGAGTCGGTCACTTCGATCGTATCGAGCGCGAGCATCGACCGTTGCTCTCCTTCATGGGCAATGGACAATGCCGTGACCTGCAAATGCACGCCCTGCAGAGCGAGAGCCGCAGCGCCATTATCGTATGAGAAGTCGTAGCGTCCGCCGAGGGTCAGAATGCCGCCCGGCTCGGCAACGCGTAACTCGTCGCGGAAAAACTGCCACACGGTTGCAAGCTTCAATCCTTTGATGAGCCACTCGCCCTTCGACGCGATCGGCTGCAGCGACAATTCCCCTTGCCACGAGAGTGCGCCGCCTCCGGGCAACTCTGCCGATATCGCGTAACGGCCCTCGCGATCGGGAATGGTAGCGAGCTCCGCCACGTCGAGATTGATCGCATCCGACTTGGCACTCGCGGGTTTCGGCTGTGAAAAATCGGTGAAGGCGAAGGTTGCTGCCCGCAACTCGAAATGTCGCACGATGATGCGCGGCGGCTTCTGATCGGGCCGGCTGGGTCGTCCCTTCGACCAGCGCTCGGCGAGGTCCGCCAGATTGAATTGGCCGTTTCGCGCGATTTCGGCGTTGACCGCCAACCCGTCGAGCTGCACATCGGCAAAGGTCCACGCCCAACGCAGCAGGCTCACCGGGTCGAAATTAACGAAAAGACGGTTGAAAGCCACCAGCGGCCGTCCCTCCGCTGCATCGAGGCGGAAGTCGTTCGCTTCGAGCTTGAGCAAGACCGGGTTGAAGCGCACCTTACCGATCGCTACATGGGCCCCGATCAGGTACGGCACCAGGAAGTACCCAATCAAGACGTAGACCAGCAGCAGCGCCGCCGCTATCCACAGCGCCTTGCTTTTTCCTATCCGTCCTACGATCTGGTTCATGGCCCGCCAGAGAGCAAACCCAAGCAGCAGGTGTGCCGTAAGGTCCAGTTTCGGTTGGGGGTTTACCCAATAAAGTTCACACCACTAGTGGGGCGTTCCGCAAGTAATTTGACAAAGTCCGTTCGGCCTGAGCTTGTCGAAGGCCGGTCTCTAGAGCCGTTCATGGTTCGACAAGCTCACCACGAACGGCTGAAAGTAATGCAAGTTATTAATGGAACGCCACACCAGCTGCCCCTAAGCAAACTCTTGGACGAGGCGCGGTACGAAACGTTCTTCTGGGGGTGGCGAGGCCGCCAGGGCGTATGCGCGGTCGGCATGGTGCTTGAACCTGATGGCTCCGGCGCGTGACAGAA
>Ga0193751_1000361_pt1 | contig 36942 bp, 35 predicted proteins | sample L1c2metaG_FD_143050 | JGI IMG/M metagenome (GOLD analysis project Ga0193751, IMG submission 143050) | Soil microbial communities from a riparian zone of the East river system, Colorado, United States - L1c2 | ecosystem: Environmental > Terrestrial > Soil > Riparian zone | place: USA: East River...
GTCCTCCTTAAGCTGATCGATTGATTCGCGGAACGGCAAAGTTGGGCCAACCGCAAGCCAACCAACCTGGCAACGGGCCGAGCGCAGCCCTTGACGCGGGCGCCCGCTGTGCCCATTCACTGCCGGGTCAGTCGGCTGGACGGCCGCTCCGGCGAGCACCGAAAGGTGGCCGGGGAGGAAAGTCCGGGCTCCATGGACATACGGTGCCGGATAACGACCGGCGGGGGCGACCCCAGGGACAGTGCCACAGAGAACAGACCGCCTGCCGGCGCTTCGGCAAAGGCAGGTAAGGGTGAAACGGTGCGGTAAGAGCGCACCGCGTGCCCGGCAACGGGCACGGCACGGCAAACCCCACCGGGAGCAAGACCGAATAGGGGCGGCGCGGAGGAGAAATCCTCCGGATCGATGTCCGGATCGGCCGCCCGGGTAGGTTGCTCGAGACGCCGGGCAACCGGCGTCCCAGAGGAATGGCCGTCACGCGCCGGCGCTCGCGCCGGCGCCGCACAGAACCCGGCTTACAGGCCGGCTGACGCGATAAGAGGGGCGTCCGACGCAACACCGTCGGGCGCCCCGCCAATCTTATCAGTCAAGCAAATGGCGCGCCGTGCTATCGGATCGCCGGTCGGCGCGTTACGATAGATCCGACGGAGCTTACCTGATGCCCCATCTACAGAGCGGCGCGACCGACACTTCCCTGTTCACGTCCGACCCCGAGGTGATGGGGGGACGACTGGTATTTCGCGGCACCCGCATCCCGGTCGAAGTCCTGTTCGAAAATCTCGCGGACGGCATGTCCCTTGATGAAATCCTGGACGCCTATCCAAACCTCAAGCGCGACGATGCCGTGGCGGCGATCGAGATGGCCTGCGAGTCCGTGAAGGCACCATGAAGGCGCGGCGTCTGTGAGCACAAAGCGGGTGCTCCTCGACGAAGGCGTTCCGAGACACCTTGCCGGCGCGCTCGGTGCTGCGGGATTCCCGACCACCCCATATCCCAACGCCTGGAAACAGATGAAAAATGGGGAGCTTCTGGGGGTTTCGGAGGAACAGGGATTCGACGTCCTGGTAACGAATGACAGAGCTATCTATGCGCAACAAAATTTGCGCGGCCGCAAGCTCGCTATTGTCGTCCTCCCGACGAACTTGCGTCGTCACGTCATGGATCGTGCGTCGGACGTGGTGGATACGGTCAACCGGATTGAACCCGGTCAGTACGTCGTAATTGAGCTGAGCGGGTTGCGTCGGGTCATCAACTACAACACGCCTGAAGGCGAGGCACCCGAAATGCCCTCCATTCAGCCGTTCAATCTCAAATGATCACGACAGCCAGCGCTTGCGCCGCTTGTAGTGCTTGACGTCGCGGTAGGACTTGCGGGTGCCGATCTCGTTGAGGCCGAGATAGAACTCCTTGATGTCGGAGTTGCGGCGCAGCTCCTCGGCCGGCCCTTCCAGCACGATGCGGCCGTTCTCCATCACGTAGCCGTGGTCGGCGATGTCGAGCACCAGCGCGGCGTTCTGCTCGACCACCAGCACCGTGAGATTGCGCTCCTCCTTGAGCCGCCGGATGATGGCGAAGATTTCCTCGACGATCAGCGGCGCGAGGCCGAGCGAGGGCTCGTCGAGCAGGATCGCCTTGGGGTCGGACATCAAGGCCCGGCCGATCGCCAGCATCTGCTGCTCGCCGCCCGACAGATAGCCGGACTGCAGCCGCCGGCGCTCCTTGAGCAGCGGAAAGAACGCGTAGACCTGCTCGATGCCGTCGCGCACGTGCCTGGCGTCGCTGCGCGTGTGGCCGCCGGCGATCAGGTTTTCCTCGACGGTGAGGTTGGCGAACACCCGGCGGCCTTCGAACACCTGAACGACGCCGCGCTTGACCACCTCGTGCGCCGGCAAGTGGTCGAGCCGGTCCCCGTCGAGCTCGATGCTGCCCTTGGTCACCCGGCCGCGTTCGGTGCCGAGGATGCCCGACACCGCCTTCAAGGTGGTGGTCTTGCCGGCGCCGTTGGCGCCCAGCAGCGCCGTGATGCGTCCGTCCTCGGCGCGCAGGGACACGCCCCGCAGCACCAGGATGACGCTGTCGTAGACGACCTCGATATTGTTGAGTGCGAGCACGGCGACCTCGCAGCGATCCGGCCGGCGTCGCGACGACGCCGGCCGGTCCGAGCCGATTTCACTCCGCCGAGGCGACCGCCTTGGCGAGGACGTCCGGATAGCCGCGGAACCAGTCGGTTTCCTTGACGAACTTGCCGCCCTTGACCTGGAAGATCTGCACCCAGCCGCCGCCTTCGTGGTTGGCGGCGGTGATCTCCATCGGCGGCACCAGGCCGCCGAGGGTGAAGTCCTTGACCGACTCGAAGCCCTTGCGCACGTCCTCGCCGGTCGGCCGCGCGCCGCCCTTCGCCTTGATGGCGTTGCGGATCGCCTCGACGTGCAGCGCGATCGCCAGCAATCCGCGGTTATAATAGACCGTCGATTGCATCTCCTTGGGCGGCTCCTTGCCCTGCGCCTTGTACATGGCGGCGATCTCCTTGCGCACCGGGTAGTCGTCGCCGACGCCGGCGAACTGGATGGTGTGGTAGCCCTCGGCCACGGCCCAGCCGCCGGCGGCCTCGATGTCGGCATCGGCCGAGGCCCACACCAGGCCGATCGCCTTCGACAACGGGTAGCCGGCGCGCTTGAGCTCCTTGATGGCGACCGACGGCGAGCGGCCGAACAGGTGCGCGATCACGAAGTCGGGCCGGTAGCGCTGGGCGATGTCGAGCACCTGCGCGCCCATCTCGACGCCGGGCGGCGGCACCGCGAAGGAGCGCAGCTCGAACTTCTCGATCTTCTGCAGCTCTTCGATGATCGCCATCGGCTCGTGGCCGGCCGGGTTGTCGTAATACAGATAGGCGATCTTCTTGCCCGCAAGGCTGCCGCCCAGCTTGTCCTTGATGAAGTTGATGGCGGCGGCGCTCTGCGACCAGTACGAGGCGGCGATCGGGAACAGATAAGGATAGCGTGCGCCGTTGGCGGCCGCGGAGGTCCCGAAGCCGGGCGACGTGCCGGGAATCCGGTCTTCGTTGAGCTTCTGGGTCAGCGCCTGGGTCTGCGGCGTGCCGTAGAGCATGATCGAGACTGCGCCATCCGCCTTGAAGCGCTCGTAGCTCTCCATCGCCGGCGGCACCTTGTACTCGTGATCGATCTCCCGCGCGTTGATCTTGTAGCCCTCGACCCCGCCCTTGGAGTTCATCAGGTTGAGATAATCCTGCACCGCCGGGCAGAGATGCACGCCGACGATCTGCGTGGGACCGGTGCGGTCACATTGCTCGCCGATCTCCAGCTCTTTCTGCTGCGCCGCCGCGGTGCCGGCGAACCACAGCCCGATGGCGGCGGCCGCCGCCAGCGCCGAACTCCTGGCCGATATGCGCGTCATGCTCGCTCTCCTCCGGTTTTTTCGCGTCGATTTTTCCGCCTCAGTACGAAAACGGCCACATCCGGAAGTAATTGCGGATGTTGCTCCAAAGCCGGTTGAGGCCCTCCGGCTCCACCACCAGGAACAGGACGATCAGCCCGCCGAACATGACCAATCGCAGGTTGGGGATGATATTGAGCAATTCCGACTGGGAAAACAACAACCCGCCCACGCCTTCGAGCACCCAGCGCGTCACGATCGGCAGCAGGGTCACGAAGGCGGCGCCGAGGATCGAGCCGAGAACCGAGCCCAGCCCGCCGATGATGATCATCGCCAGATAGTCGATCGACACGTTGATCTGGAACTGCTCGTAGTTGGCGATCCCGAGATAGTAGGTGTAGAGCACGCCGGTGACCCCGGCGTAGAACGACGAAATGGCGAACGCCAGAAGCTTGTAGCGGAAGATGTCGATGCCGATGATCTCCGCCGCGGTGTCGTGGTCGCGCACCGCGACGAAGGCGCGGCCGATCCGTCCGCGCACGATGTTCTGCGTGGCGACGATCGCCAGCACCAGGAAGACCATCAGGAAGAAATAGAGCTGCGTCTGGGTCTTGAGCGCCACGCCGAACACGCTCGGGCGCGGCACCTCGATCGAGGCCTGCACGCCGCCGGAAATCCATGGCACGTGATTGATCGTCCACTCGATGATCAGCTGGGCGGCGAGCGTGGCGATCGCCAGGTAGAGGCCCTTGATGCGCAGCGACGGCACGCCGACGATGGCGCCGACCAACGCCGCCATCAGGCCGCCGGCCGGCAGCGCGATCCAGAACGGCGCCCCGACGCGCACGATCAGGTTGGCGGCCGTGTAGGCGCCGACCGACATGAACGCGGCATGGCCGATCGACACCTGGCCGGTGTAGCCGACCAGGATGTTGAGGCCGAGCGCGCCGACGCTGGCGATGAGGATCAGGTTGAGGATCGAGATCAGGTATTCGCCCAGCGTGAGCGGAGCGATGACGATGAACAGCACGGCCATCGCGGCCACCGCCGCCTTGGCGATCGGCAGCGGATAAAGCGCCATGTCGGCGGTGTAGTTGGTCTTGAAGACGCCGGACTCGCGGTAGAACATTTTCTGCTAGACCCGCTCGATCTGCGGCTTGCCGAACAGGCCGTACGGCCGGATCATCAGCGCGGCGATCATCAGCACGTAGGGCGCGAAGTCCTTGGTGCCGCCGCCGACGTAGGGGTCGAGATAGCCGGCGGCGAGGTTCTCCACCACGCCGATGATCAGCCCGCCGAGCACGGCGCCGACCACCGAGTCGAGGCCGCCCAGGATCACCACCGGGAACACCTTGAGGCCGACCAGCGCGAGCTGGTTGTCGACGCCGAGCATCGCGCCCCACACGACGCCGCCGAGCGCCGACACCATGCCGGCCATCGCCCAGGCCAGGGCGAAATAGCGCGGCACGTTGATCCCCATCGCCATCGCCACCTGCTGGCTGTCGGCGACCGCGCGCATGGCGACGCCCATGCGGGTGCGCAGGAAGAACCAGCCGAACGCGGCGAGGAATGACAGGCTGATGGCGGCGCTCACCAGTTGCACCGGCGGCAGCATGACCGGCCCGAGGTAGATCGGCTCGTCGCTGACCGGCATCACGATGGCGCGCGTGCCGGCCCCGAACACCAGGGTCGAGAAGCCCCGCAGCAGCGCGGCGACCCCGATCGTCGCCATGATCACGGCGATCACCGGGCGGCCGATCAGCGGCCGCAGCACCACGCGCTCGAGCCCGAAGCCGAACGCGGCCATGCAGACGATCGCCAGCAGCGCGCAGGCCCAGAACGGCAGGTCGGCCGCATAGGCGCCGGCGGCGGCGATGAACGCGGCGAACATCACGAACTCGCCCTGGGCGAAGTTGATGGCGTCGGTCGCCTTGTAGACCAGCACGAACCCGAGCGCGATCAGCGCATACATCAGCCCGATCATCAGCCCGTTGGTCACCAGGACGAGCGTGAACTGCAGGTCGAACTCAGGCATGGGCCGCTTCTTTCGCCGTCGCCGGCGCGCCGATGTCGGCGATGTCGAGGCGCACCTTGAGCTTGCCGGTGCGGCCGTCCTCGTAGGTGATCTCGGTGGTCAGCTCGACGTCGTCCGCGTCGCCGTACAGCGCCGCGACCGCGGCGGCATATTTCTCCGTCACGAAGCGGCGCCGGATCTTGCGCGTGCGGGTGATCTCGTTGTCGTCGGCGTCGAACTCCTTGTTCACCAGGAGGAAGCGGCGGATGCAGGTGGCGGCCGGCAGGGTGGCGTTGCAGGCGCGGACCTCGTCGGCGATGAGGGCGCGCACCTCGGGCCGGGCGCTCAAGTCCTGGAACGACGTGTAGGCGAGGTTGCGCCGCTCCGCCCATTTGCCGACGGTCGCGAGATCGATCGCCACCAGGGCGGCGACGAACGGCCGGCCGTCGCCGAACGCCACCGCCTCGCGGATGAACGGGCTGAACTTCAGCTTGTTCTCGATGAATTGCGGGGCGAACGGCGTGCCGTCATCGAGCGCGCCGACGTCCTTGGCGCGATCGATGATCACCAGGTGGCCGCGCGGGTCGAGGAAGCCGGCGTCGCCGGTGCGGTACCAGCCGTCGTCCGCCCGCGTCTCCTCGGTCGCCTCGGGCTGCTTGTAGTAGCCCTCGAACAGGCCGCCCGAGCGGATGAGGACTTCGCCGCTCTCGGCGATCCGCACCTCCATGCCCGGACAGATGCGCCCGACCGTGTTGGGGTCCGCCTCGCCGTCCGGCTGCAGCGCCACCAGGCCGGCCAGCTCGGTCACCCCGTAGATCTGTTTGAGGTTGATGCCGAAGGAGCGGAAGAACCGGTAGGCGTCGCCGCCCAGCGGGGCGCCGCCGGTGTAGGCCCAGCGCGCGCGGCGCAAGCCGAGCTGGTCGCGCACCGGGGCGTAGACGAAGATTTCGCCGAGCGCGAGGCCGAGCCGGGCCGCAATCGACAGCGGCTTGCCGTCGTGCCGGCGCAGCTCCGCCCGCTCGGCGAGGCCGCGGAAGAACTCGAACGCCAGGCGCTTGACCGGCGAGGCGTCGGCCGCGCGAATCTGGATCGCCGTCAGCATGTTTTCCCAGATGCGCGGCGGCGCCAGCAGCGACGTCGGCCCGAGCTCGCGCAGGTCGCGCTGCACCGTCTCGACGTTCTCCGGGCAATTGCAGGTGAACCCGATCAGCAGGCTGATGGTGGTGGAATAGAGAGCATCGCCGATCCACGCCATCGGCAGGTAGCACAGCCACTCGTCGTCGACGCGCACGTCTTCCGCCGCCACGAACGCCTGGCCGGCGCTGATCAGGTTGGCGTGCGAGAGCATCACGCCCTTGGGCCGGCCGGTCGTGCCCGACGTGTAGGCGAGGAGCGCGATGTCGGCGGTCGCGCCCCTGTCGATCTCCGCCTCGACATGACCGGGATGCTGCGCGCCCCAGGTGCGCCCCGCCGCCTGGATGTCCGCGAAGGATTTGAGCAGCGGCGAGTCGTAGTGCCGCATGCCGCGCGGATCGTCGTACACCAGGAGCTCGAGGGCCGGCAGCTTGTCCTTGAGGGAGAGGACCTTGTCGACCTGCTCCTGGTCCTCCGCGACGATGATCGACACCTCGGCGTGATCGAGCACATAGGCGATCTCGGCGGCGATCGAATCCTGGAACACCGGCACCGCGACGCCGCCGAGGCTCTGCGCGGAAAGCTGCGCCCAATAGAGCCGCGGCCGGTTGTCGCCGATCACCGACAGCTTGTCGCCGCGCTTGAAGCCGTGCGCGGCAAGGCCGAGCGCGAAGTCGCGCACCTCGTCGTAATATTGCGACCAACTGAAAGTGCGCCAGATGCCGCGGTCCTTTTCGCGCACCGCCGGCCGCGCCGCGATGGTGGCGGCGTTGCGGCGCATCAGCGACGGCAGGGTCGCGGGCGTCGGCGTCGCAGTCGTCATGCCTCGCCCCGCGGCTTGCCGGTGCCGAGATAGGCGCGGATCACGTCGGGATTGTGCTGCATTTCGGCCGGCGTTCCCTCGGCGATCTTGCGGCCGTGATCGAGCACGGCGATCCGGTCGGAAATGTCCATCACCACGCCCATGTCGTGCTCGATCAGGATCATGGTCGTGCCCCACTCCTCGTTGGCATCGAGAATGTAGCGGGCCATGTCCTCCTTCTCGTCCTGGTTCATGCCGCCCATCGGCTCGTCGAGGAGCACGATCTTGGGCTCGAGCGCGAGGGCGCGCGCCAGCTCGACGCGCTTGCGCAGCCCGTAGGCCAACGAGCCGGTCGGCTGCCGGCGCAGCTGCTGCAGCTTGAGGAAGTCGATCAGGTCCTCGACCCGGCTGCGGTGCGCAGCTTCCTCCTTCTGCGCCATGCCCCAGTAGATGACGGAGGCGAGCAGCCCGGAGCCCATGCGCACGTGGCGCCCGAGCATGATGTTGTCGAGCACGCTCATGCCGTTGAACAGCGCGATGTTCTGGAAGGTGCGCGCGATCCCCATGGCGGCGATGCGCGAGGGGCGCTGGCCGGTGATGTCGCGCCCCTCCAGCCGGATCGTGCCGGCATTGGGCTGGAACAACCCGCTGATGAGATTGAGCAGCGTGGTCTTGCCGGCGCCGTTGGGGCCGATGATCGACACGATCTCGCCGCGGGCGACCGCGATGCTGATGTCGTCGAGCGCGCGCACGCCGCCGAAGCGCTTCGACACGCCGGAGACGGCAAGCTGCGGCCCGGCAGGCGCTGCCGCTGCCGCAAGGGCATTCGCAGCGTCCGGCATCCCCCTGCTCCACCCATGCACGGTCGGCATGGCCGGCATGATGGAAACGCGATCGGGAGAAAGCAATAGCCCTGTGGGTGACAGGGCGTGCCGGCTCCGCTATGTGCGGCCCGCATGACGCGCGCCGCCGCCGATATAGCCCGAGATTCCTGGGACTTCTGGATCGACCGCGGCGGCACGTTCACGGACGTGGTCGGGCGCCGGCCGGACGGCACGCTGGTCGCCCACAAGCTGCTGTCGGAAAACCCGGAGGCCTATGGCGACGCCGCGGTGCAGGGCATCCGCGACCTCTTCGGCCTCAAGCCCGGCGAGCCGATCCCGGCGGGCCGCATCGGCGCCGTGAAGATGGGCACCACGGTCGCCACCAACGCGCTGCTCGAGCGCAAGGGCGAGCGCACCCTGCTGGTGACGACGCGAGGTTTTCGCGACGCGCTCAAGATCGGCTACCAGGCACGGCCGAAGATCTTCGCCAAGAAGATCGTCAAGCCGGAAATGCTGTTCGAGCGCGTGGTCGAGGCCGACGAGCGCGTGCGCGCCGACGGCACGGTCGAGCGCGCGCTCGATCTTGCCGCCCTGCGCCCGGCCCTCGCCGCCGCCAAGGCGGACGGCATCGGCGCGGTCGCCGTCGTGTTCATGCACGCCTACCGCCACCCCGAGCACGAGCGGCGCGCGGCGGCGCTCGCCCGCGCGATGGGATTTCCCCAGGTCTCGGCCAGCCACGAAGTGTCGCCGCTGATCAAGCTGGTCGGCCGCGGCGATACCACGGTGGTCGACGCGTATCTCTCGCCCATTCTCAAGCGTTACGTGGCGCGGGTGGCGCGGGAGCTGGCTTCACCTCTCCCGGGAGAGGGGTTCGGGCCTATCGACAGGACGGGAACCCCCTCACCCCGGCCCTCTCCCCTCCGGGGAGAGGGAGCAGCAAGTGGCGCGCGCCTCATGTTCATGATGTCGTCGGGCGGGCTCACGGCCGCCGATCTGTTCCAGGGCAAGGACGCGATCCTGTCGGGACCGGCCGGTGGCGTGGTCGGCATGGCGGAGACCGGACGCGCCGCGGGGTTCGACCGGCTGATCGGCTTCGACATGGGCGGCACGTCGACCGACGTGAGCCATTTCGACGGCGAATACGAGCGCGCGTTCGAGACCGAGGTGGCGGGCGTGCGCATGCGCGCGCCCATGATGCTCATCCATACGGTCGCGGCGGGCGGCGGCTCGATCCTGCACTTCGACGGCGCCCGCTTCCGGGTCGGGCCGGATTCGGCGGGCGCCAATCCCGGCCCCACATGCTACCGCCGCGGCGGGCCGCTCGCGGTGACCGACGCCAACGTCATGGTCGGCAAGCTGATGCCGGATTTCTTCCCGCGCATTTTCGGCCCCGGCCAGGACCAGCCGCTCGACGCGGCGGCGGTGCGCGCAGGGTTCGACGCGCTCGCCGCGCAGGTGGGCGACGGGCGCACGCCCGCGGACGTCGCCGACGGGTTCATCCGCATCGCGGTCGAGAACATGGCGAACGCGATCAAGAAAATCTCCGTGCAGCGCGGCTACGACGTGACCCGCTACGCGCTCAACTGCTTCGGCGGCGCCGGCGGCCAGCACGCCTGCCTGGTCGCCGACGCGCTCGGCATGACCAAGGTGCTGATCCATCCGTTCTCATCCCTGCTCTCGGCCTACGGCATGGGCCTCGCCGATATCCGCGCGACCCGCCAGCAGGCGATCGAGGAGCCGTTCGCCGAACCGGTGCTCGCCGCCATGGCCGAAATCGGCGGCCGGCTCGGGACCGCGGCGCGCGCCGAGGTCGGCGGACAGGGCGTGCCGGCAACCGACGTTACCGTGCACGTGCGCGCCCACGTGCGCCATTCGGGCACCGACACGGCCCTGGTGGTGCCGGCGTTCACGCTCGGCGCCGAGGGCGGCGATGCCGGAATGACGCTGGAGAAAATGCAATCCGCCTTCGAGACCGCACATCAGGCGCGGTTCGGGTTTATCGATCAAACAAAGAGCCTGGTGGTCGAGGCGGTGTCGGTCGAGGCGATCGGCGGCGGCGCCAAATTCAACGAGACGACGCACGCATCGACGCAGGAGACGTTGCCCGCGCCGGCGCATCGCACCCGTTTCTATTCCAACGGCGCCTGGCACGACGCCGCGGTGTTCACCCGCGACCAGCTCACGCCCGGCTACGCGGTCGCCGGCCCGGCGATCCTGATCGAGCCGCACCAGACCATCGTGGTCGAGGACGGCTGGCGCGCCACCGTCACGGCGAAAAATCACCTCGTGCTCGAGCGCACCGTGGCGCTCGCCCGCCAGAGCGCCATCGGCACCAAGGCCGATCCGGTGATGCTCGAAGTGTTCAATAATCTGTTCATGTCGATCGCCGAGCAGATGGGCGTGTCGCTGCAGAACACCGCCTATTCGGTCAACATCAAGGAGCGGCTCGATTTCTCCTGCGCGGTGTTCGCCCATGACAGCACGCTGGTCGCCAACGCGCCGCACATGCCGGTGCACCTCGGCTCCATGGACCGGGCGGTCGAGACCATCATCCGCGAGAACCGCGGCCGCATCCGCCCGGGCGACGTCTACGCCATCAACGCGCCCTATAACGGCGGCACCCATCTGCCCGACATCACCGTGTGCACGCCGGTGTTCGACGACGACCATCGCGCCATTTTGTTCTGGGTGGCGAGCCGCGGGCACCACGCCGACGTCGGCGGCATCTCGCCCGGCTCGATGTCGCCCAACGCGGTCGATATCGAGCAGGAAGGCGTCTACCTGGACAACTTCAAGCTGGTCGACGGCGGCCGGTTCCAGGAAAAGCCGCTCTACGCCGCGCTCACCGGCGCCCAATATCCTGCGCGCAACCCGCTGCAGAACGTCAACGACCTGAAGGCGCAGATCGCCGCCAACGAAAAGGGCGTGCAGGAACTGCGCAAGATGGTGGCGCAGTTCGGCCTCGACGTGGTCGAGGCCTACATGCAGCACGTCCAGGACAACGCGGCCGAGAGCGTGCGCCGCGTCATCGACCGGCTGCACGATTCGTCGTTCTCTTATGAAATGGACCAGGGCACGTTCATCAAGGTGAAGATCACGGTCGACAAGGAGAAGCGCGAGGCGACGGTCGACTTCACCGGCACCTCGCCGCAGCAGCCGACCAACTTCAACGCGCCGGAGCCGGTCACCCGCGCGGCGGTGCTCTACGTGTTCCGCGTCATGGTCGACGACGACATCCCGATGAACGCCGGCTGCCTGCGGCCGATCCGCATCGTCATCCCGCCGGGCTCGATGCTGTCGCCGCAGTATCCGGCGGCGGTGGTCGCCGGCAACGTCGAGACCTCGCAGGCGGTGACCAACTGCCTGTTCGGGGCGCTCGGCGCGCTGGCGGCCGCCCAGGGCACCATGAACAACCTCAACTTCGGCAACGCCAAATATCAGTATTACGAGACGATCTGCTCGGGCTCGCCGGCCGGACCCGGCTTCGACGGCACCGACGCGGTGCACACCCACATGACCAACACGCGGCTGACCGACCCGGAGGTGCTGGAGTTCCGCTATCCGGCGCTGCTCGAGGACTTCCACATCCGCCCCGAGTCCGGCGGGCGCGGCCGCTGGCGCGCCGGCAACGGCATCAGGCGCACCATCCGGTTCCTGGAAAAGATGGAATGCACGATTCTGTCGGGCCATCGCCGGGTGCCGCCGTTCGGCCTGGCGGGCGGCCAGGCGGGCCAGATCGGCGAGAACTGGGTGCGCCGCCGCGACGGCCGCATGGAGCGCCTGCAAGGCTGCGACGAGACCACGATCGACGCCGGCGAGGCGATCATCATCCAGACGCCGACCGCGGGCGGCTACGGCGATCCGACTGAATGACGCGCGTCGGATTGCGTGGTGGCGCGCCCGACGAAGACATCGATGTCGCGCAGGAGCGGGGCGAGGAAGCGCAAGACCGGGGCGAATGCACCGATGATCGAGAGGTGGCCGACGCGCGGATAGACGATTTCGGTCACATCGCCGCCCGCCGCGCGCAGGCGCGCCGCCAACCGCCGCGTGTTGCCGGGACTGACGGTCTTGTCCGTTTGTCCCGTCACCAGCAGGGCGGGCGGTTCGCCGCCGGACACAAAGGAGATCGGCTGGGTTCGCGTCATGTCATCGGCGGCAAAAATCGCCTGCAGGGTCGGGTCCCGCAGCGGGAGAAAATCGTACGGCCCCCCGATGCCGATCAATCCGGCAATGTCTTTTCGCGAGTCCAGCCCGGCCGTGCGCAGCCATTGTCCGTCGAGGGTGAGCATGGCCGCAATATGGGCGCCGGCCGAGTGGCCCATCAGGACAAGCTTGCCGGGATTGCCGCCGAAGCGGGCGGCATTTTGCTTCGCCCATGCGACGGCGCGCGCGCCGTCTTCGAGAAACGCCGGGAACACATCCGGATACACGCGATAATCCGGCACGATCGTCACGTAGCCGCGCGCGGCCAGCGCCGCGGCGACAAAGCGGTACATTTCCTTGCGGCCGCTTTGCCAGTTGCCTCCATATAAGAACACGATGACCGGCGCATCGGCTGCCCCGCGCGGCGCGTAGACATCGAGCGCGTGCCTTGGTCCGCTCGCGTACGGAATCGACGAGGTGACGTCCCAGCCGCCGCGCCATGCCAGCATGTTGAGCGGATCGGCGGGAGAGCACCCGGCGGTGAGCAGCATCAGCAAGACGAGCGGACGACGCCATGGCTTGGCCACGGCGGCCGACGGCGCTTTCGGAGGAGAAGCGGGCTGGCGCATCGGGACCGTCGATTGCGGCGGCTCAGGTTCGCAGTGGAGGCGGATCACGCTTGATCATGGCGCGCGCGGGCCGGCCAGTCGATCACGCCCGCGCTGAATAGCGCCCACCATACCAGCACGGGCTGAAGGACGAGCCGCGGCCCGTGATACCACCAGCTGTCGGGCACGGGCGGAAGATGCACGCCGTCGACCGCGTGCTTGAGATTGGCCGGAAACACGCACACCGCATAGAGCGCCAGCATGACGCCGGCGATCCATCGCAGGCGCCTGGTGAGGAGCGCGACGGCGCCGGCAATTTCGCAAATCCCGGTGACGAGAATGACCTCGCGGGGGAACGGCACCCAGCCCGGCGTGATGGGAAGGAGCGCGCCCGGGTTCGTCAGATGAAGCATGCCGGCAGACATGTAGAAGCCCGCCATGATCCAGCGCATGACGCGCCGGGTTGCGTCGAACGAAACGAAATCGCTTCCCATGGCGTGTGCCGGCGGCCTCGCGCGATAGCCGGAAGCCGAAAGGGCCTCAATCCTCGCCCGGCACGGCGAGCGGCAGGTACCTCTCGTCGGCAACAGCGCGAGCGGCAGCGGGGCGGCTCGGCGGCCGCGCGGGGCGCGGCGCAATCGAGCCGGTGACCAGCGGTCCGCGCGCGCCGGCGATCAGGTCGCCGGGGATGGGCGCCGGATTGCAGATCGAGCGTCCGCTCGCGTGCCGCGCCAGGTCCACGTGGATGTGGTCGTAGTGGAAGGCGTTCGAGCCCGGCGCCAGCACCGTGGAGAACAGCCGGCAGGCGCTGGCGTGGACGTCGTGCAGGAAGGCGCGCTCTTCCGGCGCGCCGTGCCAGCCCTCGCGCACTGTCAGCTTGCGGCCGTCCGCGAAGGTGAAGGCGGCGACGTCGAGGGCGTTGCCGAAGGCGTGCTCGGAGATGGGCGCGCCGCGCTGGCCGTTCATCGACCGGCACGAATAGGCGGAGATTTGCTTGATCTCGACCACCGGCTGGCCGAACCAGCGGCGGGCCGCCGGCTGCACCCCGGTCGCCATCCAGTTGTCGAGCGCCGAGACCAGCGGGCAGGCGAGGGTCGCCGCCGGCGTCACCGATGCCTGTCCGGCCACGGCGGCGTCGCGCGCGGGCGCGAGCGGGACGGTCTCGACCGCGGCCGGCTGGGCCGGATAGGCGCCGTAGGCGGGCCGGCCGGGATAGGCGTCGGGGCCGTCCGCGACCGGCTGTTCGAGATCCGGCGGCGTGATCGTCATGGGCGCGCCGGACGCGGTCGGTGCGTAAGTCGCCGGGGCACCATACGCCCGAGGTGGGGGTGGCGGCTCGGGCGGGATCGGTGGATATCGCGGGATCGCGCCGGGCGGACGCGGATCGTCGGCAAAGCCGAGCGGCCCCGTCTCGCCGAGCCCCGTGATCCTGAGGGGGAAATCGGCCCCGCACATGCCCGGCCCCTGAATGGGCCGCAGCTGCGCAATGCCCGCGCCTTCTTTCACGGTGCCGGACTTGAGACACGCCACTTCCGCATCGTGCCGCCACGCGGGCCGTTCCTCGAACCACGTGCGGCCGCAGGCGTCGAGCAACACAAGAACGAGGGAGACGACGATATACTTGGCAAACTTACGCGCCATGGCGCGGAGAATGCGAGCAATTCCGTTAAGGATTGCTCAATGATCCGGCGCGCAGAGACCGTAGGGTGGCAAAGGCAGCGAAGCTGCCGTGCCCACGCGATGCGGCTTGTCCTCTTGCCGCGTGGGCAAAATCGCCGATGAGCGGTTCGGAATTTTCGAACCGCGGGCGCAGGCGATTTTGCCCCCCTACGGACCGCTACCTCCCTCACCCCGGCACGATCGCGACCGCGCGGGTCCAGCCGGCCGAGCCCCGGTGCACCTTGACCGGAAAGCACACGACCTCGAACCCGTCGGACGGCAGCATTTCCAGATTGTGCAGCTTCTCGAGATGCGAGTAGCCGATCTCGCGGCCGGCGCGATGGCCCTCCCAGATCAGGCCGACGTCGCCGGTTTCCTGCACGCGGCGGCGGGTGAAGGAGAACGGCGCATCCCAGCTCCACCCGTCGGTCCCGACCAGGCGCACCCCCCGCTCGAGCAGCCACAGGGTGGCCGCCTTGCCCATGCCGCAGCCGCTGTCGATGAAGTCGGCCTCGCCGTAGCGGCTGCCGGCGCGGGTGTTGACCACCACGATCTCGAGCGGCCGGATCGTATGGCCGATGCGCTTGAGCTCGGCCTCGACGTCGCCCGGCGTCGCCACGTAACCGTCGGGGAAATGCCGGAAGTCGAGCTTCACCGCCGGCTGGAAGCACCATTCGAGCGGCACCTCGTCGATGCGCCACGACGGCTCGCCGCCGGATTTAAGCGCGTGGTTCATGGTCGAGAAGTAATGATAGGGCGCATCGAGGTGAGTGCCGTTGTGGGTGCTGATCGCGCAGCGTTCCACCGCCGCGAACTCGCCGTCGGGAAACTGGTCGACCCGCACGCCCATGTACTCGGCCATTTGCGGCGCCGTTTGGCGGTGATCGTCGTAGGCGATCTGCGGCAGCATGTGGGGCGGATCGCTGGCGATGCCGGCCCGCAACGGAACGCTGATGTCGATCAATCGTCGGGCCATGCGCCGGTCCTCCCTTGGCTGAGCCCGGCAGTCTTCCGGCCGGCCCTTGATTGCGCAAGCCTGTTCAGGCCACATCGCGGCGGCATGCTTCCAGCATCGTAGCCCGCATGAGCCCGCGCAGCGGGCGATATGCGGGCCCCGGATATCGCGGCTGGCGCCGCTCATCCGGGCTGCATCTTCATCGAAGGGACCGACAGATGCTCGCCGCGCTCGACCTTGCCCGCCGCATCGAGGCCGGCGAACTCACGCCCGCGGCCGTGCTCGACACCTGTGCCGCGGCCATCGCGGCGCGGGAGAGCGAGGTCGGCGCGTTCACGGCGCTCGATATCGAGGCCGCCCGCCGCCGCGCGCAGGACCCGGCGGTCGCGACCGCGCCGTTGCGCGGGCTGCCGGTCGGCGTGAAGGATATTCTCGACACGGTCGATTTTCCCACCGGCTACGGCACCACCTTCCATGCCGGCCATCGGCCGGCGAGCGACGCCGCGCTGGTGTCGATGATCCGCCGCGCCGGCGGCATCGTGCTCGGCAAGACGGTGACGACGGAGCTTGCGCACCTGCGGCCGGGCAAGACCCGCAACCCGCACAATCCCGCCCACACGCCGGGCGGCTCCTCGTCGGGCTCGGCCGCGGCGGTGGCGGCCGGCATGGTGCCGATCGCGGTCGGCAGCCAGACCGGCGGCTCGGTCATCCGTCCGGCGGCCTACTGCGGCGTGGCGGGCTTCAAGCCGTCCTACAAGCTGCTGCCGACGGTGGGCATGAAATGCTTCTCCTGGCATCTCGACACCGCCGGCCTGTTCGCCGCCGGCGTGGTCGACGTGGCGTTCGCGGCGGCGGCGATCACCGCGCGCGACCTGCGCGTCGACGGCGAGGCTCCCGCGCCGCCGCGCCTCCTGGTGGCGCGCACCCACATCTGGAACCAGGCGAGCGACGCCATGCGGGGCGCGGTCGAGACCGCGGCGCGCGCGGCGGAGGCGGCCGGGGCCAAGGTCACCGACGTCGACCTGCCGTCGATCCTCGAGGACGCGTTCGACGCCCACGGCACGGTGCAGGATTACGAGGCCTACCGGGCGCTTGCCTTCGAGTACGACAACCACCGCGACCAGCTCGGGCCGCTGCTGCGCGGGCTGCTCGACGCCGCCGCCAATATCGATGCGGCGACCTACGATGCCGCCCGCCGCATCACCAAGCGGGCGCGCCAGGCACTCGCCGACCTGATGAAAGACGGGGACGCGATCCTCACGCCGTCGGCGCCAAGCGCGGCGCCGCATAGCCTCGCCTCGACCGGGCCGGCGATCTTCAACCGCCTGTGGACCCTGATGGGGACGCCGTGCGTCAACATTCCGGGGCTGACCGACGCGGACGGGCTGCCGCTCGGGGTGCAGATCGTCGGCCGGTTCGGGCACGACCGCGGCGCGCTGGCGGCGGCCCGGTTCGTCGAGCTGGCGTTGGGGTCCCGCCCGGGCGCCTGAGCGGCCGCGGCGCCGACCTGTTCACAGCCGCCGCCGTCACGCGAAAAATAAATTCCGCCGTGGCGCCAATCGGTTAGCCGCGGCAGCGCGGGACCGGCCGGAACCTGCGGCAGTGCAGCACGTTTGGTGCTTCGGACCACGGGGCGCGTCTGCTAAACTGTGCGCCGTCAACCGCAAGGAGGCCCGACGTGGACCTTGCCTTGAGGCTCGATGTCCTGGCGGTGTGCGCCGTATTCCTTTTTGTCGGCGCCGTGCTGCTGGGGGCATTCTGAGGTTCGAGAAGAAGTCCAACGACAACGCCATAGGCCGAATGACCGCCGGACACCGGGGAGCCCGCTCTCCGGTGTTCGTGTTTTTGTTTATTTTCGGGCGTATCCACTTGGATCGTCATTCCGGAAGCCGAGCAAAGCGAGCATAGCCGACGCTACGCGTCGGCGTACTTGAAACGATAAGAACGGCGGCGGAAGGCCGCCTATGCCGGAATCCAGTATCCACAGGCGGTGGTTACTGGATTCCGGGCTCGCCGCTTCGCGGCGCCCCGGAATGACGAGCGAGTGAATCAAACGGACTCAGTATTTGAGGCTGCTGCCGGTATTGCCGGCAGCAATTCCGGTATAAAGATCGGCCCAATCTGGATTCGACTCTTCTATCAAGCGCACTTTCCATTGGCGATGCCATTTCTTCAGTTTCTTTTCTCGATCAATCGCCGCTTCGACAGTGCTGTATTGCTCGAAATAGACCAAGCGCTGGACTCCGTATTTCCTGGTAAACCCGGGAACGACCTTCGAGCGATGCTCGTAAATGCGTCTGACCAAATCATTCGTAACGCCGATGTAGAGCGTACCGCCGACGCGGCTTGCAAGGATGTAGACCCAGAATGCGCGCTCCCGACTCATTCGCAGCGCCGGTGGTTACTGGATCGCCCGCCTGCGCGGGCGATGACGAATAAGAAATTACGTCATACCCTCACTCCGCCGCTTGGCGCGCGGGCGACGGGTCGTAGTTGAGGATGGGGGCGAGCCAGCGCTCGGCCTCGGCGACGGTCCAGCTCTTGCGCTTGGCGTAATCCTCGACCTGGTCGCGCTCGATCTTGCCGACGCCGAAATAATGGCTCTGCGGGTGGCTGAAATAAAGCCCGCACACCGAGGCGCCCGGCCACATGGCGAAGCTCTCGGTGAGGCGCACGCCGATCCGCGCTTCGCTGTCCAACAGACGGAACAAGGTCGCCTTCTCGGTGTGGTCGGGCTGCGCCGGATAGCCGGGCGCCGGGCGGACGCCGCGATATTTTTCGCCGATCATGTCGGAGGGGCTGAGCGCTTCGTCGCCCGCGTAGGCCCACAGCTCCTTGCGCACGAGCGCGTGCATGCGCTCGGCCAGCGCCTCGGCCAGCCGGTCGGCGAGCGCCTTGACCATGATGGACGAATAATCGTCGTTGGCGCCCTTGAAGCGCTCGGCGTGCGCGTCCTCGCCGAGCCCGGCCGTCACCGTGAAGGCGCCGACGTAGTCGGGCACGCCGGTGTCGCGCGGCGCGACGAAATCGGCGAGCGCGACGTTGGCGCGGCCCTCGCGGCGCGCCAGCTGCTGGCGCAACGTGTGCAGCACTGCGATCGGCCGCTTCCGGCTCTCGTCGGCGAACACCAGGATATCGTCGCCCACCGCATTGGCGGGCCACCGGCCGACCACCGCGGCGGCGCCGAACCAGCGCTCGGCGACGATCCTGTCAAGCATCTCCCGCGCGTCCGCATAAAGCGCGCGCGCGGCGACGCCGAACTTGTCGTCGTCGAGGATCGCCGGGTACTTGCCGGTCAATTCCCAGGTGGAAAAGAACGGCGTCCAGTCGATGTAGTCGACCAGCTCGGCGACCGGATAGTCGGCGAGCGTCCGCACCCCGAGGAACGCCGGGCGCGGCGGCTGCTCGGCCGCGGCCCAGTCGAGCTTGAGCGCATTGGCGCGCGCGTCGCTAAGCGAGAGGCGGTGGCGGTCTTCCTGGCTGCGCGCATGCGCGGTCGCGATGCGGGCGTATTCCTTGCGGACCTCGGCGACATAGGCCGGCCGCTGCGCGCGCGAGATCAGCGCCGAGGTGACGGCGACCGCGCGGCTGGCGTCGGTGACGTAGACCGCCTGGCCGCGCCGGTAGTTGGGATGGATCTTCACCGCGGTGTGGACGCGGCTGGTGGTGGCGCCGCCGATCAAGAGCGGCAGGTCGAAGCCCTGGCGCTCCATCTCGGCGGCGACGTGGCACATCTCGTCGAGCGAGGGCGTGATCAGCCCGGACAGGCCGATGAGGTCGGCGCCTTCGGCCTTGGCGGCGTCGAGGATCTTCGCCGCCGGCACCATCACGCCGAGGTCGACCACCTCGTAATTGTTGCACTGGAGCACGACGCCGACGATGTTCTTGCCGATGTCGTGCACGTCGCCCTTGACGGTCGCCATCACGATCTTGCCGGCGGACTTCTGCTGGGCCTGGCCGCTCCTGCGTTTTTCCTCTTCCATGAACGGCAGCAGGTAGGCGACCGCCTGCTTCATCACCCGGGCGGACTTGACCACCTGCGGCAGGAACATGCGGCCGGAGCCGAACAGGTCGCCGACGATGTTCATGCCGACCATCAGCGGGCCTTCGATCACCGCCAGCGGCCGGTCGGCCGCCTGCCGCGCCTCCTCGACGTCGGCGACGATGAAATCGGTGAAGCCGTGCACCAGCGCGTGCGCCAGCCGCTTGTCGACGGTTGCCTCGCGCCAGGCGAGGTCGGCCTCCTTCTTCTCCTTGCCGTGGCCCTTGTAGCGGTCGGCGAGCGCCAGCAGCCGCTCGGTCGAGTCGTTGCGGCGGTTGAGCACCACGTCTTCGCAGGTTTCGCGCAGCTCAGGATCGAGGTCGTCGTACACCGCGATCTGCCCGGCGTTGACGATGCCCAGATCCATGCCGGCCTTGATGGCGTGGAACAGGAACACCGAATGCATCGCCTCGCGCAGCGCCTCGTTGCCGCGGAACGAGAACGACAGGTTCGACACGCCGCCGGACACGTGCACGTACGGCAGGCTTTGCCGGATGGCGCGCGCCGCCGCGATGAAGGCGACGCCGTAATTGTCGTGCTCCTCGATGCCGGTCGCGACCGCGAAGATGTTCGGATCGATGATGATGTCCTGCGGCGGGAAGCCGACCTGGTTCACCAAAATGTCGTGCGCGCGCTTGGCGATCGCCACCTTGCGCTCGACCGTGTCGGCCTGGCCCTTCTCGTCGAACGCCATGATGACGACGGCGGCGCCGTAGCGGCGCACGATCTTCGCCTGGCGCACGAACTCCGCCTCGCCCTCCTTGAGCGAGATCGAGTTCACCACCGGCTTGCCCTGCAGGCACTTGAGGCCGGCCTCGATGACGCTGAACTTCGAGGAATCCACCATGAGGGGCACGCGGGCGATGTCGGGCTCGGCGGCGATCAGGTTGAGGAACTCGACCATCGCCTTCTCGGAATCGAGCAGGCCCTCGTCCATGTTGACGTCGATGATCTGCGCGCCGTTCTCGACCTGGTCGCGCGCGACCGCGAGCCCGGCGGGGAAATCGCCGGCGGTGATGAGCTTGCGAAACCGCGCGGAGCCGGTGACGTTGGTGCGCTCGCCGATGTTGACGAAGGGAATCTCCGGCGTGAGCGCGAACGGCTCGAGGCCGGCGAGCCGCAGCAGCGGCGGCGGCGCGGGGACCTGCCGCGGGCGCTTGCCGTCGACCGCGCGGGCGATGGCGCGGATGTGCTCGGGCGTGGTGCCGCAGCAGCCGCCCACCACGTTGACGAGGCCGGCGTCGGCGAACTCGCCGAGCAGCCCGGCCATGTAGTCGGGGCTTTCGTCGTAGAGCCCGAACTCGTTCGGCAGCCCGGCATTGGGATAGGCGCACACCAGCGTGTCGGCGACGCGCGCGATCTCGGCGATATGCGCGCGCATCTCGCTCGCGCCGAGCGCGCAGTTGAGCCCGATCGACACCGGTGCGGCGTGGCGCACCGAGTTCCAGAACGCCTCCGGCGTCTGTCCCGACAGCATGCGGCCGGACCGGTCGGTGATCGTGCCGGAGATCATCACCGGCACGCGCGTGCCGCGCTCGTCGCCGATCTCGGCGATGGCGTAGAGCGCCGCCTTGGCGTTGAGGGTGTCGAAGATGGTCTCGACCAGCAGCAGGTCGACGCCGCCCTCGATCAGCCCGCGCGCCTGCTCGGCGTAGGCGGCCTTGAGCTCGTCGAACGTGATGGCGCGGAAGCCGGGCCGGTTGACGTCGGGCGAGATCGAGGCGGTGCGGTTGGTCGGGCCGATGGCGCCGGCGACGAAGCGGCGTCGGCCGTCTTCCTCTTGGGCGATCGCCGCCGCCGCGCGGACCAGTTGCGCGCCCGCGTGGTTGAGCTCGTAGGCGATGTCGGCCATGCCGTAGTCGGCCTGGGCGACCGCCGTCGAGGAGAACGTGTTGGTCGCCGCGATGTCGGCGCCGGCGCGGAAATAGGCGAGATGGATGTCGCGCACCGCGTCCGGGCGGCTGAGGTTGAGCAAATCGTTGTTGCCGCGCACCTCGCGGTTCCAGGCGTCGAAGCGCGCACCGCGATAGCCCTCCTCGTCGAGCCCGAGCGCCTGGATCATCGTCCCCATGGCGCCGTCGAGCACGAGGATGCGCTCCGCCGCGATCCGCCGCAGCTCGACCTCGAGCGGAGACATGGCGGCAACCACTGTTTCGGCCTTAGACATCGGTCGACCCACAGCGCCCCCTCTCCCCGGAGGGGAGAGGGATAGGCGGCCTTCGGCCGCCGTTCTTAGTGTTGAAGAACGCCGACGCGAAGCGTCGGCTATGGTGAGGGGGTTCCTGCGCCCGATGATTGATCGCGCTTAGTATTTCCTCCAAAACTCCGTCAGTGTTGCTCAGCACGTCGTTGTTCCAAAATCTCAGCACCAAGTAGCCCATCGACTCCAAGATCGCCGTGCGGTTCGTTTCATCGCGCGTCGCGTGCTGACCGCCATCAAGCTCGATTATCAGGCGAGCTTCCGCACAGCAGAAATCGGCGATGTATTTGTCGATCGGCACCTGCCGCTTGAACTTCAAGCCGTTCAAACGGCGATCGCGCAGGCGGAACCAAATGACGCGTTCGGCGTCGGTTTGATCGCGGCGCAGGCGTCTGGCGAAGGTGGTTTTCGCGGTCATGGTGCGCTTTCCGTCGCTCCTGGCACCGCGGGAGCCCCCTCACCCCGGCCCTCTCCCCTCTGGGGAGAGGGGGAAGAAAGAGAGGGAGAAGAAAGAGAGGAAGACGACGGCCTTAATCCCAGCAAATGGCAGACGGCGTAGACGAGGTCGGCGCGGTTCATGGTGTAGAAGTGGAAATCGCTCACGCCCTGGTCGACCAGATCCAGCACCTGCTCGGCGGCGACCGCGGCGGCGATCAGCTTGCGCGTGGCGACGTCCTCTTCGAGCCCTGCGAACCGTTCGGCGAGCCAGCGCGGCACCGAGGCGCCGCAGCGTTCGGCGAACACCCGCGTCTGCTTGAAGTTCTGCACCGGCAGGATGCCGGGCACGATCGGGACCGAGATGCCGCGCGCGCGCACGCGCTCGACGTAGCGGAAGTAGTGATCGTTCTCGAAAAAGAACTGGGTGATGGCGCGGTTGGCCCCGGCGTCGACCTTGGCCTTGAGCATGTCGATGTCGGCCTCGACGGTCGGGCTGTCCGGGTGCTTCTCCGGATAGGCGGAGACCGAAACCTCGACGTCGGCGATGCGCCTGATGCCGGCGGCAAGCTCGGCGGCGTTGGCGTAGCCGCCCGGGTGCGGCGCGTAGCGTTCGCCGACGCCGCCCGGCATGTCGCCGCGCAACGCCACGATGTGGCGCACGCCGGCCGCGTGGTAGCCGCGGATCACCTCGTCGATCTCGGTGCAGGTCGCCGCCACGCAGGTGAGATGCGCGGCCGGCACCAAGGCGGTCTCCGCCAGGATGCGCTTGACGGTGGCGTGGGTGCGCTCGCGGGTCGAGCCGCCGGCCCCGTAGGTCACCGACACGAAGGCGGGCGAGAGCGGCGCCAGGCGCCCGACCGCCTCCCACAGGGTCTTCTCCATCTCCGCGGTCTTGGGCGGGAAGAACTCGAAGGAGACGCGGATGCGGCCGCGTCCGGCCTCGCCGGCGAAACGGCTGCGGCGCGGTGCGGGCGCGTCCATCAGGCGACCTCGCGGGCGGCGTCCGCGAACGACAGGCGCGGATCGCGGGCGAGCCACAGCGACACCGCGATCTTGCCCTCGGTGCCGGGGTCGGGCGGCAAGGTGCGGTGCAGGACCGTTTCGAGCCCGGCCGCGCCCATCCATTGCGCCACCGTCTCGGGCGCGAAGCCGAGGCGCAGATGGGCGTGCTCCTCGCGCAGGAACTCGAGGTCATGCGGGGCAAAATCGACGACCAGCAGCCGCCCCTCCGGGCGCAGCACCCGCGCGGCCTCGCGGATCGCGCGGGCGCCGTCGTCGAGGAAGTGCAGCACCTGATGGACGATGACGACGTCGAAGGAATCGCGGGCGACGAACAGGTCGTAGATGTCGCCCTGGCGCACGCTGCAATGACGCAGGTTGGCGCGCTCGAGCCGCGCGCGGGCGAGCAGCAGCATGTCGAGGGAGAGGTCGACGCCGAGCCCGCGCTCGATCTGCGGCCCGAACAATTCGAGCATGCGGCCGGTGCCGGTGCCGAGATCGAGCAGCGAGCAGAACGGGCGTTCGGCGAGCGCCGCGCTGATCGCCGCCTCGACCGCTTCGTCGGCCGCGTGCAGGCGGCGGATGCCGTCCCAGGCGGCGGCGTGTTCGCGGAAATAGGCCTGGGCGGCGGCGGCGCGCGCGGCCCGCACCTCGGCCAGGCGCTCGCGGTCGCGCCCGACCACCGGGTCGGCCGGATCGAGCCGCGCGATCAGCCCATGCGCCAGCTCGGCCGCGCCGCTGCGGTCGGCCAGGCGGAAGAACGCCCAGCTGCCCTCGCGGAAGCGCTCGATCAGGCCGGCCTCGGTCAGCAGCCGCAGATGGCGCGAAATGCGCGGCTGCGACTGGCGCAGGATGTCGGTGAGATCGGACACGGTCAGCTCGGCCTCGGCCAGCAGCGCGAGAATGCGCAGGCGCGTCGCCTCCCCGGCCGCCTTGAGGGCGGCATGGAGCCCGTCGAACCGCAGATGGGTCGAGGTCGGCATCGTGGGACGCTTCCCAATTGGGGCGGGACCCGCCTTGCCAAACCGGCTGGGGCGCGCTCTCCCGCAGAGCATATAAAGATATGTTTATACGTTAAAGTGGTCGCCCGCAAGGCCGGTGGGCAACGCGCCCACACCGGCCCGGGTGGGCAGGGTTCCCGCGACCGGACTTGGAACGCCGCCAGCACTTCGCTTAACGTTGCCGGCAGGTCAATTGCTACGGCGTCCCCATGCGACGGCCGGACTCCCTCTCCCCGGAGGGGATAGCGCGGGAACCCCCTCACCCGACCGCCTTCGCTTCGCTACGGCGGTCGACCTCTCCCCTCCGGGGAGAGGTGAAGGAGCTAACCAATGAACGAGAATCCGTTCGGCATCCGCCCGGGCGAAGTGGCAACCGAGCTGCCGCCGGGGTTCGATGCCGGGGTCTATTTCATCGGCCGCATCCGCACGCCGTGGACGCGGCGCGAGCAGTGCCCGAAGAACGCGCGCGAGTCCGACGCCGTCTGCACCATCGAGGTCGAGGAGCGCTTCGCCCGGGCGCTCACCGGGATCGAAACCTGCAGCCACCTGCTCGTGCTCTATTGGATGGACAAGTCCCGGCGCGACCTGGTGCTGCAGGTGCCGCGCAATCGCAGCGGCACGCGCGGCACCTTCGCGCTGCGCTCGCCGGCGCGGCCGAACCCGATCGCCGCCAGCGTCGTCCGGCTCACCGGCGTCGACGGCACCCATCTCACGGTCGTCGGCCTCGACTGCCTCGACGGCACGCCGCTGGTCGACCTCAAGCCCTATTTCGCCTCGACCGACGCGGTGCCGGATGCGGTCGTCGGCTGGCACCAGGAGCGCGAGCAGGCGGAATGAGTTTGCTGCTCCCTCTCCCCGGAGGGGAGAGGGTCGGGGTGAGGGGGTTCCTGCCCTATCGGTAGCGCCGGGAACCCCCTCACCCGACGCGCTTCGCGCGTCGACCTCTCCCCTCCGGGGAGAGGTGAAGAAAGAGGAGGAGGATCCCATGGCGAAAGTCGAAATCATCGGAATGCCGCAGTCGACCTTCGTGCGCGTCGTGCGCATGACCTGCGAGGAAAAGGGCGTGCCGTACGAACTCACCGGCGCGCGGCCGCACACGCCGGAAATCAATGCGGTGCATCCGTTCGGCAAGGTGCCGGGCATGCGCCACGGCGACGTCGAGCTGTGCGAGTCGAAGGCGATCGCCACCTATCTCGACCGCACCTTCGGCGGCCCCAAGGTGATCCCTGAGGATCCGGCGCAGGCCGCCCAGGTCGAGCAGTGGGTGTCGATCGTCAACACCACCATCGACCCGACCATGATCCGCCAGTACCTGCTGGCGTACATCTTTCCCAAAGGCGCGGACGGCAAGCCGGACCGTGCGGTGATCGACGCGGCGCTGCCGGCGATGCAGCAGCAGTTCGACGTGCTCGACAAGGCGGTGGCCGGCACCGGCCATCTCGCCGGCAACAGCTTCACCCTCGCCGACATCAACCTGCTGCCGATCCTCGCCTACCTGCAGCGGCCGCCGGAAAGCAGCGACATGCTCAAGCGGGCCAAGAACCTGTCGGCCTATTTCGCCCGCCACGCCGAGCGGCCGAGCTTCAAGAACACCGTGCCGCCCCCGCCCGGCCAGTGAGTATTGACCGACTAATGCGCCCGTCATTCCGGATCGCGGGCAAAGCCCGCGAGTCCGGAATCCAGTAATCCGCGCCCTGGAATACTGGATTCCGGACAGCCTCGCTTCGCTTCCGGAATGACGGCCGCGAATTACGAGCCCCGAATACGGAAACATTGAATTAATTTGCGCTGACTGCGCCGACGACCCGCTGACCAAAAACTCACGCGGAGCCTTGGTTTAGCCGCAAAATCGCTTCCACGCCGCACGTGTAAACGCAGCGGTAAATCCGCTGCGCTATCCCCTCGCGGCCTGCCTCCCGGTTCTCCGGGGCAACAAGCGGCGCGCGGATGGTTTCCGGTTCGTCGATTTTTCGAGGAACCTTTGAACCGTCCCGGCCGTTGCAACGACCAATGGGCAGCTACAGGGGGGACGCCATGACCAATTTTGCCCGAACTGCCAGCCGCACCGCCGTTGCGCTTGCCGCCGCGCTGTGGACCACGACCGCATTTGCCGCGCCGTTCGCCTTCTTTGCGCCGACGGCACAGCCTTCCGCCCCGTTCGACCAGGTGATGCGTGATCGCAGCCCCGCCCAGGTCGAGGAGCCCACCGACACGGCCGAACTGCCCGCCAACCTGCGCCGGCAGGTGGTCGCCTATTCGACCAGCGAGGCGCCCGGCACCATCGTCATCGACACGCCGCACACCTACCTCTACCTCGTGCTCGGGGGCGGCAAGGCCATGCGCTACGGCATCGGCGTCGGCCGCGACGGCTTCACCTGGTCGGGCACCCAGACCATTTCGCGCAAGCAGGAATGGCCGGATTGGATCCCGCCGGCCGAGATGCTGCAGCGCCAGCCCTACCTGCCGCGCTTCATGGCCGGCGGCCCCGGCAATCCGCTTGGCGCCCGCGCCATGTATCTCGGCAGCACCATTTACCGCATCCACGGCACCAACGCGCCGGCCACCATCGGCCACCAGGTGTCGAGCGGATGCATCCGCATGGTCAACGACGACGTGGCCGACCTCTACGGTCGGGTGAACGTCGGCACCAAGGTCGTGGTCCTGCCGATGGGATCGCACCACGCGCGGGCCGCCGCCAACCCTGCCCCGTCCGTTTCCGTCGTGCCTGCCGCGGAGCCGGCGGCCCCGGCCCCGACCGTCGCGGCCGCGAGCGCTTGGCGCCCGTTCTGGCTGAATTGACGCCCCAGCAGCCGATTCTGCGTCATGCCCGGCCTTGTGCCGGGCATCCACGTCTTGGGCTCAGCAAGGCATGCAACGCGTGGATGGCCGAGACGAGCCCGGCCACGTTGACACCCCCTACGGCGGGCCTACATTACGCGCGTTCCGAGGAGAGTCCCGCGAGGGGACTGAGATTCCGCCGGCCTGGAGCTTCGGCAACAGGCGCCGCGGAGATCCTTTGAACCTGATCCGGGTCATGCCGGCGAAGGGACGGAAACTTCTCCTTCCATAGCCGCACCGGATCGCTCGCAAAGGAGCGGCCCGATGAACAAGCATATCGCCGACACCGAGCTCGCGACCCCGAAGGTGACGACCGGCCCGATCGCCGGTTCGCGCAAGATTTTCTCCGTGCCGGAGGCGGCGCCGGACCTGCGCGTCCCTCTGCGCGAGATCGCGCTCGATGCATCCTCGGGCGAGCCGCCGCTGCCGGTCTACGACCCTTCGGGCCCTTACACCGACAACGACGCCGCGATCGACGTCGAGACGGGGCTCAAGCGCTCCCGCATCGCCTGGGTCAAGGAGCGCGGCGGCGTCGAGGAATACGAAGGCCGCCCGATCAAGCCGGTCGACAACGGCAACGTTTCCGGCAAGCACCTGGCGCGCAATTTCCCCAATACGCCGAAGCCGCTGCGGGCGGTCGGAGGTCGGAGGTCGGAGGTCGGAGGTCAGATTGGTCATCCGACATCCGACATCCGACATCCGACATCCGCTCTTACCCAATTCGAATGGGCGCGCGCCGGCGTCGTCACCAAGGAGATGATCTACATCGCCGAGCGCGAGAACCTCGGCCGCAAGCAGCAATTGGAGCGCGCGGAAGCCGCGCTGGCGGACGGCGAGAGCTTCGGCGCTTCAGTGCCGGCCTTCGTGACGCCCGAGTTCGTGCGCTCGGAAGTCGCGCGCGGACGCGCCATCATCCCGTCCAACATCAACCACGCCGAGCTCGAGCCGATGATCATCGGCCGCAACTTCCTCACCAAGATCAACGCCAACATCGGCAACTCGGCGGTGACCTCCTCGGTCGAGGAGGAAGTGGAGAAGATGGTGTGGGCGATCCGCTGGGGCGCCGACACGGTGATGGACCTCTCCACCGGCCGCAACATCCACAACACGCGCGAATGGATCATCCGCAACGCGCCGGTGCCGATCGGCACCGTGCCGATCTACCAAGCGCTGGAAAAGGTCGACGGCGACCCGGTCAAGCTCGACTGGGAAGTCTACAAGGACACGCTGATCGAGCAATGCGAGCAGGGCGTCGACTATTTCACCATCCACGCCGGCGTGCGGTTACCTTATGTGCCGCTCACCGCCAACCGCGTCACCGGGATCGTGTCGCGTGGCGGCTCGATCATGGCCAAGTGGTGCCTGGCGCATCACCGCGAGAGCTTCCTCTACGAGCGGTTCGACGAGATCTGCGACCTGATGCGCAAGTACGACGTGTCGTTCTCGCTCGGCGACGGGCTGCGGCCCGGCTCGAGCGCGGACGCCAACGACCGCGCCCAGTTCGCCGAGCTGGAGACGTTAGGCGAATTGACCAAGGTGGCCTGGGCCAAGGGCTGCCAGGTGATGATCGAGGGCCCCGGCCACGTGCCGATGCACAAGATCAAGATCAACATGGAGAAGCAGCTCAAGGAATGCGGCGAGGCGCCGTTCTACACGCTCGGTCCGCTCACCACCGACATCGCGCCCGGCTACGACCACATCACCAGCGCGATCGGCGCCGCCATGATCGGCTGGTTCGGCACCGCCATGCTCTGCTACGTCACCCCGAAGGAGCATCTCGGCCTGCCCGACCGCGACGACGTGAAGGAAGGCGTCATCGCCTACAAGATCGCCGCGCACGCGGCCGACCTCGCCAAGGGCCACCCGGCCGCGCAGCTGCGCGACGACGCTTTGAGCCGGGCGCGCTTCGACTTCCGCTGGAACGACCAGTTCAACCTCTCGCTCGATCCCGACACCGCGCGCGAGTACCACGACGAGACCCTGCCGAAGGAAGCCCACAAGGTCGCGCACTTCTGCTCCATGTGCGGGCCGAAATTCTGCTCGATGAAGATCACCCAGGACGTGCGCGATTACGCGGCGACGCTCAACGACCAACAGGTGGGGATGGCGCAGATGTCGGAGAAGTTCCGGCAGATGGGGAGCGAGGTGTACGTCGAGGCGGAGAAGGTAAAGGAGAGCAATCGGGCGCTGTAGCATCTCGCAGTTATCGTCATGAAGCTGAAGTTTTGGCGCTTCGAATACGAATTTGACCGGGACGATGCTAAGATCGTCGTACCCGCAATTTTGTTGTCGCTGGGACTTTTCTTTACAAACATTAACCCCGTTGTACTAATGGTGTTGGCCGCAGCATACTACCTTCTGTATTTTTTCTTGGCCGATGCGATCACTGCGTTTAGAGGCTATATCGCGTCGTTGAAGATGCGATGTCCCCATTGCAAGGATACGAAGATTATTTTGCAGGGATACCAGAGCTATAAATCTGACGAGGAGTATCCTTACTATTTTTGCGATAGCTGCAAGACCACGTCGATCCTAACCAGCGGCGGGCTGCTCCAGATTTAAGCTCGCAGCCTAATACGTCCATGCGAGAGACGTCATTACAGCACAGCGCGAAATAAGAGCGGCCAACTCGGAACCAGCGTAAGGCACTCACCACTATTGACAACATGAATAAGGCCCGGCGCAACGACCCATGCCCATGCTGGAGTGGCAAGAAGTTCAAACTCTGCCACGGTCTCAATAAGCCGTGCCCGCCCATCGACAATATAAACTCAATCCGCTTCGATCCTGATATTAAACGGACCGTCATTGTGACACAAGATATTCTCGTCAATCAAATATCTCGTGACGGTCCGATAATTGCAAAATCTTTTGATCGACTTACAAAGAGGGACGTCCGTGCAATAAGTGCGGTAATCGCAGACTCAATGAGTCTAATATTCCGGCACATGACAACCGATAGTGAAGGCTACAAGCCAACATGCGCGAGATTACTTTCAAGCACGCTGTCGGCATTCATGGCGAGCGTAGAAGTAGCTCGTCACGGTTTTCGACGCCCGTACGGCGCAATGTCACGCAACGTCATAGAGGCATTGGCGACCGTTCTCCACATTGCCATTGAACGAGATGCTCTGGTAAATTTCCATGCCGGAAGACTTCAGTCGACAAGAAGTATCGCCGTCGCCAAGAAGGCCATCGATCCTATTTCTTCCTTAGAGCCTGGAATGTGGAAATCCGCCACGGCAAGAATGAACGGCTTGTTTGCCGTCTCACCACGCTCCCAGTAACTTTCGCCAGCCTTGTTTTTTTTGTTTAATTTGCTCGTCAGACTTGAGCCGAATTTCATCGGCATGTAATGGGCAAGAAATTCTCTCATCTCCTCCAGAGTCTTTGGTTCCGGATGTGCCGCGAGGGCTCCGTCAGTTGAAGGCGCTACAGTCGTCGCCTCTACCGTGAACTCTATACCAGGTGCTCGGCACAAGAAGTCGGGGGCCTCGGGTTGTATGATATCGAAACCCAGTTCACGGAATGTCGCCCAGAGGTATAATTCCCAAAGACGCTGATCGAACTGCTTAAACTGGAATTCATGTACAAAATGAGGATCACTCGGCGCGAGCCAGGGGCCAATTTCCTTGAACACCGCGCGTGACGGGGCACGGCTCGGGTCTTCTAGCAATATTTTGAAGAACGGATGTAATTTACTTCTATCGGCGTCGAGCGGCAAATGCAATAGGTCAACCGGGGTATTAGGTTCATCCGCTTGGTATCCAAGCTCTTCGATTTTTGAGTCTTCCAGCGCCGTTACAATGCGGTCACGCATCATCGCAGTGGCATATTTTTCATCTGTCAAACTTGAACCTACATCAACGCATCGAAACCTTCCAACTCTATCGCGCGCAAATAGAGTCCAACCGTAATCATTGTCGACAACATCACGAAATACCATGCCTAGGACTTTTTCATTACTGTCGGACCAATAGCTCAATTCCTCGGCGATCAAGCGCGAGGGTGATAGCCGGGCGCCGATCGCGTAGATATCAAACCGAGCCTCGCTCAGCGGCTTGCTCGAAGCCTCCCGAGCGGCGCGGGTCTGCGCTTTTCGCCTCGCTTGGCCCATCCCGCGTTCCACCACGAGCGCTGGCAATCGCCCAACGGGTCCTACGGTGAAAAGGCCCGCTCAACGCGGCCGCGGAGCGGGCCTTCCGTATAGGGTGGGGGATTCGAACCCCCGAGACCCTTTCGGGTCTACCTCGGTATCAAGGAGGCGCCTTCAGCCACTCGGCCAACCCTCCGCGCCGCAATATATGGCTGTGCAGGCTGACGGCAATGGTTTCGTCGCAAAATTCGCTCGAGCAAGCGTAGGATGGGTTGAGCGTCAGCGAAACCCATCACTTCATGGCGCAATCAAGCGATGGGTTTCGCTCCGCTCAACCCATCCTACCCCGCATAGATATCCGCCAGCGTCACCGCCAACCCCGGCGGGTCGAGCTCGATCGTGCCCTGCGTCACGACGTACGTGAGGATGGTGTCCCCGCTCCCGCGCGCGTGATGCACGAGCAGCGGCTTGTCCGGATCGACGATGAGATAATGGGCAAGGCTCGGCACGCGGAAATAACCGGCGATCTTGGCGGAAGCATCGATGCGGCGCGTCGAGGGCGACAGCACTTCGACGATCACAATCAGCGCCGGCACCTCGATCGTCGATGGCGCGAGCTTCGCACCGCAGTAGACCAGTGCGTCGGGCTCGTAGGCGGTCGTCTCGTCGACGCGCACCGTCATGCCGTCGGGGAGCATGTGACAGGGAAGGCGGCGCGCGCGGATGCCGGCGAGCAGCGCGGTCTGCACGGCGAATTTGACAGCCGCGTGCCCCGCGCCTTCCGGCGACAATGCAATGATCTCGCCGTCGGACAGTTCATACCGCCCCGGATGCGACTGCGCCCAGGCGAGGTACTCGTTGACGGTCATGCGGGTCTTCGTCGCTGCGGTCATGGTCGGATTGTAGACCAAATGTAGTGCGAGGGCGCCATCTCGTCGAACCGTGGCTGGCGAAAAGTTCGCTGTTGGCGGCCGATCTTCTTGTACAAACCTCCGCGTCATCACATCCCCGTGAACCGCCGACCCCGGCCGCTCCCCCACCCCCGGTCCGGATGTAACCTCCGCCCCCAACCGGCAGGCGGGAGCTGCCGGCCCGCATTTTTGCTTAAACGAATACGCCTCCTGAACAGAGAGGAAGTCCCCATGTTCCACATCTCACGCCGCGACCTCGTGATCGGCGCGGCCGGCGCCTACGCGGCGTTCGGCCTCGACAAGCCGCTCGCTTTCATCGGCGCCGCGCAGGCGCAAACGATGCCCGCCGGCCCTGGGTTCAAGAAATACCAGGTGGGCGACATCGAGGTGTTCTCGCTCTACGACGGCGTCTGGGAGAAGGCGCACGACGAGAACTTCATCAAGGGCGCCAACGTCGAGCAGACCAAGGCCGAGCTCAAGGCGGCCGGACTGACCGACGCGTTCGTGCCGATCCCGTTCACCGTCCTGGCGGTCAAGACCGGCGGCCGGCTGGTGCTGATCGATTCCGGCACCGGCGGCGGCCAGATCGGCGGCCCCAAGGCCGGCCTCATGGCGCAGAGCATGGCGGCGGCCGGCCTTGACCCCAAGGACGTCAAGACCGTCCTTATGTCCCACTTCCACCTCGACCATATCTCCGGGCTGATGGCAAAGGACACCAACGCGCAGATGTTCCCGGACGCCGAGATCATCGTGCCGGCCGCGGAGTTGAAATGGTGGACGCAGCCGGTCGAGTCGATCCCGGCGCCGCGCCAGGGCAACGCCAAGCGCGTCCAGGCCACGTTCCCGAGCTGGAAGAACGTCAAGGTGGTCGACGGCGAAGCGGACGTGGCGCCCGGCATCCGGCAGATCCCGACGCCCGGCCACACCCAGGGCCACACGTCCCATGTGATCAGCTCCGGCGGCAAGCAATTCATCGCGAGCGGCGACGTCACCAACATATATGCGCTGTTCGCGAAGCATCCGGACTGGCAGGCGGTGTTCGATCACGTGCCGGATCTCGCGGTGGAAACGCGGCGCAAGCTGTTCGATCGCGCCGTCGCCGACAAGGCCATGGTCGCCGGCTATCACTGGGGCCTGCCCAACGTCGGCACCATCGCCAAGGACGGCAACGGCTACGCCTTCGTCGCGGCCTGACCGCGGCGGCATTGCCCGACACGCCCGCACGCCGCGGGCAAAAGCCGGCGACGCCGAACGGCGCCGCTGGCTTTGCATGTCCAAAATGTCTGTTAGGCCCATGCCCAAACGCGCCATCTCCTCGAACCGCGTCTACCAAAGCTCGCTGCCGTTCGCCCAGGCGACCGTGGCCGGCGGGTTCATGTTCGTGTGCTGCGTCGGATGCGACCGCGACGGCCGCCTCGCGCCCGGCGACGTGCGCGCCCAGACCCAGCAGGCGCTCGACAACATCCGGGCGTTGATCGAGGAGGCCGGCGGCACCATGGACGATATCGTCAAATGCACGGTCTACGTCACCGACCGCGCGGACTGGCAGCCGATGAACGAGGTCTATTTCAAGAACTTCACCCGCGACCCGCCGCACCGGGTGTCGTGCATCGTCAGCGGGCTCGGCTCGCCCGATTGCCTGGTGGAAATCGACGCGACGGCGTACCTGGGGGAAGCGCACAAAGCCTGATCCGATTCGGTCAAATCGCCATGGGCCCCCGGTCGATCAACCCGTTCGACGCCGCCGTCGCCATCTGCCTGATCGTCGCGATCGTCGCCGGTTTCCGCTCCGGCCTTCTGCGCAGCCTGGCGACCATCTTCGGCTACGTGTGCGCGGCGCCGATCGCGGTGGCGATGACGCCGTATCTGTCGCCCGTCTTGGCCGGCCAATTCGCAACGCCCCCGGCTGAGAATTGGCTGGCGTTCGGCGTCATCTTTCTGCTGGCCGGCATTGTGATCAGTGCGCTGTTGCGCAACGCCGTCGGCGCGATCGCCGGGCCGGACGTCAGCGCTGCGGATCGGCTCGCCGGCGCGCTGCTCGGCGCCGTCCGCATCGGCCTGTTGGCGGTGCTGATGGTCGTCATCTTCGACCGGATCATTCCGGCGGGCCGCGAGCCGGCCTTCCTGGCCGATTCCAAGCTCCGGCCGATCCTGTCGGTGGCCGGGCAACAGGGCCTCAAGTCCCTGCCGCCGGATGTCGCAGCCTACATCGATCGCCTGAAGCGCGAGCGCGGGATCTGACGTGAGCATGCGGGCGCAGGCGGACAGTAGCCCGGATGACCCTCGCGAAAGCGAGGGGATATCCGGGATCTGCTCCTTCCGGTATCCCCGCATATCGCGAATGCTCATGCGGGCTATGGTCTGAGCATCCGGCGCGCCGTCAGTTGCGGCCTATCGCACGCCACCCTTGGGACGACGGCGCGCAGGCTTGAGCCGGCGCGCACGCTTCGATTTGCCGACCGGACGCCGTCGCTCCAGGGCGGCGATGCGCGCGTCCAAGTCATCCAACGCGTCGATGATAAGGTTGAAGAACGAAGCGGTGATAAGCGCGCCCGGCACGTTGAGCGCCCGCAATTTGCCGATGGCCTCGCGCGCTTTCATCTGTCGCTCCTTTTGCAACCCGGTACGCAAGCGTAGGGCGGAATAGCGAAGCGTATTCCGCCGCGCCGGCGGGTCCGCATGGCGCATTACGCTTCGCTAGATCGCTTTCCGATTCGACTGAATCGGAAAGCGATCCAGGTTTTTGACTTTGCCGCATTTTCTGCGGAAAACCGGTGCCCACTTTTCCGGAAAATGCTCTGATGCACCCTACGTCTTCGTGGGGAACCGCACCACCTTCAACCGCCGCAGGACCGCGGGCGAGGGCCGGGTTGCGGGCTTGATCGCCAATATGGCGACGCCGGCGGAGGCTTCGATCCGCTGCAGCAAATAGGCGAGCTCGATTTGGGCGTAGCGGTCGTGGCTGTCCTTGACCTGGCTGCGCTTGCCGAACAGCGCGTCCGCCTCATCGAACAGCAGGATGGCGCCGCCCGCCGCGGCCGCATCGAACAGGCGGGCCAGGTTCTTCTCGGTCTCGCCGATGTATTTGCTGATCACGGCGGACAGGTCGATCCGGTAGAGGCCAAGATTCAGATCGCGCGCCAAGACCTCGGCGGCCTGGGTCTTGACGGCCGGGCTGCCGCCGGAAAACAGAATGCCGGTGCCCGGACCTTCGGGCGTTGGTCCGACGGTGCGGCGCTGCCGTATGCTCCCCGCGATCTCGCGCAACTTGGCGAGGTCACGCGGCGGCAGCGCAAGGTCGTCCCAGGTTGCCCTGGGCTCGACCCGCTGCGCCAAGGCGTCGAGGCGGGGGTGCTGCGGCACGGTTGTCCTCCGGTCGGCGATCAAGCGCAGCCCGGATGACCCTCGCGAAAGCGAGGGGATGTCCGGGTCAGCTCCTTCCCGTGGGCTCCCGCATATCGCTACCGCTCATGCGGGCTACGGTCATGGGCGTTTCGGCAGAAGCCGACACCACCTTCAGCCGCCGCAGGACCATCGGCGACGGCCGGGTTGCCGCCTTGATCGCCAATATGGCAGAAACAGCCGTCATGAAGCTGGGCTCGGCACTTGCCACTTGAGTCCCGGGAAACGCGCATAGTCGCGATCGAGCGTGATCCATTCGCATCCCCACTCGATAGCGAGCGCCGCGAACCAGGCATCGGTGACGCGTGCTCCACGCGTGTCCGTCTCAATGCATAGCCGTTTGAAAATCTGCCAATGGCGCTCACCTGGTTCGACGACCGCGCAGTGCGGCTGGCCAAGCAGATTCTCGCAGAACGAGAACGCCTCTTCGACTGCGCTCGGCGTCCGGTAGGCGCGCGGATTGGTCGTGATTCGGATGACGGCCGCCAATGCCAAGGGCGACAAACCGAAACGGGTATCGCTCGTTACGAGATCGACGAGCCATGCCCGGCAGGCCGCGTGTTGCGGTACATCCTTGCGAAATGCGTAGATCAGGACATTCACGTCAGGCAAGATCATTTGAAGCGCTTCATTCGCTCGATATAGTCCAGATCGTCCAGTTCCTGGAGTGCCGACATGTCGCCGAGATCGATTCCGGGCATGGGCCCTCCGGTCGCTCGGCTGACAGGAGGCAGGATTCGCTTGCTCTTGGCCGGCTTTCGGTTCTCCGCCACCACCAGACGCAGCCCGTCCTCAATCAGCGCGGTGAGCGTGCGGCCTTCCGCGGCCGCCTTGCGCTTGGCGCGATCGAGAAGGTCCTCCGGCAGGCGGACAGTGGTTCGCTCAGTCATATGTCTAGACATATCGACGTAACGACTATATGTCAAACGCCATGGTGCAAAAATACCGCCTTGCCATAGCTGCGATTCTCTTGGGCCTCTACGTTGGCGGCTACTGGGCGTTCCGGCTGACAAACAGCGAAATCTGGCAAAGCGACCGGCATGCCTACCTGATGTTTCCGTACGGGTACGGCGTCGTCCTCTATCATCTCTGGCGACCTTTGTCCTACCTCGACGGCGCGCTCACCGGCATGCGTTTCCACATCGGGCCGCACCGCCCCTGACAGCCAACCGCCCCGACCCGCTCCCTGTGGATTAATCATTCGTTAACCCTGCGGCGGCGAGATTGCCGGCGCCCCTTCGGCCCGGGCGGGCGTTTCGTTCACATTTCGGTCAAATTGGTTCGGCCTAGTCAGCCGAGCCCGATCTGGGGATAGGGCGCTGATTCCGCACGCGGCCGGCCGGGGTCCGACCGCATTTCTGTCCAGGAGACGTTCACGATGAGGAAGACTCTCGTTGCACTCGCAACGGCCGGGGCCCTCGGCCTCGCGACACTCGCCGCGCCGACCACGGCCGACGCGCGCTGCTGGGGCTGGGGCTGC
>Ga0193751_1000362_pt1 | contig 36872 bp, 24 predicted proteins | sample L1c2metaG_FD_143050 | JGI IMG/M metagenome (GOLD analysis project Ga0193751, IMG submission 143050) | Soil microbial communities from a riparian zone of the East river system, Colorado, United States - L1c2 | ecosystem: Environmental > Terrestrial > Soil > Riparian zone | place: USA: East River...
CCGCACCCCGCCTATCCGGCCCGCGCGAATCGTGCAACGGACGCCGCACCAACATCGTGCACGATCCAGAATGGCACCGGAGACTTTCGAAGCACTGGGCTGAGAATCGCGCCCGGCGGGTGATGCTATCGCAAAACGTGGAGGTGGAAGATGCCTACCGATGACGGTTCTGCAGGTTCGGATCGCGGCGCCCGTATCAGCCGGCGACGCCTGGTGGCCGCGGCGGCCGGTGGCACAGTGCTCGGTGCCAGTGCGCTTGCAGCCTGCGGCGGCAGGCGCAGCCCCTTCCCATCGAAGGGTGGAAGCGGAGAGACTGCCGCGCAGCCGAAGCGAGGCGGCACACTCGCGGTCAGCCACAACTTCGATCGCGGTATCGATCCGCACGTCAACCAGGCTCAGGATTCCGGCATCATGGGACTGTTTTATCAGACGCTGATCCGCTTCAGCGCCCCCGATTTCCATCTGCAGCCGGAGATCGCAACCAAGTGGGAAGTGCCGTCTCAGACTGAATTAGTCTTTACACTGGCGCCGAATGTGAGGTGGCATGACAAGCCCCCGGTCAACGGCCGGCCGCTTAAAGTCGATGACATCATCTACAGCTATCAGCGCGCGGGCAGCAGCGATCCTCGGTTCGTCAACAGGTCCTTCCTGTCCTCGATCCAGAAGATGGAGGCCGTCGACGACCGCACGTTGCGGCTGACGCTCAAACAGCCGGACGTGACCCAGCTCGCCAACCTCGCGATCTTCAGCCTTGCGATTCTGGCGCCGGAGGCTGTCGAAGCGGCCAAGAACACGTTGAACACGGCTGAAGCGACCGCCGGCACCGGGCCGTTTGTCCTGCAGAGCTCGGAGCCGGGCGTCAGCTCGAGCCTTGTCCGGAACCCAAGTTACTTCAAGGCTGGGCTGCCCTACCTCGACAAGGTCATGCTGCGTGCTTTCAAGGACTATGAGAGCGAATGGGCGGCGTTCCTCGCCGGGCAGCTCGACCACCGGTTCGTGCCTGGTGAGAGCTCTGGGTCGTTTGTTTCGGAAAAGAAGGACCAATACGGTCTCAGTTGGTTTGGCGACCTTGCCTATGGCCAGACCCAGGCCCACACGCGCAAGAAGCCCTTCGACGACCCTCGGGTTACGCGGGCGCTCCGCCTACTGCTGGACCATGACGAGTTCAAGGCCGGATGGGCCAACAATTGGTGGGGCCGCGGTCGCTTCAGCGTCTGCTTCGCTGCCGCCACTGCCGATCCCTGGGATATCAGCGAGGATGAGTACCGCCAGCACCTCGAGTGGAAGCAGCCGAAGGACGACGCGATCAAGGAGTCGCTGTCGCTGCTGAATGCTGCCGGATTCACCAATGACAAGCCGCTCAAGTTCACCTTGAGCTGTGGTGGCGGGAACGCGCCCGAGACGACCTCGGGCCAGCTCACGCAGGCCCAATTCAAGCGCAACAGCCAGGGCGCGGTCGATCCCACGCTTCGCGTTGTGGACAACGCCGCTTGGAACCAGGTTCGAGCCAACGGCGATTTTGAGTACTATGCCGGCGGGCACTCGTCCGGCGGGACCGATCCCGATACGTTCTTCAGCAGCACCTACAAAACCGGTGGCAGCCGCAACTACGGCAAGATGAGCGATCCGAAGCTCGATGCGATGTTCGACCAGCAAAAAACGCTGTTCGACGAGCAGGAGCGCAAGAAGGCCGTCCGCGAGATTGTGCTTTACATGATCGACAACCTGCCGTACGGCAGCCACGTCGCACGCTACGTCCTCAACGCATCTCAGGCGAAGGTGCACGATTTCCCGCCGGGATCGCAGTCGTTTGAGTGGGGCGATCAGTACGAGACGATTTGGATGAGCTGACGGTTTAGTCCCGATTGGCCCGCTCGGGAGCTGCAATTGCCGAAGGGGAATCGAGCTGGGGAGGGCGAAAAACGTTATACCTTGCGAATCTGCAGGCCCTCCGAGCGGCGGCAATTCTGCCGAAACTCATATAGGTTCTGTTGCGAGGGGAAGCTATTATACGGAAGCATGGCTTCGGCAGTGCGCACACCGAGGGCGTTATGCGCGAGTGCGCAAGGGTTATTGCTCCTGACAAGTCATGGGCGGGCGCCGAGGGTTCTCGCAAAGACTGGAATCAAATGCCATCCCCCGCTGATGCTCTTTCTCGCGCAGCAGGGCGCCCGTGACTAACCAACGCCCCCGGTTGCCTCTCGGCCCGAGCTCGCACACTGGCGGCGTAGTGATGACGATGCGGCGCGTTGCCGGCTCCGGCCCGTCATTTGGCAGCGGGACGCGATACCTTGCCTGGGTCATCGGCATCATCGCGCTTATGACGGGGCTGACGATGATCGTCGCTCCGGCGCAGTTCGATGCCGCCGCTTACGATGTTCTTCGTCCGTCCTTGACGATTTACGGCATGGCGTTCGTCGCCGCCGGGCTGTTGTTGCTCATCTGGCAGGTCATCCCACTTGAACGGACGCGGCTTCCACAGGCTTCGCTGCTCCTCGCGGCATTCCTGGTCGCAGTGTTCGCGCTTGGGTTCCTTCTCACCCACACCTGGTCGAACGCGGGCTCATTCAGCCTATTCGCGCTGGGTCTCGTGGCCTCCGCTTTTGGCGGTGAGGCCTGGTTGCAGGAACGCCGCATCGATCTGTATATGCTTCTGGTGGCACTTACACGAGTCGTTGTCGGAGTCTTGCTGATTCTGCTCAGGGGGTATTTGACGGAGTCCACCTACCAACTCGTTCAGCCGCACGCCGTGCTGTGGGGCCTGAACCTACTGGTGGCCAGCGGCCTGCTCTTACTCTGGCAAAGCCGCCGAAGCCGGTTATCGACCTACGCTCTGCCGCTCATCGCGGCGGCGCCGATGCTCGCCTGGACCTACGAGATCGGCATTCGCGCCAATGTCCTCCCAAGCGTCATTACGAACGGCCTGCTTACGGCCGGCGTTCTCATCCGCCCGTTGGTGCCGATCGCATGGCTCGCGCCGCCTCGCGAGCGCCTTGTAAACAAGATTGTCGCCGCCTCCGTGTTATCGCTCGGGACGGCGGTTGTGGTGCTGGTTGTCGTCCTGCTGCACCAAACGGAATCTGCCTACGTCCAACGCACCCAGCTGGACCTGGCCACAACCGGACAGGTGGTCGCGCACGATAGCTCCGAGTTCATTCGGACCAACGTCGTCAAGACCCGGCTGCTCAGTGCGGATCCAGAGGTCACGGGCTTTGATACCGCGCAGCAGCTGGCGTTTCTTGCCCGCGTCGTCAAGGCGGACCCCGACATCATCCAGATCAGCATTGAGAACAGGGACGCCATCACCGTCGCTCGTTCCACGGGCGAGCAGCCGAATGTCGACCGCCGCGCGCAGCTTCCCGGCGTCGCGAAGATCTTCCAAAACCATCAACCCAACTGGGACGTTAATATCTCACTCACCCAGCAGGTCCCGGTGGTCTCCCTGCGGGAGCCCATCCTCGCTCCCGACGGTAGTTTCAACGGGGCGTTCATTGTTCAGGTCCCGCTTACGTCACTGACGCGACAGCTTACGCAACTGCCGCTCGATCCCATGGGGCGGATCGTCATTCTCGACGAGCAGGGCCTCGTTCTGGCTCACCCCGACCCGAATGTTGTGTTCAATCGTGCAGACCTGAAGCAGTCGCCGCCGGTGAGGGCGGGCCTGGCCGGGCGGCCGGCTTCCGTCGTCTATCGGGACAGTGGTCAGCAATGGCTCTCGGTTCCGGTGCGAGTACCCGACCTTGGTTGGACCGTTCTCGTTGAGCAGCCTCAGGAAAATGTGCTGGCTCCGAATAACCGTGCCCGTGAACAGGCGCTGCTCCTGCTTGCAGCCGTACTCCTGGCTCTGACGTGGCTCGCCGTTCTTTTCGCGCGCAGGTTCAGCCGCCCGCTGCTCGAGCTGGCCAGGGCAGCGCGCTTATTCGGTGCGGGCGCGGACGATCCGGTCCTGCCGCAGGCAGGGGGTGACGAGGTCGGCGACCTCATCCGCGCCTTCCGCGATATGGGCGTACGCCTGGCTGCGCGGACCGAGGAGCGCGATCGGGTGGAAGAGACGCTTCGTGATAGCGAGGAGCGCTACCGCGGCATTGTCGAGACCGCGCAGGAGGGCATCTGGGTGCTCGACACGAGCGCCAAGACGACCTTCGTCAACGCGAGGATGGCAGAAATGCTCGGCACCACCGTCGAGGATCTGCAGGACAAATCGCTATTTACCTACATCGATCCCGAGGACCGAGGCGAAACTGAGGCAAAGCTCCAGCGCTGGCAGGCCGGCGTCGCGGGCCAGCAGGAGTTCCGCCTGTGCCGTCAGGACGGGACCCGGCTGTGGGCGCTTATCTCAGCGCATCCGCATATCGACCATGCCGGTGAGTTTCTCGGCGCCATGGCGATGGTCACGGATGTGACCGCCCGTAAGCAGAGCGAGGAGGAGCGTACGCAGCTGCTCGAGAATGAGCAGATGGCGCGCGAGGAGGTCGAAGCCCTCCTTGCCGCGACCGCCAGTCTCGGTGTCCAGGCAGATCCAGACGAGGTGATGCGCACGCTCGTCGAGCAGGCGGCCGGGCTGCTCGATGGCGAGAGCGCGACCTACGCGATTGGTGAGGCCGACCGTCTGCGCGTGACTGCCCGCTGGACAGACGGGAAATGGATCGAGGAGAGCTACGAGCTTCCATTGGACGGCAGCATCTTCGGCAGGGTGTGGTCATCTGGTCAGCCGTACCGCACCAACGATCTGCAAATCGATCCGTTGGTGAACATCAGCCGCCGTGTCGAGACCGGTTACCGTTCGATGATCGCCGCGCCGCTCCTGGCGCCCAACGGCGATCGACTTGGCTGCGTCGCCGCCTGGAACAGCCGGCGGCCAGAGGGTTTTGGCGCGCGCGATGAGCGTCTGCTCGTCGCGATCTGCGAGACGGGCGCGGCGATCCTGCTGCGCGCGCGCGATCTGGCGGCGCGCCTCGACGCCGAGAGGTCGGCGGCACGACGAAAAGAAGAGGTGGAAGCCCTGCTTGCCGCTGCCGATCGGCTGAACAGCGCCGTCGACCCTGAAGAGGTGCTTCTGAGCGTCGTCGGAGCGGCAGCCGATCTCCTTGCGGTCCGCCGAGTAGGTATCGCCACCAATGAAGGCGACCATGTGCTGAGACGTCATACCTGGCTGGACGGAACCTGGCATGCCATGGAGACGCGAATTCCCTGGGAGTCCATGAGCGGCTGGGTAGTTCAAAACGCCCGGGCCTACCGTAGTGAGGACTTTCCCAATGACCCTCATATCTATCCCGTCGCCGTGTTCGGTGCGCCTGCCTCGACTGCCCTCGCGGTACCGATCCTGGGTCGCAATGGTCATGTGCTGGGGTCGCTGAACATCTTCGACCGGCGCGATGGCCTGCCGTTCACCGACGACGATCAGCGCCTGGCAGAGGGTATCGCTCATCATGCGGCGGTGGCGCTCGAACGGGCCGGTCTCACTGCCGAGCTGCGGCGGAGCCAGGAGCAGCTGAAAGTCCAGGCGTTTTCGGATGCGCTCACCGGCCTGCCCAACCGGCCACTATTCATGGATCGCCTCGCGCACGCACTGACGCTATCCAGACGGCGCACCGGCGGTGTCGCGGTTCTGTTTCTCGATCTGGACGGGTTCAAGCTGGTTAATGACAGTCTTGGTCACGCTGCGGGCGACGAGTTGCTGATCGCCATCGGCGAGCGCCTGGCTGAAAGCCAGCGTGTGGAGGATACGGTATCCCGCTTCGGCGGAGATGAGTTCGCCGTCCTGCTCGAGAACGTCAGCGCCCCAGCGGAGGCGCTGGCGGCTGCAGACAAGATCATCGCCGATATGCGCCCTCCCTATCGTTTCAGAGGGCGCGAGATTGTGATCACGGCCAGTGTTGGCATCGCCTACAACAACGAGGTCCACCTGCACGCGCGAGCAGAAGATCTGCTGCGTGAGGCGGACATCGCGCTGTATCAGGCCAAGGCGACTGGAAAGGCGCGTGCCGTCGTCTTCGATCCCACGATGAGCGCGCAGGCTGTTGAACGGCTCGATCTCGAGACGAGCCTCCGAGGCGCCGTCGAGCGTGGTGAGTTGCTCGTCTATTATCAGCCTATCGTGCATCTCGCCACTGGGAGCGTTATCGGCGCCGAGGCGCTTGTGCGCTGGCAGCACCCAATTCGTGGCCTGCTGGAACCGGACGCGTTTATCCCGCTCGCCGAAGAGACCGGCCTGATTCTTCCGACCGGAGGTTGGGTTCTGCAGCAGGCGTGCCAGCAGGCGCGGGCCTGGCAGGATCAGCGCCGGGGCGGGGCGCCGATTCGAATGAGCGTCAATCTGTCCGCGCGCCAATTCGAGCAGCCGGACCTCGTGGAAAAGGTCGCGGCGGCGCTGCGCGATTCGGGCCTGGCTGCCGAATGCCTCGAGTTGGAGATAACCGAGAGCACCGTGATTCAGAACGCCGAGGGCACAATCGCCATGCTGCAGGCGCTCAAGGATTTGGGGGTTCGTCTGGCGATCGACGACTTCGGCACCGGCTACTCTTCACTCAGCTATCTCAGGCGATTGTCCGTCAATATCCTCAAGGTGGATCGGTCATTCATGGTCGGGCTCAGACGCGATCACTCGACAGCAGCAATCATCCAGGCGATCATCTCGATGGCGCACGCCCTGGCTATCGACGTTACCGCCGAGGGTATCGAGACTGCCGAACAGCTCTCGCTCGTGCGGATGTTGGGCTGTGACTTCGGGCAGGGCTATTACCTTGCCAAGCCAATGCTCGGTGAGATGCTCTATGGGTTGTTGGAGGAGCTGCCGGTCTAGCCGGGGTATCGCAAGAGGTGGCTATGGTCAGAGTTTCGAGAGCGTCGGATGAAGCTGCCGCGATGGCGGAGATCGCCCAGAGGATCTCCTCCGCGCTTGACCTCGACCAGGTGCTGCAGACCGTCGCCGATTCTGCGATGCGGCTCGCCCGCGCCGACGTCAGCTTCATCGCGCTCGCCGGTCCCGACGGCGCTCTTAGGGTCACAACGGTCGCCGGCGGGAGGATTCCGGACTTCGCCGGGACCGTTATTCCAGCAGGGACCGGAATGGGCGGCCGGGTGCTCGAGAGCGGCGAGCCGGTGATGCAGCGCACGTTCTGGGCCGACCCCACGATCGTGCACGACACAGCGGTCGATGCGCTGATGCAGGAGCACCTGCCGGAGGGTCCGGCCGTCGCACTGCCAATCAAGGACGGCTCTGAGACTGTGGCTGTGCTCTGGGCGGCGCGGGAGACACGCGGTCGAGGTTTCTCTTCCCGTGACCTGACGCTGCTCACGCATCTCACCGCTCAGGCCGCTATCGCCATTCACCATTCGCGTTCGCTTGCCAGCGAGCAGCATGCTCGAGCCGAGGCGGCCGCGTTGGCGGATATCGGCGAACGGATATCCGCCAGCCTCGACCTCCAGCACGTGTTGCAGACGACAGTCGAGGCGGCGCATCGGCTCGTGTCCGCAGACATCGCCGTGATAGCGCTGCCTGCGCCGGAGGGCGGTGTAAAGACCTCCACCTCGTTTGGGAACCGCACATCGATCTTCGTTGATATGGTGCCGCCGAAAGGCGGGATCGGCGGGCGGGCTGTCATGAGCGGCGAGGCGGTCCAGACCATTTGGGGGGAGTCGGAGGGGAGCGGCCTAAGGACCGGCCAGACATCCCGCCTGCTCGAGAGCGAGGGAGTGTTCAGCTCGCTGGTGCTCCCGATTCGACGTGGGAGTGAGACGCTCGGACTGTTCTGGGTGCATTCAAGGTCTCCAAGAACGTTCACGGACGCTGAAATCGCCGTACTCAAGCGGCTCAGCGGGTTGGCCGCTATCGGAATCGTAAACGCCCGCACACACGCCGACGAACAGTCGGCCCGTGCCCAGGTAGAGGCGCTGCTGGCGGCAACGGCCGGGCTTGGGGGGCATGCCGAGCCATCAGAGGTGCTGCGCGCCGTTGTCGAGCAGTCGGCCGGCCTCCTCCATGCCGAGCTTGCGAGCTACGCGGTCGTCTCGGATGGACGCCCGGTTGTGGCGGGCTTCTGGAGGGATGGTGCCTGGGTCGGCGCGCCACATGATGTCGCACTCGATAAGAGCATTCAGGGGATCGTCTGGAAAAGCCGGAAGCCGTATCGCGCGAACGACCTCGCCAACGACCCCAACACGAACGCAGAGTACGACGCCGGCTTCGGGCTTCGCTCCCAGATCACGGTTCCGCTTGTAAGCCGCGAGGGCGACCCTGAGGGGCTTGTCTCTGTGTTCAACAGCCAAAGAGCCGCCGGATTCACTGATGACGACGAAAGGTTGCTGCTCGGTTTTGCTGAGTACGCGAGCTCGGCGTACCGTCGTGCGCGTGCCGGCGCAGCCCGACAGGCGTTGGAGCGGGAGGCAAGCCTGCGGCGCCAGGAGGTGGGAGCGTTCCTGGAGGTCGCGGATCGCCTCACTGCCGCGAACGACCCTGGCGAGGTCCTGCAGGGCATCATGGAGGTCATCGCGCCGCTGCTGCCGGTCAGACGCATCGGCATCGTCACCAACGAGGGCGATCATGCCCTCAGCGGCGGTCTCTGGGATGACGGGGTCTGGCGGCCCGGCGGCACCCGCATCCCGCTCGAGGGTTCAATCAGCGGCTGGGTAATCGCCAACAAGAAGATTTGGAGGACTGGTGACCTCGAGAGCGATGCCCTGCACTTTCAGGGAATTGCGGCGCTTCAGGGACTGCAAATCGGCGCCTCGATGGCCGTGCCAATCATTGCCGGTGATGGACGTGTACTGGGAGTCCTTAATCTGCACAGCGCGGAGAAAGGCGACGTCTTTGGCGACAACGAGGTTCGCATCGCAGAAGGCATCGCGCGACACCTCGCGATCGCGCTCGAGCGTGCGCGTCTCGTCAGTAACCTGCGTGAGAGTGAGGAGCGCTTCCGGCACCAGGCTTTTACGGACTCACTCACCGGCTTGCCCAACCGCGCCTCACTCATCGAGCAGCTCGACACAGCGCTGACCAGCGCGCGCGAGTCCGGTACCCGCCTCGCGCTGATCTTCCTGGATCTCGATGGCTTCAAACTGATTAATGACAGCCTCGGTCACTTCATTGGGGACGAGGTGCTGAGCATCATCGGTCAGCGGCTGCGCGAGACGGTTGGGGAGACGAGTGTTGTAGCGCGCTTTGGCGGCGACGAGTTCGTCGTTCTGTCGGAGAAAATCGGCTCGCCCGCGGCCGCCTGCGCTCTCGCCGAACGGCTTGTCACGGCGATTCAGCGGCCGTTCCGATTGCGCGGCCGCGAGCGATACCTGACCACGAGCGCCGGCGTGACCTTGAGCGGCTCGGGCAGGGGATCGTATCGCGCGGAGCGGTTGCTGCGTGAGGCTGACATCGCGCTCTATGTCGCGAAGGCGCAGGGGAAAGGCGGAACCGCCCTGTTCGAGCCCAACATGAGCAGCGTCGCGCTGCTGCGCATGGACCTGGAGACCGATCTGCAGCGCGCCCTCGATCGAAACGAGCTGGACCTGCACTACCAGCCTGTCTTCGACCTCAGTACGCGGGAGCTCGATGGCGTCGAGGCGCTCGTCCGCTGGAGGCACCCGCGCCGTGGCCTGCTGGTCGCCGAGGACTTTATTCATCTTGCCGAGGAGTCCGGGCTCATTCTAAGCATCGGCGAATGGGCAATGGAGCATGCCTGCCGGAGCGCAGGCGCGTGGCGAGAATTGGTTGCGCCTGCTAAACCAATTCTGAGCGTGAACCTGTCCGCGCGGCAATTCCAGCAACCGGACCTCGTCGGCAGCATCGCAACTATCCTGCGCGAGACGGGGCTCGATCCCAAGACCCTCGAAGTCGAGATCACCGAGAGCGCGATGATTCTGGACCTCGAGCGTGCCATCAGGACGATGCAGGCCCTGCGCGAATCGGGAGTGCGTCTTGCGATCGACGACTTCGGGACCGGGTACTCATCATTGAGCTATCTTCGTCGCCTCGCGGTCGACCGGGTGAAGATCGACCAGTCCTTCGTGGCGGCCGTGGAGTCAGACCCCGGCACGGCGACGATCGTTCGATCTGTGGTTGATCTCGCACACGCCCTCCAGATGACCGTCACAGCCGAGGGGATCGAAACGATCGGGCAGCTCGAGTTCCTGCGTTCGGTGGGTTGCGATTTCGGTCAGGGCTATTTGCTCTCGCCGCCCGTCCCCGCCGCAGAATTGGGCTCCATCTTCCAAGCAGCCCGCGTCTGAGCCACTCGGCCGGGACCTATCCCCTGACCCCTTCCCCTCGAGGGAAGGGGAACGCGATTTTGGGGGCGCCGGCATTCCTGCCGCCGGTTCGCTCATCCTGCGCCTGTGGAATGACGATCGCGCCAAGACCAGCGCAGCTTGGGGCACTGGCGTGTGCACGGGGCGCGCCCTCACCTCAATCCTCTCCCCCGGGAGAGGAAGCTCCCTATTGCCCCTGACCCCTTCCCCTCGAGGGAAGGGGAACGCGATTTTGGGGGCGCCGGCATTCCTGCCGCCGGTTCGCTCATCTGAGCCTGTTGAAGGATGAGCGCTCCAAGACCAGCGCAACTTGGGGGACTGGCGTGTGCACGGGGCGCGCCCTCACGCCCTCGCCCCAACCCTCTCCCAGAGGGAGAGGGGGAAGAGTCGCCGGGGAGAGGAGGCTCGCCCCTATCGCGCTTTGCCCGCTGCCTGACCTCGCGGCAGCGGCGAACGGCGCTACGCTCCCAACCTCTCCCCGAGGGAGAGGTCGTCCATATCGGCGTCCAGCCGAGATGGACGGGTGAGGGCGCGCCCCAGAGCCTGCGCGCGACCGAGCCGCGCACGACATCCGCCTCAGCGGTCCTGATTCGCCTCCCACCGGTCGACCGATGCCCTTAGCTGCGAATACAGCGCGGGCAGGGCGTTCAGCCAGTCGCCGGGCAGGACGATTGGCAGCGGTTCCTGACGGCGATAGGCGAACCGGTAATCCTGGACCGCAACACTGAACTGCCGGTCCCAGAGGTCCGCGAGTCCCCAATTACCAAGATCGAGGATCCGCGGTGGCACCCGTCCTCCCGGCGACGTGTCGCCCAGGTGCATGATCGACTCCACATCGCCGAGATAGGCGCCGGACAGCCACTCGCGCCGCGCGGCACGAAGGTTTCCCTGGGCAGCGTCGAGCTCACCCAGAGCCAGCCGAACCGAGGGATCGTCGGGCCGCTCCCTGACCGCTGGGATGAGAATTTGGCTTGCCGCGCCGCCGTCTCCCTGACGTATATACCAGCGCGCCAGGTCGATGCGGCCGACGAATGGCCCTGCGGGACCTCCGCCAGGAATGGATATCCCTGCAGCGTCGGCGATGATGTGGCGCACCGAGTCTGAACCGCTGCTGCTGTCCTCGTTCCCAGCGAGGCTGAGCGCCGACTGCACGATCTCGCCGTAGTGCTGGCGCCTGAATGAAGTGGCCTGCCAAAAGGGCGAATCCGCGATTCGGGGACTCTCCGCGAGCGCGGACGAATACGCCGCAACCGCCAGATCCGGCCGTGCCGCTTCTTCCAACACGCCGGCGGCCAGCAGCACGAGACTATCTCGTGGCGCTCCCGCGAGCATCGCCGGTAGCTGCGCGAGTGCCTGCTCGTGCCGGCCGTCCAGCTCCAGCAGTACCGCCAAATCGAGCCGTGTTACCGAGGAGCGCGGCTCGAGTCTCAGTACTCGACGAAGATCGTTGATGGCCCGCGCCCTGATTGGCGCAGCGGCCGTCGCCGTGCCTGCTCTCTCTTGCGCCGCAATATCGCCCGGCGCGATTCGTTCCGCCTCCAGCGAAAGGGTGACACCCGCCTGCGCGTAATAGAGCGGCATCGCGGGATCGAGTGTGCCGGCCCGCTCGGCCTCGGCGGCAGCCTCCGGCCAGCGCTGACGGCCGGCAAACTCGATGCTGCGGGCGTAGTGGACGTTCGCCTGGTCGATGCGGAACCACGCCAGCAGCAGCGCCACGCCGAGCGCCAAGGGCGTGACCCTCATCATGCCGCTCACCAAGCCGCCGGCGAGAGACGAGCAATGCGGCGGCCCGGAGGTGCAGGCATCCTGCCGGCTCACCCGGACGGCGATGGCCATCAGCATGGCGAGCCCGAATAGGATTTCGGGAAACAGATGCAGCGCGTCGGCTGTGCCGCTGACCGCGAAGTTCGCGAATGCGCCGGCCACACTTGCCACCAGGTAGCGCTGTGCTCTCGTCCCCCTCTTCCACGTGCGCCAGATGGTGGCGACCGCCGTCGCGAGGACGAGCGCAGCCGCCAGCAGCCCAAGGAAACCGGACTCCACGGCAATCTCGATTGGGACGTTGTGACTGTGTACCGCCCCGGCCGGATCGCCGTTGCTGAAGTACGGATAGTTGAGGCTAAAGCTGCCAGGTCCCGATCCGAGGAGCGGGTGTGCCCGAATCATCTCAAGCGCGGCGCTCCGGAAGTCGGAGCGGGCGCTGAATGTCGGCCGGAAGAGCCACTGCGGCCGCGATCCCAACGGCAGAGCTACTACCACGATGCCGGCAAGGAACGCCAGAGCGACGCCCGCCGCGGCCAGACGTCGCGCCGCCCGCTTCGAGGGCGGATGCACGCGGCCGCCCGCCAGAACGAGCAGCACTGTGGCAAGTGCGAGTCCCGCCACCTCCCCGGCCCAGGCCGAGCGGGAGAGCGTGAAGAACACGCCGAGCTGGACGGCGAACGCGGCTGCCAGCAGAGCACCGCGCCTCCAGCCTCTCGACTCAACAACGCTCAGAAGGTAGAGAGGGGCCGCGAATGTCATGAGCGGCGCAACGACGTTCGGGTTCGTTCCGGCACCGAGGACGCGCGGTACCGTCGGCGGAAACAGCCCGCCGCCGGCGTCCGGCACGGCCTGCACCAACGCCCGCCAGTCGATCCAGCGGCCCCAGACGAACGTCAGGCACGCGATCGACAGGCCCAGGGCGGCGAGCATGAGCGACCATCGGAGCGAGGACGCGCGGAGCCCGGGGCTATCCACCACCGCGGCGAAAATCACAATTCCGGCCACGAGATCGAGCACCGGCTCGACGCCGATCCTCCAGTCTGGGGCAGCGGCGACTGAAAGGCATTCGACGACCGGCAGCAGGAGCAGGGGCGCCAGGAGGGGGATGCGGCGAGGCAGACGGCGAGCGAGAAGGAGTGCCCCGACCCAGATCAGCAGGGCGATCCCCACGAGCGCATGCCGGCGCCACGCGTCTTCGAATGGGTGCGACCCATAGGGCGGCTCGGGAATCAGCGCATACGCCGTGAGCAACACCGCCGGCACGATCGCTGCTATCGCCGGACGGAGCTTTGCAGCCAAGTGCGATGGTGCGCGCCGTACGGCTGGGACGGGCGGTGTGGCTGCTGGAGGGGCGCTCGACATAGTCACCGCAGACACTGTATCCCGCCCGGGCTTTCTCATAGCGGGGCATGTCCATAGGGGACTGCTCGCCCATGGCTACGAGCAGGTCGTCTCGTAGGGGCGGGTTTCAAACCCGCCCGCCCCGCCGTGTCGCCGAGCTGAAAGTGCGCCGCTGGCGCCGACTTGCAAGTGATGCACCAAGAAAGGTACTGCCTCCAGGAGCGACGAGCAGTATCGGGTCCCGATCATGCCGCCGCCTTAATAGCTCGTTAACATTTCTATGTCGCGTGCAGTTTTCGCTGTCACGCCTATGTCACGGTAGGGGGATAGAGTCGCGATGTGAACCCTTGCGGCGGGTCTCGATCACGGCGTCACAGGCCCACACGGCGAGTGCAGAGAATGCAGCAGCGCGATGCGATCGGCCTCCGTCCTACCAGTCACCGTTCTCCTTGCTGATCCCAGCGATCTGACGCGGCTTGGCCTCCGAGCGCTTCTTGAGAGCGATGCTCGATTCGCGGTCGTCGGCGACGCGCCCACCGGCGCCGTTGCCGCATCCGAGCGACTGCAACCGGACCTCATTATCTTGGACCGCCCCGTAAGCGAGAGCGTCGGCATTATCGACCTCCTTCGCCGAACTTCGCCGAGTTCTCGTCTTGCCTTTCTCACAACGACCTTTGACCTCCACGGATACAGGGCCTTGGTCCGAGGAGATATTCGCGGCTACTTTCTCGAGGACTTCGCGGGTCAGGGGATCTGGCTCTTGGCCGCGCTCATGCTCATCGCTACGGCAGGCGCCCTCATAGCGGTTCCGCCGGTTATCGAGCAGCCCAATGCCTTACCGTGGGAAGCCTTTGACGTCCAGGTTCCGGTGCCGGGGGTGGATCGACTCACCGAACGCGAACGCCATGTGCTGGCGCTTTTGCTGGAGGGACTGAGTGACCAGGAGGTCGCGACAGGATTGAGCATCGCACTGACGACCGTTGAGACTCATGTGCGTAACATCTCTCTGAAATTGGGAGCCCGGACCCGCATTCACCTCGGCGTTCTGGCCACCCGAGCCGGACTTCACGAGCTTCCCCTAGGATTTCCCGACGACTCCCTCGGGAACCCTTGATGCGGAAATCAGGAACACAGGATAGACGAAGCACATCGGTTGCTCCAGTCTTATTTCGTAAGCAGGACGTCGTCTGAAGTGGGAGTGGAGGACATGAGGTGGGGCGCTGTCTCGTCTACGACTCGGGCTGCGCAGTGTGTAGCCGCCTGGCGGACACACTCCGAGCAGCGGCCGCGTCCAAACCGGAGGCGATAAGCATCAACGGCGAACGCGCGAGCTAATGGCAGAAGTTGTGGGAAAAGCTTCCACTGAAAATGGAGGAGGCGTATGTTTCCAGCGCTAACACACCACCTCGGAAGGGGTGACTGGGGGGGATACGCCATGAGCCTCATGCGAGCTACGTATTTTGGGGAGCTAGATGGCCCCATGGGGACGAGCGACTGACCTTAAGTGGCCACACCGAACAGTCCAACCAGACAACGGCCCTAATCCGCACCGACCTTAGGATTCGGGCACTACCGCCACGGATCGGCGCGAGACGCGTACTTATGTCTGCGTGTTTCCGTGAGCTAAACGGGCAGGGGACGAGCCGTGAAGCGTTATTTGATCATCACACTTCTTGTCACGTCGTTCATTGGGACCTCATAGCTATCCTCATTGCTACGAGGTACTGGCAGCCGTTCAGCGGCGGCTTCGGCGCAGGCGAAAGACTGGTTTTTTCAGGTGGGTGCAAACGCGGCATTTCCATACCCCGGTGCAGCAATAGATCTGTGGACACAGATCTATTATTGTCCTAATTCTTGCATAACCTACCCGGACACTACCTATTCCCCGAGTGTATGGCCTGCGGCTTCGAACGTGGCAGACCAAGGAGCTCACTGGTATCAAGTCGGCTATGCTTATTACCATCCTTCATTTGCAGATCCGCGACACGTCTTTTTCCAAGATAACTTTGATGGTCGCGATCCCTATGGGTATAGCTATCTGTGGTGTAACTCTCAAATTGGTATGCAATATTCGAACGGTGCGAACGATCAGCCGTTTGGCGGCTGCGAAGGAAATGCCGATACATTAGGTCTAGCGGACGGAAACACCTACTGGGTTCAGATCTATATAACAAGTGATTGTGCCTCTGGCACTGGCGGCTGCCTTTATGGCTGCAACGGAAATATGAGATTGGCGATTAATGGGAACGAAATTGGACATGTGGCGGATTGCGACACATGGCAAGGTATGGCTGGGTTCACTGGCGGAATGATGGAGCCGTCCGACGGCAATATCACTGATGAGAATCAACCGAGCCAGTACCCCGCTTGGTCTGCCCTCAATTGGATCCAGGCCCTTCTGACGGACGGCACCACTCCGACCCCGGCGGCACTGTCTATAACCTGCGGGTACTTTCCGCCTGCGGGTACCGGAAGCGTGATATGGAGTAACACAGCGGCCGGCTTCGAGACAGCCCAGGGCCAATGCCCGGGACGTGCCGCCCCGGCGGCCGCCGCCTCCACGCCAACGGCCAATAAGACTCCCAGTCCCGGTTCCAAACCTAACGAGGGTGAGGCCCGTCGGCTTCCACCCCGATTTGATGCGCGGTTATTAGGAACGCCTCCTTCGCGGCCCTCAGGTGGCGGCAGCTCAACCCCTGTGCTACCGATCCCCCAACCGAGCGTTCTACCGCATCGACATGTCAACCCGCCCGGATCCCCGTTGCCGCCCCCACCGTTGGGGGGATTGGCACAGTATGTGACGGTGCTGCCTGGCACCACTCTGCCATCAGCTCCCCTTGCTGGAGCAACGGCAACTCCAATCCCAGCTAACAGGGACCACTAGTCGATTAAAGCTTCTCCTCGTGATAATGAAAGGAGGCCCACCTGCTTACACCCAAAGTGCAATTCTGGGGTCCAGGGTCCGAAAAAAGTCTGCTTTACTTTGCCAGGGTTGTCGCCATGCTGTTCACCAGCGTCGCGTATTTGGCAACTGTGGGAGTCGGCGTAGCTGGCGTCAAAATCTCGCAGTCTGAGCCGTGTTCGAGTCTGCCAACGCGTACGCCGTATCAGCCGCCTCCTGGCGCGACTGTGATTCCAATCCCCCGCGGCGGGGGGCCGATCACTTTTCGCACCGGATGGAACCTTATTTCCGGACTTCCTGGAACCTTCGTTTGCCATGCTGATGGACCGCTCTACACCCTGCAGGATAGTGACGCCGACTATGAGCCAATTTGGCCCGAATCCCCGGACGGAATGATGTATCTACAACCAGGGGTCGGTTATTGGGTCTACTTCGATCAGCCGACCGACGTTTATTTTGGTGGCCTCGCCCCACCAGGAGCCGTGACGCGTATTCCCATCCCGGCAGGCCACTACGTTATGATCGGCGGCCCATCCGCATCAGGTGTAATAGTGTCCGGTGCAGATGTCGTCTACACCTACGGCCCGAGCGACGGATACCAAGCGACGAACTTCCTTCGAGTCGGCGAGGGAGCCTTCGCATATTCATCGGTCGGAGGAACCTTAACTCTAACTTCGCGCTAAGCCAGGAATTACCCCCGATCGCATCATGTCAATGAGCACCTGATCTGATCCACTCATGTTGAGCAGTGTAATCCACGCAAAACGACTTCGGCAGGTGCTGAAAACGAGTGCGCACCATCTGTCGATAACCACTTCTGGCGTTGTCCAGAAGCGGTATTCGCGGCCAGGCATTCGCAGCGAGAAGCCCGCGATCACCAGCGCATGCGCTGGGCCGCCCCCGTCCCTCGCGGCCCACCGAAGTCCGGCGCAGGCGCATCAGAGGCGCGTAGGATCTACCTGAGCGAGCCCTGCAGCAGCGCCGGAATGATACTCACATCCGGCACCTCCTCCAACCGCTCGACGAGCGCGATCGTCTCGTCCAGCCTGTCAGGGGTAATCGTCCCGGCCGCGAATTTCGCACAGTCGCGGAATTTCTCCACCAGACGCTCCCAGCTCATCGGCCGGCTCGGACTGCCGAGCGGCGCCTCCAGCGTGAGCGCGTGCGTGTCGCCGCCGGTGGTTGTGACCTCGATCCGGCCGGCAGAGAGCAGCGCGTCGTCGAGCTCATGGTTGATTCGATCGGCGAAGGCGAGCGCTTCTGGTTGGGCGAGCCCGGCGGGCGTGAAATCGCGGAGCGAGACGCCGCCGTTGACGAACGCCTTCGCCACGCCGAAGTAGATGCTGTTGGCGGCGGCCGCCGCCGTCGCGGGCCGCCGGCGCTGCTCCGCCGGCTCGAGCCACGCGCGGGCTGCGGGCGCCGCCCGCAGCCGCACGTGCCCAATATCTTGGGCGCGGAGTGAGTGCGAACGCGCGATCTGCAGGGCGGCCTCGATGAACGGTGTCACGTGGCCGCTGACCGGCCAGGGCTTAAACGTCGCATCCAGCAGGTAGAACCGGGCGCCGAATGCTGTGTCAATCTCGAGCCGCTGCTGAGTGTCGCGCCCTACTAGCGCCGGCAGCCCCGCCTCGCCCTCGAGCGCGTCGCAGCGGCAGTCGAGTCCCTGCTGGGCGAGCAAGGCTGCCAGCAGGCCGCCGTGGTTGGAGAAGGCGCCGTAGATCGCCTTCGCGGGCGGATCGCCCTCGATGACGACCTGCCGCATTCCGGCAGCCTGCATCAGCACCAGTCCAAGCGCGCTGTGCATCTGCGCGGGCGATAGCCCCATCACGCGCCCCGCGGCCGCGGCGCAGCCGAAGTAGCCGAGCAACTGGCCGAGCAGCGCTGTCGGATGGCCGGTGCCGATGGTCGCGCCCAGTCGCGCGGACAGCTCACAGCCCGCCGCAATGGCGGCCACGAGCTGGCGGCCGCTCACGCCGCCGGCGCGCTCGGCGGCGGCCAGCGCCGCAGGTGGAATGAGCCCCAGGTGGGCCGGCCCGACCGCGTCGTAGTTGAGGGCGTGCGCAAGACCGCCGTTGACGAGCGCCGCCGTCAGAGCGGGCACGCGATCGCCGAAGCCGAGGAGCGTTGCTTCGCGGGCGTCCTTCGCGCCACGGGCGAGCGACACCAACTCGGCGCAACCGTCCCCGAGCGTGTTGGCGGCCAGCGCTGTCCCCAGCGTGTCGAGCAGGATAGCCTTGACGGTCGAAACCGAATCGGGGGGAAGGTCTTCGTAGCGGAGCCCGGCGAAATAGGCGGCCGCGCGGGCCGTTGGGGTCTGCGCCACGCGCTCTTTCATCGTTACTGCGACGCTGTATTACCGCTCAGCCGCGGGTTCAGCCCGCCATCAGCTCGATGACGTAGCCGTCCGGATCGGCAACGTACACATACGCGGACCGCGGCCCGTGTTCGCCGCGACTCACAAGTGAGCCGCCGGCTGCCTCCACCTCGGACACGGCGTCGTCGAGGGGCTCGTCACCGACCAAATTGAAGCCGAAGTGCGCAATACCGCCGCTCTTGCCCGGCTCCAGCTTGTGTCCGGGGTCGGCATGGAGGGCGATAGTGTCGCTCCCGCCAGGCGACTGCAGGAAGACCAGATCGGGCCCCGCCCGAAACAGCTCCCGCATGCCGAAGGCCTGCTGGTAGAAGTGCAATGACCGCTGCAGGTCGCCCACGGCGAAATGAATGTGCGCCAAGCCTCGAGTGTGGATCATCGCAACCTCCTCGTTCGGGCCGGGACTCGCCATCGCGCTACTGCCGGATCGGTCGCTCGTGTATCATAGGCGGCGAACGCCCTGCCGCTCCAGCGTAGCGGCCCCCTTCCTCTGGGGTCCAGGCGACCGGTTCACGCGGGTGCATTCCCCGCAGGGCGGGGCGACATGAACTACCCCTACGTCGTCCGGCGCTTACTTGCGAGCGTGCCCACGCTGCTGGGCCTCTCGATGATTCTGTTCGGCATGGTCCGGCTCCTTCCCGGCGATGCGGCCCTGCTCAAAGCGGCCAGCGGTGAGAATGTCACGCTGACCGATCCGGCGCTCATATCCTCGTTGCGCAGCCAGCTCGGCCTGAACAAACCCGTGCCGGTTCAGTACCTGCAATGGTTGTCGGGCTTGGTTCACGGCGATCTCGGCCGGTCGTACTGGACACGCGAACCGGCGACGGCTGAGCTTGCGCGCCGCCTGCCAATCACGATTGAGCTGGTGCTGGGCAGCGTCAGCGTGTCGGTAGTAGCCGGAATACTGCTCGGGGTCATTTCCGGCGTCTACCATGACCGGATCCCCGATCATCTCGGAAGGGTATTCAGCATCTTCGGGCTGTCGATCCCCAATTTTTGGGTCGGAACCTTGATCATCGTTCTGCCGGCGATTTGGTTTGGATACTTGCCGCCGCTTGGATACATCTCACCTTTGAAGGAGCCGCTGGACAACCTGCGGCAATTTCTGGCCCCATCGCTGGCGCTTGGATGGGCTCTCTCGGCATCGACGGTGCGAATTACCCGTTCCCAGATGCTCGAGGTGCTGAATGAGGACTATATTCGCACCGCGAGGGCCAAGGGACTGCAGGCACGAACGGTTATATTCCGCCACGTTATAAAAAATACGCTGATTCCGGTGATCACGGTCATTGGCGTTCAAATCGGGTTTCTGTTGGGCGGCACGGTTGCGGTTGAATCGGTCTACGGGTTGCCCGGCGTGGGAACGCTCACGATCACCGCAATCAATCAACGCGACTACCCAATTATCCAGGCGTCCGTGCTGTTCCTGTGCCTTTGCTTCGTTCTGATCAATCTGTTGGTGGACCTGGCGTACGGCGTAATCGATCCGCGGGTTCGGGTCGCCTGACGCCCAAAGGGCCGCGTCATCTAAGGGAGTCGGTGGATGGTCGCCAGCCATGAGTCACTAGCCATCTTCGGTGCCGGCGAGAGGCGAGACAGACCGCTTCGCGTATTCGTGTGGCTCCAAAGGAAGCCGGTTGGTGCCGTATCGATGGGAATCATCGTCGTACTCGCGCTGGCGGCGGTCTTCGCGGGGAGGATCGCCCCTTACGATCCGCTCGCGCAAGAGTACAGCGCGGTCCTGGAGGCGCCGAGCCGCCACCATGTTATGGGTACAGACAACCTTGGCAGGGATATTCTCAGCAGGGTCATTTACGGTGCGCGTATCTCACTCGCCGTCGGCGTCGTCGCCGTTCTGATCGGGACTTCGCTCGGCACCACCATCGGCGTGCTGTCGGGCTTCTTTGGCGGCGCACTCGATCTGATCATCCAGCGCGTCATGGATGCGTGGTTAGCTTTTCCCTTGATCATCTTCGCGCTCGGAGTCCTGGCGGCCCTTGGGCCCGGTCTGCCACAGACGATGCTGGCGGTCGGCGTCGTCAGTATTCCGACGACCAGCCGCGTCATCAGGGGATCGGTGCTGGCCGAGAAACAGAGGGTTTACATTGAGGCGGCCAGGGCGATCGGCGCCGGGCACCTGCGGATCATGTTGCGCCACATTGTGCCGAACATCGCGGCAACAGTCATTGTCCTGGCGAGCCTGACCCTGGCACGAGCCGTGCTGACAGAAGCGACATTGAGCTTCCTCGGCGTTGGGGTGCCGCCGCCCAATCCTGCCTGGGGCAGCATGCTCAGCGGAAAAGCGCGCGACTACATGCTGTCCGCACCCTGGATGGCCATCTGGCCCGGAATATTTATCAGCCTGACGGTCTTAAGCTGGAATCTCTTGGGCGACGCTGTGCGAGACCTGCTCGATCCGCGATTGAGGAACGCCTGAGGAGATCCCCCGGGTCACCTGCAGGCTGATTGGGGAGTATGCTGCCAGCACCTAAACGCGACCAACGACGCGTGCAGAGAGTGGAGGTGGGGTCGATGGACCGTAGAAACTTCTGGACGCAGCACTCGCCGGCACCCGTTTCACGGCGTGCGCTCATCCATCGCATGAGCGCGGGCGGGGTTGGGCTTGCGGCCGCGGGTATTCTGGGTTGTGGCCGGAGCGGGTCCGGTAAGCAAACCGCGGCAGGGGCATCCGGTTCCGCGGGGACTACGCTGCAGCCACAAAAAGGCGGCTATCTTCAGCACATGCTGCCCTACAGCGTCGCCAACCTCGACCCTGCCACCACCGAGGATGCCACGGGCTACGGTTTCGTGGAGACGGACTGGTACGACTTGCTGGTTCGCATCCAGTACACGCCGAACCCGGATTGGCGGATTCTCAATAAGGTCATCCCGTCGCTTGCTGAGCGCTTCGAGCAGGTTGATAAGACAACCTACACGTTCAGCGTCCGCCAGGGCGTCAAGTTTCACAATGGCGATGCGCTGTCCGCGCAGGATGTGGTCTACTCCTACAGCCGGATCAAGGACCCTGCCCTCAAACCGAACCCGTCGGTCGTGCGATATCTGGACAACATCGACAAAGCCGAGGCGACCGACCCCTACACCGTCCGCCTCACGACCAAGCGCCCCGATGCCGACTTCCTCGCCAATATCTCGTACCGATACGCGTGCATTGTCTCGAAGCGGTTCGTCGAGAACGGCGGCGACCTGACGAAGACGGTCGTCGGGACGGGACCCTTCAAGCTCTCGAGTTACCAGCGCGACAGCACAGCCCTGGCTGTGCGTAATCCAGACTCGTGGCTACCAAGTGGATCCTATCTGGACGGCATCAAGCTGGTGCTCAAGGTTGACGATTCCACGATGTCGGCCGCCTTCGCCACCGGCGACGTCGATATTCTCATCCGACACGACCGCAAGCAGGCCGACCCCATCTTGAAGGCCAACCCCAAGGCGCTCACTCAGAACGCCCCGGCCGATCAGGTCTACGGCGTCACCTTCAATCAGACCAAGCCGCCCTTCTCGGACCTGCGTGTCCGTCAGGCGGTGCATCTGGCGATCGATCGACAGGCGGCCGACCAGGCGACCAACTTCGGTGAGGGCGTCATCTGCGGCCCGCTCGTCGTGGTCGGGAAGACGGGATGGCACATCCCCGTGGACGAGATGCTCAAGCTTCCGGGCTATCGACAACCAAAGGCGCAGGACGTGACCGAGGCCAAACGGTTGCTGGCTGGAGCCGGCTTTGCCAGCGGTTTCAAGACTACGCTCGGCTTTTCCTCCGCGACCGAGAGCCAATCTGCCTACGCCGAGGTGGTTCAGGCGCAACTCAAGCAGATCGGCATCGATGCTTCGCTGCAGCCGTGGGACAACGCGACCTACACGCAGCACCGAGCGAAGCCGGACCACGACATGGTAATAGTCAGCGAGGGCAGCTTTTCGTCGCCCGGAAGTGTGGCCTATGCATCGTTCTATTCCTCAGGCGTCTTCGCAAAGCCCACGGGCGTCAACGACCCAGACCTCGACAAGCTGATCGACTCACAGGCGGTCGAATTTGATTTCGACAAACGTGGCACGATCTTCCAACAAATCGAGCGCTGGATTCTGGACAAGGCCTATAAGGCGCCGATCTCCACGCCAAAACTGGTCCGCCTGAACCAGCCATGGGTCCATGATTGGGTAGACAGCAAGAACAATCGCGCGACGGTTATGAATCCAGACGCCGTTTGGATGAGCGCCGATCAGGCTCCGGCGAGCCGTCGCCAAGTCTAATTCAGCACGACGAAGCACGCCGAGGGCAACGAACTGCCGGCGACTCGGGAGGTCAAGAGGGGAAGACGATGGACGGGGACAGTTACTGGGTGCGTTTGAAGCGGGGGACGGTGACACGCCGCCGGTTCGTCGTTGGGGCCGCCGCCGGAGGCATGGGGCTCGCGGCTGCCGGTTGCGGACGCAGCGGCGGCAGGCCGGCGTCGACGGGCGCGGCGGCAGGCTCTGCCGGCGCGGCGGCGCAGCCCAGGCCGGGCGGCTACCTGCACCACCTGGCGGCCTACAGCGCGGCGAACATCGACCCCGCCACCACCGAGGACTCCACCGCTTACGGCTTCGTCGAGACCGATTGGTACGATCCGCTCACCCGCATCGAGTACACGCCCGCAGTGGATTGGCGAATCGCCAACAAGGTGACTCCCTGGCTGGCGGACCGCTTCGAGCAGGTTGACAAGACCACGTATACGTTCAACGTTCGGTCGGGTGTCAAGTTTCATAATGGCGACGCCCTGTCCGCGCAGGATGTCGCGTTTACCTACAACCGGATTAAGGACCCCGCGACGAAGGCGAACCCGAACGTCCGGATGTACCTCGACAGCGTCGACAAGGTCGAAGCGCCGGACGACTCAACGGTGCGCATCACCACCAAGCGCCCCAGCCCCGATTTCCTCGCCGGAATATCGGGGCGCAACACGCCCATCGTGCCGAAGAAGTACGTCGAGAGCGGCGGCGACCTGACAAAGGTCGCGGTGGGCACCGGGCCCTTTAAGCTGATGAGCTACCAGAAGGACGGCACCGCGATGGCAACGCGATTCACGGGAAGCTGGCTGGCCAAGGGGCCATACCTGGACGGGATCAAGATCGTCCTCAAGACCGACGATTCAACTGCGTCGGCCGCCTTCTCTGCCGGTGAGGCCGACTTCGTCAGCCTGCACGATCGCAAAGAGGCAGACCCGGTGCTGAAGGCTGCGCCAAAGACGCTTTCCAAGAGCTTTCCGGTTGAGGAGGTTCACGGCGTCGTCTTCAACCAGACCAAGCCGCCCTTCTCAGACGCTCGCGTGCGTCTTGCTTTGCACCTCGTCATTGATAGGCAGGCGGCCGACAAGGCGGTCAACTTCGGGGATGGGCTCATTGGTGGCCCAATCGTCATCGTCGGCAAGACCGGGTGGGGAGTCCAGCCGGATGAGTTGGCGAAACTGCCGGGGTACCGGCAGCCAAAAGCGCAGGACGTGGCCGAGGCCAAACGCCTGCTGACCGAGGCCGGCTTTGCCAACGGCTTCAAGACCACGCTCGGCTTCAGCTCCACGAACGGATCCGCGCCGGCCTATGCACAGGTGATCCAGGCGCAGATCAAGCAGATCGGCATCGACGCAACCGTGCTTCCGCTCGACAACGCGACCTTCACGCAGCGGCGTGTCAAGCCTGACTACGATCTCATGATCGTCAGCGAGGGGAGTCTCTCCGTGCCCGGGAACGCCGCCTACTCATCTTTTTACTCGTCTGGTGTCTACTCCAAGCCGGCCGGCATCAACGATCCAGACCTGGACACGCTGATCGACGCCCAGGCTGCTGAGTTTGATTACAGCAAACGCGGGGCGATCTTCGCGCAGATCGAGCGGCAGATCCTGGAGAAGGCGTACAAGGCGCCGATCTCCACACCAAAAGCTATCCGCCTGAGTCAACCGTGGGTGCATAACTGGGTCGACAACCGCAGCGCCCATCAGACCATCATGAATCCGGAGGCCATCTGGATGAGCCTCGAAGAGGCGCCGGCCAATCGTCGCCAGGCCTGAGGAGCGGTGCAATGGAGAAAGTGAGAGCAACGTACACCTGGGGTTTCATCGGGCCCGGCGCCGGAGGTGAGGACAACGAACAGGGTCGCTGGCAGCGGCTGCTGCCGCCGGACGTCAGACAGGTAAACGTCGGACTTGGCATCAGCGATTACACCGTTGAAGGTGTGGATGAGGCGATTGTCCGTTACCCCGACTGTGTCGACCGCCTGATCGAAAAGGGAGCGCAGCGCGTGGTGCTCGGTGGGGTTCCGATCTGCAGCCAGCTTGGGCGCGCGCGCGTGCTGCAGCTGAGCAAAGAGGCAGAGCAACGGACAGGCGTGTTGGCGGATTCGACCAATGAGGCGATCATCGCTGCATTCGAGCGCCTGGGAGTGAAGCGCGTTGCAATCGCCAGCCGCTGGGCGGACCAGTTGAACAAGGCGATGGTCGACTACTTCGCGGAGGCAGGAATCGCCACGGGAAGCGTCACCAGCGAGGGCCAGTGGGCAGCCCAGGGCTCCGCCATGAGCATCGAGGAAGGCATCGTCATGTCCATACGGCTCGGCCGAGAGGCGAAACGGCAGGCCGGCGACGCCGACGCGATCCTGCTGCCGGGCGGCGCCTGGCGAAGCCTAACGGCGATCCCAATTCTCGAGGACGAGTTCGGGATTCCTGTGGTCACGAACAACAACGCGCGGGCCTGGCGGATCATCGACGCAGGGATGGCGCCGCCTCTCAAGGGATGGGGCCGCCTGCTGGCGAACGCGCGCTAGCCGGCTGCGCGCGGATAACGAATTCGACTGTACGGCGTTCCCATGTTGACCCACGCCTCACACATGGCGACCGCGCAGCCGATGCCCTCCAAAACCGGGACGCCGATGCCCTCCGCGTACTCCGCCGCGGAGAATTCGATCGGGCACATGCTCATCCCGTGGCAAACAATCAGATCGGCGCCCTCGTCTTTTACCAGCCGTTTAGCCTCTGAGACGAATCGCTCGAACAGCTCGTTCCGGCGTGACGGCATCTCGCTGTTCGGCATCTCCGCCGCGCCCATGCCGGCGATGAGGTGAGCGAAGCCATACTCGCGCGCCTGCCGCCAGAACCAGTTGTGGCCGTTGGACTGATAGCTGATGACGCCGACACGGCTCGCCATCATCGCGGCAATGCAGTAGGTCGCCTGCGTTTGTCCGACGATGGGAATAGTGCAATGCGCCCGGGCGAGCTCGGCGCCAAAATCGATCATCCCGAATGGGAAGGCCGCGTCGAAACCCTCCTTCTCAGCCTCGATCATCCGTTCAGCCATGAGGATATTGTTTTGGGCCCGCTGCAACGCCCCGCCGCCGCCGCCGTACGGATTAAATCCTGATCGCTCTGCCGGATATCCAACAGTGATCTCGACGCCAGGTCTGGAATACGACATCAGCCGGTCGATCCGCCGCTGCTGCGCCTCAGCCGGATAGACGCCCTCGGCAGCCGGCAAGACTGCGAAGATTCTCATTGCGATACCTCCGTGCGCCCCTCTGCGGTACGGAGCGCATCATAGCTCGATGGCGTTTTGTTAGGAGATCATAGTTGAACGCCCGGCGGGGCTATCATATGTTGCGCTGGAGTAGAGGAGGGGAAGGATGAGCGATCGGGGATATTGGAGCCAAACAAGGCGGCGGTTGACGCGCCGCTCGCTGCTTGCAGCGGCGGCCGGGACCGCCGGCGCCGCCGTCGCGGTGGCGTGCGGAAATCGCCAAAATGGCACGAGTCAGGGCTCGAGCCAGTCGTCGGGCGCGTCGCCGTCGACAAGCGCGAATCAAACACCAAAGCCCGGCGGGCAGTTCAACACATCGCAGATCACCACACCGCCGACGCTCGATCAGCAACGGAGCACCTCGGGAAATATCGGCAACATCGTCGGCGCCGTTCAGAGCCGCCTCTTGGCGTTCAAGACTGGCGCCGACCCGAAGGTCACACAGAACCACGAGGTTGAACCGGACCTGGCATTGACTATCGAGTCGCCGGACGCAACCACTTGGACGCTCAAGCTGCGCACGGACGCGAAGTTTCACAACGTCGCGCCCGTAAACGGCCATCCCGTTACGTCCGAGGACGTCAAGGCAACGTTCACGCGTGCCCTGGGCAAGGACAACCCCGGCCGCGGCGCGCTCGATATGATGGATGAGACACAGATCCAGACGCCGTCCCCCGACACGGTCATCTTCAAGCTGAAGTACCCGTTCGCACAGTTCAAGGGCAAGTTGGGCTCTGTCGCCTACAGCTCAATCTTTCCGCGTGAGGTGCTTGCCGGTGGTTACGACTCGGCAAAGACGCCGATCGGCAGCGGGCCGTTCATGCTCGACAGCAACCAGCCCGACGTCGCCTATATCCTCAAGAAGAACCCGGAGTACTACCAGAAGGGCCGGCCCTACGTCGATTCGATCCGCTGGGCCATCATTCCGGATACCGGACAGCAGCAGGCCCAGTTCACCGGCGGCCATTTGGACGTCGCCGGCATGGTCGAGAGCGCGCCGATCACGCCAAGCGATATCTCGACCTGGAAGAAGGACAACCCGAAGGCGCTGGTCGTTCGGAGCGACCCCTCCTCACCGCAGGTGTTGTATTTCCAGCTCGGCGATCCGGCGTCGGCATTCCAGGACATCAGGATGCGGCGCGCCTTCTCGATGGCGATCGACCGTGAGGCGATCAAGCAGGCGGTTTGGAATAACGACACGGAGCCGCAGTTCCACGTTACTCTCACGCAGGGCAAATGGGCGCTGCACCAGGACGAGCTGCCACCGGACACCGCCCAGTGGTATAAGTATGACCCGGCGAATGCGAAGAAGCTGCTCGAGGCCTCCGGCTTCGCCGATCGCGCCTTCAAGCTGCTCTACATCGTGCCCTTCCAGGGAGCCGAGTACGTCAAGGTGTCGCTGGCCGTCGCGAACATGCTCAGCCAGGCCGGCATCAAGATTCAGCCGGTACAGGTCGACTACAACAAGGATTATTTCGGCACCAACGGTGTCGGCATCCGCTTCGGCGTCTACGACAAGGACAGCGTCGTCTGCACGGGTATCTCGGCGCTCGACAACGTCGACGACTTCCTGTGGAATTACTACTCCACCAAGGCGACGCAGGGCATCTCACGACTGAAGGACCCCGCGATCGACGATATGATCTCGAAGGCCCGCACGCTCGTCGACGACACTGCGGCCGTCAAGGCGTACAAGGACGTTCAGATCTATATCGCCGACAAGATGTATACGGTCGCGGGTCTGCCCGAGCCGTACGCGTACATCATGGTGAACCAGCGGGTGCAGAATTACCAGTTCAGCGTCAACCACGGCTACGGAACGGAGACCTTCTCAAAGCTCTGGCTCAACGGCTGAGGCAGTAGCCAGTAGGCAATAGGAAGTGGGGGACGCGGCGACCCTACAGGGAGCGCCCGCATCCTGCCGGCCCCTGGCCTGCCCCCGAGGTTGGTCTACGCTCCGCACGGCTGAGCGCCGCTGAACACGGCCGCCGAGACCGCGGGCGACCGCGCCCGCCCCCGAAGATGGCCCGCACGCGGACCACCCGGCCGGCCTACCGAACAATACGCCCACTCCCATTCCAAGAGACCGAAGTGCTCGGCCTTGCATTTTTTCGTGTCACGGTCATGTGACGCTCACCCTCTAGCTTAATCGTGGTGTAGCAGCGGCTCCCGAGCACGCCACACGGGGGAGGGGACGGCATGGACGACGACAACCGCGGAATCTTCCTCGTTGGCCCAGGCGACCTCCAATGGGCGGCGCTCCGACGCATGGTGCGGTCGATACCCGGGCTGGTGGTAGCCGGAACGGCTCGCAGTGGGCTGGAGGCGGCACAGACTATTGCCGTCGATCCGGTCGACTTCGTCGTTGTTGATGTGGCAGTCAGCAAGCGGTCGATGCCGGCCCTCGTGTCGAGCGCGGCAAGTGGGGAAGGTCTGGGTGCAGTCCTTGTCTTAGCCACCGTCTACGGTAAAAATGAGATCCAGCAGCTCCTGGCAGGCGGTGTGCGCGGCTGTCTGTGCTGGCAGGATCTGAGCCGCGACTCCTTGGAGCAGCACCTCGCCTCGGTCGCCGCCGGAGGGTTGGTGCTAAGCCGCGCCGCGGCTGAGGCTCTTCGAAGGGGGCTGGTACGAGCGCCACCTTCCTCAGGCAATGCTCTGGCTTTGCCGCTTCAGGAGCAGAATCTCCTGTCGGACCTCGCCGCGGGCCTGTCCCCCGAACAGATCGCTCGCGCCCGCGGGCCGGGGCTTCGAACCGTCCGCCGCAGAGTCGCGGCACTGCGGCTCGAACTCGGTGCTCCGTCCCAATTCCTTCTTGGAGCCCGAGCCGCCCAGCTTGGCTTGATTACTACCGGCCCTGGCACCATCGTGCCACCTGACTAACCCGCTCGCAGTAGCCGGCCTGTCCGCAACGGACACTTGCTATCACCCTTCCTGGTCGTACCCGCAGCCGGCTCTGCCCATATGGTTGAGTGCGGCGGCGCTGACCGATTCCTTGATGACCGGCATGGTCAGCGCCAACGTGGGAGGATGCCATGCCTACTGACGATATCGAGCCCAAAGGGCAATCTCCTTCCCCCGAGCCAGATCCCCGGCTGACTGACGGGTCTCCGTGCCTTCCTTGCTCCGGCCCCGATAGGACTCCACCTCCGACCCAGGAAGCGGCTCGCGTGAGCCGTCGGCCCTTCCTGGGTAGAGCCGTAGTGGCGGGCGCGCTGGCCGTGGCGGCCCGTTTCTTGCCGCCGATAGGTCGGCTACGTACCTTGCCTAGTGTGCCGCTCGCCCAGGGGCAGGCAGCCGGCGAACTATACGCAGGTTTCCTTCTGCTGCCCGAAGACGCCCATGTTCCCGCCACGGTTAAGCCCCCGCCTGCCGGGACCACGCCCATAATGGAGCACCTGCCAGGCGGGCCGCAGCCAACGGGCACGATCAAGCAGCTTGCATCAGCCCAAGATCTGGCCAAAGCGCTTCCTTTCCCCCTCTACACACTGCGGCAGGTGCCGCCCGGGCTTCGACGAGGGGCCGCATGGCTTCAACAGGGTGGCTCCGGGCTGACGTACATGGCGTCCGTCACCTATCAGTCGTACAACTCCGAGCATGGGGTTTGGCTCGATAACGTCTCTATCTCCGCCCTGCCCAATTTCCCCTCGCCGTATCCCTTCTGGTCCACCACCAGAGGGCTGCCTGCAAATGCCGTCACCGCCCCGCAGAATATCAGCGTTCTGCCGGCACCAGGCAAGGACGGTCCCCCCAAGCGGATCGACCCAAAGCAGTTCCCGGGCTTACCGACGCCAGCCGGGCCCACGCCGTCATTGAGAACCATCGCACCTGAGAAGGTTAGCTATTTGCCATCTCCGGGCATCCTCTGGCCAACAGGGCTTGGCTACTTGTTTTTGTGGATCAAGGATGGTGTGCTTTATCGACTCCAGGTTGAGAACAAGCCGACGGCTCAGGAGGCCCAAGCCATCGCCGGCTTGCTCACGATCGTGAGCACCAAGCAGGGACAACCGCCGGAGGCTGCCAGCTAAATGCGACGCCTCTGGCGCCAGGATAGTTCCACGAGAGGAGAACGCTGATGCCATCCGCATACGTATACGCCTCCGTGTCGGGAGGCATTACGGCCCTCAGCACCTACTGCGACGACGGGTCGCCTCACCCTTACGCCTATTGCGGCTACACCCCCGGGGACTGCCTAGACATCGGCAGCTCTCCCATGTTCCAAGGGATAGGCTTCTGGGCGACCCCTGACGTCGCTGTCGTCTACGTACAGAACATTACCGGCACTGTTTGTGCCGTTCATAGCGTACCGCCTCCGTGGAACAACGTTGTAAGGGTCTGGATGTATACGTACTACCCTTGTTGCGCTCCGTACTGCAATGGCTGTTACAACTTACTTGGCAGCGTCGTTTACGCTCACGTCGACAACCCTCACCCTGACGGCTACGTATTTAATCCCAGCGGCATGTTGGTAGGCTGGATTCCCGGGTGCTGTGAGTCATGCTGTGGTTCCCCGTACCCTTACAACCAGCCCCCTTACTGCTACTGTTGCAGCGGTGACGCTTGCGGTGGCTGCTACCGCGGACCCCATTCGCACGTCGAACATTGTGACGACGCAGGAGCCACCCTCTACATGTACTGCTATGAGAGTGTGGGGGCGGGGACAGCCGCAATAATCGAATACCCCTATTAGCGGCGTTGTTCCTGTGTATTCTGGGGTCGGAGCAGGAGCGACGGTTAGAGTGCGGGAGCGTTCTTGAGCGGATGCTCGCGGGCGCCCCTGGGGGCCCAGCGTGCATCTGTCGAAGATAGTGTTCATCGTACTTGGTGTCTTTACTGTGCTTGCAGTAGTCTCCGGCTGCAGGAGCGCCAGCTCCGCGCGATGGCCCGCATCGCCGAAGCCAGTCGGCGCGTCCAAGCCGATCGCGACATCGGCGGACCCCGGCATCGGCTCAGCCGGAGTGAGCCCCGCACCTTCTAGATCAGAGCCTTTGGGAGGTGAGCCGTCGTCGCAAGAAGATCCGACGGCCTGCCCAATCTCCGGGAGCGGCTGCGCCCTTGCCGCTCAGTTCAATCAGTGGATGCTCGCCGGGGACGTCGACTCGATCCTCCCCCACCTTCAGCCGGTGAAAATCTCTTGCCCCATTCCCGGAGTCACGGGCCAGATTGGGGCGTACCCGCTCTGCACGGGAAGCACCCCCGGCGAACCTCGCACCGGCTACCTACTTGGCCACTTGGCGTCGGAAGGTTCTGTGCTCTCCGCGCAGCAGTATGGTGACTTTCTGCGATCCTGGATCGCGCAGGCTGATGCTTCGCGGGCGGACGAGTACGGGTCTGGCGCGGTGCGCCTCGACGCCTTGGGCTGTCCGGAGGGGCCGGCGCAGGGCCATGCTGGCCGGCGTGGGTTCAGCATCCTGTTTAGCGAGATCGCGCAGCCTCCTCAGCTCACACGCCCGACGCGGCTCGTGCTCATCTTCAGCGTCGAGTACGCGCCTGGTACCGAGGCGTTTCGGATCACCGATACATCGGGCGGGGCCAAACTGATTCTAGTCGCGCAGGCCGGCGCGTATGGAACGTTCTGCCCCTGGCAGCCACCCCCGAAGTAGCCGATTCACTTGTAAACCGGACGGGAGCAGGGAATGGGCGTCATAATGGCTTCCCCTTTCGGCGGCCAGGGTTTCGTCCTCTTCGCGCGGTTGGCTCTGGCGGCTGTCTTCCTCATGGCTGGCGTCGCTAAGCTCCCGCAGCTGTACACGTTCGCTGTGGATGTCCAGAAATATCGCCTACTCCCTAGCGCACTCGCCCGCGGCTATGCCCTGACGCTGCCCTGGCTCGAATTGGTAGTGGCTGTATCGCTCTTTAGCGGCATTCTCGCACCTACCGGCGCCGCTCTCGCGCTGCTTCTCCTCCTCAGCTTCCTCGTAGCCGTCGCAACCGCGATGGTCCGGCGTTTTGACCTTAATTGCCAGTGCTTTGGTCTTCTCTACCGCGAGCGTGTCGGTCTGTCAACGCTCCTACGGGACGGGACACTTGTGCTCCTGGCCCTGTACGTGCTGACGTTCGACCGCGGTCGCTTCGCACTGCCGGCGGTGGTATCCGGGTTGCCCCAACCGTCCGACCTTGTCGCCTTGGCATGTACACTTGCGGTGTTGGCGGTAAGCCTGGCCGTTGCGACGCTTGCCACACGGGTTTCGCAGTCAGGGTCGGCGGTAACGCCTCCGACTCAGGTTTCGTCGCCGTCCGATCCCACTGAGCCATAGGGCCTCTGCGGGAGGTGTAGCCATGTGCTGCCTCCTTGGCTCTCTGCCCCCTTTGCAAGCACCCTTCAGAGCTAGTAGTTCTTTGTTGTCTGCCGCTACCGCCGGCCTCGACTCGTCCCCGCGGCAGCCCGTCGCTTCGCCATCTGCCCCAGTTGTCCTCCCGTCCGCCGGCGATTCTCAATCCTCGCCTGGTCTTCCGGCCGAGTTTACCAGGCCACGATTGCAGGTTGGTTGCGCTTCTTTCGCAGGAGAATGTCCCCCTACTCTTTGCGGAGCATGGCGCTCCGCAGGCCTCCAAGATAGCGGTCGACGCGTCCGTCCTCTTCACCGACGCAGACGGCGCCGTGTCGATATCCGGCCCGCGACTTGAGGTACCGAGGATCTGGCCGCCAGATCAAATTTCGCATCGCTACGCGTGTTACGACCTTACCGTCACCGCCCCGAATCCCATCGCGCACTACAGTTTCCGCTGGTGCCAGGACACACCCCCAGGCGGCGAGGTTGTGATGTTTACCGGGGCAGGCGGCTACCCATGGGGTCCTGGCAAACTCGAAGCCGGCGATCGCGCGCAGCGGGACGGACGCCGACGTGACGCTGGCGAGGCCCTCCCAGCACGTCTATGTGACGTTCGAGCTCTTAAGCGGGATCGGCGCCGCTGCCGGCGAACCGGGTCCCTCGCCGCGCATCACGGCGTTCACAGTCACGAGCACGGACGCCGCGACGCTGACGGTCGCTCCACAGCCTCCGCCGGCGGCTCGGGCCAATCTCGCCTCCCAAGCGTCGATCAAGCCCGCCGATAACCCCGCCCCGCCGGCGCCAGCAGGTGCGCCCGGTTCCAATCCAGCGGGGACACCCTAGTCTGGTGGGTAACCACGCCCACGTCGAAGTCGACGGCGTCCCGGCATAAGCTCCGGGACTACTGGCCCCGAATCGTCACCGAGCCGCCGTTCCACGACCAGGCCCAGGCGCCCTGGCCGGGTTGCAGCGTCGTTCCGGAGCCGTAGGTCCCGGTGGCGGGGCTGTAGGTATCAGCAGCATCGACGCCGGTCACGGTCGCCGCCGTGCTGCCGGGATTCCCGATCATGAACCACGCGGCTGCCGGCGCCGTCACCACCGAGGTCTGCGAGCCGACGCTTGGGACTGTCCCGGTCGTAGCGGTATTGAAGTAAGCCCAGTAACCTCTTCCCGCGGTCAGACTGCCGCCGGAGGCTACGTTCTCGTAGCTCGTGTCGCCTGCCTGCCAGGTGTACAGCGGGCCAACCGCCTCAGCGACGACGGTGCCGGATGGGCCAGCGACGAGATTCCAACCGACGCCAAACGTGACCCGCGCGCCGTTGTTGGGCGGCGGCGCCGAGCCCTGAATCGTGACCGACGTCGTGGTCGAGCCTTGACCGCCGTTCGATGCCTGGGCGCTCAGCCGCGCCGTATACGCTCCCGGGCTCGTGTAGGCATGAGTAACGGTGCCGGTTACCGTTTGTCCGGCCGTACCGGTGTTGCCGGTTCCGCTTTGGCCGTCGCCGAAGTCGATGTCGACGTTGGTAATGCTGGCGAACGGCGGTGCCACGGCCGGTGGCGACGCAGAATAGCTGAATGTCACCGTCTGCCCAGCCTGCTGGGTTGTTGGCGACGCGCTGAACTGGAGGTTCAATCCGCCGGGTACCTGCGCAATCGTGGTCCCGACCGCGGGACCCAGGGCCAGTGCCAGCGCCAGAAGCGGCGCCAGGCCTGTGCGATGTAAACCGTGCATCCTAGGCCTCCTCTGTCACCCTGCGCGAAGGGCGGGTCCGCAGCTATCGGACCCGCCCCCATCCAATATCCTCGATCGCGCTGCCTAACCTGCTGCGACCGGCTCCGACGCTTTCTCCTGGCTCGGGAGGCGCTCCTCCATGATCAGGATCTCCTCGGGGAAGATCTCGTCGATCGGCTGCTTGCGTTCGGTCAGCTTCTGCTGGTGGGAGAACGTCTGGGCGAAGTCCAGCGCCTTGGCGTTGGCGGCGTAGCCGTACGGGAATGGGTCGTTTCCGAACACGCTCTGGATCTCCCGCAGCCAGGACGCGCCGAAGACCATGAGCGTCGGCGGCGTCTGCTTGAGCCGAGCGATCGCGATCTCCTTCGATTTCTGGAATGCTTCCATGATGCTGCGCGCCACCCACGGGTGCTCCTTAACGATGCTCTCGCGGATGGCGGTGACGTGGTGCGGCTGGTAAACGCCGTGCTTCTTGAAGTAGCGGATCGCCTCTTCACGCGGGTTGGTGAAGAGGGTTGTGACGCGCGGGTCGTTGGAAAGGTCAGCCTTGTCGCGGTCGAGCGCGTTGTGAGCCGGCCCGCCGAGGCCGATAGATGCGTCCAACTCGCCATTGATGTACATCGTCGAGAAGTCCTTGGTCGCGTAGTTGATATCGACGTGTGGCAGCTTGAGACCGGAGGCGCCGCTGTGGCTGTAGTGTTCGCCGCGCTCCTGATACCACGTCATGTCGTTGTCGTTGATGCCGAACTCCTGCAGGAGCGATCCGCGGGTCCAAAGCCCGACCGACTGCTGATAGTCGCCGATGCCGATCCGCTTACCCTTCAAGTCCTCCGGGTGATCGCGGCGGATGCCGGCGTCGGTGCGAATCCAGATGTTCGTGTAGGAAAACTGCCGGTTGTGGAAGATCGGCATCATCCGATAGGGCAGGCCCTGCTGTCGCGTCCGCAGGAAGGAGGACATCGAGAACTCTGACAGGTCGTAGCGGCCGAACTTGATCTGATCGTAGAAGACGCCGGGGACCTGGCCCGGCATACCCTGATACTCCAGCGTGATGCCGTCCGGCTTCACCTCACCGGTGATCAGGGGCATGACGCGGTCGTAGGCGGTGCACGCAAAGGACAGCGTGAGGTCTGCCATGGCGGGTTCTTTCTCCTTCACCACTGCGGGCGCGGTCCGGCTTGGGCGGACCTGCCTCGTTCTCAGGCCGAGCGGCCAGACGGCGGCATCGTAGGCTCGCGCCGAGAACGGTGTCAAGAGCGGCGACCGCCGTTGGGGCTGTGAACGGGGCAAGAACGCGTCCCCCTCTGAATCGCCGCACATGCGGAATAGCAGCCCCGGCCGTTCTGTAGGGGCGGGTTCCAAACCCGCCCGCGCCAAGCCCCGAATATTCGGCGGTGTGCCGGCTGCTCACCCGTGGAGAATGATCAATATCAGCAGGCGCCATGGTTCTAGCCTTCCCGAATACCCAGGGACGATCGGACCGGAATTCAGACCGCCCCAGCAGCCAACGGCGACAGTGCGCGCGCGATCCTTTGGAACCCGTGACCGCGTCAGCGGGCGAGTGCCCGGCCTACCTGCCCGCATAACGGCAGCTGTCGGTCACGGTGGGATCACGGGATACAGCGGCGTCCGCGAGGGACGTGGAGTCGCGAGCTGCTGGAACGTCAGCCTCGCCCCCGCCGTCGACAGCGCCCAGCCGCCCTCGCCAGGTTCGAGGCCCGCCACGACAACGTAGGTCTGGTCGGTTGGGCTGTAGCGGTAGATAAGGTCCGCCCCGAGCAACTGCCCGCGGGCATAGGCCGGCAGCCCGACCAGGACCCATTGCCCGGCCGGAAGCGATATCCCCGGCGTGAGTGATTTGGCCCCCACGACGGGGACCTCCTCGTCAGTTGGTTGGTCGAAATAGGCCCAGTATCCCCTGAACCGCTGACGAGATTCCAGCCTGCCGGGTCCGGGACGCGGAGCGTAGCCGGAAATATCACGGAGATTGCCGGCGTGGCAATACTCAGTATCACAACAGTTGCGATGGGGCCGGCTGGCGTAGCCTGAGACAGGGGGTTGTGCGCTTTCAACGATGAAGGCCGCGCGAGCCCTGCGAGCAGCCCTGGGAGCGCCAGCGCCAGAAGCACGGTCACGCGGCTCCGCACGGGAATACCCCGCTTTCGGCGCGCGGCCCAGACTCTAGCACGCTAGCGGCGGCAGGGTGTGGAGGACGGCGACGACCTTGCCGCTGTCGTCCACCACAAAGCGATCGTTCATCGTCGTTGGGCCACGCTGGCCTGCGTCCGGAAGCTGGTCTGGGGAAACGACGTGGAGCCCGGCCGGGACGGTTACTGAGGGCGTGGGTGCCCTGGCTCCGAGGCTTTGTGGGATAATCACTGTTCCAACGGGGCCGGAACCCGGCCCGGTTGGGGGTTGTGGTGGCACCCTGGGAGCGGGCTGGCTCCCAGGCTGCTGGCTGGCCGCGGCTACGGTGCCCGTGACGCGCGAGCAGGCGGCCGGATGAAATCGAGCGAGCCATTGTGCCTCATGAAGCACCGCGCGGTTCCACAAACACGGCGCGAAGCGCCTGCTTGGCAACAATTGTGCCTACTACGATGCCAATCATCGCCGCGGCCCAAATGAGCGCCGTGTCACCCCAGTCTGGGCGACTGAGCGATGCACATAGGAGGCAGCTCGTCTTCTGCCAGAGGATCCCACCCC
>Ga0193751_1000363_pt1 | contig 36837 bp, 30 predicted proteins | sample L1c2metaG_FD_143050 | JGI IMG/M metagenome (GOLD analysis project Ga0193751, IMG submission 143050) | Soil microbial communities from a riparian zone of the East river system, Colorado, United States - L1c2 | ecosystem: Environmental > Terrestrial > Soil > Riparian zone | place: USA: East River...
CGGCGATTCCCGCCACTGCAATCTTGCGGTTCCCGTTCGTGAAGTGAGTTGTGGCCAGCACCAGCGGGAAGGGCGTGAGCATCTCCATCAGACCGGCGTAATGATTGTGGTTAACGTAGGGTCCATAGATCGCGCCACCCTGCTCCGAGGCCCAGATCCAGTAAAGCTTTCCATTCGGCGCCAGACCCTGCAGTATCGCAAAGGCAGCCACCAGCGCCCCGTACCCGGTGAAGATTTTGGCCAGCATCTCAAACTGAGAGGATCGACGGAAAGTCTGAGTCACTACAAACGCCAGCATGCCGTAGGCAGCGTAAAGCAGTAGGCGGGAGTAAGTCACGTGACGGTAGGCCGTCGTTCCAAAGACCCATTGCACCAGCACCAGCGCAAAAAAGGCCGCCATGGGACGGTAAAGCACGTTGTCGGAGACGTTGAGTTCACGATTGATCCACTGGCGGGACGCCCAGACCGCCAACAGCAGCATGGCAGAGGCTTCCAAGGCAAAAATGGACCAGGGCTCGACCGCTCCAAAGGCCAGCGGCCCCAGCAACAGAATGGCACCGGCGCCGGCCAGCAGCGCGTTGTTGGTAAGTCGCGGTTGCGAAGCTTTGGCGACGGGCGCGGGTTCAGGCTGCGTTGCCAGGGCGGAACTCACGAGTGGTCCTTGGATTGTTTAGCGGAATTATCGTGGGAATCGTCGTGGGAGTCGTCCGGGGAATTCTCGGGAGAGAGTTCGAAATCGCCGAGCCAAAGCTTGCCGCGAATTGGGGAGCCGGCCGGGAAACGCTCGATCGCCAGCACCAGCAGTGTGGTGGAGTCCGGGGTCGTCACTTTCGAGTGAGCTTCTTTCCAGAAGTCGGCATCGTTGAGCGGATCGCTGGCAAACAGCGGCGCGCCCGTGTAGGCATCTCGCAGAACTATCTGGGGCCCGCCCGCTCCCTCAAAGTCCGCCGACTTGTAGTACGCGGAGAAATTATAAGTGGTCGCGCCGCGCACTGGAATCAGTTGTTGAATCCCCGCGTCGTTAATGCCGGGGCCTTCGAAGGTAAGGGAAAGAGAGCGATGACCCTGGCGGAAGTCGCTCGAATCGAGTAATGGCTGGACGCCGATTCGATTGACGTAAGTCCAGTCGAAGCCTCCGTTCAGAATGTCGAGGCTGAAATCGCCGTTCACTACCAGGTTGTCCTCCGTGGGCAGATAGGCAGAGAGCCCAAGAATGCCAGAGGTTTGCTCCCAGGCAGACATGGCGGCGTCGGGACGGCGCATTGCAATGAGATAACGCACGTATTCGTACAAATAGCGGTTCTGAAATTTCTCGTGCAACTGGGCGAGCCGCTGCCAGGTTTTGATGGCGCCTTCGGTTTCCTGCTTGCTCGTCATCAAATCGAGAAAGGCAATCAAGGAATCGGTGCGAGCCGGCACCACGTCACGGAGCAAAGCGTCCGGGTCGGGACGCACGCGCCAGCATGCACGCAGGGCTGCGTTCACCAGGGAAACGTCGTTCTCGATAACGACGCGGAATTCGCGCAGGGCGCGGTCGATATCGCCGTCAATAAGAAAAAAGTTGGCCGCTTCCCACGCTACATCGGGGGCGGTGGGCTCGGCTTGTAAGGCGCGATCCAGTGCCCCTCGCCGGCCAGCGAGATCCCCGGTTACCTGATATGCGGCGGCCAGATCGAACCAATAACGGGCATCGTGCGGGTTGAGCTCGACTGCTGCTCGAAGGCTCTCGATGGCGGACTGAGGATCAGCCGCAACAAACGCAAAGTAGCGTCCGAGTCGATGGCGATAGTCTGCATTTCCGGGCGAGAGGCGCACCGAGCGTTCCAGCGATGGCAACTCTGCGCGCGACGCAAAAACGCTGGCCGCGTACTCGGCGCCCGTCAGAAAAATATAGACGCAGCCGACAAAAGCCACAGCAGCCGCGAACTGCCAACGTCGCCGGTTTGAGAGCGGAATCGCCATCGGTGTCAAACCGCTTTTTCCTCTCCCACCTCAAACCGCTTTCGGCTCTGCTTCGTTCCCGGCGGCGGGATCTTCGTGATAGTACTGACCGTACTTCCCCTGGTACTCGTAGTAGTAATAATAATCGGGGGAGGTTAGATCGACGGCGTTTAGCAGAACTCCGGCGACGTGAGCATTGACCTGCATCAATATGTCGCGGGCGCGGCGCAGTGCAGGTTTCGTGGTCTGGCCAGAACGAATCACCAGGATGGTGGCGTCGGCCCGGGGTGAAAGCACGACCGCGTCGGTGACGGAAAGGGTTGGAGGAGTATCGATCACGATGTGGTCATAGAGTGCACGCAACTCCACGATCAGATCCCTCATATTGGAGGAGGCCAGCAATTCGGCAGGATTCGGAGGCGGCGTTCCCGCGGGCATGATGAAAAGATTGGGCAGGACCGGAGAAGTTGTAATCGTCTGCTGCAGGGTGGCGCTTCCAGTCAGTACGTTGCTAAGACCGCTGCGCGGGCCCATGCCCAGGGTCTTGTGAATACTGGGGCGGCGCAAGTCGCCATCCACGAGGAGAACGCGAACTCCCTTTTGTGCGAGCACGATGGCCGTGTTGATGCTGGTAGTGGTTTTGCCTTCCTGCGGACGCGCGCTGGTGACCATGATGACTTTAGGCGGCGCTCCGAGATTGGAGAGCAGAAGCGAAGTCCGCAGCGCGCGATACGATTCGGCCATCTGCGACTGGGGGCGAACCTGGGTTACGGTTTCCACCACTTCCTTGGAAGCAGTCAAAGCGAGCCGCTTGCCAGTCGATCCATGGCCGGCCGACTTGGAGCCGAGCGGGATCATCCCGAGAGAGGGAAGGCCTGAGATGGCCTGTGCCTGCTCGGGGGTGCGAACTGTGTTGTCCATGTTCTCGAGCAAGAAGGCCAAGCCGATGCCGGAGATGACGCCCAGCACCAGCGCGAAAGCCAGGTTACGCGGAATGTTTGGTTCGCTGGGAGAGGTGGGGACGCGGGCCGCATTGATGATGCGAAAGTTATTGGAGCGCAATCCCGCAGTGACGCCCGCTTCTTTCAGTTTCTCCAGCAATCCCTCGTAGAGTGTCCGGTTGCTGTCCACATCGCGCTTCAGGAGGCTGTACTCGATCGCGCTCTCGTTGAGCTTGTTCGCTTCCTGTTTTTGCTTCTCAAAGGAAACGCGCAACATATTTTCGCGCTGTAAAGCGGCCTGGTATCGCCCGTTGAGATGGTCGACGGCCTTGTTAGTCTCCGATTGAAGCTGGCGGTCAATCTCCTTCAGTTGGTTATTGAGCTGAGCGATTTTCGGATAGGAGGGACCGAACTGAGTGCTGAGATCAGCAACTTGGATTCTGAGACCGGCCTGCTGTTCGCGCAACTTGTCCAGAAGCGCGGAAGCTGCGCCGGTTCCGCCTCCTGTGTTATCGGCAACGATCGCTGCCGCGACCGCGACCGGATCATTCGACTGGGTCTGGCGATAGACCGCTTCCTTCTGCATGCGGTCAAATTCGGCCGCCGTCATTTCTTTATTAAGTTCATCCAGCTTTTCGGTGATGATGTTCTGCTTATCGTCGACCCCGAAAATCTCGTGCTCCTTCTGGTAGCGTACGAGCTTCTCCTGAGAGGTTTCCACTTTCATCTGCAAGTCAACGAGCTGTTTGGAAAGCCAGTCGGAGGCCTGCATGGTGGATTCGAATTTGGTCTTGAAGTTCTGCTCGACATAAGTGGCCGCGAGGGTATTCACAGCGCTGGCGGCGAGCTGAGGATCGGTGCTGGTGTAATGAATCTCGATAATCCGGGTGTTGGGAATAAGAGTGACGTGGAGGTTTCCCCGGAAGCTTCCCAGCAGAGCCGAAACACGGTTCGAATCGGTCTGCAGCGGATCGGCGACCAAGTTGGGTTGCTTTTGGTCGGCCTGACCGCCGAACTCGGGACGCTTATCGAGATTCAGTTGCCGGATTACTTGCAGCGCCATCAGATCGCTCTGCAGGATGCGAACCTCGGTGTCGAGATCGCTCTGGTCGTAGTAGTCGACCACCGGCACGGAGTCCTTGAAGGTAATGAGGTTCGAATCGGCCTTATTGATGACAATCTGGCTTGCCGCTTCGTAGATGGGAGTCTGGCGCAGGCTGGCGATGGCGACGGCCATGAAGATGCCGACTACAACCCCGATGACCATCCACTTGCGCTTGATAAGAACGCGCAAGTATTCGCGCATTGTGGATTCCTGCGACGGGGCCACGTTATAAAGCGTGGAGGCGATCGGCCTCAGGAATTCAGCCGGTTCGCCAGGTTGCAGTTCGCGCAATCCGTCGTTACGCGGAACATCACTTCGTGGAACCAGGGGCCCCAATGACATCATTACTCCTCAGCCGCCGCAAGCTTGATCGGTAGCGCGTCGCACCCGACACACAGGTCTCCGCTCGAGCCACCGTCCCACAGCAAGCCGGGCAGACAAAAGCGGCCTGTTATGAGGAATTTGCTGATTTTAGCATTCTTGGAGTGCGAACCGGGCAAAAATTAAAGCCCGGCGATATTGTGTACCGGGCCTGGTTTCCGCTGCGCGGACGCGGATGCCGCGATGCTAGACTCACTTGATTGGAGCGCCCGTGAAGGTAACAGTTCTGGAGAAGATTCCAGAAGACCCGGAAATCATTCTTGCCTGGAACAATCTGGTATTTCGAATGGAGCGCCCGGAGGTCTTCTTCACCCATCAGTGGGCTTTGGCCGCGAGTCGCGCTTTTTCGGACAGTCTTTGTCCACTGACTTTCCTGGTCCATGAGTCTGGTCGACTCGCCGGAGTGGCTGCCATGGCGACCAATCGAGAATCGCCCGATACGGCTTTTTTCCTGACAGCCAGCACCGCGGATTACTGCGATATCGTGAGCGAGCCGGAGACTCGAGGAGCCGTTTTGGCGGCTGTGCTCGAGGAGATCAAGAGGCTGAGCGTGCGGGATCTGGTATTTGCCAACGTCCCTGCGGAGTCACATACCCTTCGAGCGATTACAGCCGCTGCTGGATCTCTCCGTCTCCATCTCCACGAGCGATCTGCCTACGACTGCGGCATCATTATTCTCGGTGGCAAAGAGCAAAGGCAAGCCGTCCTCCAATCCGTCGTGCGAAAAGAACGTGAGAAGCGGGGGCTAAAGAAGCTCGGCCAGTTCGGTCCAATCCACCTTACCCATTTGAGTAAAGAACAATTAGACACCGGCCTGGAGTCGATTTTTGCTGCGCAGATTTCGCGCTTTTTAGCGACCAACCGCCTTAGTCCTTTGATTCGACCGGAGCGGCGCTTTTTCTTAAGTGAACTCGCAAGACTTCTGAGCTCCGCTGGATGGTTGAAGGTCAGCCAGTTGGAAGTCAACGGACGGCCTGTCGCGTGGAACTATGGGTTCCGGTTTTTCGATTGCTGGTTTTGGTATCTGCCGACCTTCCAGATCCAGTACGAGGAATCGTCGCCCGGTTCCTGCCTGCTCCGGCTCATAACGGAGGAGGCCTTCGCCGACCCATCGGTGGAGAGATTGGACCTTGGGTTAGGCGATGAGGCTTACAAAGAGCGCTTTTCCAATGCCATTAGTTCAACACGTTATGTGCAATTGTCAAAGAGCATGCCCCGGCATCTGGCAAATGTTGGCCGACATTGGCTGGCGGCTTCTTCGAAGAGATTTCCAGCGATGGAAAAGCAGCTTCGCGTGGGAAGAGATTTGTTCTGCCGCCTACGAAGCAGAATTGGCAAGACGGGCATGTTTGCGACCGCAACGCACGCACTGACTAGCGCAAAAAGACGCTTCGTATTCGAGGATGAGCTAGTTTTTTTTGAAGCCCCTCGAATCGAATCAGAAAATGAAAGCGTGACCTTGAGTCCGCTGGGTTGGGAGGAAATTGCTTCCGCTGCTCTGAACAACGCCGACGATGGGCCGACACTGGAATACCTTGTGCGCTGTGCCCAGCGTCTGAGACAAGGCCGTGCAACTGGTTATCTCCTGCGGGGACGAGGAACAGAGCCGTCTCACTTTCTGTGGGTGGACCTTTATGACGGGTTCCACTTGTCAGAGTTCAATTCCAAGCTTGAATCGAACGACCCTAATGCGGCCATGATATTTGACTGCTGGACGCCTGCGGCACAGCGTGGACGTGGTAACTACGCAAAAGCGATTCGCTTGGCTGCCGCTTATTTGCAGACGCAGCAAAGGCAAGTCTGGATCTTCAGCGCAGCCAAGAATGAGTCGTCGGTTCGGGGGATTCTCAGGGCCGGCTTCGTGTATCGCTTTTCGCAAGTGCGCAGTCGAAGGTTATGGCACACGACGCTGACGCGTCGCGTGAAGGATCAATCTGTCGTCGGAGGCCCCGTGAATGCTGGGGACTGGAGCTAACTGTTCAAGCACGAACCTGGGACCAGTGCGGTACAATCCTGCGAAATCCTTCGAGAGGTACCCTTGAGATTCGTCAGTCCGGCTCTGAAGCGCATCGTCTTTCCCGCCCTGTCCAGGAGCGGGTACCTTCGCTACACGGCGGGCGCCGGCCCGGCGGTCGTGACTTACCATGGCGTCTTCCCAGCCGGTTACGAAGTCAGGAATCCAGCTTTGGATGGCAACTTGGTTCGCGCTGATTCGCTGCGGCGCCAGCTGCAACTTCTGAAGACGCGCTATCACGTGATCGCGCCCGAAGAGTTTCTCCAGTGGTCTGAAGAGAAGTGGTCTGAAGAGGAGTGGTCTGAAGAGAAGCTGTCACTTCCTCCCCGTTCGATCCTGCTGACCTGTGACGACGCGCTGCGGAACACCCTGACGGAAATGGTTCCCATACTGCATGAGTTTGGCCTGTCCTGCCTCTTCTTTGCCACCGGCGCGTCCACCGATGCGATGCCGTCCATGCTCTGGTATGAGGAACTCTACCTGATGTTGTTGGACGCCGGCGAGTCCATCGCGCTCAGCCTCCCCGAAGCAGGCATTAGCATTGGCCCAATCGCGCCCAACGAGAAACACGCGTGTTGGTGGAACTTGGTCGAACGGCTTTCGCAGTTCAACCGACAATCGAGGCGCGGATTTCTGGATCAGGTCCGCGAGCAGCTCACGCTTGCAGAGAACTGGAGAGAGCAATTCTTCCAAGACCCGACCCTTGCCGCCAGGTTCCTGACGCTTGATCGAGTGGGGTTACGGCAACTGGCCGCCGTGGGAATGACTATTGGCGCCCATTCTCTCTCCCACCCAATTCTCGCGCGAGCATCCGAGGAATTGGCTTGGCAGGAGATCTCCGAAAGCCGGAAGGTTCTTGAGGAGGCTGTGGGACAGACGGTGTGGGCTTTTGGGTATCCCTTCGGCGATGCCGCCACGGTCACAGGACGAGACTTGCGGCTGGCAGAGCAGGCTGGTTTCCTCTGTGCCTTCATGAACACGGGTGGCGGGCTTGGCGCGAAGATCGATCGCTCGAAGATCGATCCCTCGAAGATCAGTGGCGCGAAGATCAATCGCTTTGCCCTGCCGCGCGTCCACGTCACCGCCGACATGAGCTTGTTTGAGTTTGAGGCCCACATCTCGGGCTTCTACCGCTCACTGCGCAAGAGGCTTCTGGGACGCGATGAATTGGAAGGGGTGGTGGGCGCTTGAGACCGAGCGGCCATCATCAGGCGGAGCCAGTATCCGAGAGTCGTCAGCTATACTTCGTCGGCTATACTATCGAACACAAGAAACTTACCCAAAGAAGAAAGATTCTTCTGGCGAATTCGATGCACTGCCCCCCCAAAGGGCATCTGATTTCGAGGATGTTGCGGCATACGACACCGGGATCGCTAAAGCGATTCTTTGATATGAAGCCCGCGTCTTTCTTCGACGCGTAACTCGGCAGAAGAGGTTTCGAAGGAACAAATGCTGAATTGGTCGCAGGAATCGATACTGGTAACGGGTGGAACGGGGTCGTTCGGGAAGAAGTTTGTGGAGATCATGCTGCGCGACTACCAGCCGCAACGGCTGGTGGTTTTCAGCCGGGATGAGTTGAAGCAGCATGAGATGAGAACGTCGGGATTCGATCACCCCAGCCTGCGGTATTTCATTGGAGATGTTCGGGACGTGGAGCGGCTGAAGCGCGCGCTGGCGGGTGTAACGGTTGTAGTGCATGCGGCGGCGCTCAAGCAGGTGCCGGCGTGCGAGTACAACCCGTTCGAAGCGATCCAGACCAATATCATGGGTGGGCGCAACGTGATTGATGCGGCCCTTGATCAGGGCGTGCGCCGCATTCTGGCGCTTAGCACCGATAAGGCGGTGAATCCGATCAATCTGTACGGCGCCACCAAGCTGTGCGCGGAGAAAGTGTTTGTGCAGGCCAATGCGTATGCTGGGGCCAGAAATACGCGCTTCAGTTGCGCGCGGTACGGGAACGTGGTGGGCAGCCGGGGGAGCGTGATCCCGATTTTTCTCGAACAGCGCCGGCGGGGAAAGATCACGATCACCGATCCTCGGATGACGCGATTCTGGCTGACGCTGGAACAGGGCGTGAAGTTTGTGATCCGTTGCCTGGAGCAGATGCACGGCGGCGAGATTTTTGTTCCCAAGATTCCCAGCATGAGATTGTTGGACCTGGCGGAGACCGTCGCTCCGGGATGCCAGGTCGAGTACATTGGGATTCGTCCGGGAGAGAAGTTGCACGAAGTGCTGGTCTCTGAAGACGAGTCACGGCAAACGCTCGAAACGGAAGACATGTATGTGATACAGCCGTCGCATCCGTGGTGGAAAGCGGAAAACTGGATCAACGCCAAGCCGCTTCGGGAAGGCTTCCGTTATGGAAGCGATAGCAATGAACGCTGGCTGACGCGGCGTGAACTGGAAGAATTGGTGGCGCCTGAAACCAGCGCTGCGGAGGCGGTTCCGACGTCGGCCTGAGAGACGCTGCCGAGCTTCGCTCGGCGGGACAGCCGAGGGCGGCTGTCCCCACGTGGTTCGTGGCGGAAACTTGAGTTTTTTCCGCAGCTGTGAAGGCCTGCCCTGGTACGAATTGCACTTGCACCACGGACTGCCAGCATGAGCGCCTTACCCACAAAACTGGAAACACTCGCGATCGATGGGGGTACGCCGGTGCGGGAAAAATTGTTGCCGTACGGGCGGCAAAATCTTGATGACGCAGATATCCAGGCGGTGGTTGAGGTTCTGAAGTCGGACTGGCTGACGACCGGACCGAAAGTTGGCGAGTTTGAGGAACAATTCTCGGCGTGGGTGGAAGCGAAGTACGCGGTCAGCTTCAGTTCGGGCACGGCCGCCTTGCACGCGGCGGCCTTTGCAGCAGGACTGGGGCCAGGTGATGAAGCGATCACCACGCCGATGACATTCTGTGCGACTGCGAATTGTGTGCTGTATCAGGGAGCGAAGCCCATGTTCGCCGACGTGAGTGCAGACACACTGAATCTCGATCCCGGCGAAGTTACAAAGAAGCTCTCTTCGCGGACCAAGGCGATTCTTGCGGTCGACTATGCCGGGCACCCTGCGGATCTCGATGCGCTGCTTGCGGTGACCCAGCCGCGTAGAATCCCGCTGATTGAAGATGCCTGCCATGCGCTGGGCGCGGAATACCGGGGGAAACGCGTGGGCGGCATTGCGGATATGACCGTGTTCAGCTTCCATCCGGTGAAGCACCTCACGACCGGGGAAGGTGGCATGGTGACCACAAACGACGCAACGCTGGCGGAGACATTGCGGCGGTTCCGGAATCATGGGATCTCGAGTGATGCACGACAACGGCAAGCCTCTGGGCAGTGGTACTACGAGATGGTCCTGCTGGGGTTCAATTACCGGCTGACGGATATTGCTTGTGCCCTGGGGCTATCCCAGTTAGTGAAGCTGAAAGCGAACCTCGCCCGGCGACGGGAGATTGCCGCGAAATATACGACGGCGTTCCGCGGTGTGCCGGGACTGATTCCACCCAGTGTGCGGGCCGAGGTGAATCCTGCCTGGCACCTGTATCCGATTCGCGTCGATTTAGCGAAACTCACGGTGGACAGAGGACAGATATTCCGCGCCCTGCGCGCGGAAAATATTGGTGTCAACGTGCATTACATTCCCGTTCATCTCCATCCCTACTATCGCGGCCAGTTCGGTCATAGGGACGGCGAGTGTCCAGTCGCCGAGGCAGCCTATAAGCGACTGATCAGCTTGCCCATGTTCCATGGCATGACCGATGCGGATGTGGGGGACGTGGTTCGAGCGGTGAGCAAAGTAATCTCGTCCTATGCCAGGTAATGGATCGAAATCCGGTCGCATGAATCCGAGCAGCAAAGGCCCAAGTTTTGTGGCTGAGGTTTCGAGCAATCATCATCGCGACCTGGAGCGATGCCTGGAATTCATCAGAACCGCGGCAGGAATCGGCTGCGACGCGGTCAAGTTCCAGCTTTTCCGTGTGCGGGAACTGTTTGCGCCGGAGGCTTTGCGACACGATCCGAAGCTTCTTGCGCGGGAGGCATGGGAGCTGCCGGTTGAGTTCCTACCGGATCTGGCGAGAGGTTGCCATGAAGCGGGAATTTTGTTCTCCTGCACACCTTTCTATTTAGAGGCGGTCGGGGAACTGTTGCCTTTTGTGGATTTCTACAAGATTGCTTCTTATGAATTAATGTGGGATGACCTTCTTAAGGCATGTGCAGGGACGGGAAAGCCGGTAGTGCTCTCCACCGGTATGGCAACCCTGCCCGAAATTAACCATGCCTGTTCTGTCCTGAGAGGCGCTGGCTGCCAGGACCTGACGCTGTTACATTGTGTATCGGCTTATCCAACGAAGCCGGAGGATTGCAACCTGGCGGCGATCGCCACCTTGCAGGATGCTTGCCGGTGTCCGGTTGGGTGGTCGGATCACAGCGTTGAACCGGGGGTTATCGCGCGTGCGGTTCATCGCTGGGGAGCGAGCATGATCGAGTTCCACCTTGACCTCGAGGGACAGGGCGCTGAGTTTGGCGCTGGGCATTGCTGGCTTCCGGATCCGATGCGTGAGGTGATTAGATCAGTACGAGCAGGGCTTCGGGCTGAGGGAGACGGAGAGGTGAGGCCTGCGGCGAGTGAATTGGAGGAGCGGGAGTGGCGAGCAGATCCGAGCGATGGGCTTCGTCCGACACGGTTGACAAGAAAATACCTGGGGCTACCTAAGACATGAAAACAGTTGCCATTATCCAAGCACGAATGGGATCGAACCGCTTTCCAGGTAAGGTGCTCAAGCTGATCTTAGGCCGACCCATGTTGTGGCACATTGTAGAGCGAGTGCGGGCCGTTCCTTCGATCGCGGAGGTCGTAGTCGCCGTTCCCGACGATCCGGCAAATGAGATCTTGCGTCGATTCTGTGCCGACAATCAGATTACGCTGTTTGCGGGCAGTGAAACGGATGTCCTGGACCGTTATTATCGAGCGGCACAGCAATTTAAAGCCGATCCTGTAATTCGCATAACTGCGGATTGTCCGCTGGCAGATCCGAAATTGATTGAAAGACTTATCCAGAGATACGCAAGCGGTAGCTACGACCATATTGGAATAGCCGCGGGGGCAGGCGCCCAACTCCTCGACAAGAGGCGTTTCCCCGATGGATTGGATGCTGAATGCTTCGGCTTTTCCGCTCTGAATCGAGCCTGGCATGAAGCGACTGATCCACGAGATCGTGAGCACGTGACTCGCTATATGTGGAACAACAAAGAGATCTTCCACTGTGGCATGCTCACTGCCAACGTGGTCTATCCAAAGCTGCGTCTTACTGTCGATCACCCCGAAGATTTTGAGTTGGTGACCAAAATTTATGAGGCTGTTTATAACGAAGGCAGGCCGTTTGAGTTATCGGATGTTATGAACTTTTTGAAGAACAACCCTGGCCTGGTTGACTTGAATCGTGAATGGACTGAAGCTGATAACTATCGGACTGTCCTGGAAAACTGATGACAACCGAAACCACGACAAAGGGCTGGGATTTGTTCGCTCGGGCATGCAAAGTGATTCCTGGTGGTACGCAGTTCTTATCTAAGCGTCCCTCAATGTTTCTGCCAGGTCAGTGGCCGTCTTATTTTTCAAAAGCACGTGGTGTGGAAGTGACGGACCTTGACGGGAGAACATATATCGACATGAGCATGATGGGTATTGGCGCCTGTGTGCTTGGCTACGCGGACCCTGAAGTCGATCGCGCAGCGAAAGATGCTATTGACGCAGGTGTAGCTTCAACCCTGAACGCTCCCGAAGAACTGGTTCTGGCTAAGCTCTTGCTGGACTTACATCCGTGGGCACACATGGTGCGTTACTCACGCAGCGGTGGCGAGGCCATGTCGATCGCAGTTCGTATTGCCCGAGCTCAAACGGGACGGGACAAGGTCGCCTTCTGCGGTTACCACGGATGGTGCGATTGGTATCTAGCTGCTAACCTGGCCGAACATGAAGCGTTAGATGCCCACTTATTACCTGGACTCGAACCTCGCGGAGTTCCCAGAGGGTTGCAGGGGACAGCGTTGCCTTTCCATTACAATCGATTCGACCAGTTGAAGGCGATCGCAGATGCCAACCGAAACGAACTTGCGGCGATTGTCATGGAACCGCAACGAGGCCAGGAGCCGGCACCGGAGTTCCTCAAGAACGTCCGCGACCTTGCCAGTGAACTAGGCGCTGTGCTGATCTTTGACGAAATCACAACCGGGTTTCGCATGACTGACGGCGGAATCCATCTTTTATCGGGCGTGAATCCCGATATTGCGGTGTTTGCCAAGGCCATGGCCAATGGATATGCCATGGCAGCGGTGATCGGCACCGAGCCCGTGATGCGGGCGGCGCAAACGACGTTCATCAGCAGCACGAACTGGACCGAACGTATCGGTCCGGCTGCCGCCATCGCAACCATCGGCAAGTTCCGTCGCGAAAAGGTGGCTCCGCACCTGATTGCGATCGGGAGTCAAGTAATGGAAGGTTGGGAACGCATTGCCCAACGGACCGGATTGAAGCTGCATACAAGTGGTTTGCCGAGCTTATGCCATTTCTCCTTCGAGCATGAACAGGAGTTAGTCTTGACCACTCTGTTCACGCAGATGATGCTGGAAAGAGGCTATTTGGCTTACAACCAGTTTAAGCCGTCCTTCGCGCACACCAGCGAGCATGTAGCGAGTTATCTGGCCACAGTTGAAGAGGTATTCGGTATTCTGGCAAAAGCTATTACCCAACCTGATTTGTCTACCCATTTGCAGGGCCCGGTAGCGCAACGCGGATTCTATCGACTAGCTTAAGCGATTGAGTGAAGAAGGGTGAGAGTTAGGAGATGAAGTACTCGTCCTTAGGCCGGACAGGCCTACACGTTTCTCAGCTTGCCCTGGGTACTGCTGCGTTCGGCCTGGAGAACTATGGGATCCAGGAGCCGGGTGAACAAGGCCGACTATCTGAAGACCAAGCGATTGGACTGGTTCGGGCCGCGGTCGATAAGGGCGTCAATTTTTTTGATACCGCTCGAGGCTACGGGGAGAGCGAGGCAGTGCTGGGAAGGGGGCTAAGCGACTTCCCATCTTGCATCGTTGCGACCAAGGTGGGCATTTCCGAGGCCGCCAGGGGTCACTCAGCGTTAACGCGGGCGGTGATGGACTCGGTTGAAACTAGTTTGAAAGCATTGCGTCGAGACGTGCTGGATATTGTACAGATTCACAATGCCACCCAGGATGTTCTTGAGCGGGAAGAGATACTGGATGTTCTGGAGCATGCACGGGAAGTGGGGAAGCTCAAGTTCGTCGGCGCATCGGTGTACGGGGAGCCGGCTGCTTTGGCTGCGGTTCGCAGCGGTAGAATCGACGTGCTACAGATTGCATTGAACCTGCTCGATCAAAGGATGCTGACAATGGTTCTGCCAGAGGCACGAAAGAACAATGTGGGCATCATCGCTCGTTCGGCTTTCCTCAAGGGCGCGCTCACCGATCGGGCAAGGTTGCTTCCAGATGGACTGCGCGGTCTTTCAGAGGCCTCGGACCGGATGCGGGAAGCTCTAGGAGAGACATGGGACTCGCTGCCCCGCACTGCGCTTCGATTCTGTCTGTCCACTCCCGGAGTCCATTCCGTCCTGGTGGGATTGCGAAGCCTCCCGGAGTTGGCGGCTGCGATCGCTTCTGAAGAGGCGGGGCCGCTCGACAATGCAGTGGTGCGAAGGACGGATTTGCTAAAGTTGAACGATGACCAACTGCTCAATCCCTCCCACTGGCCGACAGTGTAGGTGTGCTCCGCAGTGACCAATCGGTTTTCCGTGCTTTTTCGCTGTGATGCATCACCCTCGATGGGATTGGGGCACGTGGTGCGCTGTTTGGCATTGGCCGATGAACTCCACGAAAACCACGGTGTCGCCGTTAGCTTCGCCATGCGCGCCAGTCCTTTGGCATCTGAGATGGTCAAGCGACGGTCATACCCCATCTTGCAGCCTCCGGATGGCGCAGTTTTTGATCAAGAGGCGTGGCTGCGCGACTGCATTTTGAAGTCGGGGGCTCAGATTCTGGTTGTAGATGTCCGAGACGATCTTTCGAAGGCTGCGCTGGAGAGTTTGGCGAAACAGGGAACAGTCATTGCGGTGCTCGATGATTTGAGTGACCGTCGCTGGGCAGCCGATCTTGCTTTTTATCCGCCGGTTCCGCAAGTGGAAAGAGTTGACTGGTCGGGTTTTCGTGGCAGGCTTTGTGTCGGATGGGAGTGGATCGTCTTGCGCTCCCAGTTCGCTGAGGCTATCTCTCCCCGTGACAACCCGAAGTGCTCATTGCTGGTTGCGATGGGGGGGAGCGATCCGGCGGGTCTCACATTGAAGGCGGTGCGTGCGGTAGATCGCTTGGATGAGGATTTCGAGTCTGTGGTCATCGTGGGAGCTGGCTTTTGCCACCGGCAATCTTTGCGAGACCTGCTCGGCCAAACTCGGCGCCGATTCACGGTTCGGGAAGACGTGAGCGAAATGAGCGCTGCCATGGCTCAAGCGGACTTGGCAGTCTGCTCATTCGGAATGACATCCTACGAACTAGCGGCGATGGGGGTGCCAGCAGTGTGTGTGTGCCTAACCGAGGATCATGCGGAATCGGCATCAGCCCTGGTCGCAGCAGGGATGGCGATTTCGACGGGGGTTGATGATCAGGAGACTGAAACACGCTTGGCCGCTGCCGTCGAAGGACTACTCGTGGCCAAGAACGCGCGTGCGCGGATGTCGGACCGGGCGCGCGAACTCGTGGATGGGCGCGGAGCGAGTCGGATTGCTGAATTGCTGGTCAGCGCTGCCGCCGACCGCACTGGAACCGGGTAGTGGAACTCGTAGGTTGGTATTCAACTACGTTTGCTAGAATGACTCGCCTAATTCATCTTGAAGGATGCACAATGATTGGGATCCGGCCACATCACCTCTTCAACCTCGTCAAGGAAGCTTCGTATGAAGACCGACTGGTGAAGATCGTTTTGCCGGACCAGCAGGCGCCGATTCTTTTGGAGACTGCGATCTTGCTGGCGCTGGCCAAGCTGGTGAACCCGCGAAAATTCTTTGAATTTGGGACTTATCTGGGTGTAGAAACGCTGAACATAGCAGCCAACCTGCCAGAGGATTCGCACGTGTATACGTTGGATTTGGACGAGGAGTCTTTCCGGAGTTTAGAGCAGGACGTTCATGACCGACCGTTAACATTGACCCATTTCGACAATCTGAGCAAGCTTGCGTTCCTACGCACTTCGTACGAGAAGCGAATTACTCAGCTCAAAGGCGAATCGAAAACCTACGATTTTTCCCCATTCGATAATCGGATCGATATGGTTTATGTCGATGGCGGCCATGATTTGCCGACTTTGGTCTCAGACACTAGAAACGCGCTGCGCATGCTTAGCGACAATCACACGGCATGTGTCGCATGGCATGACTATGAAACTCAAAAATATCCGCAGGTGACGGACTATCTTCTGGAGCTGTCCGATTCGATGCCGCTGTTTCATGTTCAAGAAAGCCGAATAGCGTTTCTAATTCAGAATGACGAAAGCCTGGTGGCGGCCTTGAAACACGGTTCCACCAACGATCGCGAAAAGAGGTAGTGCCATTGGGGAAGACAGCAATCATTACAGGCGGGGGCCGCGGTATCGGACGGGCAATTACGCTGGCGCTTGCCCAAAAGAAATTCAACGCAGTGGTCACCTACGTTATGCGGCCCGATTGTGGCGAACAGACCGCGGCCGAAGTTCGCAAACTCGGGTGTGAGGCTCTTGTTGTTCAAGCCGATGTAACCAAGCGCGAAAGTGTGCGCCAGCTAATTTCAACCGCCACAGAGAAGTTTGGAACGGTTGACGTCCTCGTCAATAATGCCGGAATCCTTCAGCAGAAGCCGTTTAACACAATTAGCGATGAAGATTGGGACACGATGCTGGCGACCAATTTGAAAAGCGTTTTTTTGTGCTCGCAGGAGATTATGCCGGTCATGGTGCGGCAGGGTGGGGGCTCGATTATCAACATTTCTTCTTCCGGCGGACAGCTGGGTGGCATGCTCGCCGTGCATTACGCGGTCAGCAAGGCGGGAGTGATTTCGCTGACCCGGTCGCTGGCGCGGGTCGGCGCTCCGGATGGCGTTCGTGTGAACTGTGTGACTCCAGGTTTGATCGAGACGGAAATGTCCCAGAAAGAGATCCATTCTGAGGTCGGCCAGCAGAAGATAGGTCGCGAGATTCCCTTGCGCCGCGCCGGACTGGCATCGGAAGTGGCAGGCGCAGTCGTGTTCCTGGCATCTGAAGAAGCCGCCTACATCACCGGCCAAAGCATCAACGTGAACGGCGGGTTGTACATGGGGTAGTTTCTTCCCGGCTTACTTTTGTCGAGAGGACAAAGATAGTTCCGCCTCTGCTCAGTACACCCTAAGGGTTTCGTACAGCGTGATAATGCGCTCGGGAGGAACCCCGAGGTCCACCGCTGCTTTCGCAATACCCGGCTGGCTCCCATAACTCGATACCAGCAGGCATACATCCGTCCAAGAAATTTCTCGGAGTGAATCGGGAGAACTAATCGTGATTCCTCGCCAGCTCTTTCCTTTTTTCAGCGGATCGCTGTCAACGATGGCGTATTCGCGTTCAGGCGAGCGCTGGAAGAAAGACGTGGTCTGATACAAGAACTCGGAATGGGCGCCGCCGCCCCAGAGTATGCAGCGAGGCGTGTCTTCTATGGATATGGACCAAAGCCGGCGCTCCACATTATGTAGCGCCTGATGCCAGGCAGCAAAGTATTCATGAGTTAGGGCGACCGCGTGCAGGTCTTTCTCAGGCATATCCACGGGTTCCGCGGGAATGGCCACAACGCGAAAGCCGTTGTAGTCTTCCTGTTGCTTCGACTCCTGAATCCTCCAGCCAGCCGATGCCAGGCAGTTTTGCAGGCTGATGCGGCTGAAATGGGTCGTGTGCTGGATGGAGAAGAAGCCATTAATGTCATTGGTGATTCCATGTTCCAAAAGTGGGACCTCCACAATCAGCCGGGTCCCAGCATGAGCCATGGAACGGAGGTTACGTAGCACGCCTGCAGGTCTTGGTAAGTGCTCGAGCACGTGGAACATGGTGATTGTGTCCAAGGGGTGGCTGACACGAAAGTTCTCGAAGTCGCCATGAATAAACTGAACCTTCTGACCCAACCTGCGGCGACCGCGTTCAATCGCGGGTCCGTCGATGTCCATACCGATCCTCTCGAGATTGTCAGGCAACCTTGCTAAAAAACTTCCGTCGTAACATCCAGCGTCAAGGAACCGGCTGCCGGAGCGGAGGAGACCGCGGGCGCCAAGCCAGTCAATTTGCTCCTGCGTATGGCCCGCCGTTGAACCATAGGAACAACCCGCCTCCGCAAATAGAACCTGAAAGCCGTACTCGGAATAGCAGGGGTTCAAATACAGCGCGAAGCAATCGAGGCACTGAACTTCTCTGAGATCGATTCGTTTAGGAAGCTTGTCGGAATCCGAATAAAATTGGAACTGGTCGAATTGCAGAACCGTCCTCGCGCGATCGGAGCCACAGACGGGGCAGGCGCGGTGTGTAGTCAAAGCAGCCGAAGTGGAATTGCCTGCGAAGGAATCGACTTTGCCCCACTTTATGGGCGCAGCCTCTCCGGCGACCTCGGCCGGGGCACCGACCACGGCCGTTCCCTCTGACGCGATACTTCTTGGCGAAGTCATCTTTTCACTCCTTGCCAATTTCTCAGTAGTAAACAGGTAATCTTGCCGCGTGGAGCATCATCAAACCCGTCACCGTTCCTTACGGTCAATGGCGCGGCGCGATGCCGCAGCGATATAGGTTCCGGTCAAGCCGTACTTTTCCGCCAACTCGTCGGGCTCGCCCGATTCGCCAAATGTATCCTGGACCCCAATCATTTCGATTGGGCACGGACGGTCTCGCACCACTGCCTCGGCGACTGCGCTTCCCAGTCCACCGTGAATGTTGTGGTCCTCCGCGGTGACTAAGCAGCCGGTTTCATCAACGCAGCGCGCGACCAACTCTTTATCAAGAGGTTTAATTGTGGACATGTTCACGACACGAGCGGCGATTCCGTCAACTGCCAGCAGGTCAGCCGCATCGAGCGCGCGTGCGACCTGAACTCCGCAAGCTATGATCGTGACGTCAGCGCCGTCGCGCAGAATTCGACCTTTTCCGATTTCAAATCTGTAGTCGGCGCCGAGGATCCTTCGCGTCTTACTGCGCCCGCTTCGCATGTAGACGGGGCCATCGTAATTGAGGATAGCTTCGGTCGCTTGTTCGATTTCTAAAGGGTCGGCGGGAGACAACACGACCATGCCGGGAATTGCGCGGAAGGCTGCCAGGTCTTCCGTGGCTTGGGCTGAGGCGCCATCGGGACCAGTGTCCAAACCTGGATGACTGGCCACTATCTTTACGTTGCGCCGGGAGTAGGCAATCGAGAGGCGGGCTTGCTCCAGGGCGCGGAGGCAGAAGACGGCAAAGGTCGTGACAAATGGGATGACGCCGGTACTGGCAAAACCGCCGGCGGCGGCCATCATGTTCTGCTCTGCGATTCCGAACTGAAAGAACCGTTGGGGGTAGGCTTTACGAAAATGATGCACGCCCGTGCCGCCGGCGATGTCGGCATCGAAGACGACGAAATTTGAATACTTCGGCGCGAGTTGCACTAACGCTTTGCCGAAGGCTTCGCGAAGCGAGTCACCGCTGCTGCCAATCAGCAGCGGTCCTGCGCTCGGCTCAGCGGTTGTCGTTTTGCCAGATGCTTCCATCCAGATATCCCCTTAGATGATGCTCTGAAACGCCCAACTCGCTCAGCGCCGTCACCAGTTCCTCATCGCGGAGCTTTACGCTTCCGTGCCAGAGCGGAGACCCCTCCATGAAGGAGACGCCTCGACCTTTGACGGTGTTTGCGATAATCGCCGTCGGTTTAACTGAAATTTTCTTTGCTTCAGTGAATGCCGCATTGATCTGCTCGAAGTCATGGCCATCGATCTCAATTACGTGCCAGCGAAACGCCTCCCATTTGGCGCGTAGAGGCTCGACACCCATAATGTTCTCGTTGGAGTCGTCGCTCTGCAGCTTGTTGTGGTCGACGATCACGCAAAGATTGTCCAGTTTGTAGTGGCCGGCGCACATCGCGCCCTCCCATACTTCTCCTTCTTGCAATTCACCATCGCCGAGCATCGCGTAGACACGAGCCTTGCTGTGCTGGTAACGGAGCCCGAGAGCCATGCCGATCGCGGCTGAGAAACCCTGTCCCAGCGAACCCGTACTTGTTTCGACCCAAGGCGCGTCGAGCACGTGTGGATGACCCTGCAATGGCGAGCCAAGCTTCCGAAACGTCAGCAGCATGCGATGAGGAATGAGTCCGCTCTCGGCAGCGGCCGCATAGAGGACGGGACACGCATGTCCCTTCGACAACACGAAACGATCCCGTGTAAGGGCGTTTCCGTTGCTGGTGGGCCACGCCAACAAGCGGCCCGAGATGTAGCTCATCAGATCCGCCGCTGACAGCGCCCCGCCGGGATGTCCTGATCCGGCATGGTAAATCGCCACGAGGCTGCCGATCCGAATGCGTTTTGACAGGTCCTCGAACTTTGAGAAATCAGTCTGCTGGCTTTGCATAAATCGGCGCGTTCGACGTCCATTCGAGGCGGATGAACAAGCTTCTCACTGTTACGATTCTTCACACTCACGATGTCACAACCCGCGACCGATGGTCAAGACAGCGGTCAAGACGGGGCTCAAGACTCGGGTCAAGACTCGCCCGGCCTAACCTTGGAAATGGAGCAGAAGACGTTGTATGCTCAGGGGCAGTGCTCTCGCTCTCCAGAAAACACTTTTCCTTATGCCTAAGAATCTTCTAGTGGTGGGCGGCGGCATTGAGGCAATACCGGGCCTCGAACGCGCCAAACAAATGGGGTTGCACCTCGTCGTCAGCGACAGAGACCCAGAGGCGCCGGGTTTTGCGGTCGCGGATGACCGGCTACTGGCAAGCACCTATGACATTCAGGCGACGGTCGCCGCCGCCCGCCGCTACCATCGCGAAGTCCGCCGGTTCGATGGGGTGATGTGCATCGCCTCCGATATCCCCAGAACAGTCGCAGCGGTCGCCGCCGATCTCGGGCTGCCGGGAATCAGCGAGGAATCAGCCCGTCTTTCCGGCGACAAGCTCGATATGAAGTTGAAGTTCCGGCGAGATGGCGTGCCTGTACCCTGGTTCAGCCTTGTCGAATCCGCAGCCCGGTTACGTGAGATCGTCATGAGCCGGGGTTTTCCCCTGGTCATTAAACCGGTGGACAGCCGCGGCGCGCGTGGTGTGCTGCGGTTGACTGAGGCAGTCGATCTGAATTGGGCTTATGAATTTTCGGCGAGTCAATCGCCATCCGGCCGCGTGATGGTGGAGGAATTCCTTGAGGGGCCGCAGATCAGCACCGAATCGATTGTCCTGGAAGGCGTCGCTTATACGCCTGGTCTCGCCGACCGCAATTACGAGTTTCTGGACAGATTCGCTCCCCACATTATTGAGAACGGCGGCGATCTTCCGACAGAATCGTCGGCGGAAGAACAACAAGCAATGCGCGGCTTGATTCAGCAGGCCGCTGCCAGCATGGGCGTCTGCAATGGAGTCGTGAAGGGTGACGTCGTCTTCCATGAAGGTAAGCCGTTTATTATCGAATTGGCGACTCGTCTCAGTGGCGGATATTTTTGTACCCACGAAATCCCTTTGAGTACGGGTGTGGACTTCGTTGGATGCGCCATTCGCCTCGCACTCGGGGAGCAGGTACGCGCGGATGAGCTTGTACCGCGCTTCGAGCGATATATCTCGCAACGATATTTGTTTCCGAATCCCGGCCGCGTTGTCGGAATTGTGGGCGCAGAGCGTGCGTCCGAACTTCCTGGGGTCGTCTTCTGCCAGGTAAGGCTAAAAGTAGGGGATATCGTGGGGCCGGTGAACAGTCACCCATCCCGCGCCGGATTGGTGATGGCTACCGGCGAATCGCGAAGGGAAGCGATGGAGCGGACTCGAGCCGCGATTGAGTCCATCGAGATCGCAACCGTCTCGATCGCCGCGACGGACCCGGTGGGCGCGCGTCAATGACGATGACGATCACGACCGGACATTTGCGACTCTTCGCTTTTTTCCACTTGAACCTGGCTTATTCCTCGATCGAAGAGGACCAACGCCCCGAGGTGATTCAACGGTGTTACTGGCCGCTGCTGTGTCTTGTCAGGACTCTTGAACTCCCGGTTGGCATCGAAGCCTCAGCCTACACGTTGGAATGCATCCAAAGCATCGATCCCGGCTGGACTGTCGAATTTGCAAGCCTATGTAGTAAAGGCCTCTGTGAACTTATTGGCAGTGGGTATGTACAACTGATTGGTCCGCTGGTTCCGCCGGAAATAAACGTTGCGAATCTTCGCTTGGGAAACGAAGCGTATGAGCGCCTTCTGGGGATAAGGCCTTCCATCGCGTTGGTCAACGAGCAGGCTTACTCGGCCGGGCTGGTACAGCACTACATCGATGCCAGGTTCCGGGCGATCATCATGGAGTGGGACAACCCATCACGCTACCATGCGGAGTGGTCGCCCGAGTTTCGTTATCTCCCCCAGATTGCTTGCGGCCAGCATGGGGAAGAAATACCGCTGATTTGGAATAAATCCATCGCATTTCAAAAATTCCAGCGCCTGGCTCACGGTGAGATGGAACTGGAAGAGTACCTGCCATACCTTTACGGGCACTTGTCCGAGTCTCCCCGTGTGTTTCCGGTTTATGGCAACGATGTGGAAATCTTCGATTTTCGTCCCGGCCGTTACCGCACCGAGCCAGCGCTCCGGGAAATCGGAGAATGGGAGCGGATATCACGGCTCTTTGACGCGATCCTTAAAGACGAGCAGTTCGAGTTCGTTCTTCCCAGCACGACGCTCAAGTGGATGGGTGCTCCGGGGGCCGGGAATCGCCTGCGCCTGGAATCGGCGGAAGATCCGGTTCCGGTGAAGAAACAGGAAAAATACAACATTACTCGCTGGGCAGTCACCGGCCGAAATGATCTGGGGATCAACTCGAGGTGCCGCCGCCTGTACGAAGCTCTTAAAGAGCGGAGCGAGACGGACGATGAGTCATGGCGGGAGCTGTGTTATCTGTGGAGCAGCGATTTTCGAACGCACATTACCGACCAGCGCTGGGCGGCTTATCTTCAGCGACTGAACGCGTTTGAGCGGCGCCTCGAGATTAGCAAAACGACTGTGACAAGCGGGACATCCAGGATTGTGGAGGGGCAACTTCCGGCAGGATTTCGCAGCCGGCGTGAAGGCCGTTTCTTGAAGTTGGAGAACGACCTGGTGCAAGTTGTGCTGAACTGCCGGCGCGGCCTGGCCATCGATTCGCTGGTTGTGAAGAAGATTTCCGACAAGTCTCTGCTTGGCACTCTGCCACACGGCTATTACCAGGATATCTCGCTGGGGGCGGATTACTACTCTGGCCACCTGATGTTGGAGACACCCGGGCAACCGAAGATCACCGACCTCTCGGCCGTGGAGCCCCGCATTGGATGCGCGCAGGACGGCGACAGCGACAGCGTGATCGTAGAAGGCGAGGTTGCGACGCCTTTGGGCATCATTCGCAAACGAATTCGCGTGAGTGCGGAAGGCCAGTTGGGCATTGAATACAGATTGGAGTGGGAGCAGATGCCTCCCGGCGCTTTGCGCTTGGCGCACGTGACTTTGAACCCGAAAGCTTTCAATCCCGAGCACCTCTATTTTGAAAGTCATAACGGAGGGTTTCTTCCGGAACGTTTTTCCGTGGGAGCAAAGCGAATCGAGCACGGGCGGTCCGTGTCATTCCTGGTTTCTGCCAGCAGCGCCATGGGTATGACCGATGGCGATTTCAGCCTGGGCGACGAAGAGCGGACAGTCAAAGTGCAAACGCACCCGGAGCAGGCCAGCGTGGTGGCGCAAGTCACGTTCATCCCAGTGGCCGGTTCTTTCTTCTACCGAGCCAGCTTCTCCGCGGCAGAGCTGGATGAAACGTGCCACAACCGCCCACGCGTGGACTTTCCCCGGACTTTGGCATTTACGATCAATGCAGGACAGAGCCGAGCTATTAATCAAAATACGTCAGAATTCTGTGCTTCGGACGCAGTTGCTCCGAAGTAAGCCCCCAAGTGAGCCATGAAGCCTTGATATCGACGCGGCATATTCGTCCGCACAACGTGAATATCAACCTCCAACCGTTGCCCAGACCCGAAAGGAATTCGAGCCCGAGCGAGTGTGAGAAGTGTCCATGCGCGTTCTACTAGTTCATCCGGAAGATTCCGTGATCGAGGGGCCCTGGGTTCTCTCGCGATGGGATTTGATTGTAGATCTCGGGTGGGCAGGAGCTTCCCAATATGCGGTCTCGAGTGTGAAGGTCGGCTGTCCTGTTCGCAGCCTTTGGGACTTCGCGGATTGGCATGAAGACGTGCCGCGGATCCAGCAGCTCTGTGGGATTGGAAACAATCGTTTGGTGGACGCCGAAGGGATCGACTGGTGGGAATTGCTCGCGCCCAGCAGCTACCAGCAGGTGTATGAGTTCCTCCTGTTGCAGAAAGTCGCGCGCGAACTCCAGATTCCTGCCGAGGTTCGTGTCACGCGCCCACATCGTCTGGCGGATACGCTTGGCAGGCTGCTGGGTGTCAAAATCGACCCATTCATTGCTCAGTCCGAACACTCCGCATCCGCCCGTTTCAACCGTTTCACAACCAAGCTGCGCACTCTGACGTCTGCGCAAATGGTTCAGATCGCCTTCGACAAATGGGACAGCGATTACGGCGTTCGGCGTTATTTCTCGAAGACCAGGCAAAGCTCGGGATCGGGCAAGAAAGTCTTGCTGCCATCGGCCTACCGGAACGTTTCCCGTGTGGTGACAAAGTATGCGGGGCTCCTGCCGGATCGCAGCTTTCTCCTGGTAACCACCCGTGCGGACGGAGAGGTGAAAGACTTGCCACCGCACATCACCGCGAGGTCTTTAGCGGCATATGCACCTCGGCCAAGGAACAACACGACCGAACGCGAGATCGCATCTCTTACGCTGCAGTGGCAGATCGTGAAGAAGAAGCTTTATGAGGCACACCCAATTCTTCTCCGCACGCCAGGCCTTTTTAAGGGCTTCGATCGCACGCTGCAGAACTGTTTGAGGGTGCGCGATGCCTGGCGGGGTGTGTTTGAGCGTGAGGAGATCGACTGCGTGCTGTGCGCGGACGAGACTAATCCCTACACGCGTGTGCCCGTGTTGCTGGCACGGCGCAGGGGGGTGCACACCGTTTACTGCAGTCATGGCGCGTTGGATGTCAACGTACTATTGCGTGGGGTGTGTTCGGAGACCTATTTGGCAAAGGGCGAAATGGAAGGCGATTATTTGGTCAAGGAGTGCGGAGTACCGCGGGAGCGAATCTTCGTCGGTGCACCACCGGGGTCGCATTTCGCGGTGCAGGGAGAGGGGGCGGGAACCCACATTGTATTTTTTTCCGAGCCCTACGAACTCTATTATGGCCGCACCGAGACACTGTACCGGGAACTGCTGCCCCGCCTGTGCGCAATAGCGCGCGAACATGGCCGGAAGGTGATAGTAAAGCTGCATCCCTTTGAGAGCCTGACGGCACGTTCGCAATTGGTCGAGCGGATTCTGACGGATGCCGATTTGACGGACAACGACCGGAAACTGGTCGAGGTTATCGCCGACCCTCTTTCGGAGCGACTGCTGCGGAAAATCTGGTTCAGCCTGACAGTAGAGTCCAGTGTTGCTGTGGAATGCGCGCTTGCGGGGGTACCAAGTTTTCTGTGTGGGTGGTTTGATATTGATTTGTACAGCTACGGGAGACAATACGAGAGATTCGGCGCCGCCAAAATCCTGGACGACCCCGCGGACATCTCTCGCATACCTGAACTGATGGGATCCCAGCGACTCGGCGCGGAAGTTCGGAAGCGGCTCTACACGCCAATCACGCGAGAGGATTTCGAAGCGGTCTTGCAGGGCAAGGCGACTGCGCCCAGCAAAACATGAACCGCCGGAGCGTTAGATAGCCCTCCACAACAAGTGCTAAATTCGCTGAATTTCGTGAGCAGCAAATCCCGGAGATGCTGGATCTGCAGTGCCCGGGCGCGGATTTCCCGAATCGCAGATACCAGCCGATAACGCAAATGGAGCTTGACGGAATTTTCCACTTCTCGCGAGTTGCACAAGCGAAGGATGCGCAAGCCTGAAGGTTAGACCGGGTTCTTGGACACATGTTAGACTCGGGAAATTCGTGGCGAGCACAGCCCAAAGAGTTCTTCTGACCGGTGGGGCGGGATTTGTCGGCTCGCATCTGGCGGAGGCGCTGCTTCGCAGAGGTTCCCAGCTAGCGATTGTTGACGAGCTCAATGATTTTTACTCGCCGCAGCGCAAGGAAGAAAACCTGGCGGAGGTGCGGCGTTCTGGTGCCTTCGAGTTTGTCCAACTGGACATTTGCGACAAGCCGGGATTACACGCCATCTTCAAGCGTTTCCGGCCAGACGTGGTCGTTCATCTCGCGGCTCGCGCCGGAGTTCGGCCTTCTCTCGACGATCCGGCGCTCTATGAGCGCGTGAATATTGCGGGCACTTTGAATCTGCTCGAGTTGAGTCGGGAGTTCAGTGTGCCTAGATTCATCTTCGGCTCCTCCAGCTCGGTCTATGGAATTGCCGAGCGCGTTCCGTTCGCCGAGTCCAACACTGAATTGCGCCCTATTTCGCCTTATGCCGCGACGAAACTTTCCGGGGAAATGCTGTGTTTCACCTATGCGTATCTTTATGGGCTGACCGCAGTTTGCTTACGTTTTTTTACGGTGTACGGCCCGAGGCAACGGCCGGACTTGGCGATCCACAAATTTACCGGTCTGCTTGAAACCGAGCGCCCGTTGCCGATCTTCGGGGATGGTTTGTCGGGAAGAGATTACACTTATGTGGAAGATATCGTTGCAGGGGTTCTGGCGTCGATAGAGTACGTACCTGCTTCAGGACCGGGAAACAGCCGATTCGAGATATTCAATCTGGGGAATTCGCATCCCGTCCGGTTGGGAGAACTGGTCGAATTGCTGGAGAAAGCCACCGGACACAGAGCCGTCCGCCAGCAACTTCCTGAACAGCCGGGCGACGTCCCTATCACTTGGGCGGATATTTCCAAGGCCAAGCGGCTGCTTGGGTACGATCCCCAGACACCGATCGAAAAAGGGCTGGAGCAGTTTGTGTCCTGGTACCGAAGTGCGCGGATCACTACCTGAAGGCGTTTTGAACCCCAGTGATGAATTCTGCCCTAGAACGGAACTCGACCAGTAAGGGACGAACCGGGGTCATCAGAATTCTCTTTAACGTCTGTGCGGATGCGGACAACTACAATGCGCAGAGCCTGAACGCTAGGGAGATCGCTCTCCGGCTCGATGCTGCGCACTTTGAGTCCACTTTGTTCTTCGAGCGCTCCCCAGACACTCGGCTTCTGCGCGCGGGCATCAGAACGGTGAAACTGCCCAGACGCTGGAAGACGATCCGAATCTTTCGCGAAATGATGAGGCGCTACGATTTCATCGTATACATCGACCTAAGCCCGGCTTCGTATATTTATCTCCATCTGCCGCGGTTCCTGCGCCGAGCCACGAAGAGTGTGCTGTGCATAGAAGGGCCCAGGGGGAATCTCGACGGGGTCTCGCCAGCGGTGCGCAAGTACGCCGATTATGTGGTTCGCCACGCAGATCTGAGGACTGCCGTCACCGAATTTGTCGCGCAGGATGTCTGCGATTTGTGCGGCATAAAGCCTGACATGATCATGCCTGTGGGAGTCGATACGCGAGTTTTCTCTCCGCCGGTCGTCCGAAACCGTCAGGTCGCGACAATATTATTCGTTGGCCATTTGATCGAGCGAAAAGGAGCACGTCTCGTTTACGAAGCAGCGAAGCGGTTGCCCCAAGCCCGATTCCGTCTGATTGGGAATGCTCGCGACGGGTTCGGACGGGAGTTCTTGAACGAGCATGAGAAGGCAAGAACATCGAATGTCAGCATCGAGAAGCCGGTTCCTCAACCTCAGCTTGCTGAAGCCATGCGGGACAGTGACATTTTCATTCTGCCGTCACGCATCGAAGGAATGCCGAAAGTTACGCTGGAAGCGGCTGCGACGGGTTTGCCTTGCATTGTTTTCAGCGACTATAAGACTCCCTCAGTCGCCGACGGTGTGACCGGATTCCAAGTTCAGACGTTTGAACAGATGGTGGATCGTCTGCAGTTGCTGATTCAAGATGCGGATTTGAGGCGCAGAATGAGTGCGGCGGCAACAAGCTATGCCCAACAATTTGATTGGGACCACATAGCGGCACAGTGGGAGGCCACTTTCGATCGAGAGTGGCGAAGAAACTTATGAATACGGTGATAGCATCCGATGAATCCCTGAAGTTACTGGAGTATCGCATCGAACGCTACTCGTTTGGATCTGTAATGTCTTTGTAGATCGAATAGTCCAGATCGAACAGCGCTTTGTAGTAGGATGAAGAATTCTGGATTGAAAATCGAGTGGATCCCCACGCATTTGTAGGTGAAGTGTATCGCCGCATGAGTTTACGGCATCGTGCCGAGCAGCCCTTCCTGGGCGGAGGCAAAGTACGATCCTCGGGTATTGCAGGCCGCACATGAATTGCGCGATCTTCTGCCCAGTGACAAGCAAGCCCCTATTCTCGATGTTGGTTTTGGCACAGGCTGGTTCCTGGCGGCTTGTCTGCGGTTGGGGTACACAAGTCTTTCCGGCGCCGACTTTGGCATCGCAAACAAAGCCCATGTAAAGGCGTGGGCGTCCGACGCCATTACGTTGTCAGAAATCCCGAGCGATATCGGCAGCTTTCTGGCGGATAAACCGGAGACGTACGAGTTTATCCACATGTCTCATGTGATCGAGCATATCCCGAAGTACTCGTTGTTTTGGGTGGTTGACGCGTTGTACCGGGCACTTAAACCTGGCGGCGTGTTAATGCTGCGCACCCCAAACATGGAAGGACCTTGTGCAAATTCGTCGTTGTACGTAACCCTGGCGCACGAGTACGGGTTCAGTAGCGGGAATCTAGCCTCGCTGCTGGATATTTGCGGCTTTGACGAGATTCGCTTTCATGTACCTTCCACGCCCCATCCACGTCTCAAGCAAAGACTGGGCCAGTTCATCCGCTGGCCTTTCTTGAAGGAAAGCCAGATCCGGCATCGTTTGTTTGGAGTCAATGAGCACGGGCTCTTTCACTCGGAGTTAGTCGTCACGGGCAGAAGGGGCAACTTCCCACCTTTTTTTGACACCAAGTATCGCTGAAATTCTCTACCCAACCGCAGGCCAGCGGTTTGAGATAATCTTTAACAACGATTCGTCAGCAAGCGCAAACAGGCATATTTTGAACATCCCCGATACCACCCTCGAGCCCTCGCAGTCGTCGCTCGCAACCAGTCATGAAGCGCGGTTTCGCAGCGAGATGGGACAGATCTCGCGGCATTCGGCGGTTTTCTTCGCGGGCACTCTGTTTACCGCGGTCGCGGGGTACCTCTTCAAAATCTACCTGGCGCGGGTGTTGGGTGCGGATGCGCTCGGAATGTACGCGCTGGGAATGACCATCGTCGGGTTCCTCGGGCTTTTCAACGGATTAGGTCTGCCGCAGGCTGCCGTACGCTTTGTGGCCGCATATTCGGCGACAAAACAATGGCAGCGCCTGCACGGATTTCTTCGCCGGGCGCTGGGGTTGCTGGGAATGGGCAACGTTGTGCTGGGCGCGGCGATAATGGTGGTCGGGCCGTGGCTGGCGCGGAGCCTGTATCATGCGCCGGCTCTCGTACCCTATCTTCACCTGTTTGCAGTCATTCTGATTCTGGGCGCGTTCACAACCTTCCTGGGACAAGTTCTCGCTGGATATAAAGACGTAGCGCTCCGCACGGTCATTACGAATTTCATCGGAAGTCCGCTGAATATTGTCTTCGGGGTTGCACTGGTCAGTTTGGGCTTTGGGCTTCGCGGATATTTGCTCGCTCAGGTTGCAAGTGCGGCGATTGTTTTGATATTGCTGCTGGCGGCAGCGTGGTGGCTGACGCCGCGGCCAGCGAGGCAGGCTCCGCACACAGCAGTGCCGATGGAGCGCGAAGTGTTCTGGTTTTCCGCCGCTGTATTCGGCATGAGTTTTCTGGAGTTTGTGCTCGCTCAAGCGGACAAAATTCTGCTGGGAGCTTTTCTCGATGTTCGGCAGGTAGGAATCTATGCCGTGGCGGCGACGCTGGTCGCGTTTGTGCCGGTGGCGCTGCAGTCGGTCAATCAGATATTCTCTCCGACGATTGCCGATTTGTATGCCCGCGGAGAGCGCGCATTGCTGGGCCGGCTTTTCCAGACCTTGACGAAATGGATCCTCGGATTGACCCTGCCGCTGGTGTTCGTCATGATCATTTTCTCAAAGCCCCTGATGCGCCTGTTTGGTGCGGCATTTGAAGCAGGCTGGGTGGTGCTGAGTCTGGGTTCGCTGGGGCAACTGGTCAACGCCGGCGTGGGCTCGGTCGGCTATCTATTGCTTATGTCAGGGAACCAGGCCCGCTTGATTCGCGTGCAGGTGATCATGGCAGTGTTCATGGTCGCGGCCACGTTTGGATTGGTGCGGCCGTTTGGAATTGCCGGAGTGGCGCTGGCAGCGGCGTTGACCGCTGCCCTGACCAATTACCTATGTCTGCGGCAGGTGCGGGCCGCCTTGCAGCTGTCGCCTTACAATCGGACGTATCTTCGCTTGCTCGGGCCTTCCGCTGTGAGCCTAGGAGTGACAGCGGGGGTGCGGCTGTTGATCCGGTCGCTAGATTTGCATCCGGAGTGGCTTTGGATTGGAATTGCATTGGTGGTGTCGTACGCATCTTTTTGCGGATTAGCGTTGCTGGCTGGATTGGACGATGACGACAAGATGATCGTGGCCGCGATTCGCAGCCGCGTGCTCGGCGCAATGAGGAGGGCACCGTCGCTCTCGCAATGACCGTAAGAAGACAAATCAGCTTGCCGGAAGAACTCTGCGCGTCCGCGGAACAGCAGTTTGGCGGCCGTTTCGGGGGCTTGGAGTCGTTCCTGGAGTTTGTGCTTCGGGAACTCGTGCGCAACGATGCCGAAGCGCTTGATAAAGCCGAGCAGGCAGTGCTCGAAAAACGTCTGCGAGATTTGGGATACCTCTAACTTCTTCCCATGCCATTGCCATCAGCCTTGGAACGGGTCCAACGGGAGAGTCGGGCGCGCTTGCACCCGTCTCTGACGAATCCGAACTGGCTGATCCTGCGTCGCCGCCGGCAGATTTTTGAAGCCGGACTGGATCGATTGACAGGCAGCGCTCTCTCTGTGCTCGATATCGGAGGGCGGTTCCAGCCTTATCGTCCGCTGCTGGGGGCTCGCACAAAAAGTTACGTTGCGGTTGACTTGTGGATGACTCCACTCGTAAATGTTGGTGCTGCGGCAGAGTCGCTACCCTTTCGGGACGCGCAATTCGACTTCGTGATCTGCACGCAGGTATTTGAGTACCTGCCCGATCCCAGACTGGCGGTTGCGGAAATCAAACGAGTGCTCCGCCGGGGAGGCGTTCTTTTTTTGAGTGCTCCATCGGTTTTCTTGCGCGATAACGATAAAGAATGCTGGCGTTTTCTGCCGGAGGGCCTGCGACACCTGCTGCGGGAGTTCGAAACCGTGGAGGTCATACCTGAGGGCAACAGCCTCACTGGGTTTATTAGGACCTGCAATGTTTTTCTGATGTCGTTTTTCAGGCCCAGGATGCTGGCTCCTCTATGGCAGTGGACGTTTGTTCCTTTACTGAATGCGGTTGGCTGCACGCTGGAAAAACTTGCGGGACAAAACGACGTTTTCACAGCGAATTACAGTGTGTGGGCTCGCAAATGACGTTGCTGCGCAAGGGCGAACTGAAATGATCAGGCGATTGCGTAATGCGCTCGGGCTGGCGAAGCAGGCGATGCCTGCCGGTCTGCGCTTCGACCGCCCGCTGGTTTTGTTCCAGAGCGACGACTGGGGCCGCGCCGGGGTGCGGGACCGTGAGGGATGGGAAGAGCTCCTTGCAGCCGGATTGAATCTGGGCGAGAAGCCGTACGATTTCTACAGCCTTGAAACCGCCGAGGATCTGCACGCGCTCAGAGAAATTCTGAGAAAGCATCGGGACTCGACCGGGCGCAGGCCGTCGATGGTCATGAATTTCATCATGGCCAATGTGGATTTTGATCGCTGCTTTGAGCGTGGTCAGAAGGGGATTCCGCTGCGGCCGCTCACCGAAGGCTTGCCGAAAAAGTGGCATCGTCCTCAGTTGTTGGAGGCGTATCAGCAGGGTATTCACGAGCGCATGTTCTATCCCGCTCTGCATGGGCTGACTCACTTTTGCGAGCGGGCGATGGCGCGAGAATTGGACGCCGGTGGGGAGCGGTCTCAACTGGTCAAGAAATTATGGCGTGCACAGACTCCATATATTCACTGGCGAATGCCGTGGATCGGGTATGAGTATTGGGACCCGGAGATGCGGCCCGTACGCCGATTCTTGCCAATGGACGACCAGCGGGCTGCGATCCAGCGCGCGGCGGGAATTTTTCGGGAGTTGTTTGCGACAGGTCCATTCAGTGCCTGTGCGCCGGGCTATCGTGCAAATGCAGATTCGAGAACGGCTTGGTTCGAAACTGGAGTGCGCGTAATGCAGAACGGACCCGGCGAGCGAACCGGCCCATATCTGGATGAAAACGGAATGCTTTCCACTTTTCGTACTGTCGAAATGGAGCCCGCAACCGAGCGCTGCGATTTGGAGAGACTGGTGGCGCAGGTGGAGCAGTGTTTCGTGGCCGGTCTCCCGGCGGTGATCTCGATTCATTCGATTAATTTTCACTCCACCATTCAGGACTTCCGCACGCCGACGTTGAAGCTCATGGATGAATTCCTTAGCGCCATTGAAAAAAAGTGGCCTGACTTGCTCTATGTCCACGACGCGGAGCTATTCTCAATTGCAGCCGAAGGCGCCTATGCGGGAGAAAACGGGCGAGTGAGGGTGAGCGCGACCACGGGGGCGAACAGGTAACGTGACTCAGAGCAAGCGATCGTTGGTGCTGGTCACGGTGGACTGCCTGCGCGCGGATCACTGCGGATTGTACGGATACTCACGTCCCACGACTCCTTTCCTGGATGTGCTGGCGTCCGAATCTTTCGTGGTGCCGGCGGCCATCGTTGCTGGAGCGCCTACGTATTATTCGTTTCCGGGGATTCTTGCCTCGCGCATGCCGCTGGCGCTAGGCCGGGATGTGGTCGGGCTCGCTCCCGGCGAGAGCACGCTCGCAACAGTATTGCGTGAATCTGGTTATGCCACGGGCGCGTTTTCCGCGGGCAATCCATACATTTCGCCGCGCTTTGGTTACGACCAGGGATTCGAGGTTTTCCACGATTTTCTTGACTTCGAGGCGCAGCCAACCCAAGAGACCGTCAGTGCGGAAACCCCGCCCGGCGATTCAGTTCGTGGGCATCTGAATCGATCGATAGAAAGTTTTGCGGGAGCGCTCGGACTCAGCAGGCTTTACAACGAACTGTATTTTCAGTACCGCATGAAGATTGCGCCTGCGGCCGAGAGCGTCGACGCTCTCAGAAAATTTCCCTCCGCGGAGATTTTGGTGAATCAGGCGCAGTCGTGGTTGGCTTCGGTTGGGCAGCGTCCATTTTTTCTCTGGCTTCATCTGATGGATCCGCATGCGCCCTACTATCCGCCGAATGAGGCGTATCGCGAACTGGCAGGAAGAGACATCGAGCCCGGCCGCGCTCGCTATCTGAATGAATACTGGAACCGTTCGGATCTGACGCCTGCCCGCTTGAGCAGAAAACGGGATGAGGTTGTCCAGTTGTATGACGCGGGCATTCGGTGGGTGGACCGCCAGGCCGCCCGACTGGTGGACAGTCTCAGGCAAAGGCATCTGTGGGACGACTGTGTGTTTGCGCTGACCGCAGATCACGGTGAGGAGTTTCTCGAACACGGCGGGCGCTATCACTCGCCGGTGCGGCTGAGTGAGGAAATTGTTCGCGTGCCGCTCCTGATCCGTGTTCCAGGAGAGCGAGGGGTGAAAGTTCCAGCTTCTCCGATGAGCCATCTGCACCTGGCGCCTACTCTGCTTGAGATCATGGGCGTGCAGGCTCCAACTGCGTTCCAGGGGCGGAGTTTGTGGACAAATTTGCAGCGAGAGATGGCCTGGGACGGTCCTGCGGTCGCCGATCCAACAACCGCCGGTCCTGCGATCGTCGGTCCTGCGATCATTGAGTGCGCCTACGGTTGTACGAATCCCTTCCGGGCAGAAAGCCGGAGTGCATCGAGGCTGTTGGGGGTTCGCGATGCCCGCTTCAAGTTAGTCATACGGATTGAGCCCGGAGCGACCGAGGAAGTGTACGACCTGGAAGCGGACCCAGCGGAGATGCGTCCCAGCACCGATGGGCCTGCACTCGAAACTCGGAAGCGGCTGTTGCAAGCTGCCCGTGAACACATGGAGAGAACGGTTTCAGCCCGCGATCCCGTGATGCGCTTACGGGCGCGCTTGCGAGATCTTCGGTGAGAGATCTTCGGCTAGAATAGGAGTCCGACGATTCCGGAAACATGGTGCTGTTCATTGCAAGCTTTTGCCAAGCGCATGATTAAGGTCTTCACGCCCTCTTTCGCTGTTCAGAGCGATACCGATGCCCAGAACCTGGAGGTGAAAGAAGGCGTGGCGCGTATGGATCCGTCGCGTTTTCGTGTGGAAGCGAGTCTCGCGAATTGCATGAAGCGGAATTGGCTTTCATTCAGGAATTCATACTAGTGGCGGGCATGACACACCGGATCGCGATCCTGACCGAGATCATTGCTCCCTACCGCATCCCGGTCTTCAATGCGCTTGCGAAACACGAGGCGATCGATCTGAACGTAATCTTTCTTTCGGAAACGGACCCTACGCTAAGGCAATGGCGCGTGTACACAGACGAAATTTGTTTTTCTTACGAAATTCTATCCTCTTGGCGGTTTCGCGCTGGGCATACGCACGTTCTGCTGAATGCCGGACTTTCGGCGTCTTTGAAGAAGTTTTCCCCAGAGGCGCTCATTTGCGGTGGATACAACTACGTTGCGTCATGGCAAGCGCTGATGTGGGCACGACGCCGCGGAGTCCGGTTCGCCTTGTGGTCGGAGAGCAACGCGCAAGACGCGCGTGCCCTCCGCAAGCCTGTAGAGTCCTTGAAGACCCGTTTTGTGAAGCGCTGCGATGGGTTTGTGGTACCGGGCAAATCGGCCTTCGAATACCTGCGTTCGCTGGGAGCGCCGGCAGAGAGGATCTCTATCGCGCCCAACGCGGTCGATAACATCTTCTTTGCGGCGCAGGCGGAGAAAGTAAAGCGCAATCCGGCCGCATTTCAGGAAAAGTTGGGGCTTCCGCGGCGGTTCATCCTGTTTGTGGGAAGGTTGGTGCCGGAAAAAGGTGTCTTTGATCTCCTCGAAGCCTATGACAAACTAGAGAGGGGCCTGCGATCCGAGGTGGGCTTGGTGTTTGCAGGCGACGGTATCTCCCGAGAGGAACTGGCGCAACGAGCGAAACGGATCAACCCCGGGACGGTTTGTTTTCCGGGATTCGCGCAGCGCGAAGATCTGGCTGGTCTATATGCACTCGCGGAAACCTTGGTTCTGCCGACGCACAGCGACCCATGGGGTCTGGTGGTGAATGAAGCGATGGCGTGCGGACTTCCGATCATCGTGAGCAGTATGGCGGGATGTTCGGCCGACCTGGTCGAAGACGGGTGGAATGGTTACGTCGTGCCACCCCGCAATGCGGAGAAACTCAGCGTGGCGCTCAATTCTCTGGTGCGGCAGCCGGAGCTTAAGCAGCGGATGAGCAGGCATAGCACGGAACGTATTCGAAACTACTCACCGGAAGCATGCGCCGATGGTCTGGCAGCGGCCGCGATCTCCGCCGGTGTGGGGGCGCGATGAATTCCGTGAGACCGCTGCAGTGGGCTGGCATCGCGCTAGGCTTGAGCTTGGTACTGTACCTGATTTATTCCCACTTACAATACTTCGGCGACGTTTCTTTCCTGGGCGGCGTCTTGCTGCTGGAGGTAATCATCGCCTGCGTCTGGAACTATGGCCAGCGTTTTTTTGTTCTGCTGATGATCACCTTTGTTTGGGCGGGCATGAACGTCCCCCTGCAAAGTGCCTGGACTGTGGGACGCTGGGTGGTGTTGTCCGCGGGGGCAGTCGTTGGTTACATCGCTTGGACGAAGAATCCTCGCAGGCCTTTCGGATTATTACATCTGATCGCTTTCTTTTGCACCTGCGCCGCGTTTGTTTCCGCCACGGTGTCACCGTTTATACAGATGGCATCCTTCAAGGCTTTGAGCTTGTTCCTGCTGTTTCTATATTGTGCTTCGGGAGCTCGCCTGGCCGTTCTCGGCCGGGAGGACCGTTTTTTCCGTGGGCTGCTCTGGGGAAGTGAAATCGCGGTCTATGCCACAGCAATCTGTTATCTCGGTCTGGGTCAAGGTATTTGGGGTAATCCTAACTCCCTGGGCGCGGCGATGAGCATCGGATTGTTCCCCATCCTCTTGTGGGGATGGCTCACCAGCGATGGGCCCGCGCTGAGGCTCCGCAGACTGGCCGCCCTGCTTCTTTGCACGTACCTTGTTCAATTCAGCATGGCGCGTGCTGCGATGGTTGCGGTAGTGATCGTCACGTTTGTCTTCTGTGTTTGCCTGCGCCAATACAAGTTGCTGCTGAAGGTAGTAGCACTGGTTCTGTTCCTGGTTGCGGTCACTGGGATGTTAGATCCGGGAGCCTTAATCAAGTCGGTGGGGGACATGAAGGATGCAGTGCTCTATAAGGGGCACAAGGAAGAAGGCGTGATGGGTTCACGGCGGACGCCTTGGGAAAAGTCGATCGCCACGATCAAAGAGCATCCGTTGTTCGGAACGGGATATGGCACGAGCCCAACGGGCGAGAGTCCCGGATTGGGTTTCGGAAGGTTTGCTTCAAGCGCCGAGACGTCTCGGGAGCACGGCAGCAGCTACATAACAATCGCAGAGTGGGTGGGCCTGTTGGGTGTGGTGCCCTTCCTTGCGCTACTGGTGGTAACCCTATCGAACGTAGCGAGAGTCTGCGCGTGGATGAGGCGAACTGGCGACCCACGCCACTACTCAATTCCCCTGGCCATGGTAGTCGTTTCCGGGTTGGCCCACGCCCTCTTCGAGGATTGGCTTTTTGCCGTGGGTTCGTATATCAGCGTATATTTTTGGGTATTCGCATTTCTACTTGCGGATCTTATTCCTGTCGCCGTTGTGGTCCCAGTGGCCGGCGTTGTTTCCCGAGCTCCCCGTTCGTCGCCAGCCAGTTTTGGAGCCGTCGTGCCCAACCGATGATCAGATTGTTTATCAATGGCCT
>Ga0193751_1000364_pt1 | contig 36704 bp, 58 predicted proteins | sample L1c2metaG_FD_143050 | JGI IMG/M metagenome (GOLD analysis project Ga0193751, IMG submission 143050) | Soil microbial communities from a riparian zone of the East river system, Colorado, United States - L1c2 | ecosystem: Environmental > Terrestrial > Soil > Riparian zone | place: USA: East River...
AAGGCAAAGCTGACACCCCCGAAGACGCCGCCTGCAAGCTCAGTATCGAACTATTTAAGCAAGGGGTCTTGTGGTTAGAAGATAATAACAAGGAGAACAATAATGGATGATGAGGAGCTGCGATATAGCCTAAGACACTTAAAGGTGACGGCATACGCACAAGGTAAACCCTATAACGTAAACCTTGCAACAGTAATACAAAAAGATGACATTGACGCTTTAATGTCCCTCATCGAGGTTGACCGTCACCACCACATAGCACTGGCACGGATAGATGAAAACCAAATCAGACTTGATCGTATAAACAACTTCAAGCCGCAACCTGGTCAACTAACATCTGCCAGTTTCGGTAGAGCTGGAGCAGGTATGGAAGTCGCCTCGCTGAAACGAAGCCTAGAGGAGCGAATAGCAGAGATTGAAAAGTCTATGGAAGGTAAGGAGTGAATATGAGTGAAAATAAACTGCAATATGAAATTGATGAACAACTGGAACAATTCATGACGCATATTGAAGCATGGCAGTCAACTATTGAGGGATCGCCAACGGATAATGACATGAAAGTACTGGACGGTATCTATGCCACGTATCGAAACGGAGCGTTGGATGCGGTCATACAGAGCTTGCCAACCACAGGACAAATACCAGAAGATGCTCGCAAATCAAAGATACGGGCGGGCTGGTACAAAGCAGGACACTTTGATGCAGTCGAACAGATAAAAGAAGCCCTCACAGAGGCCAAGTCACCTAGTCCTGGTGGGGAGGCGTCAGTATGAATAAAGAAGACGTAATCAGTAAGCACACGCCAATATGCCTCTATAACGGTGCTGGTAGCAAGCAATTCAAGGTAACCACCAAGAATCATCATAGTAAAGGCGTCGTTAAAATGAATGAAGTTGTCCGAATTAGACGGTGCGGGAATCATCTCTATAAGTGGTGCAATAAAATCGGAGTCGAGCCCGTATCAGATTGGAATCAATTAGCCGCAGGGCAGCGACCTAAAGATGGTGGCCTTTGCGCCAGTGTGAAGGAGTCCTAACCATGTCAGCAGATAATAGGTCAGAAGAACTAGTATACAAATCTCATAGGGTCAGGGATCTCTATCACGAGCGTTGCAACATGTTCGTCCTGGGTAATGGAAATATGGCGTTTCCGTATCAATGCTCGTGTGGCGTATGGGAATACAATCCAGATAACTGCACTTGGGGGCTACGCGATGAAGGCTAACTCCAGTAGCTCTCACCACTCTACTGAATCATGTGTTTACTGTACTCATCTGGTAGATCCGCTAGATTTAGTATCGCCAAAGGTTAGCTCTGATGAGGCTCTACGTGAGGCGTTGCGGTCACCATTGGAGACCCTTGTTACCGATTACTATGAGACAAACAATCGTCCGAGTGAGTTGAAGGCATTGCGTGTGGCTACCGATGCCATCCTCCAAGCAGTAGACGCACACATGCAGAATACGGCTAAGGTACGAACAAATATCGTAGTTAGCGCCGATTCAACCGATAACCTGCAACAAGACGTCCAAAGTACGACGAAAGTTCGTAGGGCAGACACTAACAATACGACCCCTAACCCTCGAAAGGAGGAATAACCTATGGAAGAAAAGCCAACCAACGAACAGATGACCGCAGCACTCCAAAACCTTGCAAGCAGTATGGAGACCGTCGCAATCCTGCTTCACCGGTGGGGGAGAGATGATAAGGCCAAGGAACTAAACGGGGCGGCCACTATGCTCCATGATTGGTATCGGAAAGTGGAGGCTGAGGTATGAAGTGGTTGACACACGATGAGTATGTCAAACGCCGCAACGCGATACTCACCAAGCTAGACACTGGCGGCTACCTTGACGATGGGGGTAAAAGAAAGGCGGCGAAGGACATAGACCAGCTCTTCTCAGACTCCCAGGATAAGGTTCGCGACATCATTCAGGCCAACACCGATGAATGGGGACAAGTGGATGCCAAACAGATCGGGCAGCAGGTGGTGTGGTTGTTTAAGATTAAGGAAAAGGAATGACTTACTACATCGGGCAAACCCTGATTATTGTAGCCAGTGTTCTCATCCTCGTCATCGGGGTACTCATAACATGGTCACTGCTTTACTTCCTGGTAGAGTTCATCATCAAGACAACGACGATAGTTTATAATAGATTGCGAGAACAACATGAAAGCTGAATCAGCCCCTAAATGGAGAAAAACCATGATAGAGAAATATGGATCTGAGGAGAAATGGAAGGAGCATCAGAAAATGATTGCCCGAAGAGGTGGCTCTGCCCATGTTGCCAAGGGATTCTCCGTTGGCACCCCTGAGGAACGCAAGGAACGATCAAGACAAGCTCTCGAGGCGAAACGAAGGAACTCTATCGGATGAATCATAAACTATACTTTGAATATGACATCCCGATTAAACAGGCTAAGGTGATATTGAAACGACGGGTTGCTATTGCTAGGTCTAAGGAATAGCGATGATAGTATTTCTACTAATCGTTATAATCATTATCCTGCTATTCAAATAATGCTATACTCATTTTATGGAGCTTGATAACTCGAAAAAGAATCAAGAGAATGCTAAACGATGGGGAGGAAGGCGTATCAATTCTGGCCGTCCCTTGCATAGCAAAAACCCTGCTACCATAGAGCGTGAAGAGGCAGCGCGTTTATTCAAGGAGCGGGTAGCAAAAAATGCGGATAAGCTATTCAATGCTCAGTTATCTCTTGCAACCGGAATGCAGATGTTATTTGTGATCCATACCGATTCTAAAGGTAAAAGACGTAAGCCAGAGATTGTAACAGATGTAGATACCATCTCACGTTTTCTCGATGAGAATGAAGGAACCGATGGCATAATGGAAATGAAAGCCCATGCAAATGACTCAAAGGTGGAGGATTACTTTTTCCTAACTACATCAGCCCCGAACAATCAGGCGCTAGAGGGACTACTTAATCGCTCATTTGGTAAAGCAGAAGAAAAGGTTGATTTATCTAATAAAGACGGTTCATTGAACCAAGTCCATGATATATCTGATGAGGAGTTGAATGAAAGAATTAACCGTATCCTCAAGGTCTGAACTTATTGAATTGTTGGATGAAGCTGATCGTCGAAGGGCGGCTAAGGATTGCGTGTTTTTCATCGAGCATTATCTAAAGACCTTTGATCCTCGTCCCGAGGCATATCCCCACCATCTTGACTTTATTCTTTATGACTTTCAAAAAGATTATGTAAACGGGTTAGTTGAGGCTATCCGAACCGGACACGATGTGTTTGATGAGAAGTCTAGAGACATGGGAGCATCATGGCTTGCACTTGCAGTACGATTTTGGTTCTGGTCATTTGACGAGGGCTACCAATGTTTGGTAGGTTCGCGTAAGGAAGAGTATGTCGATGACAATACGCTCGCCTCACTATTTGGTAAAATGGATTACTTTATAGATAACATAAAAGATCCCCTGCTACTACCAAATGGGTTTGACAAGAAGAAACATCGGACGTATATGAAGCTAACTAATCCGGCAAATGGTAATGTCGTAAAAGGTGAATCATCCAATAAAAACTTTAGTCGTGGTGGACGCTATAAAGATGTACTATTTGATGAGTTGGGTTTTTGGCCTGATGCAAGAGCCTCATGGACTGCCGCCGGTGATGCTACACGTTGCCGTCATGCGGTCACAACCCCACCAGATCAACCGTCATTCTCCAAGGTATTGAGGTTTAGTGGGAAGATTAAAGTACGTACATGGCACTGGCGATTACATCCACATAAAGGTGACAAATGGTATGAATATGAAAAGAAACGTCGTAGCGAGGAAGAGGTATTACATGAATTGGACATATCATGGGAGTATTCATCGACCGGACGACCCTATCCAGAGATCACCAAAGTGCCATTTCAGCAGATTGAGTATGAAGAAGGATTACCATTGTACGTGTCTATCGACCTTGGGCTAGATGCCGTGGCTTTAGGCTACTGGCAGCCGGTTAAGAACAGTGAGTGGATAGCCCTGCTTGACGCTCACGAAGAAACTGACCACATTATTGAGTGGTACTTTCCATTCTTTGGATTAGAGGATTGTATCAACGTCCCAGAGTGTCCGTGGTGTGGTAAAGAACATAACTTTGATTACAACGAGAAACAACTAGACTTTATGCGGAAGGTAAACAAGTGGCGTAAGGATATATTCTTTGGCGATCCGTCAGGTAAGCAACGGCATATTGAATCGGGTGTTAGCCCGTACTCTATCCTTGAGGAACATGGTGTTGACGTGCAAGTTAACGATCAAGAAAATGACTGGATTCATCGAAGAGACGCGACCCGTCGTCTATTCACACACTTGACCGTGAATGACACCGAGGGGACACGTTGGTGGGCTGAAGCAATTAAAAACGCTCATTATCCTAAACGTGAAGAAACGAGCCAAGCCGTCACGCCGATCACTAAACCCGTGCATGACTGGACATCCCATCATCGGACACAGACTGAGTTCTTTGCTGTAAACTACAAAGGGGAATATGACCTAGGATCTAAGTTTATTGAACCGAACCTCCCTGAAGCGAATAAGGCTAAAGTCGAGTGGCGAGGTAATGAAGATGGTACGATTGAGGGGACAGGATTAGACATACAAAAACTATTGAGTGGTCATCAAGACCGGGATTGGAGAAGCATGTAATGTGGACATGGGGAATCATCCTAACACGAACAAACCTACCAGAGGCTGTACCCTATTTTTGTATGCGCTGCCGGTCACGACTGTTTCACGTCAACAGAGACGTTGTAGCTATATGGCAGGGCGATGGCTATCCCGAGCAAGAGATACCTAAGAATATGGGACTGGTACAGAAGAAGTGTCATGGGTGCGAAACAATGTACAATTTTTACTTTCAGTGATATACTCAATAAGTTGAAGTCCCTCGCAGCGTACGACAATGCTTGGGATGGATATATTGAGACAGCTAGCTAAAGTACAAGGCTAGCTGTTTCCTTTTTATAATGCTACAATGTCTCCATAAGGTTTCGAGCCACGCTATTAGGCGTGGCTTATTTTATAGGAGTAAAAAACCATTAATCCACAACTCTTCACCCAGCCGCAGTCAGACTACAACCTTGACGATCTCGCCAGTAGAGATGGTGAACTTGAACAGCTGCCGACTTTATCTTTCGACTTGGACGATGCCTATATTATCAAGAACCTCCACATCATTATCGAGGATTCAAAAGATTGGTACAACGATATCAACCATTTCAATCTCAAATCAAAACGATTAAAGAACGCCCAAATGCTACAGGGCGCGCACCTATCTGAAAATAAACTATACCGCCACCAGACACCATTCGTAGACAACGAGATCTTTGTTGGTATCGATGCGATTATCTCGTATGTATGCGCCCAGACCCCAAAGGCTGAGGTATATCCTGCATCTGATAAGACTGATTCAGCTGTCCTTGCTCAGAATCTTGAGAAATATATGCTGTCCCACTCGGACAGATTTGAATTGCCACGCAAGATGGAAGGCGCCGTCTATAACCTGATCGGTAAGTTCATCGGTATACTAAAATTACGATGGGATCCACTCCATGGACGAAATGGTGAGATTGTCCCCGAGGTTGTTGACCCGAATCATATTATTATCGACAAAAATGCTAAATTAGGGGAAAACCCACGTTTCATTTGTCACGTACTCAAAGACAATGTCGAGGGACTCATTTCGAGATTCCCAGATAAAGAGGGGCAAATCCTACAGCATTTTACTATCAAGCGCAAGGGATCGCGCAACATGACCGCTGAGGTGGCCTATCGTGAAGTGTGGTTTACCTACTTCGACAAAGACAACAAACCGCAAGAGGCTGTGACGTGGTATGTTGATGATCTAGTCCTTGATAAATGCCAGAACCCAAATTGGCTATACGAGAATGAAGGCGCAAACTTCCTCGATGCCCCAATGAAACCATTTATTCCGTTCAATCTTACTAATGATGGGGCAAACTGGATTGACCGTACAAATGCTCTCGAACAAGCTATCCCGCAGCAGGACATTTTGAACAAACTCGGTCGTCAGGTGATGGACAATCTCGCCACAGCTAATGGATTTAAAGTGATTGACTCCCATGCCATGACCAAAGATGACGCCCAGAACTTTACGGGTGATCCAAACCAACTGCTATTGGTAAAAACAAAACCCGGTCAAAACGTGAGCGATGTCGTAGCTCAGCTCACGCCACAATTAGTATCCAGCGAACTTATTACCCAGCTAACCCAAACCGTCCAGAGAATCCATGGTATCCTTGGCACCCCATCACAATTCACCGGCCAGAACGATAACCAAGAAGAAACCGCCAGCGAAGCCCTGATGATCAAGAACCAAGCAAGTGGCCGACAGGACAAGATTGTCCGTTCAGTTGACTACGGTATGGACAAGTACTTTAAGTTCTTAGGCCAGATGATGACTGTCTGGTATACAGATACCCACTACGCGACGGTTAATGGTGGTGATGGTAAGTTCGACTTTATTGAGATGCATAAAAATAAGATTGAAAAAGGCATGTTAGTCAGGGTTAAGTCTGGTACTACCCTAGCCTTTGATAAATCACGTCAGGAATCAGTAGCACTTAATCTTCTGAAAATGGGTGTTCTTAGCCCTTACGATGGTTACGATCTACTTCACATGGACAATCCTAAAAAGCTCTATAATAACTTTATGGAGTGGAAATCAGACCCAAGTAAGTTAGCCCAGGATCTTGCAGTTAACGAAGCTGATGCTGATGCCGTCGTTGACTGGACCGAATTAATTGCTGGCCGTACTCCGACAGATCGTCAAGACCCAACTCATGAATATGTGGAGGAGATGCGTAAATTGTTGATCGGTGACGAGTTTATGCAGGCCAAACCGAAGATCCAAGCAACCATCATCAAGTTCATAAACAAAGCCGTTGACTCTCTCGAACTCCATACAGAATTAGACGAAGCATCGAAGGCACCCGAGCAACCTAAGCAATTTCCATCACAGGTATTAGCCACTGGCGTCCAACAGGTTCAACCACCAATGATGCCTGGACAGATGCCAGGTATGCCGCAACCGGGGATGATACCACAGGGTGCGCCCATGGCTCCTCCGATGCCTCAATCACCAATGCAATCCATCCTCCAGCAGCCAGCACCACTACCAGGTGTCCCCCCAACAGTAGGCCAAGGTCAGCCAGGTGAACTACCTCAAGGTGGTATGCCTCTTGGTGGTGGACAGCCACAAGTCAATTTATCTAATCCAGCACAATTGCCCCCAGTTTAATAAGGAAGGAAATCAATGGAAGACGAATTACCCCCAGTAGAGAACCCAAAGGATGAGCCAGCAGTCACCATCCCGAAACCAGAGGACAGGCCAAAAATAGCCCTCGATCCAACCCGCCCGTTAAAAGGCCAAGTTGATCGTCTGCTTAACTCTCTCCCAAAAGAGGACGAAAAGATTGAGGACGAAAAAGATAAGGTAGTCGAAGACACTCCCAAAGATGATGTAGAGGAGGCTCCTGACGATGTAGAACTCGAAGACATCCCAGAAGAAACAAAACTCGAACCACTCCCAGATTGGCAAAAATACATCATCGACAATCTCCCTAACATCCAGGTTATGGGGCATGAGGGCGCAGACGGTAAAGATAAACTATACAATGTAAAGCGATTAGAGGAACTTCCTGATGAGTTTGAGTTTGCGTCTAAACGTGCCGAGTTAGCATTTAGTGCAGCGCTCGCAGCCCAAGAGGTCAACGCCCGTGAATTACTGGGCAAGTACCGCAACGAAGAGGCTCAGCGGGCAAATAAAGACTTTGAATCACTGGAGGCTGTTGATATTCAGAATGATGTAAAGAGTCTGCAAAAGGCTGGACTTTTATCAAAGTTTAAATATCCAGTTAACGATCCCCGTTTTAACGATGATCCAGCAGTTCAAGAGTCAAACAAGATCTATGACTTCTATAAGAAAATTAATGCCGGTTATTTTGAGAAGTACAATGGGTCTGGTCGGATGTACCGGGTCAGTTATGAGGATGCGGCCTATCGCTACTACGCCCTTAATCCAAAGGGGGTGACTCCCGAGATTAAAAAGGCGATTGAAAAGGAAGAAGTAAAACCCAAGAGTGCAGAGCAAATCCAACGCGAGAAAGCCGCTTCTAAGGTGGGCGCACCACAAGGCTCGTCAACGGATACCAAGGCTCGTCCACTCCGCCCTGGTACATCACTACAAAATGTCTATCAACTCTATAAACAAGGAAGAATTTAATGGAGAACTATATATCACTATTCATTGCAACATTAGAGAGTCTTGATCTGCTCACCGAAAAAGAAGCAGAGAAGTTGGACAAGGAACTTCGCAACACTACTGTCCCGGGCACATACAAAGAAGTCAGAGTGGTTATAAAAGATGTGCTGGGCAAAATTCAAAATAAATAGTTGCATTTAGAATTTCACAATGTTATTCTTATTGCATAAAGGTAAGAGCCGCAGGGCCCTTATTTTTTTTAGCACTAAAATAAGGAGCATATGTATATATGAGCGGACAAATATTTACAAACCGCGTGACTGATATCACTTATCAGTACATCTTGCCTGCGCTTGTAGACCAAGTATCGAACTCGAACGTGTTCACATCAAAAATGTTGTCTAAGACAATTGACTGGGAAGGCGTATCATACAACGTTCCTATCCAAACTGCCTTTAGCACAACTGGTGGTGCATTCAATGGAATGGACACATTCAGCACAGCAGCCACTAACAACACTCGTCAAATGACGTTCTACTTGACTGGTCAATACCAATCAATCGTCATCCCTGGTATCGAAGCAGCGGTTAACGGTAATACTGAATCTCAGGTTATCAAACTTCTAACAGCAAAGATGGACGAGGCTAAAATCTCCATGGCTGATAGCATCGGTACCGAATTGTACGGTTTCGGTCTTGGCAAAGCCTTTGATGGTCTTGGAAATGTGGTTGACAGTGGTTCAAACGCACCTACTTACGGTGGTTTGTCCCGCACAACTTACCCATTCCTTGCCGCCGATGTCACAGCAGTATCAAACGGTGTTCTTACACTCAGCTACCTATCGAGTGAATTTGACAACGTATCAGCAGCAAGCTCAACATCCGAATCTCCAAGTTTCGGTCTCACCACCAAGGCAATCTGGACTTACGTCGAAGGCTTGATCCAGCCAATGCTATCTGCCCGTTACGAGAGTACGAGTGTTCGCGGCTACAACCGTGTTGATGGCAAAACCCCTAAAGGTTCTGGCCCTAACACTGGCGCCGAACTCGGTGGTGCTGGCGGGTTCATCTCGATCACTTGGCGCGGTCGTGACATCTACGCCGACGACAAAGCAACTGGCGGTACATTCTTCTGGATTAACGATAACTACATTGACTTTGCGGTACAGAAATCACCGGAACTCCGTGATATTGGTTCAACGGTTGAGAGCATGGAGGGCTTCTACGAAGACGTTCCGTTCCCATCTGCCTTCCAATTCCGTGATCTGATGAGTTCGATCAACCAACTTGGTCAGGTCGGTGTCGTCATCCTTCTTGGAAACTTAATCTGTCGTCAGCCACGCCGTAATGGTAAACTAACCGGCATAACAGGAAACTAAGGAGTATATTATGGAAACAGGATATAGAGTATTAACAACAACCGACATAAACACTCTCGATACGGTCAAGAATGACCAATATGGCGCACTCGGTGTCAGCGAAGATGGTCGTCAGTTCCGATACGTTAAGTTCGGTGGAACCTCCACTATCCAACCGGGCTTCTTGCTTGTCGGTCCTGCTGCACCCGCTAACTCGACAGCACTTGCGATTACCGCAACCGGCACAGGTGGTCAGGTGGCCGCTAACCTATTGGCTGGCTCACGAACATTGGTCGTCACCAACGGTGTAACCGCCGTCACTCAAGACCAGTTCCAATATGTCGAGATTAACGTCGGTGGTGCATCCTCGACAGCTTCATACAGTCTAAAACTTGCTGGTAACACGGCAGCGGCTAACGGTGGATACATCACTTTGCTTCTACAAGACCCGCTCCCAGCTAGCGCTACCACATTAGTTCCAGGCACAGACGTCGTAAACTTAGTTCTATCTAAATACAACGGTTGTGCTGCCTCAACTACAGGTAATGCTCCAGCCGGTGTAACAGTCACGCAAATCGTGAACACTGCCTCGGTTACTAACTATGGTTGGGTGCAGACTGCAGGAAAAGCTATTGTTAAAGCCACTACTGCGACTATCGGTCTCGGTATTGCTCAAGATCAAGCTGGCACAGCAGGGTATGTCATCATAACCGCTGCAACAACTGGTAATCTTGGCTGGGCTAAAGCAAGTGCTGTAAGCAACACCGCTTCGGTCGAACTAAGTATCATTTAAGGGGGACATATGTCAACACAAGATCTCGGTCAATACAGCTCGGCTATACGACAAAATGGTATCCGTCTTAATGCAAATGAACCCCTTACTGTGGCAAGCACAGCGACCTTCACTGGAGCAACTTCGTTCACTGGTACGGTAGGTACGGGAGCGACTACCATCACCTCAACTAGTGCGAGCGCCCTTGCGGTAGGTGCTAACGGCGCGACGAACCCCGTACTTAAGGTTGACGCTTCGACAACCTCGGTTGCGACAGGTTTGGCTGTGACCGGCGCAGCTGCTGCTAGTGGCGTAACCATTGCCGCTGTTTCTAGCGGCACGAATGAGAACCTGACGGTGAATGCCAAGGGTTCAGGTACACTCAACCTCAATAACAGTGGCGGCTTTAGTGCTTTTGGCGGTAATGTCGGTATTACTTCCGCCTCTGCTAACACGTTAGTGGCCGGGCCGAACGGCACAACTAATCCAAGTTTCAATGTTGATGCATCTACGGCTTCAGCAGCTACTGGCTTGCAGGTTAAAAGTGCTGCGGCTGCGGCCGGTGTTGCGGTCTCGGTCTTAAGTTCTGGTACAGATGAGAACCTGACAGTTAACGCTAAAGGTGCTGGAACGGTGACGGTCAACGGTACAGCGACAGGCAACATTGTCCTCGGCGCGGCCGCCACAGGTGTATCACTCGGGGTCACTGGTGCCTTGACGGCTAAATCTGGTACGGCAGTTCCCGCGACCGCCGGTGCAGTTGCTGCTGGTGCGCCTTTGACACTGTTCTCAACTGGTATCAAATTGTGGGTTACTAGCGATGCTCCGACGCATTCAGGTACAAAAGGGGATCTCTGTATCAATACAGGTGGCTCAAGTACTTCGACCCGTCTCTACGTGAATAACGGTACAACTACTTGGATAGCGATTACCACGGCTTCATAGCCTAACGGACATAAGAATCTAGCCTCCAGAAGGGGGCTATTTTCTTTTCGTATAACTTATGCTAAAATGCATCTAATATGGATATCCAATCTTTGCGAGATAAAAAAACTACTATTGAGTCCAACTTTAATGATCTTACCGGACAGAAAAAATCCCACACTGACAAAATCACCGAGTTAGATACTGAGTTGGTCAAACTGCAGGGTGAGTACCGCCTAATAACTGATCTGATTGATAACTTTAAACTGAGTAATACAAAGGAATCAAAAAATGCAAAGTGATGACTATTACGGTGCGCCGACGAATACAAATGTAAAACCTATCCGTGAGCGATTGCGTGAGTTATATGAACCAGAAGATTTTGTCACCGTCATTAATGGGGACGTGAAACCACTCAAATATCAATATGCCTCACCGGCGGATATTGAAACCTATTCTGATTATCCAGGACACAAGAATACTATCCAAAAACGTGTACCACAGGTAGTAATATTACAACCTGGTGATACGAAACTCTGTCCAGCCTACGAGGCCGACTTGATGATTGAAGTAGGCGTTAAGCAACTCGCCATGAGCCGTGTACAGTCTAAAATCGACTCCGGTGAAATAGATGTCCGAGTTGGCGTTGCTGATTGGACAGATCCGTACTTCCAAGTAGAGGCTATTAAACAATTCTTTGTTGGCAAGAAAGACATTCTTAATGCCTATAACAATGAGGCCAAAGCCGCTGATATGGCTACAAAGGACTTAGAACTAGATGCACCAAAACCAGTCGGCCGACCTCGAAAAGAAATCTAGACGTCAACAGGCCATCAACGCAATTGAAGTACTCTTAGAGAACGACAAGACCTCTGATATTGGCGCGATGGAGGCTAGACTTAACGTCTTGGATAAACAGATCAAGGCAAAAGAAGGCGTCTTAAATGCCCACACCATCGAGGTGAGTGAGATGGTGACCAGATCGGAGGAACTGGTACAGAAGTTTCGTAACCAAGAGGATGATGCCAGAAAAGCGGTCGAGACCCAAGAGGGTATACTTGCTGGCCTAAAAGCACAGGTGATCAACGTTAATTCCAGTATCCGGGTAAAAAAGACCGGGCTAACTGATATACAGAATCAGGTCAAAGAGACCAGAGATTATTTCAAAGAACAAGAAAAACTAACCGAAGATACCATCGCTGAATGGAATAGCACCCTTGTTGAGTTTCATAAAGAAGCCGAAAATGTCCATACTGAAAAGAACAAACTATCTGCCGATATTATCCGTCTCGGACAGGACAAGGCAGCCTTAACGGAAGAGATTGAGCATGTTCAGGATAAGTTCGAGTCATTGGCTAAGGTCTATAACACCAAGGTGAGTGAATACAAGGCAGATTTACAGGTGCTAGATGATAAAATCGTTCAGAGGCAGCGTAAACTTAACGAACTAGAAGATGATTTGGTCATGCGGCTCAAGGCCATAGAAACCCGTGAGCGATCATACAGTTTAAAGGAAGCCTCCCTGAAGGAACATGAATCTGAGCTTAATCAAAAGGAACGTCGTCTTAAAATGAATTACGGTATTGCTGGTATTGATTATGATGTATAATAACCCTATAAGGTAAGAGCCGTCATGGGCTCTTTTTTATTAGGAGAACTATCATCGCCAATTGGACAACGGAGCCTCAGCCATTCGGAGCAAACCACGTACCTCTTTTAGCAGGGACTTCCTCGGTGGACGGAAAAACTCCAGTTCCGGTAGCAGTTGATCCCGCTACTGGTGCGATCATCACAGAGATAGACACAAGTGCGGGCAGTTTGCCAGGAACCATTAGAAACGGGCAGCAAACGGTCACCACGGGTGCCGTTGCTCTTCCAGGCGGGGCATTAACACAAGGGGTCGTATTAGAATCTCTCTCGACAAATGCCGTGAGCATATTCGTCGGGAGTACGGCTGTCACCACTTCTACGGGTACCGAACTAACTCCGGGTTCTTCGATAAGTGTTGCGGTGAATAATACAAATGTTATTTATGTGATATGTGTATCGGGTTCTCCCGTCATCACATGGTTAGGGAGTTGACATGATTCCGTTTGGGTCATCTGCCACGCTCTCAGCTACACCGACTGTCTCTGGTAAAACAAAACAGATTGTATATAATATCTTGGATTATGGGGCTACTACTGGAAGTTCAGATAATACTGCTGCAATCCAATCAGCACTCGATGCCGCGTATGCAGCAGGCGGAGGAACAGTATTTATCCCCGCTGGTACATATATCATCGACCCGAACCCCGGCCTGCAGGTCAAAACCAACGTCAAGTTCCAAGGGACTGGAGCGGGCTCGATCCTAAAACTTAAGGCCAGCTCGACCCGAAATGACAACATTGTCAAGACCGAATCATGGGTGAATGTTGTCATTGAGGGAATAGCGATCGATGGCAATCGAACTAATCAAGCCGGTTCACCAGGTGCCTATACATACACGCAATATGGTCTCTATGTCAGCGGCACAAGCAACAACGCGATTATTAGGAACGTTACTGTCCACGGCATGACAGGTGCGGGTGTCCAGGTTTATAATGCTCCAAGCGCCGTATTTGACGCTTGCTTTGCGTATGACAACAATTACCATGGCTACGAGATGGAACAATCTGGTGGCTGTCACATGTACGGCTGTCGTGGTAATAGCAACCTCCGTCATGGCGTATTAACGTCACCGGGAGAGGTCTCCGGTACTGGCTCTAAAGGTAACTCGATCATCGGATGCACCTTCGATTCAAATGGTCAGTATGGCATTGCAACTAATGCTGCTAATGATGATATATCGGCATGGCTCAATGAAGGAAACATCTATATTGGTAATAAGATTACGAACAATAGCCAGTACGGTGCCAATTTCTACAAGCAAGATAAGCACATATTCTCAAACAACTACGTGGCGGGTAATGGCTTCTTTGGTCTCTACCTGTTCGGCTCAAGCGACAACATCATCCAAGGCAATGTCTTTGTCAACAATTCACAAGCGTCAAACGGTGCCTACGATGAGATCCTTGTAGAGGGTAGCAGCTCTGGCTTTGCGTCAGCCCGTAACAATATTAGTCATAACACGATCATAATGTCTGGCAACCCTAAAGCCCGCTACGGCATTAATGAGGCGACCAGTGGCGACGGCTCAAATATTATAGTAGCCAATAACATCCCAACTTCAGGTACGAGTGGAAAATTAAACATCCTCAGTGCTACCACAATCCAGTATGTCGATACCACAACGGCTCAAACGATTGGCGGGGCTAAAGAGTTTACTTCTACCATTACAGGGGATCAAGGAATTGCGATTGCCCCGAATGCCTCGCTGGCTGGGACAATCATGGGACTTGATGCACCGTTCGGCACAGCGGCACTACGATTCTACAACAATAATTCAGGGGGTAATCTCCAGTTCGTAGCACCAAATGGGAATATCAATAACTATGTCGGTGGCAACGACATTGTAGACATTACGAGTGCCCGCTTACAAGTGAATGCAGGTTACTATATCCAGACGCCCAAACTAAACATTACAACAGGTTCAAACGCCACCGCTGGTACTGGGACGTTAACTGGAGGTACTGTCACAATTTCGACAACGGCCGTCACTGCCAGTAGCCTTATATTCCTGACTGATGCCGTATCGTCGCTTACCAACGTTGGAGTCCTATCTGTCAGTAGTAAAAGCGCGGGGGTGTCTTTTACAGTGAACTCGGTAAACGTTCTTGACACGTCCACGTTTAATTGGCTCATAATCAATTAGGCTAGATTTAGGACGGTTACTAAGGTATACTATACCCATAAGGCTCCAGCCGTAGTGCTGGGGCTATTTTTAATAGGAGAAATAATGGCTACTTATACATTTACGAAAAAGGCGGCGGCGGTAGAACCTGGACAAGAGAGTAATTTTGGTAATGTGCAGAATGACGGTAGTCATAACGCGATGACTGGGGCAACTGCGAATGGCCCGCAGACGGTTGATATTTCCGGTTCACCTGTTGCCTCACCGGCGACAGTATCGAATGCATCAGCCACAACCTTAACGATTCCCCTCAATGCGGTACGGGTTAACTTCCTAGCGCTGACTAATACGGTCAACGTGAGTGAGGCTGACGCCACAGTGGCGACTAAATACTTCACGATTCCAACCGGCCTTCTCATCACGGTAGATGTTGGCCTGACCTCTGTGTTGTACCTGAAAGCCAACACTGGCGCATCGACACTATCATTTTGGTTTGACATAGTTTAGGAGGTCATATGGCGAAGATCCCAACAAAATGGCTACCCAACTCCGGTCTAGGTTATGTCGTCCCTCAGACGGGCATCTTCTTTCAAGATAACCTCGGCAACTTACTTGTTACCAATACCTTAGCCAACATTATTCCAACCCCTTACTACTTGATTGGTAAATACGCAACTGCGTGGAGTCAGGTGTAATGGCTAATGTTGTCATTGCCGGAACCGCTACTGGAGCAACAGCACTACCTGTCGCCAGCACTATTGATGGCACGAATGATTACATCCCTATTTACACTGCGACCGCGACCGCGACTCAGGCGATTAGCCGTAGTACATTCCTCGGTGTCACGGGACAGCCAGTAGACATCTCGGCTACTCAGACACTTTCTAACAAGACCCTCGGCGTTACTAATACTGTCACCCTTAAAGATACCCTCTTTACCGTTCAAAACGCCGCAGATACAACAAAACAGGCCAAGTTCCAACTGTCTGGTATCACGACAGGTAATACGCGAACCTTCACCCTCCCAGATGCTTCGGATACCGTCGTAGGGTTAGCCGCCACTCAGACTCTTACTAATAAGACACTGACCAGCCCGACGGTTAATGCGCCAACGATTACCAACGCCACGATTACCGCTGATACTGTTAGCGGTTTTACCGTTTCAAACAACGGAACGATCTACGGCATGTCTGTCACGGCTGGGGTACTAGCGAGCGCTGCCATTGCGAACCAAGTCAATACGGCCGCCCTCCAAACAAATGCCGTTACGGCGGTAAAACTTGACACTGCTGCGATTACGCTCGGGTATGTATCGGCGACGAGCAACTTTGTTACGGCTAGCACAACTGCAGTCCAGGTGACAGGTTTAACCGTGACCGTGACGATTCCTGCCGGTGGCCGACGAGTTAGAATCACTGGGTATATATCGAAATCGTTAAATAGCAATATATCGACGGTAACGGCATCTATATGGGATGGAACTGTAGGATCTGGTACCCAGTTAGAGAGTTGGGCAACGACGCATTCAACAGCTAGCGCTGGGACTGGGTTGAACATCCAAGCGATTGTCCAACCCGCTGCTGGGGCGAAAACATATAATTTTGGCATCCTCTGCGACACCGGAACAGAGACAACTCAAATGTCCGCTACATCGCCAGGATGGATATTGGTTGAGGCTATCTAATGCTGACCTTCAATAAACTTGCTGCCAGAACCTATGACATGGTGGGAACACCAAACGATGGGGGAGTGACCCAAGCCAATATCGCCCAGGACATCAACCAGGGTTTACGACTGTTCAAAAACGCCGCTCGACGCTACTGGACGCGCAAAGAAGTGACTGCCAGCCTCGTCAATGCACAGCAGGACTACCAACTGCCGGCCGACTTCGTGCGGGCGACAGAGGTAAAGATCACGGCTGGTGGCATCGTCTACCCGCTGACTGAGGTACCAAGTGAACACAAGTGGAACGAACTGAATATCATCCCCGCTGTCACCATCTATATCCCGACAATGTTCTTCATTAAGGGGTTTAATGTTGTCTCTATCTGGCCTGCGCCCTCTACTAGTAACGTCGGCACTCTCAGCGTGTCTTACGAACCACGGCTACCCGATTACAGCCTTGCGGACGTAACGGGTACTGCAAGCGTTTCTAACGGCTCGCAGACAGTCACAGATAGCAGTTCGAGCTTCACACAGAGCATGGTCAATGGGTGGTTCTCTGTTACCGATGGCACGGGAGGCAACTGGTATCAGATCGCTTCCGTCGCTGACTCCTCGCACCTAACCCTTGCGAACTTCTATCAAGATCAGACCAACGCCAGCGCTCCATACATTATCGGTGCCGCCCCAGACATCCCAGAGGATTATCACATGGGACTTGTCTATTACGCCGCTTATCAGTTCTACCTCAAACGCAAGGACATCGCCAATGCTAACCAATACCTGAGTTTATTTCAGAATCTCCTCGACCAATACCAGGAGACGTATGCGGCTAAAACAACGGGCATCGTCTTTACTAAGCAGGCAGGTGATATTTACAACATATTTAATGTGCCCCCTACAGGGTTAAGCGGATAATCTTATTATGGCGAAAGGTTCAGGTAATTCAAACAAGATTCAAGTCAATACGAATTTTTTTACAGGTGGAACATCAATATCTAATAAGTTAGGTGTCGCCAATTCATTTTATAAATCTCGTAACCTTGATTTTCGTTCAGATCCGGCTCAAATGTCAGTATTACCAGCACCACGAGCACTTTCGAGTACGTTATCGGATCTTCCTCTTGCAATTGACCAAGACCTCAATGGAGTACGTTGGATGGCTGGGTCTGCCGGTTATATTTATAAGATAGATACTTCAAACAATATATCTGTTGAGGCGAAAATGTCCGAGAATGGTTCTGCTGGTATTCTTTACAACCAAGTCACCGATCAGTTATATATTCCTGGTCAAACAAGCGTCTCCATGTACGGACAAGTTACGACAGGCAATGTAGGGCAACCAGCATTTAGAAGTAATAATTTCGCACAATCAGTTTCTATCAATAATGGTACGACTCAGATATACGATCCTGACACAGCTAACTTTGATGGCGCGTTACGCTCACTTGCAACAACTTTAGGCGCGACGTTTGCTGTTCCAACCTCCCTATCTGAGGCGTCTGGTCAATTCTGCGTGTTTTCACCGGATATTGAACCGGGTTATTCTATTTCTGTTTACATCGCTACCAAGGGGACAGGTGACTATACGCTGACGCTTCACGATTCACAGAACAATAAATTAGCTTCTAAAACGTTGACCACTGCCAATGTTACATCAAATGCCCTCAATGAGTTTGTTTTTGGGTCACAGATTAGGGTTCTTGTTGGTGGTGGTATAGCATCGGGTGCTGCTAATTATCACTGGCATCTTACATCGACCGTTTCAGACGGTACAATAGCCGTTGTGCCCGTTTCTTATGGCTCTAGTGCGACGGGAGACTTCATGTCCGCTTATATGACTTGGAGCGCCTACAGGCTCGTTCAGACGACAAATGGATGGCATCCTACGGCATTATTCAATGTGGCGACGGGAACAGGCAATGGACAGGCTCTTTGCATAGGCAATGGCCAATATCTTTCAACGTATAATTTTTCTAATGACGCGGTTCCAGATAATAATTCATGGATTAGACATCAACTCGTTTTTAAAGCAGGATATGAGGTATGTGGACTAACGACCAATAATAACCAATTAGTTATTGGTGTAGAGCGTCGAAGCAAAAATGCTTCCCGTAACTTTCAGGATGGAGCCTTGTATTTCTGGGATGGTACGACCCCTCAACCTACTTCTATCATTGACATCCCGATGGGCGCGCCCTACGGCCTTTATAGCATAAATAATGTGACTTATTTCACAGTCGCTGGTTCACTCTATGCATGGAGCGGGGGTACGACGGTCATTAAAGTCAGGAAAATAGCCTATCAGAATACCGATTTTTTAGGTACAGCCGATTCTACAATTGTTAACCCTAATATGTTTACCTCACGTTACAATATCCTTTTATTGGGATATCCATCTTCTACCACTAATTCTAATGTAGATTATGGGAACTGGTCATGGGGTGCAGTTGAAATGACATTCCCTAATTCATTTGGGTACTCGTATCAGCTATCAAACGGTATTTTAAACAACAATACCAATGGTATTACCAATTTACAGATCGGCATGAACCAGAACTTTGTCGATACGCTCTATACTTCGTGGTCATATACTCAAGGTGGAGTAACTAGTTATGGTATTGATGTTCTCGACAACACATCTGCTGCTGCGCGAACGGGTACATGGGAGTCTCTCATTTTTGATGGTGGGTCACGTTTTAAACAAAAATATGCCAACAGGGTAAAGATTAGTTTCACAGCGTTGCCTGCTGGTTCAACGGTAACACCTTATTATAAACTTGATAGAGGTAGTAAAGTGACCCAGTCTTCTATTAATACAACAAGTGCAACCAACGCGCTCATAGAAGTAAATACACGTTTCCATGAAATATCATATGGATTTGACTTTACGCTCCCAACAAATATCACTGCGCCACCAAACTTTACGGGTGTTACACTAGAAGTAGACCCAACAATGGGTGAAGTCGAAGTAGCACCAGATAACTAGGAGATATCATGTACGAAGATGGCGGGTTTCAATCTCAGATATCAGCAAATGTTCCTAATGCTAGCATGATGATGATGGCCTATTCCTCGACCTTTGGTAATGTTAACTTTATGATCCAGCCCGCAACTAAGGGTGAGATACAGGAGGGGTTTACAACGATACCTTATTTATCTTTAGAAGCACTCTTATATAATGGTCAAATGTCCAATCAGACTGTTGCCCCGCGCCAGATCCAGACGGGCTCCACTGCTGGTACACAGAATCTGCAGGGAGGCACTACTGTGACCGATTCAAATGGTAATATCAGGGTAGCGATGGGTACGACAGGTGGCTACTAAATCCGGAGGAATACGAGTAACACAGATTGGCGTTAGTGACCCTTATGCCGCCGATTATCAATATGTCTTCAATTCAGATTGGCCATCTCTTGCGATAGCCTTCGAGGCGCGTGTTGATGTCGCTTATCTGGCGACTGTGACTGTCCCCCATAATCTTGGTTTCTATCCGCTCGTTATGGGTTGGTCGATTCTGAACGGTGTTAGCATCGGCAGGACGTTTGGCGTGTCCGGTAACCTGTCCGGCCCCCAGAATGATGTGGCACTGACGTTTGATAACAACAATATTTATCTCAGGAATAATGGTATATATAACCAGGTCACGTATACGGTCAGCATCAAGTGCTACAACGTCGATATCTCAAAGGGAGTCGATTACACACTGCCACAGTTCCCGACGGTAAAGACGGGATATGACCCAACCACGGGAATAAAGGTGAATAAGTACAACAAGAGCATGGCATCGAATGACCTACGTGACTACATCCTCCACTCGCGTGCTCAGTCGCCCGCTGTCTTGTCGATCGTCACTCAGGTCAGCACCAACAATCTCGGCGGTAAGTTTATCGGCTATAACAACCCTGTCGGCTATACGCCATGGGTGCTTGCCTTTGTTGGCGGTCCAGGGCAGAAACAGACCTATCAGCCACTCGCACCAGGTGCACAACAGAGCGGGTACCTCTTCGGGATAGACAGTGCATCACAGGCTGTTTCTAACGGTGTAACCCAGGCTCGGCTTACCAGCACTTTTTTGTCATTTCCTAATAACAACTTCGGCAGTCTTGTAGTTCTTCGCGACCCATTGGTCGTAGCCAACACTTTGCAGGTAACGTACTGATGGGCAAGAATGGTCCAATATCAGTATCAGCACCGGGTACATCCTTGACCACTGCGTCCGGCCAGAATGTCACGTTTAGCACGCGCTATCCCTTTGCTAAACTCGATTCAACTAGCAAGAATAGTTTCCAGGTTATTACACTCCTGTTCAACCGTGAACCACCAAACCCGGCGCCGAGTCCAGGAAACACTGGGACAACGCGCACATTGGTCTATAGCTTTACCCATGGCTACACGTATATTCCCTCAACCTGGTTCTTGGTATCACTCGACAACTTCACGACCGTATTGGGGTCTGAAGGTGTATGGATACTCGGGAGTGCCTCGGGCGTCTCGCCAGCCTCGGCAACGTTCGAGGTTGATGTGGATGCAACTAGTGTGAATTTCTACGTCAAGAAGACGTGGACTAACGATGGTATTACGCCAACACCTAGTGTGATCGGCTTTTTCGTGACGGTTCGCGCCTATATTTTCGTGGAGGATTTAACGGCTACATCCGTGCCGAGTCAGGCTTGATTTATTATCTTATATGCTATAATTATCCCATAAGGTAATAAGCCGCTGACAGGCGGTTTTTTTGTTTACAAAGGAAATAAGATATGGCCGGATTACCCTCAATAGACCAAATGCAAGCGACTGCCTACCAACAGGATAGGGATTTGCAGGGTTTCTATAATCAAAATGCCACTAATGCCACTAATCAGTATAACCAGTCACGGGATAGTGCCAATCAGGCCCAGTCGCAGTTGCAAGACTTCACAAAGAATATGCAGTCAGGTACTGATATTTACGCCCAGCAACTTGGAAAAGCTAATCAAAATGCCGGTTATGATGTTAATAATCTTAATCAGGCACAGAATCAAGTATCTCAATTAACTGGTATTCTTGGTGGACTCCCACGGGCTATCCAGGCTTCCAACGCGAACTATGGTGCTACGGCCGGAAATGTCGCTAACCAATACGCAACGACAGGTGCTAATCTTAATCAATCACTTCAACTAGCTAATCAAAACGCTCAAAATCAACTCGCTAAACAAGCGGGTGGCCTTTCAGGCGCTCAAGCAGCTACTACGGCGGGCGTTCAAACACAGGATCAACAGAGACAGGGCTATGCCGCTGCCGCTGCCAATGCCTCAAATATCATGGCTACGGCACAGACACAAATGGATGCGATGGTCAAGGCGCAACAGAATGGTCAGCAACTTACCGCACAAGATCAGGCCACGTTCGGTCAACTACGTGCTGCCTATGCTTCTGCCGCTCAAGCCTATGCAGCGGCAAATCTGGCAAACAAACAAGCTGCCGGGCAAGACCTCACGAACCAACAGACACAGAACTACATGGGTTCACAGTCCTATCAGAACCAACTTAGGTATGGCAATCCGCAGGGTGCTCAACCCAGTGCGCCCGTTCAGAATGCTACCGCCTCTAATAACGCCAGTGGCGGTAACCCGATTGGCAACGCATGGAACTGGCTGACTACGCCTAATCACGCTATTAACGACCCCCTTAACTGGCTGGCGGGTAAGGTAGGTATTCACTAATGCAGCCTGCCCAAGCACAACCGGATCCCAATCAGTTCGGGGATTACTCAGATTGGGCTAAAGAGAACCTCGCAAAAGGTGTATCTACTGACACACTTAACCAGACGCTCCAACAGCATCAAGCACAACCAGAAAATCAGCCGAAACAATCTGGTGATCTCTGGTCTACCGTTGGGGGTATTGCACTCCCGGTATTAGGTGCTCTACTGGCACCCGAGACGGGAGGTGCCTCACTTCTTGCGAGTACGGCACTTTCAGGACTCGGTGGCATGGCTGGTAAGGCAGTGGACAAAGCGGCCGCCGGTGAAAATCCTGTAGGCGAAGATCTAATCGGTGCTGGTCTTACAAATGCCGTTGGTAACCTCGTTGGTGGCGGACTCGCTAAGGGTGCTGGCGCAATTGCGCAAGGGGTTGTAAAACCCGCAGCCGATAAAGTAGCTGCCTCTCTTGTCGAGGGACAGGGGAAAGGTGCGCTTGATAACGCCACCGCGCAGTATCTTTATAAGAACGGCGTGACTGATCTCAGACAAATGGGTGATATTCATCCTGTCGTTACGGGTCAAGAGGGAGCACTCACTAATGCTGTTAATAACTCTCTTCGCAATGCAGCAGATGAGGGTACTCGGCTTGATCTTAGTAGCCTTACTCCAGCAGCGAAGGGTTTGCCCGGAGAAACAGTGTTAGGTGCTGTTAGAGATGCCGGTATAGCTGGTGATTCTAATTCCGTAAAAAGTGTTCAAGAATTCGTTCAGGGTCAATTAGAAAAATACAATCAGGGTGCGATTACTCGTGTTCCTGTCAAGGGAGGCGGTACACTAGATAGTTTTGATAATGGGGTTTTAAATGCCCAGCACCCTCTCGACGCCCTCAATATGACTAAGGCGATGGATTCACGGGCTGCAGACTGGATAAAATCGTCGTCACCGAATATTCAGGCACAGGGTAAAGCTCTTCGCAATATATCTAATACTGTCAAAGATGGGCTTTATGGTGAAGGCACGAGCATAGGAAAAACGGGGATTACTGATCAGGTGCGCCAAACTGCCATTGATGAGCTTGCCCCGCTCAGAGAGATTAATCCGACCTACTACGAGGCCAAGGTGAACGAGGTGAACGGTGCCAATACTCTTGCCGATCTACGAACAGCCCAAAAACCCGAGGTAATCGCCAACCAAGCACTCGATGCCGCAAACCATGCCGCCAATACAAGTGGTGGTACTGATATATCTAACCTATTTAAGGTTGGTGCACCTATCGCTGGGATGTCTGTCGGTGGCCCACTCGGGCTTGCAGCCGGGCTTGTTGCCCCCAAGGTATTAGGATCTAATGCCGCTAACGTCACTGGGGCTGGGACACTTTCCAAGTTATCTAATGTTATTGGTAACGAAAAAGCTGGCAAGGTCATGAATACTTTAGGGCGTATGGGAGGCGTCGTTGCTGCAAATGTTCCAAGTATGGGCGCAGCACCGACAAACCAATCAGTATTGGGAGGATTACCATCAAATCAAGGAGAAACGAGTATGAATCAAACGCAACCGAGCCAATTAAAAACCATCCTAGATGCAATGCAAGCGCAAGCCGTGCTAGCGCCACAACTTAATCCAAATGCCACATCATTCCTGTCTTCATTCGCCCCACAATTACAGAAAAATGCCCTAGTCCAGAATGCCACCGAGGCACTTCCTGCCGGGTTTGGTAATGCTGGAGGCGCACAGGGCGCTAGCGGCATAGGCAGTGTACTCTCAGGTCTCGTTCCTGGGACCGCTGCAAATGCCTACCAGGGAGAATCTACCGCACTTGCTGCACAACTCGGTCAAGCTCTTGGCATATCTCCGGAGGCCGCTCAGAATCTATTACCGGGACTATTACAAAGCACTGGGACGGCCGGTCAACGCCAAAATGTCCTTGGCGGTCTTACTGGTGCGTTGCCTAGCTAGTCTTTTACCCGTTTAATAGTTAGTTCCTTTTTCGGATCTTTTAGATCAATAGTAAATTCCAGTTTGTCGCTGGGTAGATAACCCAACCTAACAGCTAGTTGCTGCAGGTAGTTAGTTTTAAGTTGATCGTGGTAATACACAAATGACCGCTGAACAGTGTCGAGGTCGTTCAGATATCCCATTTCAACATCATCAATAATATATTTCTTGTCTGTTTCGGCTAGTTTCTTTTTAATCTTGTTGCTCATAACTCCCTTTGCGCCCTTTCTATTACCCCTTTACCAAAATACTTTTTGGATTGTTCGGGATAGGTTTTGATAAACTCTGAGTTGGCTTTACCGTTTTTATAAGGTTGGATGATCTCTTTTGCAAATTCTTTTCGTTCCATGTCGTGACGGTATTCTTTATGAGTAGAATTGACATCGAAGCCCATTGCTTTATCTTCGCCACGGTGGTACTTTCCGTCTGTACCGATATAGCCTGTCGTTTTCATAAGTTCCGTATTGCCTCCTGTTCTTCTCGGTCTATCTGGTCGGGTGTCTTAGGGGTGACGATAGCCGATAACTCGTTTACATCAGCATAGCCGGGGCGCTTTGGAGTGATTACTTGTGCTGGTGGTTCGGGGTCACGGTTCCAAATGTCGTTTAGCTTGACCGTTATCCAGTGGATGTATAGACCTATTTGGATACCTACGGTGAGTCCTAGAATTAATCCAACAGCTAAAAGCAACACATCTACTCCTTGTCTGGGTCAGGCAATGCGGCACTCGCCGTAATAAGACCCCTTACTAATGCAACAGCGTTGGTGACAACTTCCGATATGACCAGTGATGGATCAATAACACCTTCTTGTAGCATGCCTACAGGCTTATCAGTGATGTTACGAAGATTGAAACCGAACCATGCGTCAACACCGTCTAAACGTGCTAGATATGATTCAGGGTTCAGACCAGCGTTATCAAATAATGCCTTAAACGGTTGGGTAAATGCCTCATCAAATTCGGTACCCTTTACTCTAGCAAGCGTTGAGCCACCACCAGGTAAAATACCGTCTTTCATCGCAGACTGAACGGCACATACAGCATCCTGAACTCTTAACTTAACTTCTTCACGTTCAAACTCGATTGCACCGCCGACACGGATAATGGCCATTTTGCCTGTCAAACGGGCTAATCTATCTTTAATGAATTGGATAGATTGTGGATGTTCTTCGTCTTTAAGTTGATCTTTGAGCCCTTTAATGCGTTCGGTGACTAGCTCTTTTTCGCTATCACCATCAATAATCGTGGTGGAGTGTTCGGTCACCAAAACTTCTTTTGCAAATCCTAAATGTTCTTCGATTGAGAAATTAACCCCGTCATATACTTTAGCGCCTGTTTTAATGGCAACATCATCTAAGAACAAAGTACGGCCGCCAACTGTATAGGGAGGGTCAACAGGAACAGCAAGTAATAGGCCTTTAGCACGTGTCATAATCAAAGTCTCTAAGGCGGCATTGTTTACTTCACCAATAATAATTAGTTCTTTATATCCAGCACGTACCACGTCGTTAATTACTGGTGCCAGTTCCACTTCCGTATTAAAGACTTTATTCGAGATAAGAATGGCCACGTCGGTATGTAGGGACTGGTTAGAGGACTGGTCATTGATAAGAGCAGTATCCTTATAGCCACGGTTAAAATAAAAACCATCGACGATCTCATTATGTACACCTAATCCTTCGTACTGTTCGATTACTACTCCGCCATCCACACCAACTTCCTGCAGGATATCAGCAATCATCGCGCCCAGTTCTGGATCGCCAGCTGACACTGTGGCGACTTTTTGCAAATGTTCATCGGTAGATTTTAGTTTAATCGAATTGATATACTCTAAAGCAACCGTTTCAGCTTCACGAAGTTTCTCAGCGACAGCCATAGGATTGACACCTTTGCTTTCTAATTTACGGGCAGCTTTTAACAGGTGGTGGGATAAGATAACAACAGCAGTCGTTCCATCACCGACCTTTTGGTTATTCTTTTCGGATGCCGACACGATGACTTTCGCTATATCGTCTTCTACTGGGTCAGGTAGGCGCAGTCGTTTAATATTTGTTACGCCGTCCCTAGATAGTAAAGGCGCACCGCTTTTAAAACCAATAATAACATTGCCCGCTTTCGGGCCATAGGCTGCCTTTGCGACCGCATAAACCTGATCACTAGCGTTAGCTATTTTCTCTTGGAGTATGTCCCTATCGGTTATGACGTCAGTCGCTTTTATCGTCATCGTATGAAGTCCCATCTATATCATTTATTGGTATTAACGCTAATTTTTCGCCCGTTGGTAAGGTTACTACACGGAGTTCATCTTTGTAATCCTTAAAATATCCGATACGTCCGACTAGATATCCCCACTCTTTTCTATCAATAGGGTTTACCTCTATAATTTCACCTTCGTTAACAGTGTCATACGTTTTTTCGGGCACAGGAACAGCACCGTACTTAGATACTCCAAGTTTTACCAGAACACGTCCCTTTTCGGGTTCGATGATTCTTTGCATATATCGCATTATACGTTATGATGTAGGTATAGGCAACAAGTCGCTAACTGGCGGCTATTTTTATTAGGAGAACTTATGAAAGATATGAAAAATGTCCTGTCGAAAGCCACTGCTACAAAAGATGCTCGTAGGGGTAAAGATATGGGTGAAAAGGGCAAGAACTTCGATAAAGTCGTTGACAAAGCTAGTAAAGAATATGACTCGAAAGAGGCTGGCAAAAAAGTAGCAGGGGCACTATTCCAAAAAATGCGGAAGGCTGGCAAACTCTGATGAGCATGAAAGAAGTCCTTCACTAATAGAAGAATATCGGCGGTACCATTGTAATGACCCAAACCAACGACACCATCTACGCCCTCATCAACTCCCTCAGACTGGAGCTTAAACAAGACATAGCCACGCAAGGTATAGCCTTGGGGACTCAGATGGGCAAGATAGAGAAAAAGCTGGAAGATCTTGAAGTTGGCCGCATTACGCCCATCGAGAAGGACGTCAGTGATCTTAAAATATCCTCTGCCACTGGTAACGTAAAATTAGGAGTGCTTGTCTTTATTGGTTCATCCATCATAAGTAGCGTCGTAACAGTCATGGTGGCAAGGATAGCTATATGAAGAACCAGCTAGTCGAACGGATGCTCTATATCGTCCTCGGTTTGGTATTCGCAGCAACCGGCACTCTGACATATTTCGCTATCCAGGCAACCGACCGCCTCAACGATCAGCAGGAAACGCTTAAACAGCAAGTCCAAAATCAAAAAGAAACCCTCAAGGGAGTAAAGGAACTCGTCGCCAACCAAGGTAAAACGACTGAGGAGATCAATAAAAGTTTGTCGTGTATCCTGACATTCTTCAGCAACCCAAATCGGGCACAACTTTATATCAGCGACTTTACCACCTGTACTGTCACGGATACAGGTACAGGACAAACCCAAACACTCACGATAACCCAAGCGGTAAATCCTGTAGTCAGCCCAGCTACCCCTAATGTCCAGCCGTCTAGCCCGTCGGCACAACCTAGTACCCCTGGTAAGTCCAAAAAGAACAAAGTAAATTCTGCGACACCGAAGAACGGCTTGAGGACATTTCCCCTTATTAGTGATATATTAAATTTAATAGGATTATAAGACATGTCATTTAGAGTACCAGTAGATAATTATCCCATCACGCAAAGTTTCGGTGTAAATCCAGACTACTATAAACAGTTTGGCTATCTCGGACATGATGGGGTAGACTACGCAGCTCCAGTGGGCACACCAGTCTACGCTGCCGATGAAGGCATTGTGACGTTCGAGGGATGGGGTCAGAACCACTCGTGGATGGGTACGCCAGCTGGTATCTGCGTTCTGCTCAATAATGGCGGTATCTACTCGGGTTATGCCCACCTGTCAGGCACGGTGGTCAACAAAGGCCAGCATGTAGATAAAGGCCAACTGATCGGCACTGTCGGCTCGACGGGCGCAGCCACAGGCGCTCACCTGCACTTTGAAGCCCTGCCGCTATCCCCAAACTTTAAGAACGGATACGCAGGACGTATTGACCCCGTACAATACATAGAACTAAATGGAGGTGATGATATGCCAATACCAAACGCAGATAACTACTACGGTCGATACAGGAAGGCGATGCAGTACATACGCGGCCGTGATATGAGCCGGGATGAGTTCAACGCAAACTTTGTCGGTCATACAGACCTCAACATGCTGGAAGCGATGCTAGACAACCCAGAGGCTGATGCTGAACTTGACTACGCCAACTGGGGGAGAACAGCCAAGAACGATAACTGGCAGCAACAGATCATTGATAGAACCGCCGAACGTGATGCTGCTGTCGCTGAACTTAACAAACTAAAATCCCAAGCTGGCGGTATAGACCAGCCGACCAAGGACGAGATTACCCAGACGGCACAGGACACCAGCTGGATTAAGAACCTGCTGTCCGCAGTATTTAATAGAAAGTAAGGGAGAAAACTTATGACAACCATAGAAGGACAACCATACAACCAACCGACCGCCACACCAAGTACCAAGGTAGCCGTCGGTGGTATCGCTGGGTCACTAACAATATTATTCGTGTTCGTACTGGGTACGTTTAACATCGCACTACCACCAGAAGTAGCATCGTCGATCACGGTGATTATAACGTTTCTGGCAAGTTACTTCGTGAAGGAAAGGCCACAAATCTGATATGAACTTACTCGTCAGTTTTATCATCGCTGTTGTAGTAGGCTTTATCGCCTACCTGATAGCCCAGATCGTTCCGTTCTTAGCACCCTATGCTACAATCGTTGGCCTAGTGATATTCATCCTCGCCTTCTTTGGCGCTGGAGAATGGCGACGGTAACATGGAGCGGTCGGAGGTTTATTACATGCCGCCTATCAATCACCCAACCCCTGAGCAGGTAGGCTATTTCATCTTGAAAGCCGCTATGTTAGATGAAGTGATTGAAGCTGGTGGAATAACCGTTGAACAAGCCACTGAGCAACGTAGGCTCACCCTGCACCGTATAGGTATGGGTAGCGAAGAGAGCGCATGACATGGAATACCGTAATGGCGTCGATGAAAACGAACACGCCGTGGATATTTACGTGCAAGCGATCATTAACGAAGGCATAGAGATTACGCCTGAGTTCGTCGGTGAATTGCTAGAATCTGGCCTCGTCAGCCTCTGGGACGTTGAGCATATCGTCATGCGGTACGAGGAAGTGACAAGCCAATACGAAGACCTGGAAGTCAATGAGCGGTTGATTCAGCCTTATGACGTGCTATAGTGAGTTTATCCCCACTCGCAAGCTGGGGCAGTAGGAAACAGGATGCCACCGTATTTAGCGGTGGCTGTTTTTATGTGTGAGATTTTTCACATATAGAATGTTAGATTATTCACTTTTGTTCTAACTGGTGCCACGACAAATAGACCCCTTTTCCGTAATGTAAGCTACATATAATACGGGGAGTTGTTACTAAAGCATTACCTGAGTGGATTCGGTACGGTCGGCATCAGGCATAGCTTGAATACTAACTCCCCTTACCAGTGGCGATATTGTCTATCCTTTACCTCATCGTGCGCCATACGGTGCCTTAGAAGTTCCATTAACTCAGACCAAGTTGTTAAGGTAGCTATGTCCATCAGTATAAAGCAGGCTTGTACGATAGCCTAAAACGTTGAGCTGTTTTATAGGTTGTTTTATAGTATCACCTAAAGCCAACAGTCAGGGACTCCCCAATACTCTTGCACAACATACAGGGTTTTGTTATTATAGATATGTCTAGTAATGATAACCAAACACAAACATATAACAAGAGGCACGTAATGTGTCTCTATTTAATTATCTGTACTAGCTTAAATCATTATGTCTAGTAATGATAAAAGCATATGTCCATTGTACTACTAATCCTAAAACTTGCAAACAAAAAAGACTGACCAGAGAGGAAGAAGGGATTTTACAGAGTCTTAAAAGATTCTTACAAGTAAAAGGCCACTCTCTGATCGGTCTACTTTAATTTTAGCATAAACCTATGATATAATGATAAGTGCTAGATTCAGTAGCAAAATTCAATTGAACGATGAAATAACCGTCTTGCTGAATCCAGGGCGGTTATTTTGTTTAACAGGAGAAGAGATGAAGAGAAAACTCATACCCGGTACTTATCGGATATACATTAGTAGTGAAGGGGCAGTTTATTACAACTGGAAGAGGGGTAGTTGGTTTCCCTATTCTTCTAGTATAAACAACATGGGTTACGCAAGGTATCGTTTTTTGATAGAAAATGTCCACCGACAGAAGTTGGCACATCGTTTGGTTGCAGAGGCATTTATACCGAACCTGGAGAACAAACCACAAGTTAATCACAAAGACGGTGACAAGCTGAACAACCGAATATCCAATCTTGAATGGTGTACCGCAAAAGAGAATATGCAGCATGCTGCACGAATAGGATTACTGAAGAACGTAGGTAGGGGAAGGACTATTGGCACCTCAACTTTAAATGCTATACGTGGAGAGTATACGGGAGAATGGGGGCAAAAGAGAAAACTTGCTGAAAAATATTCGATCAGTGAATCCTCGGTAGGCAGAATCTTAAATAATAAAGGGGCTTACAAAATCTAGACTTTACATCACCATAAGCGTGTGCTAAAGTAAGGGTAGAGTTAATCAAATAGAAGGGATTACAAGAATGAACGAACAACTAGAATATTACGAACTTATGTATGGGCAGGAACTATAATGAGTGTATCTCTCTTGGAAGTAATTGAAGCAGGAGGTTACGACCTCAACAACTACGAGGATGCAAACTGGTTGCTATCAAAGCGCAATGAGTTTGAGGAGTTAGTCGAAAAGGCGCAGGAGATCGTTGATGAAAAAGATAATGAGGAGACTTTGTAATGACAGATATAAAAGTTACCACAGAGGGAGAATTGTTTGTTACAGCACCTCAAGAACCTAAGCAAGTTACCTACAAACTAAAGCAAACTGAGGTTACTCGTTACGAAGATGAGTTTGGGCACAGTTATGAAATAGATGGTCAACCGATCATAGGTGTGACGACTATTCTTTCTATGGGCGTCCCGGCAGAGTCTGGACTTATCAATTGGTGGAAGAACAAAACACCCGAAGAAGGCCAAGCAATTTTAGAAGATGCACAGGAACGCGGTTCAAATGTCCACCAAGCCATCGAAACATTATTGTTTGCTCAAAAAGTAATTCCACTCACTTTTAAACGTAAACGTGAGAGAGATTCCATTGAGGCCTTTATGGACTTCTATAGGACTGTTCAGCCTACCGATTATCGAACCGAACAAGTCGTAGCGTTTACTGACGAGAAGTTCCAATTTGCAGGTACGCTTGACTTTGTTGCGACAATTAACGGAAAGCGAATACTAATAGACTTTAAGACAAGTAAAGTGGCCAGTAAGAAAAATAGCCTACAAGTGGAGGCTTATAAGCGGGCGATTGAACAGAGCTACGACGAAGAGATCTATGCCTGCTATATCCTCTATCTGGGGTCTGCTCACAAGGGCATGCGAGTCAAGACTGACGAAAACGGCATACCTACAACAGGTAAGGGATGGTTTATTGTTAAGAGTGAAGATACGTTTGAAGATTTTGAGCGGGCTTATGACATGGCTATCTGGTTAAATGGTGGTGAGTATCCTCGACCACCAAAGGTACGAGCGTACCCTGAGTTTTGGCAACTGTTAGAAGTTGATAAATATATAAGTAAAGGAGTAAAAGATGTCAAATAAACCAGACCCAAAAATTAAACTAGGTGGGATGAAAGTTATATTCGCTAATCTCGTTGACGACGGCTTCGGTAAGAGTATAACAATCGATGCTACTGCCGAGAGTGTGAAGGCAGCCATTACCAAGTGGGTTAAAGAAAACAACATTGGTAAAGCCGACGCTGCGGGTAAAGTAAACTTCAAAGAGTATGTGAAAGATGGTAATAAAACTATCCAATACGCCTTTAAAATTAACGACTACACTAAGTTTGCAGGACTTAACGGATTAGATGAAAAGAATCTTGGCTATGGAGCTACGATCGCATTCATCGCTCAAGCGTTTGATTATGACAATAAGTTTGGCAAAGGTACATCAGCGAGTTTGTCAGCAGTCCTTGTTGAAAAGGGAGCTACTACATCAGCAGATGCGGACTTAGCCGATTTAGTATCCGATCATGGTGAACAGCCAACTGACGAACAACAGGCTGATCGTATGAGTACAACCAGTGAAGACGTCGTCATCGAAGACATAGACGACAAACCAATTGATTTAAGTGAAATTCCATTCTAAGTTAAAATGAGGGAGTACGGGAATGAGTCGTAAACCAAAAACCGACTATGCAATGCTCAAGTCCCTATCTAAGTCATTAGAGAAATATGCAAGGGATAACGGGCTATTGTGTATTAAATGCTCGCAATATCAGTGGAACGTCAAAGATAATATTAAGGGTATAATTCTAGCGGTATACCCTGGTAGCGGCATGTTATGGGCTGCTAAATTGCACTACGATCATACAGGTCTGATAGACAAAACTAGTACAAAACATTACTTTACTGATGAACCCTCGCTGATTAAAAAGCTGGACGAACTAGTGTTTGCACAGGATATGCTGTGAAATACGACCTTAAAAACCCCGACGAGTCCAAACAAGCCTCCATCTACCTAGCCCAGCTGATTGTTACTGATGCTGTGGTGGAAATAAAAAAGGTAAGCCCACGACGGTCATTAAATCAAAACGCATACCTACATCTCCTCCTCGGTGCGTTCGGCCAACATTTCGGCTACACCCTGGAAGAAGCGAAAATAATCTACAAGGAGGTCAATCAATACACCTACAAATACAAGAAAAAAGGTCGTGAGTTCTGGAAAAGTTCGGCCGACCTGTCCAAAGAGGACATGGCAAAGACAATTGACCTGTTCATGAAAGTATCGGCTGAGAATGGGTGTGAACTGCCTCTGGCGACGGATAAGGAATGGTTGATGAGAATTAGTAATGAAATTGAAAAAAATGGGAGATGGTTATAATGGAAATTTACTGGGTATTTATACTAGCACTAATTGTCGGTATATATAACGGGCTGCAAGTACCAGCAGATATATTTGTGGCGGTGGTTATTCTGATGCTAATAAGGGCGATCATACAGGTGTTTGGAGATAGGTGATTATATCCCAACCCCCCCAAATGCTAAAATGAAGACAACTAATAAATAAGGAGAACAATATGAAAGACAATATCAAACGACCAATACTACACGGAGAAAATGCAATCGTTCCTATCGAAAAAATGCCAGAGGGTAAAACTAAGCGCTATACAAAATATATCGTTGGACATTCAGAAACGGGGCACCACCACGTCCTCGAAGCCGTCAGAGGCCAAGAGTTCGATATACTTGTGCAAGATGGTGAAATCTACTTCACTAATACCTTTGAGGCCAAAGTCACACATAAGAAACTGCACGACATTCACGAAACTAAGGTAGTTGCTCCTGGTATCTATAAGGTTAGTCGTAAACTCGAATACGACCCTTTCACGAAGGTGCGAAGGGCTGTGTTTGACTGATATGGCTACTCTCAAGAAACTAGAAAAATTGACACCAGAACAAGAGTCTTTGATGATTGTCACAAAAGACAAATGGATCACTGATTGTCTGACGGGTGGTGATGAGGTCAATGAAACTGATGCTAGAAATGGTATTGAATGGATGTATGAGTTAGCAGATTTGAAAAAACCAATAGTCATCTTTGTGGATAGCCCTTTGGCTGTACAATACGCTGCTAATATCCTTTATAATGAGGGTGCTATTAAGCAAGTGCACTCCCAAGTGTACTCCCAAGTGGACTCCCAAGTGCACTCCCAAGTGTACTCCCAAGTGGACTCCCAAGTGTACTCCCAAGTGCACTCCCAAGTGTACTCCCAAGTGGACTCCCAAGTGGACTCCCAAGTGGACTCCCAAGTGCGCTCCCAAGTGCACTCCCAAGTGTACTCCCAAGTGTACTCCCAAGTGGACTCCCAAGTGCACTCCCAAGTGCACTCCCAAGTGTACTCCCAAGTGGACTCCCAAGTGGACTCCCAAGTGCGCTCCCAAGAATTAAAAGTATTTCCTGTCGCTTATAACGTTGGTGGATGGTATTCAGGTTGGGGTGCGTACCTTGATTTTTACGCACAAATCGGCATTGCAAAACACAAGGATTTGAAAATATATCTTGATTACCTACGAAGTGGCGTATTTTACGGTAATTTCCTCGATAATGTTGCGATCGTTTGCCGACGACCTAGCGGAGTTAGACGCGACGTAGGACATAATCTTGATTCTGACCAACTCCCAGCCATTGAGTGGCGTGACGGCTATAAATTATGGTTCTTGCATGGTGTTTCATTTGAAGAGCCAGTATGGAAAAAGATTGTCAGCCAAAAGCTAACTTTGCCAGAACTAGCCAAGATGGATTTAGGGGCCGATCAGCGAGCGGTGGCGATCCAGATGTTACGAGCTGACAGGTTACTCGAACAGATGAAGGCCAAGGAAATAGCTACAGGCAAGAAGTACGGCAAACTCTTAGAGCAATTCGGTGAAGATCAATGCGCCGAGTATTTCCCATTCAGTCTGAATGAACCCACAGTACTTTACCAGGTGGATAATTTCATGGACACTGGAGAGACGGAATACTGCATGAAAATGGAACATCCAAGTATTAAAGGTAAGTACTACATTGAGTGGATCGAACCAGAAATAGGTAAGAAGAAAGACGCTGATCTTTGCCAAGCTCATGCTTTTGGGATGTCAGTAGAATCATATTTAATAGCTGTTGAAGCTTAGATGACTATCCGGTCAAACCCTTGCAAGCTGTGTGGTTCCGTATACCACACAGCTGCATTTTGCCAGAAAAGACCAAAGAAGTATCCCAAGCCCCGACCAGTTAAGAAAGTAACAAGACGCCCAACCGTTAGCCGAAAAAAGATTGTCAAAGACTTCGACGCCATTTTCTCAAGATACATACGGCTCCGAAATGCCTTTGAACTAAATGGCGAACTAGTCGCTAAATGCGTTACCTGTGGGGATATAAAATCATGGAAGCAACTACAGAACGGCCACTACTATTCACGGGGCAGGTACCCGACCCGGTGGGATGAAGATAATTGTCACGTTCAATGCGTCGTCTGTAACCTCTATCGTAAAGGGAACTATATAAAGTATACCCTTTTCATGATTGACACTTACGGGCGGGATTTCGTAGATGAACTTGGCATGAAGTCAGTCAATCCAGCAAAGATTAGCACCGTGGATTTAAAGGGTAAAATCGATGAATATACGAGAAAAGTAAAGATTCTTCTTGACAAATAGCACACGCTTATGGTAAGCTTGATTCAGATCCAAATAGAAGGGATCACAAGCAACTAACAATTCGGCAGCTCCTACCTGGACGATCAAACTAGTAGAATGTGCAATCCATTCCAAGACTCGATAAGCTAAGAGTCGAAATAGCTTCAAGGTGTCTGGGTAAAAGCTGCCGAACAAACAGAGGAGACACTAGAATGTCAACAGGAAAAGGCAAGATCAATTGGGAAAAAGTAAAGACAATCACTATCACGGCGTTTATCTTTACAATAGCAGGATTAATCGGTGGCTATTTCGCTAGCATTAATCTTCACAGTGACGCACGACAATCAGTCATCAGCGATATGAGCGTCGTGACCAAGTTAAGCCCAAAATCAAGCAAGTAGATACGCCCGTTGCCCTCAAAACGCAATCAGACGTATCTACGCAAGCTACAGACCATATTGCTGACAGTAGCAAAATGGTTTCAGCACCTACACAATGCGACCTAGTACGACGAGAAGCCTCAAAATACGATTGGGATGTCAACACAATGGTCGCCATAGCACAAGCAGAAAGTCACTGCCGCATCGACGCGACTGGTGATACCTCGCTGATATACGAACAGAATGGGCGAACTTATGGCTACTCTGTATCGGTATTTCAGGTGAGGATATTACCGGGACGCGAAAAATGCGATAGTCACGATCTAGCAACAAACGTCAGCTGCGCCTACAGGATATACAAATCACAAGGCTTAATCGCGTGGAGTGTATACTTGAATAATAAATATAAGGAGTTCTTATGAAAGATACCATCCTTTTAGAACCCACCAATCTACTCGCCGACTGGGCGCTGGACTACTCAATCTTTAGTCTAAGATACTCAGTTTGGACAAACCGTGAGGAAATTTGGCGTAAGTTTATACGATCATAAGCAAAATTGCGGCCCATGCGAGAGGCCGCAATTTTAGTTAAAAAGT
>Ga0193751_1000365_pt1 | contig 36690 bp, 24 predicted proteins | sample L1c2metaG_FD_143050 | JGI IMG/M metagenome (GOLD analysis project Ga0193751, IMG submission 143050) | Soil microbial communities from a riparian zone of the East river system, Colorado, United States - L1c2 | ecosystem: Environmental > Terrestrial > Soil > Riparian zone | place: USA: East River...
CGGGTGAACGCCGCATTGGTCTCGGCGGCGGCGTGGCCGTGGGCCCAGAGCAGCGCCTGGCCATAGTTGGTTTGCAGCCGCAACCGTTCGCTGCGCGCGGCTGAACTCGATGGCGCAGTCTCGCTTCCGATCGACTTGTCCGCCAGCTCGATGGCCTTGCGGAGATGGGCGATAGCTTCTTTGAACGCAGAACGCCGCAGCGCCTGGTCGCCTGCCTTGCCCCACCACTCGATCGCCGCCTCGTTAACGCCCGCTTGGGTGAAGTGATGGGCCAGCACTTCCGGTTGGGCGGCAGCAATGGCGGGAAACTGGTCGCACAATGTCTCGGCGATGCGCTTGTGGAGCACCTGGCGGCGGCTTTTGAGCATGCTCTCGTAGGCCGCATCCTGCACCAGCGCGTGCTTGAATGCGTAGCGCGCATCGGGCAGCGTGCCGGCGCGGAACAAGAGCTCGGCCTCCTCGAGCCGGGTTAGCGCGGAATTCAACGTCGCCTCGTCGCGGCCGGCGATCGCGCTCATGACCTGGTAGGAGAATTCGCGGCCGATGGCAGCCCCAATCTGTGCGATCTCCTTCACGGGCGCGAGGCGATCAAGACGCGCCATCAGTGAGTCCTGAAGCGTCGCGGGTATCGCGAACGGCTGTAGCGGGCCACTGAGACGGTAGCCATCACCGGCCTCGATCAAGAGCCCCGATTCCTGCACCGTCTTAGTCAGCTCCTCTACAAATAGCGGCACCCCATCGGTTTTAGCGACGATCTGGGCGATGACTTCAGCCGGCAGAGTGCGTCCGCCGGCAACACGCTTTACCAAGGCCTCGACCTCGTCCTTGTCGAGCCGACCGAGCGCCAGGGAGGTCACGCTAGGCAAGCCCGTCCAAGGCGGTCCGAATTCCGGCCGGAAGGTGACGAGCATTAGGACCGGCAGATGTCGCACCCGCTCCACCGCAAGATTGAGGACTTCGAGCGTCGTTGCGTCGGCCCAATGGACGTCCTCGAAGAGCGCCAGTATCGGCTTCAGTCGCGCCAACCCTTCGAGCTGATCAAGGAGAGCCGCAAGCGTCTGCCGCCGTTGCTGCGCGGGGCTAATGGCCAACGGCGGATAGCGCGTGCCCGGGGCGATCGAGAGCAGAGAGGCGAACAACGGCGCGGTGTCCTTGAGCCGCCCAGTCGCCGGCGCCAGCGCGGCCTCGAGCTTGTCGAGCTTCTGGTCGACGGCATCCTCTGGATTGATTTGCGCTGCTCGCTCGAGCTGAACCACGAAAGGATAGAGAGCGCTGTCGCGGTGGTAGGGCGAACATTGATAGCGGAGGCGCGTATGCGGGTCCTGCGCCACCCGCTCGGCGAGCCACGCCGCAAACCGTGACTTGCCGATACCGGCCTCGCCGGAGATCAGGACGACCTGCCCTTGTCCCTTCCATGCGATAGCCAGGCGATCAAGAAGAAAAACGCTTTCCGTCTCGCGACCCACAAAGTCGGTTAGCCGTGCGGCGCGGGCGGCCTCGAACCGGCTCTCGGAGGAGGAAATGCCGTCGACCCGCCAGGCCTCGACCGGCACCACCAAGCCTTTGATCGTCTGTGGCCCAAGATCGTGGAGCGCAAAGAAATCGCCGAGCAAGCGCCGGGTCGTGCCGGCCACCACTACCGTTTCCGGCGCCGCCAGCCCCTGCAGCCGCGCAGCGAGGTTTGGCGTGTCTCCGACGACTGCCTGCTCGCGTGCGCTTCCTTCACCGACGAGATCGCCCACGACTACCAGGCCGGTAGCTATTCCCGTGCGCGTTTGCAGCTTCTCGTTGGCGCGGGTTTCCAACTTCGGAATCATATCGGTGATCTCCAAACCGGCGCGAACGGCGCGCTCGGCATCGTCCCCGTGCGCACGGGGATAGCCGAAATAGGCGAGGAGGCCATCGCCCATGAATTTGGCGACAAAGCCGTCGTAGCGGGCAATAATGCCGGAGCAGGAAACTTGGTAGGCGCGGATCACCGCGCGCATGTCTTCTGGATCGAGTCGCGACGAGAGCGCCGTCGAACCGACGAGATCGCAGAACATGACGGTGAGGTGGCGGCGCTCGGCAGAATCCTGCACCAGCGCCGCGGAAGGAGCCTTTTCACTGGGCAGGGAGGCACCGGCAAGTTCGGCGATCGCCGTCAAGATCGCGCGCCGATGTCCAATGGCAGAGATGCCGAGTTCCTTCAAGTCTTCCGGCGTCAGATTCGGAAGAACTTTGTCGTCGATCTCGTTAGCGCGAAATGCCGCCTCGTATTGTCCGAGCCCGAGACTTCGTAGCCACCCCCCAACATCCATGGCCGCCCTCCCACTGGGTCGAGGCATTATCGCGTCGGTGAAGTGGGGTGTCCAGCCGTCGAAGCTCGAATGACCACTTCGGGTCAATTTCGGAAGGCGGCGCTCGTAGCCACGAGATCTGCTTTGCCCCCGATAGTGTTGCAAAAGTCCCAAAAGGCGCGGCGGCTAATTTCCCGCCAAAGAACGAAAAGAGCGACAATCGCCGATCAATAGAGCCTCAAACCCGCTACCAGAATCGCCTATGAGTTTGGCGCATGACGACGTGGTCCCCCACATCATCATTCAATCGTCGCGCCTACGGCCCTGAGAATTTAAGTCCCATGCCGCAAAAGGACTTTTGCAACACTATCCCCCCATGAGCGGACATCGCGAGGCCGTTCTGTACGGATCAGCTTTTCCACCCCGCCTTGCGCAGGCCCTCAAGCATGTGCTCATGGTCAGCAGGTCGCATCCACGGCGGGCGCTGGCGCACATACATGTCGAACGACTTCAGAGAGATGGCGATCGCCTTTTGCAGGGCTTGCTTGGCCTCGTCCAAGCGACCGGCCTGCCCAAGCGCCGCCGCGAGCCAACGGTGGGGCCATGGGTGATCAGGGCGAGAACGGATCGCATCTTTTGCAGATTCAATGGCGGCGGCGTACTCTCGAAGAAAATAGTGAGCCATGGCGATGTGAACTAATCGGTGGTACGCTACAGGACCGTTTGGATCGAGCCTCATTGCCCTGCGGATAGCTTCAATTCCTTCTCGTGGCCGGCCTGAAAAAAGTAACGAAAAACCAAGGAAATGGTGAGCCGTAGCATCGTTGGGACTGATGGCAAGTGCTTGGCGCATTTCAGCCAACGAACCGTCGTGATCGCCCCGCGCCTGCAATCCACTTGCGATGCCGAGATGCCCAACAGCATCTGAACGATCAAGACAGACTGCCCTCTCGGCCAACGGAAGAAGTTCGTCCGCAGCTTCGGCAAAGCTCGAAGTCTGATAGAGGACAGCCCCTTGGAATATCGCATTCGCCAGCCAAGCGTGGGGTGGTGCGAAGTTCGGATCGAGTTCAATTGCTCGGCGGAAAAAGCTCTTCGCTGCCTCGTTATCCGTTACGCCGATGCGACCCATGTGCCAGAGCCCGCGCTGGTAGGCTTCCCATGCGCCCAGACTTTCCGGCGGTTTGCGGACGGCGCGCTGCCGTTCCATTTCCGCCACCGCAGGCTCTATCGCAATCGCCACAGCCTCAGTGATCTCGTCCTGCACGGCAAAGACATCGGCCGGGTCGCGGTCGTACCGGTCTGCCCACAGATGGTTGCCAGTCTCGGCATCGATAAGCTGGGCGCTGATACGAACGCGGTTACCGCCGCGACGCACGCTGCCCTCAAGCACATAGCGCACGCCGAGCTCACGCGCGATCTGCTTCACGTCAACCGCGCGGCCCTTGTAGGTGAAGCTGGAGTTCCGGGCGATGACAAAGAGCGACCGGCTACGCGAGAGCATCGTGATAATGTCTTCGGCGATGCCGTCGCCAAAATACTCCTGGTCGGGATCGCCGGTCATGTTAGTGAAGGACAGGACGGCGATCGATGGCTTGTCAGGAAGCGGGAGCGCCTGAGTTTCGCTCAAAGACGAACCTGATTGTCCTGCGGAAGAACTTTGATCTGTCAACCGAACTCGCCACGCGTGCATGGGCTCGGCAATGTTCTTGAGGGGCTGCGGTCCCATATCATCACATACAATTTCGACCTTGCCCCGGACCTGACGGTAGGCGTCATTGGACATGCAAACCCCGCCCGGGTCGGCGATGCCTTCAAGGCGGGCGGCAACGTTGACACCGTCGCCGAAGATATCGTTGTCATCGATGATGATGTCGCCAACATGAATGCCGATCCGGAAATCGATCCTTTGGTCCCGCGGCACAGATGCATTCTGGTTGGCCATGCCGTTCTGGACTTCAATGGCACCGCGTACTGCATCGACGGCGCTGGCAAACTCGACCAGCATGCCGTCGCCGGTGGTCTTGACGATCCGTCCGCGATGCGCAGCGATGGTGGGGTCAACAAGGGCCTTTCTGACCGCCTTGAGCCGAGCCAGCGTGCCTTCCTCGTCGATGCCCATGAGGCGGCTATAACCGGCGACGTCCGCCGCCAATACAGCCGCTAATCGCCGTTCGACCCGCTCGCTGGTCAAAAAATACCCCTATTTCAGCCCAGCGCATCAAAGCATATCAGGCCGCTGTTGGACTAGGGCCGACTTCCGGGAGAGGGCATCTTCGACGGTTTGACGATATCTGTGCAGGGTCCACTTTTCTCCCATTTTGGAAAGTGATGAACGTGCTACGGGTGTGCGAGAGATATCGGCCTCCATAAGCGTTGATCGGCGGAAGCACCCCACCATGCCAATGTGTGCCAATAGGATTATAGTGAGAAAGGCCAGCACTAATCGTGGGGATAGGTATCGGCTGCTCGCTGTTACGGAGCCTGACGAGTATAAAGCCGCTGTCCTTCGGAGGATGGCCGATGAAGCCGACCGGAATGTGCTCTGTACGGCGGACCGAATACTCAACCGGCCGAAGCAACCCTCTCTTCGCCTGTCAGGGTTGGTTTAGGGTCACTGCGACAAACCGGCATAACCGTCACGCTGCCCTGCCGTGTCCCACCGTCTGCCTTACCTCGAAACCCTCGAACTGGGGGTGATCCAGATATAGCGGCTTGTTATCGCCTGCCCGACTATGTGCTGCCCGGAAAGCCTCTGATTTGGTCCACGCCTCGAACACAGCCCGACTTTCCCACACGGTGTGAGAAGCATAAAGCGTGTGATCCTCAGCCTCGGGACCTTTGAGAAGGTGAAACTCTACAAAGCCCGGCACCTTGTCGAGATAGCTATCAGACCTGCTCGAAGCTGCCTCCACCCCGTTAGTGACGCTAAATCGGGTCCAATGCGATAGACCTCATGTCCTTGATGGCAACAACACAAGTTTCACACGGACTGACCATCGCAGCTCGGCAAGATCCTTTCAGCCGAACGCTCTTTCCTTGGCACCTTCAACCATGTGGAATGGCCGCTACGCGCTAAACGGCGGGCTTTCATGCGCACCCAGAATGTCCGCTTCGCACTGCAGTCGGCAAACGGACAACTTTCTCAGAGATGGCGGTTCGGTATCCAGCGGCCACCATCACTCAGATCGGAGAGATCAATAGTTTCACGTTAGATATACCATCTCGGCAATCTTGAATGCGCCTTGCGGAACGATGCGATTCAACCCGTCGTCATAACGGACCCGAGCCCATATCCCTTGATCAGCTCGGTAGGTCCAGAAGACGTTCTTATATTCCTGGTGCTGAACGCGGATTTTCATGAGGTTCGCGTCCGCCTGCAAGCGTCCCGTCATACCGTCGTCCTTGATCTCGACAAGAGCGATAGCGTCGGGGGTTGAGCGATTTGTTACTCCAATGACGAAATCAGGAAAAAACCGGCGGCCAGTTGGCAGCATAATCCTGGTCGCCCACAAAGTGTTCTCGCGATTACGCAGCCACCACTTTACGACCCCCGTAGGGTCGGCATCGATAAATTCGGCGAAGGCTCTCTCTTCGTTGTTCAAGTCAGACGGGAATATTCCATAAGCCGCTTTCTTGGCCTGCAGTGAGGATGCGCTTCCAAACTCAAAATCGGGTATCGGCTCACTGGTCGACATTCGCAGATATTGCCGCAGCGCCTGCCTCACCGCCGTGCGTAGCCGCTCAGGATCGCGCATCACCGCAATATCAATTGTTCTGCGAAGGTCCTCTATGGTGTATTCGATTCCGTCATCATCGCAGACTCGCTTTAGCTCGCTAATAAGGGACTGCTTGAGCAGTCGCGGGTCAATGCTATCGTTGAACCGAAATGCCAGCTGGGCACGTTCGGCAATTCGGGCATTCGAGACACGAACGTTAAAGGTGTGCTGTTCTTCATCAGACAAAAACAAATCGCGCAAATTTAGGGTCGCACGCCGTAGGCGGCGATTAAGTTCGGCTCTCAGGTCAAGAGACTGACAAAATTCACGGGCGATCGCGGATGTGAGATCGCCCTCGATCTCGTAGATCTCCGGTAGCTCCTCCCGGATAAGCGCCTTTGGCAGTGCCAGCTCCGTGCAAAGGGGATAACGCTTCTCCTGCCTGCCGGGTATCGATCCCGTCGAACCCGGCGGGGCCTGCAATGGAAGATCGCCGAAAAGTGGCGTGTCCCCCATCTTTGAAATCATCTCTGCCGCGAGAATTGCGCTATCCTGATCTTCTTCCGGTCGCTCTCTTACTTCCGGTTCCACAAGACCGGCGTCGATAAGGAGTGCGAGGCGCTGCTGCCGATCCGCCGGCGTTTTCGGGCGCTCGCTCAAGACGATCCCGGATACCGAAACTCCCTCGCCTACGGGCGAGGGCATGTTTCCGAACTGCACGATATCAAGCTGGTCGGTAAGGAGCTCCATGCCATGCCTGACGGCCTTGAGCTCCTCAACGGCGGCATTGAGCCCGGCCTGAAGGTCGGCGTCCGTAAGAAAGACATAGCCACGATCGAGCAATTGATCCTGGCCGTGGAACGGCCGAACCAGGGGATGGACGCGCATAATCCGCCCCACAATCTGGAGGCCGAACTCTTTTCCCCGGTTGGGGCGTACGGAGACCAGCGTCCAGGCACGCGGCGCATCGAAGCCGGTCGCGACCGCCACCTTGAAGATCAACACTTCAACTTGCGGGTCGTAAGCGAGGGTGTGAAACTCGGGATCCGGTTGCCCGGAGGTGTGGCTTTTTATCCTGTCCGCAGGGACACCCGCTTGCTCCAGCTTATCCCGAACCCTTGCCACGGGGTCTTCGCCGCCCGCCTGCTGATCCTCGACCTGAACAAGCATCAGCGGAGTGATCGTTATTCCGCGTTCTGCTAGTCGCTCCTTCACGGCCTGATGTTGAAGCCATGCCCCCATAAGTGTCGCCTGCTCTAGATCGATGATGGCTGCGTCTTCCTCAAGAAAGCGCAGAATACCGAGCATAAGCCCGCGCTTATTCAACCCGGCGGCAACAACCTGACCTCGGTCAATGACGATTCTGCTTGCTACTTCAATGCCAGCCTTCTCTTCGAAAACTTGCAATTTGTCATCGTTCGGTGTGGCCGTCGCCAAGATGGTAAAATCCGGCTGTAGCGTTTCCAAATAGAAACTCGCCGCAGCATTCGCAGATGCTCCAAAATTGAGATGAGCTTCGTCAATAACGACACCAATAAAGAATTCGTCAGCGCGCAAGTCCGCTATGAAGTCATCTAAGGAGAGCGTGTCCTCCTTGGTGCGACGAACGGTCCTGGCTTCTTTATTTTGCGCCGCTACCGCTGCCCAGGTTTGTACAAACACGTCGCCGTCACGCGTGCCAGTGGGTTCCCGATCGTTGTAAACATCTCTCAGTCGCAGACCTGAGCACTGTTGATTGAGGGTCTCGCGTGTTTGAGCGACCAAGCCCGAGTACGGCGCGAATTTCGCGCGCGCGAGACCCCCCGGCCGGCCATGCCCCCTGGGGGGTCGAGTTTGCGCCCGTCACCCTAACCCAAACTAAGAGGCCTTGCCCGTCGCGGCTATGGCATGCGGCCCGATCATGGCCGCGTCAGCCATAACAGCGAGACGAGCTATGAAACGTGATCTCTATGCAGAAGTGTCGGCGCGCATTGTTGCAGAGTTAGAAGCCGGCGCGGCGCCGTGGATCAAGCCTTGGGCGGCAACCGCCGGCGCAAATACGCCGTGCAACGCCGTGAGCAATCGTCCCTACTCGGGCTGCAACGTCATTCTGTTGTGGCTGGCACAAGCGGCCGGCTATCGCACGCCGCGCTTTCTCACATTCAAACAGGCTTTGGAGTTGGGCGGCAACGTGCGCAAGGGCGAGCGCGGCACCAAAGTGTATTTCGTCAAGCAGCTTCAGGTTCACGACAAAGGCGCGGAAGATGAAACCGCAACGCGCCTAGTGCCGATGATGCGTGAATACACGGTTTTCAACCTCGACCAGTGCGAAAACCTTCCCGATCGCATCAACACAGGGAAGCCGATGCGCGTTCGCAATCCAGACGCGCGAGACGGGCTTGCCGACAAATTCTTGCACTCAACTGGCGTCGACATTCGCGAAGGACACGGCGAAGCTTTTTTTGTCCCCAGCCGAGATTTTATCTCGATGCCAGCATTCGAGGCTTTCAAGGGGGCGGATCACTTCTACAACGTGGCGTTTCACGAATTAACGCATTGGACGGGACACAAGTCGCGTCTTGATCGAGATTTGAAGAACCGGTTCGGCTCACGCAATTACGCAGCCGAGGAACTGATCGCGGAACTGGGTGCTGCCTTCCTGTGTGCGGAATTTGGCTTTGATGGAGACATTCGGAGCGCGGGCTATATCGCCTCATGGATTGAGCTTCTGAAGGCCGACAAACGGGCATTCTTTACAGCCTGCAGCCATGCCTCCAAGGCTGCGGACTACCTGCGCGGCTTGGCCCTTGCCGAATCTGCGGAAAGGGCCGCGTGATGGCCCCGACATCCTGCCCCCAATGCGTACGGCGTGAGCCGCTCTTCGACGTTCATCCGCAGACGGGAGCTACCATCGAAGTGTTCTACGCCGACCGCACGCTGGAAACATTCGGCAGGGGCGGCGCTGGATGGTTTTGGTGGCCGCGTCGGCGCGGCTGTTCGCCAGAAGGTCTTGCGACTGGTCCGTTTGCTACGAGCTACGCGGCATATCGGCACGCGATGAATACGGCGGCACCGATCTCGCGACGGCACATTCGTCCTTTCCACGACTTCACAACCATCGGCAGACGGTGAAGTGATTAGAGGCCGCGATGGTGTTCGCACGCGGGCGGACAAAGTGGGGGCAATCCGGCCATCCACACCGGCAGTGCGGACACCTTGCGGACATAGATTTTCCAGACCCGTCGGCAGCTTAAGTAAGTGCTTGATTTCGTTGGTGCCGCAAACAGGACTCGAACCTGTGACCCCGTCATTACGAATGACGTGCTCTACCAACTGAGCTATTGCGGCGGACGAGAGTCCACTTTCGACGCGGTTTCTTGACGCGAATTCTTGACACGAAGGCCCACCCACTTCGCTCGAAAACGCTTTGGGTGGCGCGTCAGCGACGCGGCTGCAAACGCCCGCACCTGATATCGGGCAACGCCTGATTTTGCAAGAAAAACGCTGGCCAGCGGTGGCGGACGAGAGGCTTTTTTGGCGCGTTTTCTCGACGCGAGCCGGTGCCCGCCTTGCTTGAAACGCTTTGTTTACCCACCCCAACGCGCAAGGAAGCCGCGCCAGCCGCCGGCCTGGCCCTGCGGTGGGGCGATCCGCTCGGCGAATTCGTCGGCTTCCGCCTCCTCGTCGATCCCGGGATCGTCGGGGGCCCGGACGATCGGAATCACCGCAGGAATCGCGGAGGACGGCGGCCTGTCGGCCGCTTTCGGGATATCGGCCCGCGCGCGAAACAATGGCGGCGCGGCGGCGGCAACGGCGTCGGTCGCGGGCGGCGCAGGCGCTGATGCCACGGTGACCTTTGCCGGCGAATTATCCTGCGCCGCGGCGGCGGGCATCCCGGCCTCGGGTTCCCGCGGCGGTTCAACGTGGCGCGGGGCGGCGAGCATCGCCTCCTCAAAGGGCGAGGATTCGATCGCGGCGCTCTTGTCGGACGGCAACGCCGACAGCGGCATCTGCCACTGGAAGGCGTCGAGCCGGCCGGACACCGGCGACACCGGCCGCCAGCGATCGCTGACATAACCGTCCGCGGTCCAAAACGGATCGTGCAAGGCGCGCACCGCGCGCAAGGTCCACGCCCGCGCCTTGCCGCTGTCGCCATGCTCGGTGCGTTCGATTTCCGCCATCAGCATCGCCACGCGTTGGGTCGGCGCCGAGGTGAACGGCGCCAGCGCCTCGCGCGCGCGGGCAAATTCGGAAGCGTCAATGGCGGCGCGCGCTATCGCCAGCGCGCTTTCCAGATGGCCCGGCGCTTTCGCCGCCAGCGTCTCGACCCGCACCAATCGCTGGCGCGCCGAATCGCCGAGTTTTACATGCCCATAGGCTTCCGCAAGATCGGGATGCGGATGTTTAAGCCACGCCGCCTCCACGATCCGCATCGCGCGGCGAATCTGATGCGCCTCGCTTTGATATTTGGCGGCGAGCACCGCCGCCGGCACCAACGTCGGCGCGAGCTTGATCGCCTCCATCACGCTGTCGCGCGATACATCCCGATCGACCGTCTCCAGTTCCAGCGCGCGCGCGGTCAGCAGCACGCCGCGTTGCCGCCGATAGGCCGGTTTGTCGATCAGGCCCGAGGCCAGATTGATGTCGAGGAGGGCGAGCGCGCCGCTCCAGTCGCCGCTGGCGCAGCGAAACCCGAGCACCGCATGCGAGGCCCAGGTCGACGCCGGCGAAAGCCGAAGCGCCTCTTCCGCGATGCCGATGGCGGCGACCGGATCGTCGGCGCGGCGGGCTTCAATGAACAGTCCGCGCAGACCCAACAGCCGGGTATCCTCGCGCCCGGCCATGGCGAGAAAGGCCTGCCGGGCTGCTTCGCGATCGCCTTCGAGCTGCGCCGATTGCGCGTGCAGCAAAAGCGCCAGCGGATCGTCCGCGGCGTGGCGGCGCGCGACCTCGGCATGGCGGCGGGCGGCAGCGGAATCGCCGTGACCGATCGCGAGCAATCCGTGGGTGATGGCGTGGCGGCCGCGGGCGTGACGCCGTTCGCGGCGGCGGCGGCGGACATGCTGCGGCAACCGCCACAATGCGCGCAACACGCTCCAGGCCAGCACCGCCGCGACGATGGCAACGCCGAGCCCGAGCGCAAATACCGGCAACGTGGTGTGAACGCGCCAGCCGGCCCACGACAGCGCGACGTCGCCGGTCTGGTCAGCCACCCACGCCGCGCCCGCGGCTGCGAGCGCGATCAACAGCAGAAACAGAATGATCCGGTACATCGAAATCCTATGGCGCCGGTTTGGCGAGCGCCGCCATCGCCTCGGTCGCGAACTGACGCGAGGCCGCGAGCGCCGCGTCGTGCTCATTGGCCCTGTCGAGCCAGGCTTGCGCCGCGGCACGATCGCCGGGTGCGAGCATATTCAACTCGCGCCGCGCTTCGGCGTAATCGTTGCGCAGCGCCGCCGCGGTGACCCGCGCGATCACCGCGTTGCGGTCGTTGCCGACGGCGTCGGTTCGTTCGATGCGGACGAGCTTGGCGGCGCCGGCCTGCAGGCGGTCGATGATGCCGGTGCCGGTGGTGGCGTTGTCCTTGGCCGGCGGTGACAGTTTGGGCACCAGCGCTAAGAGCTCGCGGCTGAGGGCGGCCGGGTGCGGCACGCCCGAGGCCGCAAAATCATCGAGCGGCTTGAGCGTCTCCGGATTGGGCGCAAGCGATTTCGCCGCGGCGAGTTGGGCTGCGAAAGGATCCCCCTGGCGGACCGCGACATCGAGCATCGAGGCCGCCACGACCCGGCGAAGCGCCGTGTCGTCCGCGGGCTTGTTGTCGCGCTGCGCGGTCGCGGTGCTTTCGGCGCGGGTGGCGCGTTCGACCTCGCTGAGGCGTTCGTTGATCGCGGCCAGATCGGGCGAGGAAGTGGCCTGCGGCGGCGCCGACTTCACCGTATTGAGATCGGCCGCGAGCTTCTCGGACTGGGCGCGGGCGCCGGCGATCTCGGCGCGCAGCGCGGCAAGGGATCTCTCCAGCGCCTCAAGCCGCGACGCCAGCGCCGGGTCAGCCGCGGCCGGAGACCTGAACGCCTTGGTCTCGAGATCGGCGACCCGGGAGGCGAGGGTGTCGATGGCACTCGCATTGGTCTGCGGCGACGTTGTCGGAGCTAATTCGCCCGGCCAGCCGACCAGCCAGACGAGTGCAATCACCAGCGCCGCCGTCACCGCGCCGCTCACGGCTGCCGCGAGCGTCGCAGTTAGCGCCGCCGACGACGGCCAATGGAAGGTAAAAGGGAAAGCTTGAGCGAAGAACCGGGCGAAGGATCGCCGGGGCTGCGCGCCGCCGCCATGGGTTTCGCCCGATACCTCCGACGCCTCAAGCTCGATGGTCGGCGGCGGGCGCTTGGCGCGGCCCGGGTCTGGCGAGGGCGAGGCCTGTTCGGGCGTGTCTTCGTCCATCACAAAGTTCCTCTTTAGCTTCGCTCGAAACGCTTTGTTACGCCAATCAGGCGCGCAAAGCACGATCCAGCAGCGCGAACATGGCATTTTCATCCGGCGCTGCCGCGACCATGATCTGGCTGGCCCCGGCGTCGCGTAGCACCGAGGCCACGCCGGCGGAAATGCAGCATTGCGGAACCGAAAGCGCCGATATTTCGACGCCGGCGCCGCGAACCGACTCCAGGAAGGCGCGCGCGCTACGCCTGGAGTAGTGCAGCACCGCCTCGATCCGGTTGGCGGCGAAAGCATCAAAGACCTGATCGGGGAGGTTGGACGCCGGAATCATCCGGTACGTCGTCTGTGTCACCACGGTGAACCCGCGTTCGCCGAGTTCGCCGGCCAAATCGCGGGCGAGGTCGGCCCCCGCCAAATAAAGCAAGGGGCTGGTTTTCTTCAGCGCCTTCGCCTTGACGCTGGCCACGATGAGATCGCGCAAGCCCGCCGCGTCGCCTTTGGCCGAGATCACATGCTTGAATCCGATGTGGCTCGCGGCGGTCGCGGTGTGCTCTCCGACCGCAAACAGCGGCAGCTTGAGCAATCGGCTGGCCTTGAGCTGGCCTTCGATGCCGCGCAACGCATTGGCGCTGGTGATAATGACCGCGCCGTAATGCGCGTCGGCGTCCTCATGGAAAGCGGCGGGTTCAAACCGCAGCATCGGCGCCCGCAAAACCTCAAAGCCGCGCGCCCGCAACGCGGCAGCGGTGGTCTCATCGTCCGGATGCGGGCGGGTGACGAGAATGGCCACCGGTCAGGCGCTCGCCGCTGCGGCTTCAGTTCCAACGGACGATTGCATCTTGCGACCTCGGAATGTTACCGAGTTAAGGGAAACGCCGGATTACCCGAAAGCACAAGAGCTCAAATTGGATAACGATACGCGAATTTTGGTGCTGGGGATCGAGACCACCTGCGATGAAACCGCAGCCGCCGTGGTCGAGCGCCAGGCCGACGGCATCGGGCGGATCTTGTCCAATATTGTGCGCTCGCAGACCGAAGAGCACGCCCGCTTCGGCGGCGTGGTGCCGGAGATCGCCGCGCGCGCCCATGTCGACCTGCTCGACGGCATCGTTGACCGCGCGATGAAGGAAGCGGGCACAGGCTTTGCGCAGCTCTCGGGCGTGGCAGCCGCCGCCGGTCCAGGCCTGATCGGCGGGGTGATCGTGGGGCTGACGACCGCCAAAGCGATCGCGATGGTGCACAACACGCCGCTGATCGCGGTGAACCATCTCGAGGCCCACGCGCTGACGCCGCGGCTGAGCTGCGCGCTGGCGTTTCCGTATTGCCTGTTTCTCGCCTCCGGCGGTCACACCCAGATCGTCGCCGTGATCGGCGTCGGCAACTATGTCCGGCTTGGCACCACCGTCGACGACGCCATGGGGGAAGCCTTCGACAAGGTGGCAAAAATGCTCGGGCTTCCCTATCCCGGCGGACCGGAGGTCGAGCGCGCCGCGAGCGGCGGTGATCCCAGGCGCTTTGCGTTGCCGCGGCCGATGTTGGGGCGCGACGACGCCAATTTCTCGCTGTCGGGACTAAAGACTGCCGTGCGCAACGAGGTTTCCAGGCTCACCCCGCCGGAGCCGCAGGACATCCGCGATCTCTGCGCCAGCTTTCAGGCCGCGGTGCTGGAATCGACCGCGGATCGATTGAGTGTCGGTCTCAGGCTCTTCCACGAACAATTCGGCCCGCCCCGCGCGCTGGTCGCCGCCGGTGGCGTCGCCGCCAACCATGCGATCCGCGGCGCCTTACAGGATGTCGCCGCGAAAGCCCAGACCACGCTGATCATCCCGCCGCCGGCGCTGTGCACCGATAACGGCGCGATGATAGCGTGGGCCGGCGCCGAGCGGCTGGCGATCGGCCTGACCGACGCGATGGACGCAGCTCCCCGCGCGCGCTGGCCGCTCGACGAAAACGCCACCGCGCCGGCCGGCTTTGCCAATACGCGCGCGGGGTTTTAGGGAGCGTCTGATGGAAAAAAAGCCGCGCCACGAGCACACCTTCACCTCTCCCCGCCTGCGGGGAGAGGTCGGATCTTACGCGAAGCGAAAAATCCGGGTGAGGGGGAGTCTCCGCACACGCTACGTCTGCAATTCGGGTGAGGCGGGCCGCAGCGCTCCCTTGAACTTCAGAATTTGCGGAGATAGCCCCTCACCCCGACCCTCTCCCCGCGAAGAGCGGGGAGAGGGAGCATACTGAGGCCCGCCGATGGCCTCGTTCCAATCAGTTGCTGTCGTCGGCGCCGGTGCGTGGGGGACTGCGCTCGCTGGTGTCGCCGCGCGCGCCGGACGCGAGGTCATTCTCTGCGCGCGCAGCGAGGCTGTCGTGGCCGAGATCGCGGCCACCCGCACCAATCCAAAATTGCCCGGCATGAACCTCGCAGCAAACGTCACGGTAACGGACGATATCGCCCTCGCCGCCGCCGCTGAATTTGTGCTGATCGCGACGCCGGCGCAGAATTTGCGCGCGGCGGCTACTGCGCTCAGCCCCCATCTCGCGCCCGCGACGCCGCTGGTCGCCTGCGCCAAGGGCATCGAACGCGGCACGCACAAATTCATGACCGAGGTGATCGTGGAGGCCGCCCCCGGCGCGCGGGCTGCCATTCTGTCCGGCCCGAGTTTTGCCGAGGACGTGGCGCGCGGCCTGCCGACCGCGGTGACGCTGGCGGCGCATGATGCCGAACTCGCGAGTCAATTGGTGCAGGCGCTGGGATCGGCGACCTTTCGGCCCTATCACACCTCCGACGTTCGCGGCGTCGAAATCGGCGGCGCTGCGAAAAACGTATTGGCGATCGCGGCGGGAATCGTGGCCGGCAAGAAATTCGGCGCGTCCGCGATTGCCGCGCTGACCACGCGCGGCTTTTCCGAATTGGTGCGGCTCGGGCGGGCCTGCGGCGCGCGCGGCGAAACCATGGTGGGGCTCTCAGGGTTGGGCGATCTGATCCTGACCTGCTCGAGCCCGCAATCGCGCAATTTCGCGCTTGGGCTGGCGCTCGGGCGCGGGCAGTCGCGGCCGCGCGACAGCCTCGCCGAAGGCGAATTCACCGCGCCGGTGCTGATCGAATTGGCGGCCGCCGAGGGCGTCGACATGCCGGTTTCGAATGCGGTCGCGGACATCCTGCGCGGCGCGACCACGATCGACGAGGCGATCGAAAGCCTGTTGACGCGGCCGTTCAAGGCGGAGGGGTGAATCTGCGCGGGATGCCATCAACCGGAAAAACCGGACAACCGGCATTTCCGAAATTACCCGGCACCCTCCAACCGGACATGTCGTGGACATGCGAAATCGACGCGTTTAATCCGAAAGAGACAGAAGCAAGTTCGAAATCCTGCAGTACAGCGACCTCGTGCCCGGGCATATTTTGCTATTGTTTGTTCAAAGCACAGGGGCGGACTGCCAGCGCCCGTCCCCAATTCGGAACGGTTCAAGCGAGGAGCTAACCGTGAACACTTTCTCATCAGGCACGGCGAACGTTGCGAAAAGGATCGTCGTAATCTTGGCCACGCTGCTGATTTGGCCGGCCAGCGCGTCGGCGCAGTTGAACGTTCTGATATCGGGCGCTTTCGCTGGCGCATACGAGCAGCTGTTGCCGGAATTCGAGCGGACGAGCGGCATCAATGTCACAACCGGATCGGGTTCGTCGCAGGGAACGGGGCCGCAAACAATCGGCGCGCAGCTCGCACGCGGCGTGCCTGCCGACGTGGTGATCCTCTCCAGGGAGGGCCTGAATGTGCTGATCGCCTCGAATCGGATCGCCGCCGGAACGGACGTGGATCTTGGGCGGGTCCCTCTCGGCCTGGCGGTGCGAGCGATGGCTCCGAAGCCCGACGTCAGCACCGTCGAGGCCTTCAAACAAGTCCTGCTGAGGGCCAAAACGATCGCGGTCCCAGGGAGCACCGGTGGTATCTGGCTTACGACCGATCTTTTTCCGCGACTCGGGATCGCGGAAAAGATCAACGTCAAGGTGACGCCACGCGGCACGGACGCAACTGGCATGGTCGCCGCAGGAGACGCCGACCTTGCGGTCATGCCGGTCAGTGAAATCATGCGCGCGGCAGGCGTCGACTTCGCAGGCACCCTTCCACCGGAGATCCAGCAAATCCAGGTACTTTCAGCCGCCGTCGTGGCGGGTTCAAAGGAGATTGAAGTTTCCAAACGCCTGATCGAATTTCTCGCCTCTGCGCGCGCAGCCGAGGCTATCAAGAATAGCGGAATTGAGCCGTTCGCGACATCAAGATAGTGCAGGCTGGTCGATCGACCGTCTCCGATGCGATCAATGTGCACCAAAGCGGGCGTGCGCGACCACTCTGATCTACGGGTTCACGCCCTTATTAATTTTACCTTTATCGCGCATGAGCTCTTACAGAATGCCGGGTTCCACCTAAGACCAACGGCGATTGGCTGTGACCCATCGACATCGTCATGGCCGGGCGTAGCCGTCCGAAGGACGGCGTCGCTTCCGCTCGCCTATGCCCGGCCATCCACGCGTTTGATGTGGTGCTGCTTCCAAGGCCTGGATGCCCGCAACAATTGCGGGCATGACGAGTCAGAGATTGTGGCCGTTGGTATAACGCGGTCCTTTGGGTCCGGATCAGGCTGGCCTACCCGAGCACAAACCTTACGAGATCGCCGAGACCCGAGCCCATTTCGTCCGGCACGGCGTCCAGTTCCTCGACGCGCGCGCCTAGGCGATTGACCCAGAAGGTCGGATAGCCGAACCATTTGGCGCCGGCCGCGTCCCAGCCCGCGAAGGCGGCAAAGGCGATTTCCTCTTTTCGCAGCCTGAAGGCGTCGGGACCCATCTGATAAGCACGTGGGTCGGGCTTGAAAGCCCCGACCTTGTCGGTCGACAGATGGGGTTCGAAAAAACCCTCAAGCCCCGAATTCTTCACCGCGGCGTCCAGCATCGCGGAGGTCAGGTTGGACAAGAAGGCCATGCGGATGCCGGCCGCCTTCAGCTTGTTCAGCGCCGGCGCAACATCCGGCCACGCCTTGAGGGCGAGCCAGGTCTGCATCAATTGATCGCGCTGTCCGGCGGCCAGATCAACGCCCGATGCCTTGGCGGCAAATACCAGCGACTGCTCCGTCACCTGCCAGAAGTCCGCGTAATGTCCGCCGAGGGTGCGAAGCCAGGTGTATTCGAATTGCCGCGTGCGCCAGGCAGTGCTCAACTCGCTCCCCTTGCCCGGAAAAATGTCTTCGGCCTTGGCGAAGACGGGGCGAGGATCGATGATCGGAAACCCGTCAAAGGCAATCGCCTTGATTTTTGCACCGTCGGCCGCCTGCCCGCGATCAGCTTCTACTATCGCAGCAGCCGCGGCCACGCCGCCCGCGGCCAGTGTCACAAAATTCCGGCGGTTCACGAACATGATGATTTCCTCAATGGCGATACAACGCTGCTTCGCTCTTGACGGCGCTTATATCTCGGTCTTGGTATTGCAGATGTAACAAGCGCGAGATGGCTCTGCGTCGTCATGCCCGCGCTTGCCGCGGGCATCCGCGCCTTGCTATTAAAATGCGAACGAGGACGTGGATGGCCGGGCATAGGCAAGCGGAAGCGACGCCGTCCTTCTGACGGCTATGTCCGGCCATGACCAACGGATGGTGGGCGTCATGAACTACTGGCTGGTGAAATCCGAACCGTCGAGCTGGTCGTGGGATCAGCAGGTCGCGAAAGGCGCCAAGGGCGAAGCCTGGACCGGGGTGCGCAATTTCACCGCCCGGCAAAACCTCGTGAAGATGAAGAAAGGCGACCGCGTCTTCTTCTATCACTCCAACGAGGGCAAGGAGATCGTGGGCATCGCCGAAGTCGTCAAGGAGGCCTATCCCGACCCCACCGACAAGACCGGCAAGTTCGTCTGCGTCGACATCAGGGCCGACAAGCCGCTGAAGACCCCGGTGACGATGGTGGCGATCAAGGCCGACAAGAAACTCGCCGACATGGCGCTGGTGAAATATTCGCGACTGTCGGTGCAGCCGGTGACGCCGGAAGAATGGAAGCTCGTCTGCAAGATGGGCGGGGTGTGAGAGTCAAGACCCTTCGTCACACGATCATCGCGAGGAGCGGGGGGCGATGCACTTCAGTTGGACTGGCCTCATTCTGGCGCCCTTGCCAGTGCCGCTGATTGCCAGCGCCGTGGTTGCGCCCCTCTTGAATGGCGACGGCCCGGTCGTGTTGCCGTTCCTGATCCTGTTGATCCCGGCCTGCATGGTCTCCTACGGCACAACGGTATTTCTATTCCTGCCCGCCCTGTTCCTGCTTTCCCTGTGGCGGCCCGTGACAGGCTGGATGGCCTGTGCCGTGGGCTTTGTGCTTGGCGCCGCGGTGATTGTGCCGGTGACGCTACTGGCGTGGAAGGGCAGCGGTGCGGATTCCGGACCTCCGACAGAACCGTTCTGGGTGTTTTTTCCAAGCTGGGCTACCGATCCGCTCATGCTTGTCTTTCCGGTCGCGGGACTTCTGACCGCCGGCCTCTATTGGTGGCTCGCGAAATGGCGCCATGCCCGCGCGGCCATGCTTGCGGCAACGAAGAACTGATTTGCCCGTCGGGCGCCGCTTCGCGATTCGATGTCTGGCCCTTTGTCCAGCCCTTCTGATAAAAATATTTCTGTTTTTCCGAAACGCAAATCAGGAGTATATCTCACCCCGTCCCGTCTCGATCAGAGGGGCGTTTGCGCAATCGTCACGAACGTTGGGTGCGGGATGCGGTGGACGCGGGTTTGCGCTTTCGACGATGGCGCCAATTTGCGGACGGCAAAATCGCGTGGTCCTGACGCCCCGACGCTGGTGTCAAGTTTCGCGGGAGTTTTTTCGCGAGGCGACGGTGGCAAGAAAGCCCGGTCACCGGGGAGAGCGCGCTATAAGCCGTTAAAACCATTGCGCAGGGAAGGTCGGGTGAAACCGGCGAACCTGTGGTGACTATGCTCGTGTGCTTATTTCACTTTCGCACGCGAGGCTATGGGTGCGACGAGCGCCCGGCTTTCCCTGCGCCCTCTGTTTCAGGGAGGGACGATGTTCGTGCATACAACTCGGGCGCTCTTCGCGCCGCGGGATGGCGGGGGCGTGTGCCTTCTCCCTCGCCCCGTTCTTACGGGGAGAGGGTCGGGGTGAGGGGCTCTATCGGCCCAGCGAGTTCGTGGAGAGTCCCCCTCACCCGAATCGCGGAGCCTGTCATCGGGCGGCGCTTCGCGCCGACCCGTTGGCAATTCGACCTCTCCCCGCAAGCGGGGCGAGGTGACTCGAAACGCTGTTTGAAATTCGAATCAGGAAATGCGCGAGTCCGCTTAAACCGCCGCCGCGGCGGTGACCACTTGCGCCAGCAGCGCCTCGCGCTTGGATTGCGAGCGATAACCCTTCATGGTCGCCGCGAAACGCTCGAGGATGCCGTCCTCGAACGCGGTGACGATGGTGTCGTGGACGTAGCTCTTGCGGCAGATCGCCGGCGTATTCGAAAGCTCATCCGCCGCGGCGCGAACCGCTTGCAGCACTTGCTTGCGGCGGCCGCGGGCGCTTGCCGCCGGTGAAATCCGCGACAGCGATTCCAGCACCACGGCGGACGCCATCAGGGTGCGGAAATCTTTCAGCGAAATCTTGATGCCGGCGATCTCGCGCAGGAAGGCGTTGACCTGCGTGGTGGAAACGCTGCGGACGGTGCCGGAATTGTCGCGGTACTGGAACATGCGCTTGCCCGGCAGCCCATGCAGGATGGCAATGGCGCGCACGAGCTTGGCCGCATCGCATTCCTTGCGCACGGCCTTGCCGCCCTTGGCCTTGAAGGAGAGCACGAGGGCATCGCCATCCAGCGTCACGTTCGACTTCAAAAGCGTGGTGGCGCCGCGGGTACCGTTGAGGCGGGCATAGGATTCGTTACCTGGGCGGATCGCGGTGCGCGCAATCAGTTCGATTACGGCGGCGAGCGCGAATTCGCGGGTCGGCAGCTCGCCCGACAGGTGCATCGAGACGTTGCGGCGGATCTTGGGCAGCGCCGCCACCAGCCGCGCCAGGCGGTGCGCCTTGCGGTGCTCGCGGACCTTTTCCCAGTCGGAGTGGTAGCGGTATTGCAGCCGGCCGGCGGCATCGCGGCCGACGGCCTGCAAATGCGAATTCGGGTCGGGCGAATAGCGGACCTCGGCGTAGGCCGGCGGCACCGCCATCGAATGCAGGCGGCGGATGGTGCGGGCATCGCGGATGTGCGAGCCGTTGGCCCGAACAAAGGAATAGCTCTTGCCGCGCCTGACGCGGCGGATGGTCAGTTCGTTCTGATCGCCAAGCTTGAGGCCGATTTCACTTGCGAGCGACTCCACCGACGGACCGGTCTTGGCATGGGCGCTGCCAGAAAATGTCTTGGGCTTGGCCGGCGCAGGCTTCGGCCATTGCCCGAGCGCCTTTGCCAAGGCCACAGCAGGATCGGCCACAGCGGGCAGCTCAGTTTCAAAATTCTGCTGATCGATCATAACTTTAGACGCCTTGCTCCAACGCTGCCCTGCTAATGCCAGCGATTGTTCTTTTGTTCCGGCCGGTGGCCTTCGCCCCGGGGGGGGCCATTTAGGGGGTAATCGCCGGCAACGCCAGCCCCTTCCTCGGGCCGCGGCGGTTTCATATTACCAGTTCGCTGATTGCGAGGACTTGCCTGCGGCCTTTTGACAGGGCGGAAAACGCGATCGTGATGGCGCGAGCCAAGCCATCTGCCGTTCCGCCCCGCGCCTCTCGCGATTTGATCCTGCGCAAGACACGAGCCCCGCCGAAGGTCGTAGTTGTTGTGCTTGTCGGCGCGGTCAGGGCTAGCGCATAATTGTTTCAACAATGAAGACGGCGTGCAGTGTCTGGCGTTCACTGGCCGCATCGGGTGGAGGGTCAAAATGTCCGAGAAGGTTTACGACGTATCGGCCGACTGGGCCAAGCGCGCCTGGATCGATCAGGCCAAGTACCGTGAAATGTACGCGCGCTCGGTCAGCGACCCCAACGGCTTCTGGGCCGAACAGGCCAAGCGGATCGGCTGGATGAAGCCGTTCACCAAGGTCGAGAACTCCTCCTTCGCCCCCGGCCAGATTTCGATCAAATGGTTCGAGGACGGCGTGCTCAACGTCGCCTGGAATTGCATCGACCGGCATCTCGAAAAGCGCGGCAACCAGACCGCCATCATCTGGGAGGGCGACAACCCTTCCGAATCCAAACACATCACCTATCGTCAGCTGCACGACGAGGTTTGCAAATTCGCCAACATCCTGCGCACCCGCAATGTCAAGAAGGGCGACCGCGTCACGATCTATCTGCCGATGATTCCGGAAGCCGCCTACGCGATGCTGGCCTGCGCGCGGATCGGCGCGATCCACTCGGTGGTGTTCGCGGGGTTCTCGCCCGACAGCCTCGCCCAGCGCATCAACGATTGCCAGTCCAAGGTCGTGATCACCGCCGACGAGGGCCTGCGCGGCGGCAAGAAAGTGGCGCTGAAGGCCAATGTCGATGCCGCGCTCGCCAAGACCGGCGGCGTCGACTGGGTCGTCGTGGTCAAGCGCACCGGCGCCAAGGTCGACATGAACCCGTCGCGCGACTTCTGGTACCACGAGGCCGCCAAGATGATGACGACGGAATGCCCGTGCGAGCACATGCACGCGGAAGATCCGCTGTTCATCCTTTATACGTCGGGCTCGACCGGCCAGCCCAAGGGCGTGCTGCACACCTCGGGCGGCTATCTGGTGTTCGCGGCGATGACACACCAATACGTGTTCGATTATCACGACGGCGATATCTTCTGGTGCACCGCCGACGTCGGCTGGGTCACCGGCCACAGCTACATTCTCTACGGGCCGTTGGCGAACGGCGCGACCACGCTGATGTTCGAGGGCGTGCCGAATTATCCCGATAATTCGCGGTTTTGGAACGTGATCGACAAACACAAGGTCAACATTTTCTACACCGCACCGACCGCGATCCGCGCGCTGATGCAGTCTGGCGACGAGCCGGTGAAGAAGACCTCGCGCGCCTCGCTCCGCCTGCTCGGCAGCGTCGGCGAGCCGATCAATCCGGAAGCGTGGGAGTGGTATCATCGCGTGGTCGGCGACAATCGCTGCCCGATCGTCGACACCTGGTGGCAGACCGAGACCGGCGGCATTCTGATCACGCCGCTGCCCGGCGCCACCAAGCTCAAGCCGGGCTCGGCGACGACCCCCTTCTTCGGCGTGGTGCCCGAGATCGTCGACGCCGATGGCAAGGTGCTGGAAGGCGAGTGTCAGGGCAATCTCTGTATCGCCAGATCCTGGCCGGGCATGATGCGGACCGTCTATGGCGACCACGCCCGCTTCGAGCAGACCTATTTCGCCACGTACAAGGGCAAATATTTCACCGGCGACGGCTGCCGCAGGGATGCCGACGGCTATTACTGGATCACCGGGCGCGTCGATGACGTGATCAACGTCTCCGGCCACCGCATGGGCACCGCCGAGGTCGAAAGCTCGCTGGTCGCCCACGCCAAGGTCTCGGAAGCCGCCGTCGTCGGTTACCCCCACGACATCAAGGGCCAGGGCATCTACGCCTATGTCACGCTGATGGCCGGCACCGAGCCGACCGAGGAGCTGCGCAAGGAATTGGTGGCCTGGGTGCGCAAGGACATCGGCCCGATCGCCTCGCCGGACCAGATTCAGTTTGCCCCCGGTTTGCCGAAAACCCGCTCCGGCAAGATCATGCGCCGTATCCTGCGCAAGATCGCCGAGGACGAGCCGGGAAGCCTCGGCGACACCTCGACGCTGGCGGACCCCGCCGTGGTCGACGATCTGGTGCAACATCGCCAGAACAAGAAGGACGCGTCGGCTTGAGATTGCCGATCTAGGGTCGGGGCGTCGCTCCCAGGAGACTGCGCAGCGCGCCGCGATGCGGCGTGGTGTGCGGCTGATCCGGGGTTCATGCCGTAAAAATGGTCGTGTCGATATTTGTCGGTCCCGGCTCGACATCACCTCACTCACGCGCGTCGAAGACGCGCGTGAACGCGCTAGGGTGCCGCCTCCGGAACACCGATGGCGACGGCTCCCTCTCACATCATTGTCAGTCTCAAGGCGGCCGTTGCGGCACGTTTCCGGAAGAGTGTTGTTTTCCGGTCATTTACTTTGTTTCGAACATTTCCTTTGCTGCCTCGCAAAACCCTCCCACCGACCGGCGTGGCAAGCGTTCGGTTAATGCGCGCGGTTAAGAGTTTATGGGAAATCCGCCGTTTTTGCGGGTCTGGTCGGATCTGACGGCCCCGCAAGGGGTGGAAGCATTGGAGAAACGGATGTCGTTGAGGATTGCGGTGGCGCTGGTTGCCACCATCGGGGCGGGGATGTTTGGGGCGACCGGCGCCGAGGCGCGGCCTGACGTGGTCGGATTCCGGGGCGACTATTCGCCGGGGACCATCGTGGTGAAAACCAACGAACGCCGGCTCTATCTCGTTCTCGATCCCGACCACGCCGTGCGTTATCCGGTCGGTGTCGGCAAATCCGGCAAGCAATGGGCCGGCACCACCCGGATCGACGGCAAGTACCGCAATCCGGCCTGGTCGCCGCCGGCGGAAGTGAGGCGCGACAAGCCATCGATACCGGACGTCATTCCCGGCGGCTCGCCGCGCAATCCGATGGGCGTCGCGGCGATGACGCTGGCGGGTGGCGAATACGCGATCCACGGCACCAATATGCCGGGGTCGGTCGGCGGTTTTGTCTCCTATGGCTGCATCCGCATGCTGAACCCCGATATCACCGACCTTTTTCAGCGGGTGTCCGTCGGCACGACGGTGGTGGTGACGCGCTGATCTCAGCATTCGTCATTCCGGGATGGTCCGCAGGACCAGACCCGGAATCTCGAGATTCTCCGATGTGCAATTTCACATCGTAGTTCGCTCGTTTCACTCGCGCCCCGGAATGACGGGCAAAAAGGCCGCGCCGCCGCGCGGCTTTTGCGTGAAAATCGTCGGTTTCGACCTTGAACGGATGGGAAAGCGCGGCGTCGGACTCAAAAATCCGAAGCGAGGCCTTTGTTTTCCCAATCGCCATACCGGGTCGGTTCCGGGCCCTTGGGGCCTTGAAGCTCCTTTGGCATAGGCTTGGCGTTGGCCTCAGCCGCCTGCCTTCGCGCTGCCGCCTCGGCGAGCGCGCGCTCGGCCGCCGGTGAAAGTGGTTTGCGTTCCGCTTGCGTTGGCACCGTTGCTGGCGGAGAAGGCTTGTCCATCATCGCAGATATTCCAGCCGTGGGACGCGCCCCGCGCGACTCAGATTCCTAGGGCGCAAGCCGCACCCGGCGTTGTGAAGTCATAATGGCGATTCTTACATTTGGCATATTCTGCTGCCAAAGGGATTCTTCCTTCTGATGGCAAGAGCTTAAGATGCGAACTGCTGTCCCGTCTCACAAGATGTTCCCGCTCCATGCCCCCACAACGATTCGGCCTGCCATCCGAAGTGCCCGGTCTAGCAGCGCGGCGGATCGCGGCGGATATTCTCGATGGCGTCTTGCATAGGCACCGCACGCTGGAGGAACAGCTCGATGGCGCCGCCGCGCATCCCGGACTGAAGAATCTTTCCGATCGCGACCGCGCCTTGATGCGACGACTGGTGGCGACGATCCTGCGGCGCTTGGGCACGCTCGGCCACGTGCTGTCGCGGCTGCTCGACCGCGGCGTTCCGACCGATGCGCCGCGGGCGCAAAGCGCTCTGCTGATCGGCGCCGCGCAGATTCTGTGGATGGATGTTCCCGACCACGCCGCGGTCGATCTTTCGGTGCGACTGGTGCAGTCGGATCGACGGGCCGCAAAATATGCCGGGCTCGTCAACGCGGTGCTGCGTCGCTGCGCGCGCGAAGGACACCCGCTGATCGACGAGGTCAAATCGCAGACGCTCGACGTCCCGCCCTGGCTGATGGCGCGCTGGATCGCCCATTACGGCGATTCGATCGCGCGCGATATCGCGGCTGCAATCGGCCAGGAGCCGTCGCTCGACATTACCGTGAAATCCGACCCGGAGCCGTGGGCGACGCGTCTGCACGGTGAAATGCTGCCCACGGGGTCGGTGCGGACGCTGCTGCAGGGCTCGGTGACAATGCTGCCAGGCTTCTCCGAAGGCCATTGGTGGGTACAGGACGCCGCCGCCGCTCTGCCGACCCGCCTGTTCGGCGATGTCGCCGGCAAGAGAATCGTCGACCTCTGCGCGGCGCCCGGCGGCAAGACCGCGCAGCTCGTCCAGACGGGAGCGCGCGTTACCGCGATCGACCGCTCGCCCAACCGCATGGCTCGCCTGCGCGACAATCTGGCGCGATTGTCGCTGGATGCTGAGATGGTGGTGACTGACGGTGCCGACTGGCTGGACCGAAGCCACGACGGCGGCTTCGACGGCATATTGATCGATGCGCCCTGTACATCCACCGGCACCATCCGGCGCCATCCCGACGTCGGCTGGCTGCGTCAGGAATCCGATATCGCCCCCTTGGCGGCGGCGCAGCAGCGGCTGCTGCAAAAAGCGGTGGCCGCGCTAAAGCCGGGCGGGACGCTGGTCTATTGTACCTGCTCGCTGGAGCCGGAAGAGGGCGAGCAGGCGATATCGGCGCTTCTCGCGTCCGAACCCGCGATGCGCCGCGTGCCGATCGAGGTGAGCGAGGTCGCCGGATTAAGCGAAATCGTGACCTCGGACGGCGATTTGCGCACCCTGCCCTGCCACCTGCCGCACCCTGACCCCCGGCTGGGCGGCCTCGACGGTTTCTATGCCGCCCGGCTGGTAAAATCCTGATTTTGCACCATATTGCCGTCCTGTCGCGCTGATTCGCGCAGTTTCAAGATGGTGTCTTGGCCGCGTTTCCAGATTAAAAGGATTCGGCAGAGAATCCTCCCAATCAAGGCAAGGCGTGTCGGTCGCTCAACGCAGACGCATCTCGACGCTGATCATAGGCCGCATCGCACGTACCTTGATGTCGCGTGCAAGCCGCGGCTCGGTCGCGCTGTCGCGGCTATGGCCGGGCCGCACCGACCGCCTCATCATCGCCCCGCATGACCTGCGCACCGCCGACGCCACCCGCGCGGCCGAAATCTACGCCGGCCGCTTTGTGTTCGCCGGCAAGATCGTGACCTGCCACGGCCGCTCGATCTTCGATCTCGAGCCGCCGTCAGAGGATTGGGAGGTGTCGCTTCTCGGCTTCGGCTGGCTTCGGCATTTGCGCGCGGCCGATACCGCGCTGACCCGCGCCAATGCACGCGCGCTGGTCGACGACTGGATTTCAAATTCCGGGCACAAGCGGCCGGTGGGCCGCCGCGCCGACGTGTTGGCCCGCCGCGTCATCTCGCTGTTGTCGCAGGCGCCGCTGGTGCTCAGCGATACCGACGGCAAATTCTATCGGCGCTATTTGCGCGGGCTCGCCCGCGAAATCCGCTATCTACGCTACACCATGCTTGATATTGCCGATGGCGTGCCGCGGCTGCAGGCGCTGATCGCGCTTTGCTACGCCTCGCTGTGCCTCGCCAATCAGGCGCGGCACATTCGCGCCGCGGCGCGCAAACTATCCGACGAATTGCAGCGCCAGATTTTGCCAGATGGCGGCCACATCTCGCGCAATCCCGGGGCGTTGATCGAACTATTGATCGATCTCCTGCCGCTGCGACAGACCTTCGCGGCCCGCAATATTGCGCCGCCGCCAGCGCTGTTGAACGCGATCGACCGCATGATGCCGATGCTGCGTTTCTTCCGTCACGGCGACGGCAGTTTCGCGCTATTCAACGGCATGAGCAGCGCGCCTTCCGACGTGCTCGCGACCTTGCTCGCTTATGACGACGCCCATGGCGCGCCGATGGCGAACATGCCGCACACCGGCTTTCAGCGGCTTGATGCAGGCACCACGACGGTGATCATGGACACGGGGCCGCCGCCACCGCCGAGCGTCAGCCAGGACGCCCACGCCGGCTGCCTCTCGTTTGAATTGTCGTCCGGCGCGAGCCGGATCGTCATCAATTGCGGCATGCCCTCGACCGGCCGCGACAATTGGCGCAGCTTTGCCCGCGGCACGCCGGCGCACTCGACATTGACCTATCACGATGTCTCCTCCTGCCAGTTCATCGAGTTCTCGGCGGTGAAGCGGCTGCTGCAGGGCGCGCCCATCGTCAGCGGCCCCTCCAATGTCGAAAGCCATCGCGAGGTCGTCGGCAATGGCGTGCTGCTGACCACGTCGCATGACGGCTATTTCGACCGATTCGGCGTGGTGCATCGCCGCGTCCTGATGCTCGCGCATGATGGCGCACGGCTTGACGGCGAGGACACCCTGTCGCCGGCGCCGGGCGGGCGGATCAGGGGCGAGGAGACCGACTACGCGCTGCGGTTTCATCTGCACCCTTCGGTGAAGGCAAGTCGTCTCAGCGACGCCCGCGGCGTCATGCTGGTACTCCCCAACCGCGACGTCTGGACCTTTGAGGCGCAGGACGACAAGGTCGAGCTTGAAGACAGCGTGTTCCTGGCGGGGAACGATGGTCCCCGCCGCACCGCCCAGGTCGTGATTCGCCAGGATTCGCGCCGCGCGCCCTCGATCCGCTGGAGTTTCGTGCGCTCGGCGGCGTCGGCCTCGGCCACATCCGCAAGACGTAACGCGCGACGCGAGCCGGAATTGCCGCTGTAAGAGATTGTCTAATGCGGACCAGCGTTCTCTCTGCTTGACAAATGTAAGCTGTTTGCTTACGCTGGACCTGTGATCCGGACCTTCAAGAGCAAAGCCCTTTCGGAACTGTGGACGAAGGGCAGGAGTTCGAAGATCGATGCGAAAATGCGTAAACGCATTTTTGCGAGGCTCGACCGTCTCGATGTAGCCGTCCGGGCCGAGGAAATGAACGTCCCAGGTTTCGACTTTCACTCCTTGCAGGGATTCAATCCAAAACGCTATTCGGTCCACGTCAATGGACCCTGGTGTATCACGTTCGAGTTCGAAGACGGTGAGGCGTGGCGCGTCGATTTCGAACAATACCATTGAAGGAGCAAACATGGTCTACGCGGCAAAGCGTGCAAAAAATCGCTGCCCTACTCATCCCGGCGCCCTGCTTCGCGATGATATTATTCCAGGCACCGGCCGGACCAAGGCGGAGATTGCCGGACTTCTCGCGATTTCGCGCCAGCATCTTTACGATATCCTGCAGGAAAGGAAGCCGGTGTCTCCAACCATCGCGGTACGTCTCGGCAAGCTTTTTGGAGACGGTGCGGGAATCTGGACGCGGATGCAGGCCGCTTACGATACGTGGCATGCGGAGCGCAGCGAAGACGTTAGTCATATCCCAACCATCAAGACCAAGGCCGCCTGAACTCCGGAGATTTGGCAGTCGATAGATTCGTCGTCGCTTCCTGTGGTCAACAAGGGTACCCCCGGTTACTGACGGTTTCGTGGTCGACAAAACCGTGCTACCCGGCGAACGCTGTTATTTGGGATTGAGGCATGACCGATCATCCGCGTCGCGTGACCCGCGCCTTGCTGTCCGTTTCCGACAAATCCGGACTGATCGAATTCGCCCGCGCGCTTGTCGGCGTTGGCGTCGAACTCGTCTCCACCGGCGGCACCGCGAAAGCGATCGCCGCGGCGGGACTGAAGGTCCGGGACGTTTCCGAACTGACCGGATTTCCGGAAATGATGGATGGACGGGTCAAAACCCTGCATCCGAAGGTCCACGGCGGATTGCTCGCGATTCGTGACAACGCCGAGCACGCGCAAGCAATGAAGGACCACGGCATCCCGCCGATCGATTTACTGGTGGTCAACCTCTATCCCTTCGAGGCCACCGTCGAGAAGGGCTCAGGCTTCGAGGAGTGCATCGAGAACATCGATATCGGCGGACCCGCGATGATCCGCGCCGCAGCGAAGAACCATGACGATGTCGCCGTGGTCGTGGAGGCGCAGGATTATCAGGCCGTGCTTGACGAGCTCGCGGCCCATCACGGCGCGACCACGCTGTCACTGCGACGCCGCCTCGCCGCCAAAGCCTACGCCCGCACCGCCGCCTATGACGCGGCGATCTCTAACTGGTTCGCGCGTGAGCTCAAGACCGAGGCACCGGACTACCGCACCCTCGGGGGACGGCTGATTCAGGCGCTACGCTACGGTGAGAACCCGCACCAGACCGCGGCGTTCTACCACACGCCCGACAAGCGCCCGGGCGTCGCCACCGCGCGGCAGCTGCAAGGCAAGGAGTTGTCGTACAACAATATCAACGACACCGACGCAGCCTATGAATGTATCGCCGAGTTCGATGCGAAGCGCACCGCGGCGTGCGTCATCGTCAAGCACGCCAACCCTTGCGGCGTCGCCGAGGGCGTCGATCTCGTCACCGCCTACCGCAAGGCCCTGGCGTGCGATTCGACTTCCGCCTTTGGCGGCATCGTCGCACTCAACCGGACGCTCGATGCCGAGGCTGCGCGCGCGATCACCGAAATCTTCACCGAAGTGATCATCGCACCCGACGCCACCGAAGAAGCCATCGCCATCGTCGCGGCGCGACGCAATTTGCGGCTATTGCTAGCCGGAGGGCTGCCCGATCCGCGCGCGGCCGGGCTGACTGCAAAGACGGTCGCCGGAGGCTTGTTGGTGCAGAGCCGCGACAATGCCGTGGTTGATGACATGGCGCTGCAGGTGGTGACCAAGCGCGCGCCAGATGACAGGGAGCTGCGCGATCTCAAATTCGCGTTCCGCGTCGCCAAGCATGTCAAATCCAACACCATCGTTTATGCCAGGGATCTCGCTACCGTCGGCATCGGCGCCGGACAGATGAGCCGGGTGGATTCGGCGCGGATCGCGGCACGCAAGGCGCAGGATGCAGCGGCCGAATTGAAGCTCGCCGAGCCCTTGACCAAAGGCTCGGTCGTGGCATCCGATGCGTTCTTCCCCTTCGCCGACGGCATGCTGGCCTGCATCGAAGCCGGCGCCACCGCGGTTATTCAGCCCGGCGGCTCGGTGCGCGACCAAGAGGTGATAAAAGCCGCCGACGATGCCGGGATCGCCATGGTGTTCACGGGCGTGCGGCATTTCCGGCATTGATAACGCCCCGTCATTGCCGGGCTTGACCCGGCAATCCATCCTCTTTGCAAAAAGCTCTTCGACCTATGATGGATGCCCGGGTCAAGCCCGGGCATGACGAGTGGAAATCATTCCCTCACCCTCCCCAGCAACACCAGGCCCGCCACAAAAAACAGCACCAGAACCGCCATGCCCGCCTTCTGGCTTTCGGTCGCCGCGGTGACGATGCCGATCAGCAATGGCCCGACGAAGGAGGTGACCTTTCCGGTCAGCGCGAACAACCCGAAATATTGCGCGATGCGCTCTTTTGGCGCCATGTGGATCAAAAGTGTCCGCGACGCCGCCTGCAGCGGGCCGCCGGCCGCGCCGATCAGACAGCCGAGCAGGAGATAAGCGCGTTCCGCCGGCGCGGCGAACAGCGCGCCGCCGGGTTCAGGGGCTGCGACCTTGACCAACAGAATCGAATCGCGGTCCACCAGCAGGATCGCGATAATGGCCAGCAGCAGAATCAGCATGCTGCCGGCGATGACGCGCCTGGGTCCGAGGCTATCGTCGAGCTTGCCGCCGAGCCAGGCGCCGAAAGTGCCGGCGATGGCGAGGATAATGCCAAAGGTGCCGATCTGGATGGTGTTCCAGCCGAAGGTACCGGCGGCGTAAATGCCGCCGAAGGCAAACAGCGACACAAGACCATCCGTATAGATCATATTGGCGAGCAGGAATGCCGCCATCGATCGCTGCTTTGGCAATTCGGCAAGCGTTCGCCGCAAATCGATCAATCCCTCGCGCAGCGCCTCACGCCACTTTCGCTTAGCGGGATAATCCGGCGTCAGCCAAAACATCGGCAGCACAAAGACGATGAACCAGATGCCGGTTAAAGGACCTGTGATGCGATCGCCCTGATGGGTGACAGGGTCGAGCCCGAACAGCGGCTTGAACTCGAACAGCGTGCGGCCTGTCTCGGGATTCGCCGCGACAAAACCGAGCACCAGGATAAGGCTGAGGATGCCGCCGACATAGCCGGTGGCCCAGCCGGTGCCGGACAATCGCCCGATCCGGTCTGGCGGTACCAGCGTCGGCATCATCGAGTTGGCAAAGACGAAGGCGAATTCGACGCCGATGGTCGCGATGGCATAGGCAAAAAGCAATGGCGCGATGACGCTGACATCGCCGGGCCTGCCAAACCACATCAAGCCAGAACCAATCACCAGCATCGCCCCGAATGCCGCGATCCACGGCTTGCGGCGGCCACTGGCATCCGCAATCGCGCCCAACACCGGCGACATCAGCGCGATCAGCAATCCTGCCGCCGCGGTAGCAAATCCCCACAGCGCCTGTCCGCTGGCGGGGTCGGGCGCGACATGGGTAGCGAAATAGGGCGCGAAGACAAAGGTGGTGATGAGGGTGAAAAAAGGCTCCGCCGCCCAGGCGAACAAGATCCAGCTGATCACCGCCGAGCGCGGAGGATAGATTGGTCGCATCCGGGCAATATCTGAATCCGAAGGCGCGGCCGCCATGCCCGAAATATCCTTATCCTTACGAGGAGGCGTTTTGCCCTCGGCACCGAAAGTCATATAGCATTCGCCTCTGCAATGCCTCTTGCGTTTTTTTGGCCCGAACAGGCTTCAACCCGCGGCGGAAACTCGATGAACTTCTCGATCCCAGAAATGCGCAGGCTGGTGTTAGGCATCGTATTGGTGGTCGCCTGCACGCTGCCGGCGGTCTCACAAGAGAGCCGCCGCGGCCTCTACACACCGCCCGCCGCCGACACCGTTCATCCGGTTGTTGCCGAACACGGCATGGTGGTGGCGCAAGAGAAGACGGCGGCGCGGATTGGCGCCGACATATTGAGGCGCGGCGGCAACGCGGTCGATGCGGCGGTGGCGACCGGCTTTGCGATGGCCGTGACCTATCCGCGCGCCGGAAATCTCGGCGGCGGCGGGTTCATGGTCATCCATTCGCCGGAGCGCCGCGAAGACGTCGCGATCGATTATCGCGAGACGGCGCCGGCGGCGACCAAGCCTGATATCTTTCTCGGCGCCGACGGCAAGCCGGATACCGCGAAATCCCGCGACTCCGCGCTCGGCATCGGCGTCCCCGGCACGCCGGCGGGATTGGCGCTTGCCTTGGAGAAATATGGTTCGGGGAAATTTGCGCTGGCGGATCTGCTGCAGCCGGCGATCGCGCTCGCGCGCGACGGCTTCCTTGTCACCGACGACAGCGCCGACACGTTGCCGGACTGGCATCGGCGGCTCGTGCGCTGGCCATCGGCGGCGAAGATCTTTTCTCGTCCCGACGGCACGTCATTGCGCGAGGGCGATACCTTAATCCAGAGCGATCTGGCGGCCACGCTTTCGGCGATCGCGGCGCAAGGGCCGCGCGGCTTTTACGAGGGGCCGGTGGCTGAGAAGCTGGCGAAGGCGATTGGCGAAGCCGGCGGCATCATCACGCAAGACGATCTGAAATCGTACCAGCCGCTGATCCGCGCGCCGGTGCGCGGCAGCTATCGCGGCTACGATATCATCTCGATGCCGCAGCCGTCTTCCGGCGGGGTGGTGCTGATCGAGATACTGAATATCCTCGAAGGCTTTGCGATGCGCGAGATGAAGCAGGGCTCGGCGCCTTCGCTGCATGTCATGATCGAAGCGATGAAGCGCGCCTATGCCGACCGCGCGCGCTATCTCGGCGATCCCGCCTTCGTCAGCGCGCCGGTTGCGGCGTTGATCACCAAGGAATACGCGGCCAAGCAGCGCACCGGTATCGATCTCGACCGTGCTACGCCATGGACCGATTCGCTGTCGGCGGTACCGCCACGCGAAGGCAGCAACACCACGCATTTTTCCGTGGTCGACAGCCAGGGCAATGCGGTCAGCAACACCTATACGCTGAATTTCAGCTACGGCGTCGGCCTGGTCGCCGAGGGCACCGGCGTGCTGCTCAACAACGAGCTCGACGATTTCAGCGCCGCGCCCGGCGCCTCCAACGCCTATGGCCTGGTCGGATTCGAGGCAAATTTGCCCGGTCCCGGCAAACGGCCATTGTCGTCGATGTCGCCGACCATCGTGCTGAAAGACGGCAAGCCGGTGCTGGTGACGGGATCGCCGGGCGGCAGCCGCATCATCTCGACGGTCTTGCAAGTGATCGTCAACGTGCTCGATTACAACATGGATGTCGCCGCAGCCGCGGCGGCACCGCGGCTGCACCACCAATGGCTGCCGGATGAGGTGCGGATCGAACGCGGCTTCGCCGATGACGCGCTGGCGGCGCTCCGCGCCAAGGGCCATCGCGTGGTCGAGCCGATGGGGCAAACCTCGGCCAATTCGATCGCGGTGACGCCAAACGGATTGATTGGCGCCCCCGATCCGCGAAGCCGCGGTGCGGAAGCGGCGGGACAATAACGCAATCCGGTTTCCGCGCAATGCGGTGTTGCCTGCCCTCGGGATCGGCGTAGGATTTGCTCAACCCCGCGCCAACCGGCCGCCGGGGGAAAGGCGAAGGCCGGTCAAAAAAACGCCGGGGGGAACACCCATCGTGAGCAGCACCAGTGGGCCATCGGGAGCGATCGAACTCGCTCCGATCGAAGACACCAGCCTTCTTGCGTTTTATCGCGACATGAACCTGCCGGAGCGGCGGACGTTCTGGGCATGCGCGGCGGGCTGGGCGCTCGACGGCATGGATTTCATGATCTATCCGCTTGTGATCGGCACCATTATCGTGCTGTGGAAGGTCGATCCCGGCAGCGCTGGCCTCGCGGGCACGGTAACGCTGTTATCCTCCGCGGTCGGTGGCTGGCTCGGCGGCTTTCTGGCGGACCGCATCGGTCGGGTCAAGACACTGCAGCTGACGATCCTCTGGTTCTCCGTGTTCTCGTTGGTCTGCGCCTTTGTGCAGAATTTCGATCAGCTCTTGATCGCGCGCGGGCTGCTCGGCCTCGGCTTCGGCGGCGAATGGGCCGCAGGCGCCGTGTTGATGGGTGAAGCGATACGTCCGCAATATCGCGGACGCGCGGTGGGCTCGGTGCAATCGGGCTGGGCGGTCGGCTGGGGCCTTGCGGTGCTGTCTCAGGCCATCCTGTTCTCCTATTTGCCGCCCGAGATCGCGTGGCGCTGGATGTTTGCGATCGGCGCCCTGCCCGCGCTGCTCGTGTTCTTCCTGCGGCGCTATGTGGAGGAGCCGGCGATCGCGGCCGCCACCCGCGCCAAACAGGTCGCTTCCGGCGACCGGCCCGCGTTGTGGGAAATTTTCTCAAGCTCCACGCTCAAGACCACGATATTGGCTTCGCTGATGGCAACGGGGTGCCAGGGTGGCTACTACGCCATCACCTTCTGGGTGCCGCGTTTTCTCACCACCGAGCGCAAGCTCTCGATTGTCGGCTCTACCGGATATCTGGCGGCGCTGATCATCGGCTCGTTCGTCGGCTATCTGGTGGGAGCATGGCTTGCCGACCGGATAGGACGGCGCAATCTGTTCCTGATTTTCTCGATCGGCGCGATTGCCGTCATCCTTCTTTATACCCAATTGCCGCTGACCAACGAGGTGCTGTGGCTGCTCGGCTTCCCGCTCGGCTTCTTTGCGTCGGGATACTTCTCCGGCGTTGGCGCGTTTCTCACCGAGCTCTATCCGACGCGGCTGCGCGGATCGGGCCAGGGTTTTTGCTACAATTTCGGCCGCGGCATCGGCGCGCTGTTTCCCTTCCTGGTCGGCGCGCTCTCGACCCATACCTCGCTCGGCAATGCCATCGCCATTTTCGCGGTGGCGGCTTACGGCGTGTTTTTCGTCGCCGCCTTTGCACTGCCCGAAACCCGCGGTCGCGTTCTGCATGCAGACGCGTAAGTAAGATATCGTCGCGGACGAAGGTACGCTCCCTCTTCCCCTTGTGGGAGCGGGAACGCAATCTCAAAACTGAAAGACCAACCGGAGGCCGCCCGATGACATCGCTCAAAGGCAAGACGCTGTTCATATCCGGCGCCAGTCGCGGCATCGGACTTGCGATCGCATTGCGCGCCGCGCGCGATGGCGCCAACGTCGCGATCGCCGCGAAAACCGCCGAGCCGCATCCGAAGCTCAAGGGCACGATCTATACGGCGGCCGACGAGGTCCGCGCCGCCGGCGGCAAGGCGCTGCCCGTGCTCTGCGATATCCGAGACGAGGCGCAGGTGATCGCGGCGATCGACAAAACCGTCGCCGAATTCGGCGGCATCGATATCTGCGTCAACAACGCCAGCGCCATCAGCCTGACCGATTCGCAGGCGACCGACATGAAGCGGTACGATTTGATGATGGGTATCAACACCCGCGGCACCTTCATGGTGTCGAAATACTGCATTCCGTATCTGAAGAAGGCTCAGAATCCGCATATCCTGATGCTATCGCCGCCGCTCGACATGAAGGCAAAGTGGTTCGAGCATTCGACCGCCTACACCATCGCGAAATTCGGCATGAGCCTGTGCGTGCTCGGCCTCTCGGCCGAACTCAGAGATGCCGGCGTCGCGGTCAACGCGCTGTGGCCGCGCACCACGATTGCCACCGCCGCGGTCGGCAATTTGCTCGGCGGCGACGCCATGATGCGCGCCAGCCGCAAGCCGGAGATCTTGGGCGATGCGGCCTATGCCATCTTCACCAAACCGTCGCGCGAATTTACCGGGCAGTTCTGCATCGACGACAAGGTGCTTTATGCGAGCGGCGTGCGCGACTTCGAACTTTATCGCGTCGATCCGACGGTGCCACTGGCGTCGGATTTCTTTGTGCCCGATGACGACGTGCCGCCGCCCGGCGTCAGCGTGAAGGCGCTGGCCTCTGTCGGCGGGGTTCAACAATCGCGCTAGATCGTGATCCGATTCGGATCACGCCTAGAGCCTTTTCCGCTTCGATTGAATCGAAATGGGGCTCTAGATTCTTGATTTGACGCGTTTTCTTGACGCGAACCGGTATCCACTTCGCTTGAAAACGCTCTAGCCTCCTCGTTTTAAACGAGATCTTTTCCGGAAAGCCGGTGTCCAGTTTTCCCACGCGCTAGCGCGCCGATCCCTTCACCGTCCGACCGAATAGGGTCCGCCCTTTTCCAGCGCGCGCTTGTACGCCGGGCGGGCGTGAATGCGCTCCAGAAAGGCCATCGCCCTGGGATGGCCTTGTTCGAGCCCGCCGCGCGTTTCGGCATCAGCGTGAACAACAGCTTCAACAGCAGTGGCGGCATGGCGGAGCCTTCCGCGTAATGCAGCCAATAGGTGTAACGCAGCCGCTCCGGCGTTTGGGGCGGCGG